>Ga0315912_10002814_pt1 | contig 18004 bp, 8 predicted proteins | sample VfabasoilMG_FD_204469 | JGI IMG/M metagenome (GOLD analysis project Ga0315912, IMG submission 204469) | Garden soil microbial communities collected in Santa Monica, California, United States - V. faba soil | ecosystem: Environmental > Terrestrial > Soil > Garden | place: USA: California...
TTAAAAAGATGAACCCTTTCACGTGAACAAATCTCCAAACCATTTACGCGAAAGTGGCAACGGAGAAGTGAGCGGCAGGAGTGATTCGAGTATGAAAAGAGAATGGTTCGACGCTCGCCCTCACCCAGACCCTCTCCCCCAGGAGAGGGGACTGCTATTGGGCGATTTAGATTCTTCAAAAGCTACTCAGTCGAAGCCAGCACTTGGTTTTGCCAGAAGGCGGCGAACGATTCTCCCTCTCCCCGGGGGAGAGGGCAGGGGTGAGGGCGGGTGTTTTGTGTTTTCAACGTGTAGCAGCCGACGTGAGTCGGCTCTGACTTTCTTTCCGAATTCGAATGGAGCGGACTCACGTCCACTGCTACAAGGGCCCGTCACGCTTGCATGGCGAACAATGAAAACGAGATCCAGACAAACGGTTGTTATCGCGATCATCCTGAGCGCGTTGATCGCTCCGATGGTCACCGAGGCGGAAGTCTCCACCAATCTTCAGGCTTGGATGAAGCGCATCAGTGCGGGCGAGTTTGGCGCCGGACGCGGTGGCGGCGGTGGCCGTGGAAGCGCGCGTGGTGGGACGGGCAAATGGGTGGATGGCGGCCGCGCATACACCCGAATCGAGCGCGGTGCTTTGGGGACGAAATTGACCGACCGGGGATGAGGCAATGAATCGCCGACATTTTATCCAACTCGCCGGACTTGGCAGCGCGAACTTCCTCGCGCCGGAAGTTGTGGCGGCCCAGTTGTCTGGGCGGAGCGTAGCCGATTCAAAATCCAAAGCCTTTGAACTGGAAGAAGCCACGATTGCGGAATTGCAGGCTGCAATGAAGAGCGGCAAGGAGACTGCCGCGTCGCTCACCAGGAAGTATCTTCGGCGGATTGATGAGTTGGATCGAAAAGGCCCGACGCTGCGGGCGGTGATCGAAATCAATCCCGACGCCTTGGCGATCGCGCGTGAGCTGGATCTTGAACGCAAGGCGAAAGGTCCGCGGGGACTGCTCCACGGAATTCCGGTATTGCTCAAGGACAACATTGACACGCATGACCGGATGATGACAACGGCGGGCTCGCTGGCGTTGCTAGGATCGGTTGCGCCGCGAGATTCGTTTGTGGCCGAACGATTGCGGGCAGCGGGGGCGGTCATTCTGGGGAAGGCCAACCTTAGTGAGTGGGCGAACTTCCGGGGCGAGCGTTCGAGCAGTGGCTGGAGCGGGCGCGGTGGACAGACGAAAAATCCGTACGCGCTGGATCGCAATCCTTCCGGATCGAGTTCAGGATCGGCAGTGGCCGTGGCGGCGAATCTTTGCGCCGGCGCGGTGGGGACGGAGACGGATGGCTCGATCATTTCACCAGCGACGGTCTGTGGGATTGTGGGCATCAAGCCGACGGTCGGGCTGGTAAGCCGTGCGGGCATCATTCCGATCTCGCATTCACAGGACACCGCCGGCCCAATGGCGCGGACCGTCAGCGATGCAGCAATTCTGTTGGGGGCGATGACTGGCATGGATTCGCGGGACAAGGCTGCTGCGGCCAGCGAAGGACGCTTTCATCGCGACTACACTTCGTTCCTCAATGCGGATGGATTGCGCGGCGTGCGATTGGGTGTGGCGCGACGATTTTTTCGCGGTAGCGGACTGAGCTCGAAGTTGCTCGAAGCCGCGCTCGAAGAAATGAAGCTACAAGGCGCGACGCTCATTGATTTCGACGACGACCTCGGACGATTTGGTGCGTCGGAAGGCATTGTGTTGCAATATGAATTCAAAGCCGGAGTGAATGCGTATCTCGCGTCGCTCGGTCCGAAAGCGCCAGTGCGCACGTTGGAGGATGTCATCAAGTTTAACGAGTTAAACAAAGATCGTGAACTGTCATTCTTCGGGCAGGAGACGCTGATCAAATCACAGGCGCGTGGACCATTAACTGACAAGGAGTATCTCGATGCGTTGGAGCGTTGTCGGCGACTGTCGCGCGAGGAGGGGATTGATGCAGTGATGGACAAACACAAGCTCGACGCGATTGTTTCTCCTTCAGGCGGGCCGGCGGGGAAGACGGATCCGGTTTATGGCGATCGCGGCGTCGGCGGGAGTTCATCGCCGGCGGCAGTGGCGGGCTATCCGAATATCACTGTTCCGGCCGGGCAGGTCTTTGGGTTGCCGGTGGGAATCTCTTTCTTTGGCCGCGCGTGGAGCGAACCGACGTTACTCAAGATTGCTTACGCTTTTGAACAAGCCACCAAAGCACGCAAGCCGCCGAGGTTTTTGCCAACGGTTGATTGATTTTCTTCGCAATGAGTACACAAACGAGTCCGCCCACTTCCGCGCCTGCCAGGGCCGAATCGCGAACGGACCGCTTCCCGCCGCAGATCAAATACATCATCGGTAACGAAGCGTGTGAACGGTTCAGTTATTACGGGATGATCGGCATCCTGGAGCTCTATCTAAAGGATCGGATGCAGATGGGCGAGGCGGGCGCGACCCAAGCGTTGCACCTGTTCGGCGCAGCGGTTTATTTCCTGCCGCTGCTCGGTGGCTGGCTTGCGGACCGGTTTTGGGGTCGGTACTGGACGATTCTCAGCATCTCGTTGTTTTACTGTCTGGGTCACGGAACACTGGCTTTGTTTGAAGGAAGCCGCGCCGGGGTGATCGCCGGACTCGCGCTGCTAGCGATTGGCGCGGGAGGCATCAAGCCGTGTGTGTCGGCATTCGTGGGCGACCAGTTCAAGCCGGATCAGGACCGGGCGCTGACCCGCGTGTATGCATGGTTTTATTGGACGGTCAATCTGGGCGCGGCCTTTGGTTTCGCCGTCATTCCAATGGTGCGCAATCACGCGGGCTACGGATGGGCCTTCGGCATTCCGGGAATCTTCATGGGCTTGGCCACATTGATTTTTTGGCTGGGTTCAAAACATTACGTTCGCCAGCCGCCGCAACGCGCGCAGAAAGGCGCGGGATTCTGGCAGGTGATCTGGCATGCGTTGACTCGGCGGAAGGCGGGGCAAAAATTCTGGGCGGCCGCGGCGGCGCGATATTCTCCCGAGGAAGTTACGGCGGCGCGCGCGGTGGCCGGCATTCTGATGATCTTTGCAACCGTGCCAGTGTTCTGGGCGCTCTTCAATCAAGTGAACAGCACGTGGGTGCTTCAAGGAAAGAAGATGACGCCGTTCTACGTGCTCGATGGTGAGACGATGCAATCGGTTGGCGCGATTCTGGTGATGATCTGGGTGCCGGTGCTGACGCTGGCCGTTTATCCCTGGCTCGAACGCCGCGGCATCATGCCCACGGCGCTGCGCCGGATGTCGGTGGGCATGGTGCTCGGGGCCGTGGCGTTTGTGGGTTGCGGCATCATTCAGTTGCAGATGGATCGGGGCGCGACGCTGAGCATCGCGTGGCAATTGCTCCCGTATATCGTGCTGGAGGCCGGCGAGGTCATGCTTTCGGCGACGGCATTGGAATTTGCGTTCAGCCAGGCACCAGCGCGAATGAAGAGCATCATCATGAGTTTCTGGCTGATGACGATTGCGGGCGGACATTTTCTCGTTGCGGCGATCACAAATCTCAACAGCCGGTATGTTCACGCTCACGGTGCGGTGGAATTCTTCTTCTACGCCGGGTTGATGCTGGTCGTTGCTGGAATTTTCATTTTCCTAACGACGCGTTATCGCGAGCGGCGAGCGACTGCTTAAGTCTCCGGGCAGCGGAAGGCGGCTGCTGGTGTGTGAAATGAGCATGACCCGGTGGAGCACGCGCATGGGCGATTGACGGTTTTGCTGGCTTCATTGTGGTATGTTACACCCGTTTTCTGAGCGTCAGGGTCAAGCTACGCTCGGATTATTCGTTGCAAGCACAATGAAGACGCTGATTCACGCCTGCCTGGTTTTGTTATTGATCACCTCCCCTGCCTATTCGCAGGGCAGCACAAACAACCTCGCGACCAATGCGACGGTCACAACTTCTTATGTTTCGCCGTGGGAAAACCTGCTGGCGATCAAGGATGGCCGTGACCCAACCAGCTCAACGGATAAGACTGGCGGCGCTTACGGGAACTGGTCGACCACCGGAACGAACTGGGTGGAATACCAATGGTCGAGCGCCGCGTTCCCCTTGGGGGTGAGAGTCGACAAGTCGGCGGTGTATTGGTGGACAGATAACGGTGGCATCATGGCGCCATCGGCCAGTTGGCTGGATTATTGGACCGGCAGTAACTACGTCTCCGTGCCGAACCCAGTAGGTCTAGGCGTGGCGTTGAATCAGTACAACAACACGACGTTTACTCCGGTCACGACGGATCGGCTGCGCCTGCGGTTTGCGTCCGGGGCGGCTTCGACGGGCATTCTCGAATGGAAAGTATTTGGTCAGAAGGTGGCCTTGGAGCCGATCTTTCTTTCGGGCCGGAGTCCGACGCCCGGTACGTTCACGCTCGGCTGGAAGGAATCTGCGGGCGACTATGTGTTGGAAAAGTCTCCCGAATTGGGAGCGGAAGCGCCGTGGACGGCTGAAGGGCTTCCTGCGCCGACCCTGATTGGGGGAAGTAACTACGTGGCCGTTCCCACTTCCGGCGATGCGGCATTTTTCCGACTTCACTCCCGGAACGATTTTTCCCTGGAACTGAACTCGGCCAGCCTGGTGGTGACCCAAGGGTTGGCGAACACCGTGCGGGTGCTGATAGGCGCGACAAACAATTTCAAACAAGCCGTTACGTTGAGCGCGACCAATCTTCCTGCCGGACTGGCGGCAGATTTCAATCCGCCCATTTTGCAAAGTGGGGAAAGCGTTCTTACCCTGATTGCCGATTCGTCAGTGGTGCCGGGCCAATACACCGTTACCGTGCGCGGGCAGGGAGCGCTGAGTTCGCATTCTGCAGAGTTGAACGTGACAGTTGTTTCCGAACCGTTGAGTACGCCCTACGTCTGGCCCAAGTATGCTCCGGACTTGAACTACAATTTTACCAATGAGTTTGCCGCCATCCCCCCGCCCACGAATGTGTTGAATGATTGTTCGGGGGTGACGAGCACAATCACGCTTTCGAACAACTGGTTCTGCTTCCGGTTCGGCGCGGGCAAACATTCGCTGGTGACGTCGAATGCCTGGATTCCGATGTTGCAGCGGCTCGACACGGATTTCCGCTATTTCCGCGACGTGATGGGCTGGCCGCCGGACAAACGGGCCAAGGCAGGTTATTACAGTGCGGTTTACTTGCTCGGTTCGGGCACTTGCGTCGGCGGCGCGAGCAATGATCTCGGCGGCTGGCAGGGCACCATCAACTATCAAGGCCAGAGCTGGCCGATGGGTTTGCTGTCCTATTATCCCGTTTACAGTTTTGATCCAGCCTGCCCTTACAATGACCGGGAATTTCAGCGCGGCGCGGTAGTACATGAGATGATTCATTCGGTGCTCGCGGATATGCCGGGGGCCAAGCAAGCCTGCTGGTTTCAAGAGGGCGGCAATACGTGGTTGCAGGGCACGGCGGATGCGCAACGTTCCGGCAACTACAACGGCATGGGATATCTGAGCGCAGGCGCGGCGATTGCGCCGTTCATGCCCGTCGAGTGCTACAGCGGGTGGTTGCAGGACGACAGTTTCGGCGGGCCGTGCGCCGAAGGCGTGAACATGTCCTCCAACAACGTGCAAATCTGCACCTGGCGAAATCTCCTGGGGGGAAATCAGTATGGCGAGACCTTTCCGCATTTCATGGGGGAAATTGTATCGCAAGGCAGCGTCGCCTGGATCTGGCGTTATTGCACGAACCGGGTGCTGGAAGGGCTGGCGACCGCGCCCGGTGGTCTCGGTCAGTATCAGACGCGCCGCTTGCTCAAGGAGTATCGCGCCCGGCAGGTCATGGGTGATTTCGGCAAATGGTCGAACGCCTACAAGGCGCTGCTCAATAACAATTGGGGTGCGACGATTGATCAGGAATGGTCGCCGTACTGGATTGATTGTCCGGCGTGGACCGCGCGGTGTTACGTGGTCACGACGAACAACAGCGGCACATTGACGCCGGAACGTCGCACATTGCCGGGCTGGTCTGGTGCGAATCAGATTCCGCTGACGACCGCGAGCGCCACGGGTAATGTGACGGTGAACTTCACCCCGCTCGGCACGAACATGAGTTGCCAGCTGGTTTATCGCGCCACGGATAATTCCGTGGTTTACAGCAAACCTGTATCCTCCGGCACGTGCAGTCTGACACCACCGGCAACCAAGCCAATCAAGAACAGCGTTGTCGTCGCAGTCATCTGCAACACGGACTTCGCTTATCAAGGCACGTTCAGCCGCACGAACAAGTTCGACTATCGATTGCAGATTACCGGAGCGGGAACATCCGGAGTCACCGGCCCAGCAAACATCGCGACCAAGTGGTGGCAGTGACCGGGCACGGGTGCAAAATCAATATGCCGTCGTGCAGGACCATCATGGGCGCGCCGGTGTTTCTGGTTTAGCGTCGCAGACCGTGAAACCTTTTGCTCCCTTCAGCCGGGCACTGACTGTACCCGGCCACCAACAAATGATTTCTCCTGGCACGCGAGCTTGGATTCTGGGGGCTGCCTGCCTGGTTGCGACCGGCGCGACGGCGGCCACGCTCACGGACAACTTCAACGTCAATCGCAATTACCTCACGAACGGCGTCGCGGGCACGATCTGGGACGGCGTGTATTTTGGCGCGGGTGAATTCAACAACAGCGGCGTCGGTGGTGGCGGCCCGGGCGCGACGGTGCAATGCGACGCCAATCTCACCGCGGCGAACCGCCTGACATTACAGACCACAGGCACAGCGTGGGAAGGCGCGGACGACGACGGTTTCTTTCTCTACAAGGTGATGAAGGGTGATTTCTCGGCTGTCGTAAAGATCGTCACGCCGTACAACAACGCGAACTTCAACACCGCCGGCCTGCAGGCGCGCGCATTTTCCGCGGGCGGCGATCCGTTCGGCGGCAGCGAAGATTACGTGTCTTGGACGCGTTTCGACCAGTTTGGCTTTGCCAACTATCTGCGCAATGAAGTCAACGGGTCAGTCCAACAAATCAATCCCGGCGGCGCTCCCAACTCGGCCTATTGGTTGCGCCTGGACCGGATCGGCAACACGTTTCGCTTTTATCAGCGGACGAACTCGGGCGATGCCTGGCGGGTCGTGAGTTTTCCCGCACCGGTGAGCGGGACGAATCTCACGCGATCGGACCTCGCAGGGCAGTCGCTGCAGGTGGGAATTATTCACGCAACGTTCAATAACCAGCTCGGCGTGCAGTTCAGCGACTTCAGCATCACGGCGACAAACTTCGATTCGTTCGCCGCGCCACCATCGCCGGCGACGGGCTTGACGGTTTCGCCAAACGGCAGCGGAGCGATGAACGTGTCATGGACGCCGGGCGTCGGAAGTGCGGGCAGCGTGGTGGTGGTGTGGGCGGGAACGAATGTCGTAAAACAAGTGCCTGCCAACGCGTTCACCTACACCGGGAATGCCACCTACGGACTCGGCAGTACGTTACCAGCGGGGGGACACTACGTGGTTCACGCCGGCGCAGGCACTAGTGTGATAGTGAACGGGCTGGCGCTGAACACAACTTACAACGTGGCGGTGTATGCCTACGCCGGCACTGGAAATTCAATTTCCTACCATCGCAATCCGCCAGTGGCGAGTCTCACGATTCCGCCGAATCAAGTGGTGGCCGCCTTGAGTTTGCAGGCGCCAAACGTGCAGATCGCCTTCAGCGCGAATCCAGGCAAATGGTATTGGCTCGAGTTCACGGACGCGCTAAATCCATCAAACTGGCAGCTCGCCAGCAGCGAACCCGTTTATGCCAATAGCGGGGGCGAAGTGATGATTCACGTGAACGGCGCGTTGTCGGGCGCGCGGTTCTATCGGTTGCGGGAGGTGTCGCCGGATTTTGGGATTAAGAGCAGCAACGCGACGATCACGAGTCTCAAGCGCACCGGCGATGCTTTCGACACGGAATTCATCGCTGGCGGGCGGCGCTTGGGAGACGCGAACCTGAAGTATCGGCAGACTGGCACGAACTGGGTCACGGCGCGCACGGTCAACCTCACCGGCATCTCCTCGGTCAGTTATTCGACCAACGCCGATGGCACGCAATACAAAGGTCGCTACCTGATGACTAACGGCCTGTCAGGCGCGTTGGTGTTTGAGTCGGCGTTCAGTTTCAGGCAGGACACAATTGGTTGGACCTTGAGCTTTACGAACTTGACCGGGCAGCCGATTGAACTCGGCGATCTCGCGTTACCGCTGCCGATGAATACCACGTTCTCAAGCCCGACCACGTGTGCGTTGAAACATCATCTCGTTGCGGGCCACGGCTCGTTTGTTTTCTGGATGCGGCCGAACAGCGTCGGGCCATATCTCGTGTTTACCCCCGGCGGCCAGTCGAAACTGGAATACTGGGACGTGTTGAATGGCGGTTTTGAAGTTTACATTCATTCACTTGCCGCCGGCACGGCCACAGCGGCCGCGGGCACGAAGTGGCGGCAAACGAACACCAGCCTGACGTTGTCGGCGGGTGGGACACAAACGTACGAATTCAAGTTCCAGTGGGCGGATGACTACGAAGGCGTGCGGCAGGCATTGGTCAACGAGGGCAATGTGGATGCGCAAATCATTCCCGGCATGACGGTGCCGACAAATCTGTTCGCGCATATCGCTCTGCGCACCACTCAGACCGTCCATAGCATCCAGGCTGAGTTTCCGGCGCAGACGCAGATCCAGTCCCTGGGCGCAAATGCCGGACACCTGTTGTATCAGGTGCAGTTTGCGAAGCTCGGTGAGAACCGGTTGATCGTTCATTACGGCAACGGCCGGCACAAGGTGTTGGAATTCTTCGTCACCGAGCCGGTCGAAACTTTGATCAAGAAGCGCGCTGCGTTTTCGGTGAACACCCAGGTGGTTGATCCGGGCAAGTGGTATGACGGATTGTATGCCGAGTGGAACATGTCGAGCCAGGTGCTGGTAACGCCCGACAACTATGATTTGATCGTGGGCTTCGTGCGTTACGAGGTGGCGAGCGATGATGCGGGCTTGTCGCGTCCGGCCTACATGGCCGTAAAGCTGGCTGAGTTTCCGGTGCAGAGCGAGGTGACGTCACTGGATCATTACATCGAGAACTTCGTCTGGGGCGGCCTGCAACGTACCACCAACGAGACCTACGCTTACGGCATCTACGGAGTTCAGGACTGGTATTCCAACCGCAACAGCGCGAACACCGGCACGGGCGGTCAGTTGCACCTTTGGCGCATCTACGATTATCCGCACATCATCGCGATGTATCACGGCATGTATCGCGTGGCGAAGAATCATCCGCAAGTCACGACGCTGTTGCCGGCGTCGGAGTATTTAAGACGAGCCTACGGAACCGCCAACGCGCTCTACACCGTGCCGCTCACGCTGACAGGCTGGTCGGCGTATAACACCGGCCTGATGAATGAACTGGTGATGGAGGATCTCATCGCCGATTTGGAGGCCGAAGGCTGGACCGCCGAAGCCGCCACGCTCCGGACGCACTGGGAGCGGAAGGTGTTTCACTTTGTCACCGGCAATCCGAATCTGTTCGGTTCAGAATACGCGTTCGACTCCACCGGCTTTGAAACCCAACACGCCCTCGCCAAGTACGCACTCGCAAATGCGAACACGATGGCCGCGACGAATCCTGCCACGTTTACCCAACAGGCACAGGCGTTCCTTGAAGAACAGACCGCGGCCAACATCTTCTGCCGTGGCTGGCTGGAGACGGCTTATTACTATTACGGCAGCGATTACCGACAGCAGATGGGCAACGAATATCTACTCTCGTACATGGCGCAGATGGGCGGCTGGTCCTTGCTGGACTATGCGCTGTATTACAGCACCAATGCCTCGGAAGACTTGCGCCTGGGCTATGCGTCCATCCTAAGCGCGTGGGCGCTGATGAATACTGGGACGCCGGAATCGAACTACGGCTATTGGTATCCTGGCGCGGGCAACGACGGCGCGTGTGGCGGTGGATTCGAGGCGGGACCGTCCGGCACCACGTGGCTGGGCCAGCCGCACCGGCGCGGCTCCTGGTATTACTCGTGCGAACAAGGATTGGGTTTCTGCGGCGGCGTTAGGGCAGCGGCAACAATTCTGGCCGATGATCCAATCTTCGGTCGCATCTGTTACGGTGGCACCTGGCAGCAATCCACGAACCTGCAAGTGTTTCCCAAGGACGGCGTGCGGAAGCGCTTCCATGCGGTGCTCGATGCCGGAAAGTTGCATCTGACCATCGAAACCGACCGTTTTGTAGCCACGCAACCGATCCTGCTAAATCAAGATTTCTCGCAGGTGACGTTTACTCTGGAGACTGAAAATCCGGCTGCCCACACCGCTCGATTGCGGTTCTCCGCGCCAACGGGCACCTACACCATCAGTGACAGTGGCGGGACAATCGCGATGCTGAATGTCCAAGCTGGCCAGCAATACAGCGTCAATCTGCCGGTCGGCGCGGGTACGAGCACCAAGACCTTTTACATCGTCAAGTAAACTGGCTGGCGTGCGGGGCCATCGCGGCGGAGGATTTGCGAATCCGGCAATGGCTACAGGCCTCTGGCGAGAACCGCGATATCCACTTCCAGACAACTCACCAGGTTGGTGGAAGCAGCAGCCAGGAATATCAGTTCGCGTCCGCAACCAATCAGTGCGATGGTGATTCTGATCAGCCCCAACTCTCTAGCAGTTCGCTTGTTGTTGTCGCCCGAACTGGTGAAAGCTCCCGATTGCATTGGTTCGTCGTGCGAGTTCGGATGTGGCGTGGATTTGGAGTATGGGGCTGTGGATTCCCGTTATGTGCGAAGCGGGGTGTTGACGATAGCTTCAAAACATGCCCGAGCAGAGGACAGCCCAGAGCGGTTGTATGTCCATACACGCGCCCAGCGATTCGCGTCGGCGCACGGTTCATTATCAAACCCAATCCCCAACCCGCCCGTAAAGCAACCCACCGAACAACCCGACCACTGGCCAACCCAATTTGAAACCCAACTCAAACCCAATATGAATACCTCCCTCTTGAAACGATTTGGCATTGCCACTGCGGCCTGCATGACGGCCTTGCTGGTGGCGCGGGCCGACAACTTGGTGAACAACTTCGACGACCCGTTTGATTATGCGGCGAATGGCATTCTCGGCAACACGAACTGGGACGGAGTGTATCTTCGGTTCGGGGACATATCAGGGAATCCCAATGCCGGGGGAAGTGGTAACGGCAACACGGTGGTTGCCTCCACTACTTCGCCATTTGCCAGCTTCCTAAATCTCCAGAATGCCGGCGGCGATTGGTCGGGCGCTGCGAATGATGGTTTCTTTCTCTACAAGGTGGTGGCGGGAGACTTCGACATGTCCGTGCTCAGTGTGCCTGCCAGGTTGGGAGGTGCAACGGCATATGACAATCGTGCCAATAACTTCGCGGGGTTAATGATACGGGCCTACCACACCAACAACTCGGGCGCTCCTTACAGCACCACCGTAACGAACAGTGTGGAGAATTCCGTAAGGCTCTGGCGATTCCACGCATCCAATCTTGACGGCCAAATCCGTCGCTCCACCAACGGCGCGAATATCGAAGACACTTACGCCCCTGACACCAGCAACTTGAAAACCAACGAGACGCGGTACTATCGCATTGTGCGGCAAGCCAGCACGAATTTCTTTTTCTATTGGAAAACCAACCTCGCGGATGGCTGGGTACAGATTACCAATGCGGCGACTCCCAATGGCGTGATGGTATTGACCAATATGGAGAGCGTGAAGATGCAGGTGGGTATTGCTCAGGCCGCATTCAGCACCGCCAACCGCGATGCGGTGTTCGATGACTTCCAGTTGAGTGGATCTACCGTGACCCTGCCTTCGGTTTTACCACCCGGCCCCACGGCTAACAGCATCGTGTCCGCGGATGTGAATAACAATTCGGTAAATCTCTCGTGGACAACGAATGGCGGGGACGGGAGCCTTGTCATAATCAGGCGCAATGGCCCGGTCATCGCCAGTCCGCTCCAAGGCGAGAGCTATGCCGGTAATCTCAATTTCTCGCTCGCGGGAGATTTCGGCGCCGCGAACAGTCGCATCGTCTATTCCGGTCCTGCCACCAACATCGTTGTCACCGGGTTGGGTGGTAGCAACAATACATACCGGGTGGCGGTGTACTCCTACACGACGAGTTCGCCACCCATCGTATACAACACAGCCAATCCGGCAACGACCACCTTTATCGGGCCGGGCCGCGTTGCCAGTGTTTCGTTCACTGTGGATCCCACAAGCATTCCGCGCGGTGGTGCAGCGTCGGCGACCGTTACGGCGACATATAACAGTGGCGATGTTTACGACGTGAGTTCTGAAACAACTACGATTTGGAACTCAGCCAATCCTTCGGTGGCGTTGGCTGGGAATGGAGTGCTCACCGGTATCGGGAACGGGTCTGCGGAAATCACGGCCACTTACGCTGGCGTCACGGGCACGAACACTGTGTCGGTCACGGATCCTACATTCACCGACAACTTTGATACCAGCCGCAATTATCTCTCGAACGGCGTGTCGGGATCGGCTTGGGACGGTGTGTATCTTAAGGCTGGCGACGTGCCGTTCCAAACCCCAGCCGCCAACTACGGGCCGCAACCTGGCAGGACAAGGCAGGCGGACGCCAATGTGACGAGCAACGGCGTGCTCACCGTTTCGCATTCGCAGACGGGATGGGAAGGCAACGAGAACGATGGCTTTCTGCTTTATAAACGAGTACCAGGCGATTTCCAATGCTCCGTACGCATTGTGGGTTATACCAACCTGGCCTTCCATTTCCCCGGCCTGCATGCCCGGCTCATCAACACAACAAACGGTTCACCGGACGCCCCCGGCGGCACGGCAAACGCCGCAAATCCAATGGGGCGCGAAAGTGCGATTCGTTGGATGCGGTTCGATGAGTTCGCCATTAGCACGTCGGCCCGCGTGAATCTTAACGGCGGCAACACCGTGAGGGATAATGTTGATGGTGAGAACAATAACTACTGGCTGTTGATGCGCCGGGTCGGCACGACGTTTACCTTCTTCAAGCGCGCGAATCCAACTGATCCGTGGATCGCGATCCCAGGCAATACCCTCACCTTGGCAACAGCCGCGGGTCGTCCGATGCAGGTGGGGATCGGGGCCTCAACCTTTGACTCCGGCGCCGCATTCCGGACTGTTTGGTTCGATGACTTCATGCTGCATGCAGCCGGGATTGCGCCCGGTACGCCCCCGCCAGTTGCAGCGTCTGGTTTGAGTTTTGCACCGAACCTGGATGGGACGATTACGCTGAGTTGGACCCCCGGGGCGGGGAGCGACGGTAGTCTGGTAGTGATGCGTGCCAATTCACCGGTGAGCTCGCATCCGATTGACGGCGTGACTTACACAGCAAATGCTGCATTTGGTAACGGGAGCAACTTGGGCATGAGCAATTATGTGGTTTATCTCGGCCCTGGATCGAGCGTCACGGTCTCAAATTTGATTCCCGGCAGTACCTACTACGGGGCTGTTTATTCATACTCAGGTGCCGGAGCGGGCACGGCTTATAACCGGAATACGGTCATAGGCAGTCAGCTGGCCGTGGGTGTCTTACAAAGTGTTTCGCTCACTCTGCCGCGTGGGAACCAGCTCGTCAATTCGGGCGTCCTGCCATTCACCTCGCAGGGAATTTATTCTGGCGGAATCACGAACGACGTGGGATCCAGCGTGACGGTCTTCTCAGATCCACTGGGTCACGTGGTCGGATTGAACGGGTTGCTGACGGGGTTGACCAATGGGCCGGCGACGGTTTACGTGGCGCTTAACGGCGTAACCAACAGTCGGAGCGTGACCGTTCGCAGCCCCATCTACTCGGACGAGTTCAACGTAAACCATGATTACATCCTGAATCGTCACACAAACACCATCTGGAATGGCGTTTACCTCAACGATGGCGACCTGCCGGGGTCGGTCAACGGCGGCCAGGCGGGATTCACTACGGGCGCCGATGCCAACATCTCCAGCAACGGAGTACTCACCGTTACGAATGTCACTGGCGGCTGGGAAGGAGCCGAGAACGACGCGTTTTTCCTGTTCAAGTATGCGCCGGCCGACTTCCAGATGGCCGTGCAGATCGTGGACTTTGAATCGGACGATTTCAACAATCCCGGTCTGCTGGCGCGGGCGTTTGTCGAGGGCGGGAGCTCTTGGACCAACAACGGCGCGGGTGAGGATTGGGTGTCATGGACGCGGTTCGATCAGTTTGGCATCGGTACCTATGCGCGTTTGACTCTGAACAATGGTACCGCCATCAATACCCAGCCTTTGAACAACGGTCAGTATTATTTGTTGATGACCCGTGAGGGCGGCACGACGTTCCGATTCTATCAACGGACAAATATCACTGACGCTTGGGTGCCGGCACCATCTGGCACAACCTATACCGAGCCCACCTTCGCCAATTTGGCGATGCAAGTCGGCTTGATCTCACCCACATTCAACAACGGCGGGATCCCGAGGTACACGCAATTCGCGCATTTCATGCTCGATATCGCCGGGCCGATTCTGCGAGCAACGCCGGCGGGCGCCAACGTGATTCTGAGTTGGCCGGCCGCACCGGGCTTTGTGCTGCAATCCTCGCCGGCGGTGGCGCCGACCAGTTGGTCGAATGTTCCGGGCACTCCGGTTTATAACAACGGGCAATATGAGTTGACGTTGCCTGCGACCAGCGCGGCGGCGTTCTTCCGCCTGGTTCAGTAGGGCTGCAGCCAGGACTGCAAATTGGAGTTGCGTAAGTTTTGGGGTAAGGTTGGGAGGGGCGGAATGCAGGTGGATTCCGTCCCTCTGTTACTAGTTAACTTGGAAGACCGATACAAATGAATAGCTGCGAACAAGATCACATCGCTGTTGCCGGAGCGGATCAGTTCCTCTCCTCTCCTGTCGCCCGCGCCGCCAATCGAAAGCGAGCGTTTACTTTGATCGAACTGCTTGTGGTCATTGCCATCATTGCCATTCTGGCGGCGATGCTCCTGCCCGCCCTGGCCAAGGCCAAAGAGCGGGCCAAAAAGACAGTGTGCATGAACAACATCAAGCAGTTGAGCCTGGCCATGCTCGGGTACGCCTATGAGTTCAACGACAAGTTTCCCAGTGGCGCCGGGGCGTATTGGACATGGGACTTGGTGCGGCCAGCCGCCGATGCAATTTTGACGGCAAACCCCACCTTCCAAAAGTCCGCCTATTGCCCCGGTACGGCCCCGCGGTTCACCGAACAGGACAACCTGAACCTCTGGAATGGCGGCGCTTATCGAATTCTCGGCTATGCGTTGACCCTTCCGAACACGCCAAGTCTTTCTCCAACAAATCAGAACCCCACGATTCAGCCCCAACCAGTCAAGTATGGCCCCATCTGGATTAATCGCGGATCTGTTAGCGAGATAGTTTTGACGGCTGATGCGACTTTGTCTCGGCCCGATGAATCGGATCCGAACAAGAAAATGGATGGCACCTACCATTATACCGACGTTCCCGGCGGATATCAGGGCGGGGCCAAACCTCATTTGTCACCCCATATGAAGGGAAAGGTTCCCGCGGGTGGCAACCTCGGAATGTTGGACGGTCATGTGGAGTGGCGTAAGTTCCAGCAGATGAGCGTCCGGGCAAATGGAATTCTCTGGCCTTCACTTAATTCAACGTGCCCAACGTATTGGTGGTAGTAGTTGATTCTCACTAACATTTCCTGACAGCCAGAGACCAGTTAGCAACTGGTCTTTTGGTTTTTCGGGTTTGATTGCTTCAACGTTTTCCGGAATTGGGCGGCGGATTTGAATACGCCCGACAATCTTATCGCCAAAGCAAGCGGGCGTCGCATACCATCCGGCGCACCACCGCGACGTATGAACGATGCTGCCCCGGAACTGGCTGACGTAACAATTCACGGCACCCGCACCCACATGCGCGGGGTGCGCGCCATGAATGTCGAGTTGCGGCCGTGGATTGAGAACTTTCCCGTCTGCCAGGCGCTGAGCCAATACCAGATCATTCATGTGGGCATTGAGGAAGCCTCGGCCCCCATGCGGATCATCCGCACCAAGCAAACGACCACCTACTTCCTGGCGTGCCATGGCGGCCGCGGGCGCGTGCTGATTGATGGTCGCTGGCGCGTGTGCCGCGAGGGTTTCGCGTGTCTGCTACCGGCGCATACCCTCAATGCGTTCGAGGCGATTCCGCGGATGCGATGGGAGTTTAGTTGGGTATGCTTCCAACGACCCAGCGAACAACGGCCCATCGCCGACATTACGACGCCGGTCATGGCCCGCTTTGATCCGTTACCGTTGCGTTCGGCCATTCTCGGTTTGATGTATGAGTGCAACGGTCCGGGCCAGCCCACTCTCATGCAGGAATGGGCGGACTTGGTGCATGCCTATGTGCTCCGCTTCGCCCAGCCCACCGATCAGCCGGATCAACTTCGCATGCTTTGGGAACGGGTGGCTGCGAACCTGGCGGACGATTGGTCCCTTACCAAGCTGGCGAAAGAGGCCGGTTATAGCAACGAGCATCTGCGGCGCCTTTGTCGCCGGCAACTGGGACGCAGCCCCATGCATCAGGTCACGTACTTGCGGATGCGGCGGGCGGCCGAGTTGCTGGCCACCACGGAACTGACGATCGAGGCCATTGCCTACGAGATTGGCTATCACAATCCGTTCGTGTTCTCGAATGCATTTACCAAATGGATTGGCTTCCGGCCGTCCGAGTACCGGCGCAAGAAACTCGCGGCGCCACCCAGTGTGAAACGGGCGCCGGCGATGGCGATCATCTGAGCGGATGCGGATTCGAACCTTGGGTGGGTACAGCTCAATGCGGCGCACGGTGAAAACGGATAGGTGCTAGTGGATTTCATGCATGGGCGCGGCCGTCAGGTGGGGTTTCAATGATAGTCAAAGCCAGCGTTTGGTTGCGGGTCGCACCCCGCGCGCCGGATGTTGTGGCCAAGAATATGCGCTACCAACCGATCACTCCGGAACTTTTCCAGGCGAATCGCGCGCGCCTGCGGGCAATGCTCGCGCCCAATTCCCTGGTGGTCATCAACGCCAACGACGTTTTGCCCACCAACGGTGACGGCACGCTGGCCGTGACGCCGAACTCGGATTTGTTCTACCTCGCCGGCGTGGAACAGGAACAGTCCATTCTCGTATTGTACCCGGATGCGGATGAGGAGGAACATCGCGAGATGTTGTTCCTGCGCGAACCCACGGCCGAACTCGAACTCTGGGAGGGGCACAAGCTCAGCAAGCCGGAAGCGCGGCAGATCAGTGGCATCCGGCAGGTGCGCTGGCTTTCGGAATTCCCGCGCCTGTTCCATCACCTCATGTGCGAGGCGGAACGCGTTTACCTCAATGGCAACGAGCACAAGCGCGCGATCATCGAGGTGCAAACCCGCGAGGCGCGATTTGTGGCGCGGACAATGAAGCGCTATCCCATGCATGAGTATCGACGGCTGGCGCCGCTGTTGCACCGGTTGCGGGCCGTCAAATCAGAGGCCGAGTTGAAACAGATCCGGGAAGCCTGCCGGGTTACAGATGATGGCTTTCGCCGGGTGCTCAAGTTCACCCGCCCCGGAGTGCGGGAAACGGAAATCGAAGCGGAACTGGCGCATGAATACATCCGACAGGGCAGCCGCTTTGCCTATCAACCGATCATCGCTTCCGGTCTCAACGCCTGCTGCCTGCACTACATTGCGAATGCTGGCATGTGCCGGAAGGGCGAGTTGCTGTTGATGGACGTGGCGGCCGCGTATGCGAATTACAACGCGGACATGACGCGCACCATCCCGGTGAGTGGTCGGTTCACCCGGCGACAGAAAAGCGTCTATCAGGCCGTATTACGAGTTTTGCGTCAGGGCATTCAGGCACTGACCCCTGGCAAGAAGCACAAGGACTGGCAAAGGGAAGTGGAGCAGGCGACTGAACGGGAATTGGTGGATTTGGGGCTGATCAGTATGCGCCAGATCCGGCAGCAGAGTTCCGAGTTG
>Ga0315912_10002815_pt1 | contig 17997 bp, 11 predicted proteins | sample VfabasoilMG_FD_204469 | JGI IMG/M metagenome (GOLD analysis project Ga0315912, IMG submission 204469) | Garden soil microbial communities collected in Santa Monica, California, United States - V. faba soil | ecosystem: Environmental > Terrestrial > Soil > Garden | place: USA: California...
CCAACTTCAAGAAGATGATCCAGACCGCCGTGAAGCAGTTCCCGAACTTCAAGGTTGCCGCCACCACGCTGCGCAACGCGAAGACGGCGACGTTCAATGACTGGTCGGCGATCCTCTATGCCGGCGGCAACTTCTACCAGTCGATGATGCGCGAGAATCTCGAGATCTATGATCGCGTCGGCGGCGGCGATGGATTCGCATCGGGTCTCGCGTATGGATTCATGGAAGGCAAGGGTCCGCAGGCTGCCGTGGAGTACGGCGCCGCACACGGCGCGCTCGCCATGACGACGCCTGGCGACACCTCGATGGTGAATGTGAAAGAAGTTGAAGCGGTGATGAAGGGCAAGGGAGCCCGAGTCATCCGCTGATGACTTCCAGAAGGGAAGTATTTCCGCTGATTGCGGGTGCGGCCGGACTTTCGGCCGTACCCGGCTCAGGCGTGGCAGCTTCCTCCACGGCCTCCGAACCAGAACTGCGGCGCATCTCCTATCTGAGCGCGCGCACCGGCAAACAGCGCGACTACTTCGTCTATCTGCCTCGCGGCTTCGCGCAATCGAAGCAGTGGCCGGTCATGCTGTTTCTGCACGGCGACGGCGAACGTGGCGACGGCAAGGGCCAGCTCGACTTCGTGCTCACTCATGGGCCGCTGTTCGAGGCCTGGTGTCAGCGTCGCGATCTCCCGTTTGTCATCATCTCACCGCAGCTCGACATCTTCAGTCGCGGCGAGATTCCCTACATCAAGTTCCGGGACGCCGCGAAGATTCCGCGCCGCCTGGCGACGGGTATCAACCTGCGGCCATACAACGGCGACGTCCGTCTTCCGGGACCCATGCAAGGCGCGCTGTCCGACGACAGGTTGCCAGACGGGCCCGCAGGCCCGCCCGAAGGCTGGAACGAGATGGAGGATGAGCTGTTGGCGATGGTCGATCGCACGCTCAGGGATTTCAAAGGCGACGCGAAACGCGTCTACCTCACGGGCCTGAGCTACGGCGGATTCGGCGCGTGGTATCTCGCCGCGCGGCACGTCGGGAAATTCGCCGCGCTCGCACCCATCGTCGGTCATGGCCACCCCGATCACGCGGCGGCGATAGCGCGCGCCAAACTACCGCTCTGGGTATTCGCCGGTGGACGCGATCCGGTGGTGCCGCCGCGCTTCTTCTACCCGGCGCTCAACAAGCTCGAGGCCCTGGGGCATCCCGAGGTCAGGTTCACCATCGAGGAAGACATGGGCCACCTCGCCTGGCTGCGCATTTACGAAGGCGAAGACCTGTACGCCTGGCTCCTCAGGCAGTCGCGCTGAAGGTGCCGGCCTCAAATAAAAAAGGAGGCGATGCAGGGCATCGCCTCCCGTAGCGCCACCGGTCCGCGTCGGCGTCGCTTACTTTACCCAGGGCAACGTGGTCGAAATCCAGCCGACCACGCGTGCGTTGTTTGCGAAATAGGTATTCGAAATCTCGCGGTCACCATCCGCATCGGTAGCCGTGAGCTTGGCGCCGAACGTGAAACGATCCCACACGTAGCTCAGGCCGATCGAGTAGTCGAACAGGTCGCCGCCGCCTGGGCCGTCTTCGTCCCAGTAGTCGCCGTATGAAAATCCGGCGTGCACGCTGAGCGTCCAGTTCGCGGGCAATGGTTGCGTGTAGTTGGCTTCGGTGTAGAACGCGCCCGTGCTGGACGCGCCGAAGTCATGCGAATACCACTGCTTGAGCGACACCGGGCCGAACGTGCCGCCCACGTAGAACTCCGGGTAGGGCTCGATCTGCAGCTTGGCCGCGGGGCGCTGCGGCGTCGCGCTCAGCGCATCGCTTCCCGGGTAGTCATAGAACACCGCACCCGCGGTCCAGGACGCCTTGTCGTTGATCGTGCCGGTGTAGCTCGCATACAGGTCGAGTTCGGTCTTGCCGTCGTAGGCAGGACCGTAGTCGATATTGCTGGCCCAGGCGCCAATCGCGAAACCATTGCCGAACGAGTAATCGAGGCTCCCCTGAATCACCGGATCGTTCGCCGAGAGCGACACGCCGCGGAAATCGTATTCCGTCGCAGCCGTCACCGTGGAGCTGAATTGCGCCTGCGCGACTCCCGAGACCGCGAGCAGCGCGGCGGCACCAATGAAACTCTTGAACGTAGTCATGACTTTTTCCTTGTTAGAACGTGCCGCGCAGGCCGAGCAGGACGGTGCGGCCGGGCGCGTTCAGCGACGTGGCGCGGTTCTGGTAGAAGTCGCCACCGCTCTCGTAGGTGTAGAACGAGTATTCCTGTTCGTCGGTCAGGTTCAGGACTTCGAAGCTCGCCGACAACTTCTGGCCGAAGGCCTCGAAGTTCAGGCTCGAATTGAAGTCGAGATAACCGGCCGCGCGACGGAATTGCGTGAGCGGCGAAGCGGTGGCGGTGGCGCCCGTCGGATTTCCTTCCACGTAGTCATCGCGATAGTTGTACGACAGGCGCAGCGCGAAACGCTCGCGCTCGAGATACGTGATGATGTTGTAGTTGTTTTCCGCGAGGCCCGTGATCGGGAGCGCCACCTGCGGGTTCGCCGTGGGCAGCGGTCCGGACTTGCCATCGATGCGCGTGTAGTTCAGCGACACGCCCGCGCCCCGCAGGAGCATGTCGAGGCGCTGCTGATAGAGCAGCTCGATGCCTTTCACGTAGCTCGGATTCGGGTTGTTCACGAAGGTGTTGAACACGAGAAGCGTGTCGTACACGTCGGCATTGCCCTGCGTGGACTGGAAGCCCTGGATCGCACCGCGAAACACGGGATCCAGGCTTTCGAACTGCACGCCCATGTTGCGGAAGGGCTGCATCGTCGACGCCTGCACGGCGAATCCCGTGATGTCCTTGCTGAAGTAGCTGGCCGCGACCACGCCGCCTTCGGAGAAGTACCACTCGACTCCGAGGTCGATCTGGTCCGCAAGGTATGGCGAAAGATCCGGATTGCCCTGGTTCACCACGCCGCTCGTGTTGATCGAAGTGAACGGCATCGTCTGCTGCGGGCTCGGACGCGTGAGTGAACGCGACAGGCTGACGCGACCGACTATTTCGTCCGTGAAGTCATAGGCCACGTTCAGGGACGGCAGCCACGCGGCGAAGTGACCGGTGGTGGTATTCGTGTCGTAGGCCTCGGGGCCGTAGCCAAACTGCGCCTGCGCCGCGGGCGGCGGGATGTTCGGGTTGGTCTGTATGTACCCGGTCAGATCCTGATCCGTCGAGACAAAGCGCATGCCCGCGTTGAGACGCATGTTGTGCCCTAGTACTTCGGCTTTCTTGCTGAACTCGACATAGGCGGAAAGATTTTCTTCCTCGAAGAAGCCCGAGTTCGCCCGGTCGAGGTTGGCCGCGTCGTCCATGGCGTCCGCGTCGAGGAAGTTGTCCCACGCGCGCAGGTCCGCGGTGATCCAGCTGCGGTAGCCAGGGTTGTAGTCGAGGTCCTTGCCGTAATCGACGGGGACGGGCCGCACCAGGCCCATGAGATTCAGGCCCTCGATGTTTGCCGGACCGGTGTAGCCGAACTGGTTCAGCTGCGCACCCACGATGGGGTTGCCGGCCGCGATCGAAGCGTTCTGCTGGTTGCGATCGCGGAAGAAGGTGTTGTACATCGCGCCGACGCGAAAGCTGCGATCTTCATCGCCAATTGTGAGATCGAGGGCCGCGGTCTCATTCTCTTCATCGCGCGTGCGCGGCTGCACGCGCACCGTGTTGAACGCCCAGCTCGCCGGGTTCGCAAGGTCGAGGCTCGACGTCACGGTGGGCATGCCGCCGTTGTTCACGATGTCGACGTTCGAGTTCTGCGTCAGGAACAGGTAGGTGGTCTGGCGATATTCCAGGTCCGATTCGGCGTGGTGCAGCTTGAAGTCGAGACGCACGTTGTCCCTGATCTCCCAGTCACCGGAGAGCTCGTAGCTCTGGAATTCAGGCGACTGGATGAAGAGCCGGTTCTCCGACCAGAAGCGGGCATTCTCGAGCCGGCCGCTGACCAGCGTGTTGTTTTCATCGACTTCGAAGTTTCGCGGCGTGATGTAACCGAACCCGAGCGGCCCGGCCTGGCCGGAATTGGTGTTTCGCACCAGGAGATTGTTGGTGTAGCGATCGAACTGCGCATCGAGTTTCGCGAACATCATGTCGAGGTTGAATCCCAGGTTCTCCATGGGACGCCACTGAACGCCGAGCGTGGCACCCACGCGATCGCGATTGCCCACCTGCACTTCCGGACGCAGGAGGCGCGGTACTTCCGCCGCGGCGAGCTGCGCGTTGGTGAGGCCGGACTCGTTGACGAACCCCGGGGCGATGGTGGCCGGCGCCATCGGATTCACGCTCGGCAGGTTCCAGTTGAACCCGGTGGAGAAGCCCGCGGGCGATGGATTGTTGGGAACTACGCCAGACGCCCAGCCCTGCGAGCTGAAGCCGTCGGTGCGGAAGCTGCGCTTGCTGGCCGCGACGTTGAGCAGGATGCCGAACTTGTCGTCCCAGTTCTGCCCGATCAGAAAGCTCGCGCGTGGGTCGACTTCTTCGGAAGACGTCTGATACGAGCCTTCGAGCTTGTAGCTCAGCACGAAACCATCCTGGTCGAAGGGTCGCGCCGTGCGCAGGTTGAGCGTTCCGGACAAGCCGCCCTCGACGGTGCTGGCGCTCGGGCTCTTGATCACGTCGATCGACATGAAGAGCTCGGAGGGCAGGAAGTCGAAATCGAACTCGCGGTTGCGCGAAGCCTGGTCGACGCTGCCTTCGGAAGCGACGGAGATCGGCATGCCGTCGAGGGTCACACCGACGAAACTGGGTCCCAGGCCGCGCAGCGAAACCTGCTGGCCTTCACCGTTGGTGCGCGAGATCTGCACGCCCGGGATGCGCGCGATGGTCTCGGCGACGTTGTTGTCCGGAAGCTTGCCGACGTCTTCGGCGGAAATCGAATCGACGAAGTTGGTGGAAGCGCGCTTCTTCTCGAGCGACTGCTCGATGCTCGAACGGAAACCGGAGACCACGACCTCCTCCATCTCCTCGGATGCGGCCTCGGGGGGCGGCGCACTGGTTTGACCAGTCGCGACGCCGGACATTCCGGCGGCCGCGCCGAAGCAGGTCAGGAACAGGAATCGGAATGTACGTTTGTGTTTGTGCATGTTGGTCGCCCCTCCAGGCCACTCCCGCACGCTGCACGGGTGCAGCGGCCGTCGACTGTAGTTAGATAAACCGCCGCGATTGTCGCGTCCGCGCCGGCATTGTGGCGCAGATGTTAGCGATAGCACTGCGGCCGCACAACACGCGAGCGCCGGAAAATTGCGGACGGGAATGACACCGATGTCAACGCGACACGCGCGACTAACTACTCCCCGCGATCACGCGGGGATGCGCGCCCGCCAGGGCTGGCAGCGCGTGCCCGGTTCGGGCGGGGGACACCGTAGCAAATTGGTCAGGCCAAATGCAAGAAGCCACCTGACCAGTCTGGCCGGGGCGGACGGCAGGCCAGATCCGGGACATCCGGGCCCGCGAGCGATCTGCTTGTTGGCGGAACGAGGGACGGGGGATACTCGCCGCCATGCCTGAACCCCGACGCCTGTACGAGCAGATCTCGCAGAAGCTGGCGAAGTCGATCGCCGACGGAAAATACGCGATCGGCCAGCGCCTGCCTTCCGAACGGGAACTTGCGCAGGGCTTCAAGGTTTCGCGGCCGACGGTGCGCGAGGCGATCATCGCGCTCGAGCTCGACGGTCTCGTCGAAGTCCGGCTCGGTTCCGGTGTCTACGTCATGAACCGGCTGCCACCGAGCGGCAGCGAGGGCGCCAAGGACATCGGTCCTTTCGAACTGCTGGAAGCGCGACGCGCGATCGAGGGCGAAGCCTGCGCCCTCGCAGCACTCCGCATCGACGATTCACAGCTCAAGAAGCTTTCGGAACTCATTGCCGAAATGCGCGATGACAACCGGCACAACGAGATCCTGATGAGCGAGGAAGCGGACAGGCGGTTCCATGAGCTGATCGCCGCATCGACGCAGAACAGCGGCCTGATCGCCGCGGTCCAGATGTTGTGGGATGCACGCGCCAGGTCTCCACAGAGCCACTCGATGGACGACAAAGGCCGGGCACGCGGTTTGAAACCGCCCATCGAAGAACACGCCGCGATCCTGCGGGCGTTGAAGCGCCGAGATCCGGATGCCGCGCGCGCGGCTATGCACGCGCATATTTCGCACGTCATCGACGACATGCTCGCGGTCACCGAGGTCAAGGAAATCGAGCGGGCACGAGCGGTGGCAGCTGAAAAGCGGCGTCGCTACTCCCAGATGCAGCGCAAGGCGGCCGCCCGCTAGCGGCGGCCGACCCTCTCTCAGCCCGCCAACGTCTTCCGCGGCCTGCTGGCGTAGAACAGCGCGGCCCCGATGAGAAACACCGCCGCCGCGACCACGGCGCTCTGCACGGCGCCGGTGATCTTCACTGCGTTCACGAGGTAGTCCCAGTTGTCTGCCACCAGCGCAGCCAGCGAGGCACCAGCCACCGCGACAATGGTGCCGGAAATGGCCAGGCCGCCATGCGTGCGGCTGACATCCAGCGGTGTGTCGACGTCGATCTGCACGAACCGCCCCTTGAACCAGAACCAGAACAAGGCGAGCGCGAGAATGTGCATGAGTCCAGCCCAGACGAACACGATCTGCTGGTTGCCGGTCCACTGCACCGCGAGTCCCGCGAGCAGCGTCATGAACATGCCGCCGATGCCGCCGGCCGTCGCGCCGAGTCCAACTACTGATCCCGACACCTTCTGCGGAAACAGATCCGTCGCGTTGGTGAAGAGATTCGCAGACCAGGCCTGATGGCAGGCGGTGGCCAACGTGATGAACGCGACGCAGACGACGAAACTATCCGCGTAGTACGCGAGGATCGAGCCCGGCATGAAAATCGCGGCGAGACCCATCGCGGTCATGCGCGCCTTGCCGACGGTCCAGCCGCGCTTCATGAGGGTGCTCGAGAGCCAGCCGCCGAAGATCGAGCCGACGCTCGAGCCGGTGTAGATCACCGCGACCCACAGTCCGGCCTTGAGGGGATTCTGACCGCGCTCGCGGCCGAGGTAGTCGGGCAGCCAGAAAAGATAGAACCACCACACCGGGTCGGTGATGAGCTTGCCGATGAGGAAGGGCCAGATTTCGCGGTAGCGCATCAGCGTGGTCCAGGGCAGCTTCAGCGCCTGCTGCGCCTGCGCCTGATCGGAGCGGATGTAATCGAGCTCGGCCTTGCCTAGACGCTTCTGGTGCTCGGGATCGGTGAAGAACGCCTGCCAGAAGAACAGCCACACGAGACCGATCAGGCCAATGGCGACGAACGACATCTGCCAGCCCCAGTGGCTCGCGATCCAGACGACGACGCCCGACACGATGACGCCGATGCTGGTACCCGAATTGAAGATGCCGGTGGCGAGCGCGCGTTCCTTCTGCGGGAACCACATGCCCACGGCCTTGATCGACGCGGGGAAGTTCGCCGCCTCGGCGAATCCGAGGATGAAGCGCACGATCGCGAACCCGAGCACCGTTGCGACGAGTCCGTGCGCGGCGGCGGCCAGCGACCAGAGGACCAGCGCTAGCGCGAGCGCCTTCTTCACACCGATCCGGTCGATGATCACGCCGATGACCGAGGGGAACATCGCGTAGGCGAACGTGAACGCGGTGGTGATCGTGCCGTAGTCGACGTCGTCCCATCCCAGCGCTCCCTGCAGCGTGGTCTTGAGGACCGACAGCGAGTTCCGGTCGATGTAGTTGATCGTGGTGCAGAAAAACAGCAACGCGCAGATGACCCAGCGGTAGTTGCCCACTCGGGCAGCAATGCTACCGGTGTCATTTGTAATGTTGTTAGAACTCATTCGGCAGGTCCCCCAAGGATGCTTCGCTCAAAGTTTGTACGCTTTTTTCGGGAATTCGTATGCGAGCTGCGGTGCGAGCAGCGCAGCCTCGTCTTCCGGCAGCCGATGCTCGGCCACCAGGCGCGCGAGGAACGAGCAGTCGATGCGCCGCGCGACGTCGTGACGCGAGGGAATCGACATGAAGGCCCGCGTGTCGTCGTTGAAGCCGACGGTGTTGTAGAAGCCAGCGGTCTCGGTAGTTTGTTCGCGGAACCGCATCATGCCTTCGGGACTGTCGTGGAACCACCAGGCCGGACCGAGCTTGAGCGCCGGGTAATGACCGGCGAGCGGAGCCAGTTCGCGCGCGTAGGTGCTTTCATCGAGCGTGAACACGATGATCGAGAGCGCCGGATCATTGCCGAAACGATTGAGCAGCGGACGCAGTGCGCCGACGTAGTCGGTGGCCGTCGGAATATCCGCTCCCACGTTGGGACCAAAGCGATCGAACAAGGGCGCATTGTGATTGCGCCAGGCGCCCGGGTGAATCTGCAGCACGAGGCCATCGTCGAGACTCATGCGCGCCATCTCGGTGAGCATCTGGCCGCGGAAGAGATCCGCGTCGCCGGGGTGCTGTGCACCACGCGCAATGCGCCCGAACAATGCCTCGGCGTCGGCGGGGCTCAGGTCCGCGGTGCGCGCCGTGGGGTGCCCATGGTCCGTGGACGTGGCGCCCATGACAGCGAAGAAGGCGCGACGCTTGCGGTGCGCGGCTAGATAGCCGCGCCAGGAAAGTGCGTCCTCGCCCGTGATCGCGCTGAACTTCTTGAGGTTGTCCAGGAATCCGATCGTGTCCGGGTCGACCACCGGATCGGGCCGGTAGGCCGTGATGACGCGGCCGTGCCACCCGCTCTTGCGGATGCTGGTGTGATGCGCGAGGTCGTCGAGCGGCGATTCGGTGGTGGCAAGCGCTTCGATGTTGAAGCGTTCGAACAGCGCACGTGGACGAAAGTCGGGTTTCTGCAGCCGTTCGGCTATGCGATCGTAGGTCGCATCGGCATTTTCCGGCGTGAGAGGAATCTGCACGTCGAAAATGCTCGACAGCACCCAGTCGAACCACATGCGGGTCGGCGTGCCGCGGAACAGGTAGTAGTGATTCGCGAACAACCGCCAGATCTTGCGAGAGTCGCGTTCGGTGGCGCCGCCGTCGACGCGGGCTACGCCGAATTCCTCGAGCTTGATGCCCTGGCTGTAGAGCATGCGGAATACGTAGTGATCGGGCGTCAGCAACAGGCTCGCGGGGTCCGCGAAAGGACTGTTGTCGGCGAACCATTTCGGATCCGTGTGACCGTGCGGGCTCAGGATCGGCAGGTCTTTGACGAGCCCGTAGAGATTCCGTGCAATCGCTCTCGTCGTGGGATCGGCCGGAAAAAGCCGATCGGGATTGAGTTTGTCCATATTGGTAGTATGCGGGCCCGGTTTGACGGCGACCAAATATCGCCCGGCGGGCGACACTAATTCTTATCTATTGATGGAGCAATGGGCTGGGCACTATGGGCGCGAATAATTTGAACGTCGGATCGGCCAGGGATCGCGAGATCGTTGCCGCGGAAGTGATCGTCACCTGCCCCGCCCGCAACTTCGTCACGCTGAAAATTGTTACGCGTTCAGGTGTTAGCGGTATCGGCGATGCAACATTGAACGGCCGCGAACTCGCGGTGGCGTCGTACCTCAAGGACCATCTCGTGCCGAACCTGATCGGCCGTGATGCGGGACGCATCGAAGACATCTGGCAGTTTTTCTATCGGGGCGCCTACTGGCGCCGCGGCCCCGTGACGATGACCGCGATCGCCGCGGTCGACGTCGCGCTGTGGGACATCCTCGGCAAGATGAGCAACCAGCCGCTGTACCAGTTGCTCGGCGGACGTTCGCGAGAAGGCGTACTGGTGTATGGCCATGCGAACGGCAAGGACATCGAGGAATGCACCGCCGAAGTGGGCAAGTACATCGCGCAGGGATACAAGGCGGTACGCGCGCAGAGTGGCGTGCCAGGCATCAAGAAGGCGTATGGCATCTCGAATCTCAAGAACGCGTACGAACCGGCTGAGAGCGAGTTGCCGCTGGAGACCGTGTGGTCCACGCCGAAGTATCTCGAATTCGTGCCGAAACTCTTCGAGCGCCTGCGCAAGGATCACGGCTACGAAGTCGAACTGCTGCACGACGTGCATCACCGCCTGACGCCGATCGAAGCCGCGCGGCTCGGACGCTCGCTCGAACCCTATCGACTCTTCTGGATGGAAGACTCGACGCCGGCGGAGAACCAGAAGAGTTTCGAGATCATCCGCAAGCACACGGTGACGCCGCTCGCGGTCGGTGAAGTGTTCAACTCGATCTGGGACTGCAAGTACCTGCTCGAGAACCAGCTGATCGACTACATCCGGACGACCATCGTGCACGGCGGCGGCATCACGCACGTACGCCGTATCGCCGACTACGCGGCCTTGCACGGTGTTCGCACCGGCTTCCATGGTGCCACCGACCTGTCGCCGGCGTGCATGGGCGCGGCGTTGCACTTCGATACTTGGGTGCCCAACTTCGGCATCCAGGAATACATGAAACACGCGCCGGAGACCGACGATGTGTTTCCGCATGACTACACCTTCAAGGAAGGACGGTTGTTCTGCGGTGAGTCACCCGGACACGGCGTGACGATCGACGAGAAGCTCGCGGCTAAATATCCCTACAACCCGAAGCAACTGCCCATCGCGCGTCTCGAAGACGGCACGATGTGGGACTGGTAACTAACTACTTCGGCTCGAAGTATCGCGCCGCGAAGTCGAGGAAGATCGGCCAGTTCGGATACGACGTGTGGCCACCAGCGTGCTGGCGATAGGCAAGTTCGCCAGCGGTCAGTGGCGTTTCGATGGGCGGAAACTCGCTTGCATCGAGCGCACGCCTGCCTAACAAGCGATACACGGGGCTCGCCGCCACCGTCGCCATGAACATCCCGCGCGGATCCACCCAGGCATCGCCCTTGTCCGGGCTGCCCGCACCGATGAACAGCGGGCGCGGCGCCGAAAGTGCGATGAGCTCGTGCGAGTCCACCGGCAGATCCTTTGCGGTCAGCGGTCCGGCGTACTTGATGTAGTTGCCCGCCATCCAGTGGTATTCGCCGCTTCCCGCGACGTTCTCGAGAAGCTCCCCAATGCGGCGACGATGGAGTGCCGCGCCGCCCATGCCAGACGACCCGATGAATCCGATGGAGAATCTCGGTTCGTAGGCCATCGTCACCAGCGACGCCTTGCCATAGCGCGACACACCTTCGATCACGGCGCGTTTCGCATCCACCGCCGGATCGGTTGCGAGGTAGTCGAGCGCGCGGGAGGCGCCCCAGGCCCAGGCGCGTAATGCGCCCCAGTCATCGGGATTGCGAGTCTGGCCCTTGTTGACGAGGCCGATGATCCCGCGCGTGAGCCCGGCGCCGTTGTCCGCCTGAATGCTGGTTGGAGAAAGAATCGCGTATGCCCAGCCACGCGCGATGACCTGTTCCTGCCACGACGGCGAGGGCTGCGGCGGAATGCGCGACGCCCACTCGGGCGGAAAGAATTCGATGATCACCGGGACGCCTTTCGCACCTGCCGGCGTAGTTAGATAGAGCTCGATGTCGACGTTGATCGTTGGGTAACTCGAGTTGTCGACGTGGCCGACGAGTTTGCGAGTGACCACCGCCACTCCAGCCCTGGACTCCTCTTTGGTTTCCACGACCGCCCAACTCACACCCGGGATGTTCTTCGGCAACCTGCCGTACACCTCGCGGTCGAAATGCTCGACGATCTGCGGCCGACGCTGCTTCCACCATTGCTTCGCGCTCTTGACGGGCTTTCCGTTGTCGAGCTTCAGGACCTCGGGAAGATCCGGATACGGATTGCCCTTCGACTCGTCGTAGTTAACCGCATTCGGCGCATTGGGGTCGCGTCCGTTGGCGCCCTGACGGATCGACGTGATTCCGAGCTGCTCCATCATGTTGCGATGATCCTGCTCGGCGGTGAGCTCGAGCGGAGCCGGCAGGTCGGCACCTTGCGCCGCAGCGCCACCGGAAAGGATCCCGCAAACCAGCACTGCTGCACGCATCAGGATTTCCTCTGAGAGTGTCCTAGCCGCGCCCGGGAGCGTAGGGAAATTTCAAAGACTTGTAGTACTCGAGCGGCTGTCTGGGCGGTGCGATACCCGCCGGCAACGGAAGCTTGTTCACGCTCTGGAAGTACGCGATGCAGGCATCGCGCCACCACTGCGCCTCGTCGACCTGGATCTGGAGGAATGCCACGATCTGCGCATATCTCTCGGCGTCGATGTAGCCCTGCATGTCGGGGCGATACTTGAGCTCGTACCAGGTGTCACGCAACTTGGTAGCGCGCTCCACTCCGCGCGTGTAGCGAAACGCAATTTCGTCCCAAAGCGTGCGGCCCGAGGCCATCTTGTGAGTCCAGGGCAGGTGATGGAACCAGAGCAGAAATTGCTCCGGCACTTTTTTCTGATCGGCAAACAGCTTCGCCACGTCCGGCGCGTACTGCGCCGTGGCATTGCTGCCCGTGGGACCGCGATCGAAGCCGATGCCCTTCTCGTCTGCGCGATGGTAGTAAGTCGGATTCCAATCGGCGCGATTGAGGCTGTTCACCCAGGGTCCAGGTCCATAGTGATGGCCGGTGTCCATGAGATGCGCGAGACCGAGCGGCGTCATGTAGTCGACGACCGCCTCGCGCGAATCCATCATCATCTCCACCACCGGCTTCACGAAGCTCGGATCGTTGGTGAACGTCATGCGCGTCCACTCCTCGGCTATCTCGCGCGCCGAGAGTTCCGGATCCCAGGCGAGACGACCGAACGCGTACCAATTGGCCTGATCGAAATGCGAGCCCGTCCAGTTGCGGTCGGATCCTATGTTCGACACGCCCGCCATGCCGGTGTACTTGTAGCCATGCAGTTCGCCGTCGACGATTTTCGCGACGGTCGACCCCTTCCCCTTCACGCGAGTGTCGGAATCGAGCGCCTCTTCGAACAATGGAGCGAGGTAGGCGAGGTGCGTGGCGAAGCCCAGATATTCCTTGGTGATCTGGAACTCCATCATCAAGGGCGTCTTCGGCATGGCACCGAACAACGGATGGAAAGGTTCGCGCGGCTGGAAATCGATCGGGCCGTTCTTCACCTGCACCAGCACGTTGTCCGCGAACTTGCCGTCGAGCGGAACGAATTCGTCGTAAGCCTGTTTCGCCCGATCGGTCGGCGTCTCGTTCGAATATACGAAAGCGCGCCACATGACGATGCCCCGGTGCGGCGCCAGCGCTTCGGCCAGCATATTGGCCCCGTCGGCATGCGTGCGCTTGTAGTCCTGCGGTCCGGGCTGGCCCTCCGAGTTCGCCTTGACGAGGAATCCGCCAAAGTCGGGAATCTCCGCATAGATCTCATCGACCTTTTTCTTCCACCACGCCCGCACGGCCGGGTCCAACGGGTCGGCGGTTTTCAATCCGCCGAGTTCGATGGGCGCGCTGAAGCGTGCGGTGAGATAGACACGAATCCCATAAGGTCGCAGTGCGAGGCTCAACGCCCGGGTCTTCGCGATGTAAGCAGGCGTGAGACTGGTGGCGTTTGCATTGACGTTGGTAAGCACCGCACCGTTGATGCCAATCGAGGCGCAGGCGCGCGCGTAATCGGTGTAGCGCGGACCGACCCATCCCGGCAGCTTGTGCCAGTCCCAGATCGACTGGCCGGCGTACCCGCGTTCCACGTGCCCATCGAGGTTGTCCCAATGATTGAGGACACGGATCTGCGTGCTCGGACGGGAGCTGACGTCCAGCACGTCGATGCGATGCCGGGTTTGCAGCAGCCGCAGAAGATGGAAGCTGCCGTACAGCACGCCGACATCGGTATTGGCGGCGATCGCGATGGCGGGTTGGCCTGCGATCTTCACGCTCCGGATCAGGTACCCCTCGCGTCCGAGATTCGCCAGGGGAAGGCGCAGTTCGGCGATGTACGGCGAACTCTCGGGCGTACCGTATACGATCGCGCCAGGGTTCTTCACTTCCCGGGCGAGCGGGACCTCGGTCCCGAGCAGTCCCTGCAGACCTCGTCGCAACTCCTCGCCGGCAACCACCAGCGTGGATGTGGAGACGTTTCCCGCCACGACCGGGCCCAGCCGGTATACCAGTGCGGGGTGAGCCGTGGTGTCGATGGCGCGATATCTCAGCCATAAGTCGTATCCGTCTTCGGCGCCCGAAGGCAACGAGCAGACTGCGAAAAAGAGGCCAGCAATCAGGGGTCGCAGATTCATCGCGGGATTGGACTTTGATGGTGCGTTGAATCTATTGTTAACGGTAACGCAAGCCTTACGCCAGTAGCCGGGTGGACGATTGAGCGAGTCAGGGGATCGCAGTAACGACGGTGCGCCGCGCCTGGTCGAAAAGACCAGTCGTCGCAAAGGCAGCGCCGTCACCATTCACGAAGTAGCGCGTCATGCGAGCGTTTCGCCCATGACCGTTTCGCGCGTCATCAATGGCGAAAGCAACGTGCGCGACTCGACGCGCGAGACCGTGATGGAAGCGGTACGTGCGCTCAACTATCGGCCAAATCCGGCGGCGCGAGTACTGGCCGGCGCGCGCGATACGCGCATTGCCATCATCTATTCCAACCCCAGCGCCTCATACCTGAGCGAAATGCTGGTCGGCGCCCTCGACGGTTCGCACCGCACTGCATCGCAGCTGGTGCTGGATCGCTGGGACAACCTCAAGCCCGCTGCCGAAAAGGCCGCGGCGCAGCGCCTTTCCGAAGGCATTGCCGGCGTGATCCTGCCGCCGCCGCTGTGCGAATCGAAGGCCATCGCCGCGGCATTCGCCGCGGAAGGTGTGCCGGCGGTCGCCCTAGCTACCGGCCGGGCGCGCGATGACGTGTCATGCGTGCGCATCGACGATTTCCATGCGGCGCGCGAAATGACCTTGCACCTTATCGCGCAGGGGCACTCCCGGATCGCGTTCATCAAGGGTCAGCCCACGCAGACGGCGAGCGCGCAGCGTCTCGCCGGTTTCGAAGCAGCGATGGAAGAAAGCAGCCTGGAAATCGATCCGTCGCTGGTGGTGCAGGGATTCTTCTCCTACAAGTCGGGGCTCGAGGCGGCTGAAAAGCTGCTGGCTCGTAAACGCATTCCGACCGCGATCTTTGCGAGCAACGACGACATGGCAGCCGCCGCGATCTCCGTGGCGCATCGGCGCGCGCTCGACGTACCGAACGACTTGTCGGTGGTCGGCTTCGACGACACGCCGATCGCGACAACCGTATGGCCCGAACTCACCACCATCCGTCAGCCGATCGCCGCGATGGCCGAGGCAGCCATCAACCTTCTGCTGCACAAGATCCGCCGACCGAAAGATCGGCATGCGCATCAGGCGGTGGATCACCTCGTGCCATACGTGCTCGTGAAACGCGATTCGGTCGCGCCTCCCCGCAAGCCCTAGATATTGGTAAGCGCCCGGGGCTCGGACGCCCACCGGCTTGCTATCTGATAACGCTATCACTAGGCTTTCGCGACCGCTGATCGGGGGGCGCGAAACGCGCACGCTAGCGGGGTCGAAAAACATAATTCAATCAAGGAGATAGCGCGTGTCTCAATCTTCGGGTTCCGGCCCTTCCGCCGCCACTCACACAGGTCTGCTCGTAACGCTCACGATCATCGCCGCCCTCGGCGGCCTGCTATTCGGCTACGACACGGCAGTGATCTCGGGCGCCACGGATTCGATCAAGCAGAATTTCGTCGCACCGATGGCTCTCGCTGAAGGAGCCAGGCTCAGTCTCGAAGGATTCACCATCGCCGGCGCGCTCTGGGGTTGCCTCATCGGCGGCGCTCTCGGTGGTGTCGTGGCGCATTTCCTCGGACGTCGCGGCGGCCTCTTTGTCGCTGGCGCACTCTTCTTCGTGTCGTCACTGGGTTCCGCGTGGCCGGAATCCTGGCTGGGTCACCTCGGCTCGGTGCTGACCCCGCTGATCAATGTGCTGATCTGGTTCCTGAATCTGTTTTTCGAAGATGCTCCCTATCTCAAGTTCGGAGATGTGATCACGAACTTCGTCGGCCACCGGCTCTTCGGCGGCATGGGTATCGGCCTGGCCTCGATGCTCGCTCCCATGTACATCGCCGAGATTGCGCCGCCGTCCAAGCGTGGCGCGCTGGTGACCTACCAGCAGATCGCGATCGTCAGCGGCATCACGATCTCGTACTTCGTGAACTACTTCATCAAGAAGTTTGGCGGCGACGGTGACCCGAACTGGGTGCATGCGGAAGGCTGGCGCTGGATGCTCGCGTGCTGCGCCATTCCGGCCGGCCTGTTCGTGGTGCTGTTGTTCTTCGTTCCGGAAACGCCGCGCGGACTCATGCTCAAGGGCAAGGAACAGAAAGCGCGCGAAGTGCTCAACAAGCTTTCCAACGAGGAAGAAGCCAAGATCGTTCTCGCCGAGATCGATGCCTCGCTGAAGGAGACCGCCGGAAAGCTCCTCTCCTACGGCGGCCTGTTGCTCGTCGTCGGCGTCCTTTTGTCAGCATTCCAGCAGCTCGTCGGCATCAATGCGGTCCTGTACTACGGCCCGCAGATGTTCGCGAACATGGGCTTCACCGGCGACGCTTCATTCGCGCAGACGGTGATCATGGGCGTGGTGATGGTGGTGTTCACTCTCATCGCGACGGTCACCGTGGACAAGTGGGGCCGCAAGCCGCTGCTGATCCTGGGCGCACTCATCATGGCCGTGTCCATGATCGCGCTGGGTTTCATGTTCTACGTGGGCTCGATGGGCCTGGGCGCGCTGATCGTGGTCTGCATCTACATCGCCGGCTTCTCACTGTCCTGGGGCCCGGTGGTGTGGGTGATGCTTGCGGAAATATTCCCGAACTCCATCCGCGACAAGGCGATGGCCATCGCGGTCGCCGCGCAGTGGTTCATGAACTGGGTGGTTTCGGTGACCTTCAACATCATGGACGGCAGCACTGCTCTCAACGCCGCGTTCAACCACGGCTTCGCCTATTGGCTGTACGGTGGCTTCAGCGTGCTGGCGGCGTTGTTCGTCTGGAAGTTTGTCCCCGAGAGCAAGGGCGTGTCGCTCGAGAACATGCAGAAGCTCTGGAAAAAGTCCCCAGCCTGAACCAGCGTCGTTATTGACGAACCCCGCGGTGCTTGTATCGCGGGGTTCCTTTTCAAAACTTATGATCGAACAACTTCCTTCCGACTGGCGCGGAGCCGTGCTCGTCGGCCGATTGCAGACCCGCGAAGGGCCCACGCCCGTTGTCGTGGTCGATGGCCGCGTGCGTGATGTGTCGCGCCATTCGGCCACCGTGTCGCAGCTTCTGAACGGCTGGAATGGCTCGATCCCCGAAGGCGTTGACCTGGGCCCGCTCGAATCCCTGGGACTCACGCGCGAGTTTGCCGGAGCGAGAGAGGTACGCCTGCTCTCGCCTTTCGATCTTCAGTGCATCAAGGCGAGTGGCGTCACTTTCGCGATCTCGGCCATGGAACGCGTCATCGAAGAACGCTGCCGCGGCGATGCGAGCAAGGCGGACAGCCTGCGCGCATCGCTGCGCGACCGGATCGGCGCCGACATCCGCTCGGTGAAGCCGGGCTCCGAACCGGCGAAGAAGCTCAAGGCAGCTCTCATCTCCGATGGTCTGTGGTCGCAGTACCTGGAAGTCGCGATCGGTCCCGATGCGGAAATCTTCACCAAGGCGCCGACGCTTTCTTCGGTCGGCTGGGGCGACTGGATCGGCGTGCGTTCGGATTCGGCATGGAACAACCCCGAGCCGGAGATCGTGCTCGCGGTAGATAGTGCCGGCCGCATTCTCGGCGCCTCGCTCGGCAACGACGTCAACCTGCGTGACATCGAGGGCCGCAGCGCGCTGCTGTTAGGCAAGGCCAAGGACAACAATGCGTCGTGCGCCATCGGCCCGTTCATTCGCATGTTCGATGGGAAGTACACTCTCGACGACGTCCGCACCGCGGTCGTCAAACTGGAAATCGCGGGCGACGAAGGATTCCGCCTCGAAGGCGCAAGCTCCATGTCGCAGATCAGCCGCGACCCGACTGAACTCGTCGGCCAGACCATCAGCAAGCACCACTGCTACCCCGACGGATTCGCGTTGTTCCTGGGGACGATGTTCGCGCCGAT
>Ga0315912_10002816_pt1 | contig 17993 bp, 11 predicted proteins | sample VfabasoilMG_FD_204469 | JGI IMG/M metagenome (GOLD analysis project Ga0315912, IMG submission 204469) | Garden soil microbial communities collected in Santa Monica, California, United States - V. faba soil | ecosystem: Environmental > Terrestrial > Soil > Garden | place: USA: California...
CGCGGGACGGGGCGGGGTGCCGCCACGGGACCGGCGATCGGGTCATCGGGGCTTGCCCCGTGGCAGTTCGACTTCGTCAACGACCCGTTTCAGCACGCACCGGATGGCTGCTGGGTCGACTACGTCTTTTGAGACTCTCCCTGAGGCCCTGTCGGACCGATCGGCTAGCTTAGCCGCGATACACTTCCGCATGCGCGTACGCTTGTACAGCCATGTGTCCGTCGCGCTCATCGCGGCGCTCCTCATGGCGGCAGCGCACGTTCACACGCGCGCGATCGAGCGGAGCGTGGCCATCACATTCGATGATCTGCCAGGCGCGGGGGCCGGCACCGTCGTGCCCGACGCGGCCGGACTCGAGGCGCTCTCGCGCAAGCTGCTTATCGCGCTCCGCCAACACAGCGTTCCGGCGATTGGATTCGTCAACGAAGCCGCCCTCCGCCTCGATGGGCCCTTCGCCGATGAACGGGCACGACGGGTCGGCATCTTGAGGCTGTGGCTGGAAGCCGGACTCGAGCTGGGGAACCACACGTACTCACATCGCGATCTGAACACGACACCTCTCGACGCCTACGAGGCTGACGTCCTCCGTGGCGAGACCATGACGCGAACCCTGCTTCGAGAAACAGGACGAACGCCGCGCTACTTCCGCCATCCGCTCCTCCACGTGGGAGCTGACCTTGTCACGCGTCGCGCCTTCGAGGCCTTTCTGGCGGAGCGCGGCTACGTTGTCGCGCCGGTGACGATTGACAACGACGAGTTCGTCTACGCGGCAGCTTATGCTGCTGCGCTCAGACGCGGCGATTCCGCGGGCGCGAGTCGCGTAGGCGACGACTATCTCCGGTACATGGAGGACACGTTCGCATATTTCGAGGAGGTGTCGCGCCGCACCGTCGGCCGTGAGATCTCGCAGATCCTGCTCCTCCACGCCAACTCTCTTAACGCCGATCGCTTCGGGGCACTTGCCGAGTCGCTGACGCGCCGCGGCTACCGCTTCATCTCGCTGACGCAGGCGCTCGAGGATCCCGCCTACCGGCTGCCTGACGAGTTCACTGGCGCGCCTGGGAATTCCTGGTTTAACCACTGGGAGATCACGGCCGGGCGCAAGCCTGTCCCCACGCCCTCGCCGCCGCCTTGGGTTACTCCGCGTTGAAGGTGCCCGAGACACTGCGCAGACCGACTTTGGTCCGCCCGCGTCTCAGTCGTCGAATTCTCGAGTTCTGGATCGGCAAACACTTCGGGACTTCTCGGTCAATCCTGATAGGGTTCGACAATCCCGGACAAAGACCAGTGCGTCGTCGGCAACTTATCGAGATCGAAGATCTTGCCTGGTGTCCGCGGGCCGTGCGCGATGGCGGCACCGATTGGCTCGGGTTCATGGCAAACGCCACAAGAGTCTTTTCGACTGTCGCTCCAAAGATCCGTGCGGCGATGGAGGCGACAGCGACCGATCGCGTGTTGGACCTGTGCTCCGGCGGAGGCGGACCATGGTTGACACTTCAACCGGAGCTCGCCAAGAGCGGCCCGGCGACCGTTGTGCTCTCAGATCTGTATCCGAACATCGAGGCGCTTCGTCGCGCCCGTACACGCAGTCACGGACGGCTCGACTTTCACACGGCCGCCGTTGACGCCGCCAACGTGCCTGTGGAACTCCGTGGCGTCCGAACGATGTTCAACGCGTTTCATCATTTCCCGCCCGGGCGCGCGCGCGCCATTCTGGCCGACGCGGTTGCCAAGAATCGCCCCATCGCCGTCTTCGAGGGAGCGAGCCATCGCGCGATCGGCGTTCTCGCGATGCCATTGCAGCTGCCAGCCATCCTGCTGTTGACTCCATTCGTGCGGCCCTTCCGATGGTCGCGTCTGGTGTTCACCTACCTCCTTCCACTCATTCCGGGCATCGTCTTGGTCGACGGCACAGTGTCGTTCCTACGTCTCTATCTCGAGGACGAACTTCACGAACTGGTTAAGCAAGTGCCCGGGCACGATCACTTCCAATGGGACATCGGTTCGATCCGCGCCCATGGTGTGCCTGTTGGTCTCACGCACCTGGTCGGAATTCCAAGGCGGACCTAGGCGTTTACCAACCGCCTCGTGCGTCAGCGGGCGTCGACCTGGTTCAATCGCCGCTGTCCAGCGTCTCCCTTATCAAGGCAGCCATCGTCTTCCTCGACGGTACGGCCTCGCGCTCCAGCCCTTCAACGACACCGACTCTGTCGGACATCGACCGATTCTGGCTTGCCTTCCATTTGCCCACTTGCCGCGTGATCGAGATCTCGATGCCAATGACTGCGGCCACCATCTTGTCGACGAAATCAGCCGGCGCGTCGGTCACTGCCCACGGGGACTCCCGTTTCCCCTCGTGTTCGCGCGTCAACGCTTCCACATGTGATCGCACCCATGCGGCGTCATCGACAAACCGAAGGACTCCATGCGCGTGGACGACGGCATAGTTCCAAGTAGGCACGACTCTCGCGTTCTCGCTCTTACTCGGGTACCAAGACGGCGAAATGAAGCTGTCAGGACCCCGGAATATGACGAGCACTGCCGCGTCGGGCATGACCTCCCGCCACAGCGGGTTCGCGCGCGCAATGTGGCCATGAAGCGTTCCAGCACCGCTTGCCCTGTGCGCGAAAACGAACGGAATCTGGTTGGCATCCAACCCAGACTCTGTCGCGGTTATGAGTGCCCCAAGCGGGTACCGCTGTATCAAACCGCGCAGACGCCCTGTGTCTCGCTCTTCAAAGTGTCTGGGTAAATACATTGGCCACGCTCACTCCTTCGGGATCGCGCGCGTCAACACTTCGTTGCCGCCATCAAGTATCAAGACGTTGTCCTCGATGCGAATGCCGCCGAAGCCGCGCAGCCTGTCGACGCGGCTCCAGACGACGCTCTCGCGATGTTGGCGGCGAATCTCCGGATCCTCGAGCACGTGCGGAGGAAAGTAGATCCCTGGCTCAATGGTGACGACGTGCCCAGGCTCCAGCGGCACGTCGATTCGAAGAAACCGGAGAGCGGGCGCCTCGGAACGCGAGCGTCCAGGTAAATACCCACCTGCGTCGCGGACACCGAGGCCAACCATGTGTCCGATGCCGTGCGGAAAGAACAAGGCCGAGGCGCCTCGTTCGACCAGATCGGCGGCAGTGCCGCGGAGGAACCCCGCGTCAACAAGTCCCTGTGCGACGTCGAAGGCCGCTGCAAGATGGATGTCTCGATATTCCACGCCGGCGCGGCATCGCTCGATGGCCGCTCGCTGCACGCGGAGCACGAGCGCGTACACCTCGGCCTGTTCCGGCGTGAATTCTCCGGACACCGGGTATGTTCGCGTCACGTCGCAATCGTAGCCACGGTACTCCGCCCCTGCGTCGACCAGCACGAGCTCGCCCGAGCCTAAGAGGCGTTGCGTCGGAAGATGATGAAGTACGGCGGCGTTTGGGCCGGAAGCGATGATCGAGTCGTACGCGACAGTGTCTGCGCGGTGACGAAAGAATTCAGCCTCGATCTCGATCTGCAGCGACCGTTCGGAAATGCCCGGGGTAATCAACGGCACGGCGGCTGCAAACCCCGCACACGTGGCGTCGGTCGCCAGACGCATGCGAGCCAGTTCTATCTGGTCTTTGCGCCTCCGTACGTGATCCATACGCGTCCGCAGCTCGGCAGCGACTGCTGCATCCGATGGCGCGTTCGGGGTCAGCGCGCCGAGTTGTGCAACGCGGCGGCCTCGACGACTTTCGAGCCAGGGTCCCAGCTCGGACGCCGGCGTCCCGGCTTTGTCGCTGACCGCACCACTCCATAGTCGCTCATCCGCGCTGATGGCCGGCACGAACTCATGCCACCCTTCCTGTGGGTCATAGGCGAGAACGGCGCCTGGACGCTGGTGATCGGTCAGGTAGAAGTACTCGCTGTGAGCCAGGAATGGGTAGACACGATCAGCGCGTCCAGGGATCGGAATTGGATCGCCGGCACCGATGAGGACAATCGCACCGAGCCCATTCCACGCCGCTTCGATGGCACGACGCCGGCGCTCGATGGCCCTTGTAACCGCGCCGTCGGGCTCTTCAGCCATCACTGCACGAGGCTAATCCCTCTGTTGGCAGCGTCATAGATCCACTTTGGATACTGTTCATAAGACCACTTGCAGCTGCCCATTTCTTGGTCCGTCAGAGCAGCTGGTCGCGATCTTTGGCTTGAGCCGACGCTCTCTCACTGTGACTCGCAGACACGAAAGAAGAGCGGCGGCTGGAAAAGCTGAGTTAATGAAACATTCGCCGCTAGCCGATAGAGGCACAACCGCAGGAAAAATCACGCCAATTGGTGTGTTTGTGACTACGGTTCAGCTGGGGGGTCCCATGACGAGTCGGTTCCGCGTCGTCACGCTCATCACATTCGGGCTGCTGTTGGCCGCGTTCGCAGCGACCACGGTCTACGCGCAGGATCGACTCCCAAAGCTTGATTCGGTACTGCAAGCCGCGCGGGAACGCGATGGGTCGGTTCGTCTCGGCGTCATCCTGCAGATCCAGCCCGGACGCCGGATGTCCGTACGACAGCAGCTCCGAGCCAACGGATTCGCGATAAGGGCCGAACACCCGCTGATCAACGCGATCAGCGTCGAAGTGCCAGTGAACGCGCTATTCGGCCTTGCCCATCAACCAGACGTGCTGTCGATTTCGATCGACGCCACCCTGCGAGCATCCGGAGCGCCATCCACTACGTCAAATACCTCCGTTCTGCGGCAGACTCTCGGACTCACCTCTGCGTCACCGCGCGGAGTCGGCGCAGGCGTAGCCGTATTCGATTCAGGCATCTACCCGTCCCCTGATTTTGAGAACCGCATTACCGCCTTCTACGACTTCACCCGTGGCGGCGTCGCTTCGGTGCCGTACGACGACTATGGTCATGGGACGCATGCGGCGGGTCTGATTGGCGGTGCAGGCCTGCTTTCAAACGGTGTCGTCCAGGGCGTCGCGCCGTCCGTCAGTCTCATTGGCTTCAAGGTGCTCGACTCGAGCGGCGCCGGATTGGTCAGCACGGTCATCAGCGCGCTGGAATTCGCGACGACGAACAAGTCGGAGCTCGGTATCGACGTCATCAATCTGTCGCTGGGGCATCCGATATTCGAGTCCGCGGCCACCGATCCGCTTGTCGCCGCGGTGGAAAACGCGGTCCGCGCCGGAATCGTTGTCGTAGTTTCTGCTGGTAACTACGGGATCGATCCAGCCACCGGCCTGAGTGGTTACGGCGGCATCGCTTCGCCCGGCAATGCCCCGTCAGCCATTACGGTCGGTTCGATGAACCCGCGCAAGACCGTCATCAGAGCCGACGACCGCATCGACCCCTTCAGCTCACGCGGTCCGTCTTGGTTCGACGGTTTTGCAAAACCGGACGTCGTCGCGCCTGGCCGAAACTTGATTGCTCCAGCGGCACCGGGAAGCACCCTTGCGATCGATCATCCGGAACTGCTCGTCGGGGATGCATCCGGTGCGTTGAGCTATATCACCCTCAGCGGGACGAGCATGGCTGCCGCAGTGACCAGCGGCATTGCCGCCGCGGTGATCGCCGCGAATCGCATGGCGGATCCAACACCGCATCCCGCGCTGCCGCCCAATGCAGTCAAGGCGATTCTGGAGTACACCGGCGTGCGAGTGACTGACGGGTCGGGCCAGCCCTACAACCGTCTTGTGCAAGGTGCGGGCGCCGTCAATGCGGGAGGTGCAATCGAGCTCGCAACGGCCATCGATACCTCAGTGGCCACGGGCACGTGGTGGCTCACGAGAGGCGTCCAGCCGCAGACCACGTTTGGCAACGAAGCCGATGGGTGGTCGCAAGAGTTCATCTGGAACAACACCCCGGGCCACGGTTCCTCCATTTACATCAACTCGCCGGCGTGGGGTTCACACATCGCGTGGGGCGACAACATTCTCTGGGGGGACAACATCCTGTGGGGGGACAACATCCTGTGGGGCGACAACATCCTGTGGGGCGACAACATTCTGTGGGGCGACAACCTCGTTTGGGGCGACAACATTCTCTGGGGTGACAACATTCTCTGGGGCGACAACATCCTGTGGGGCGATACCGTCTTCGGCAACAACATCATGTGGGGCGACAACATCCTGTGGGCTGACGAGAGCCTGTGGGCTGATCTCCCGTAGGAACGGCACATGAGAACCCTTCCGCGAGCTGCGCAACTGTTCGTCGTCGCTGTCCTGCTGACGGGAGCAATCCTGCTTGTTCTGTCGCTGCGCGTGGCGAATTTCGACCGTGTCCCCCTACTTGTGTTGGTGGTGACGGCGATGCTCTGCGCCCGCCTCAAGCTCCGGCTGCCCACGACGAAAAACCATTCCACGATGTCAGTGGCCAGTGCGGTGGTGTTTACCTCGCTTCTGCTGCTCGGCCCCCATCCCACGATGATTGTCGCGGTAGCTGGTGCGTGGTGTCAGTCCACGTTCGGGACGCGCCGGCCAAATCCGCTGTACCGGACGTTCTTCAACATCGCGTCTCTGCTTCTTGCCGTCCAGGCGTTCGGCCTGGTGTACAGCCTGGCCGGCGGTACTGTCGGCCACGTCGTCTGGCCTGATATTGCGACGCCGATCGGCGCAGCGACGCTTGCCTATTTTCTCGTCAACGTCGGTACCGTCGCTGTTGTCGTGGCGCTGTCAGCGCGCGAACGAATCGCATACGTGTGGCATCACGACTTCCTTTGGGGCGCCCCAAGTTACTTCGTCGCTGCCGGCGCCGCCGTACTCGCTGCAGCTGCTGTCGAGCGGTCAGCTTACGCCTTCATTCCGTTGGCCTTGACTCCGATGTACGTCAGCTACCGCACCTATCAGGCCTACGCTGGGCGACTCGAAGACGAACGTCGACATCGCGAGATCATCGAGTCGCTCAACGAGGGTATGTTCGTGCTGACACATGGGAAAGTGGTGGAACTGTGGAACGACGCGATGGAGCGCATCACGGGCATTGGTCGGCAGCACGTTCTGAATCGAGAATTGTTCGAAGCCGTTCCCGCGCTGCTGGACACCATTTCGCCGGCGGTCGCCGCCGCGTTGGAAGGAGCGACTGCAACGGAGCTTCAACGTGTCGAATTCATGGCCGGCGGCAGCTGCCGCATTCTGCACCTACGGCTGCTGCCATTCGCGGGGGGGCTCACCGGGTTCGTGAGTGACATTACCGACCGCACGGCGGCAGAGGAAGCGCTGCGAGTCAGCGAAGAGCGCTACGCGCTTGCCTTGGCCGGTGCGAACGACGGCATCTGGGACTGGGACCCTGCAAGCGACGTCATGTACTTTTCGCTCCGGTGGAAGGCGATGCTCGGGCTGACCTCGGACGAAACGACAAGCAACCCGATAGAGTGGTTCGGGCGCGTCCACGCGGACGATATCGGCCCGCTCAAAACGGCGATCGCCGCGCACTGCGCCGATCAATCCGGTCACTTCGAGCATGAGCATCGCGTGTGTCATCGCGATGGTAAGTACAGATGGATGCTTTGCCGTGGCGTTGCAGTCAAGGGCAACGACGGGCGGGTCGTACGCATGGCTGGGTCACTCACCGATGTGACCGAACGCCATCTGGCCCAAGAGCAGCTGCGGCAGGCAGCGTTGCACGACCCGCTGACGGCGCTGCCGAATCGAGCGCTGTTCATCGAGATGCTCGAACGCGCGCTCGCGAAATCGAAGCGATACGGGGGGGACCGGCTGTTCGCCACGTTGTTCATCGACATGGACCGCTTCAAAGACGTCAACGACCGACTCGGTCACCTCATCGGCGACCAACTCCTGATCGCGGTGACGAAGCGGCTTCAAGCGTGCGTGCGGAACGGAGACGTCATTGCGCGGCTCGGCGGCGATGAATTCACTGTCCTGCTGAACGAGCTGCACGACCCGAGCGATGTCGTCCTGACCGCGACCCGCATCAAGGAGTCATTCACTGTCCCGTTCGAGCTGGAAGGCAACGAAGTGTTTGTCACAGCCAGCATCGGGGTGGCAGTGAGTTCGACAGGGTACGCGAGCGCAGAAGACATCCTTCGCGACGCAGATACCGCGATGTATCGGGCGAAGGCGCTGGGGAGGAATCGGCAGGAGATCTTCGACGTGGACATGCGCACTCGCGCCATGGACCGGTTGAACCTGGAAAACGACATCCGGCTTGGCGTCGAACGCGGCGAGTTTCACCTGTGTTATCAGCCAATCGTGTCGGTCGCAACCGAGCAGCTGGTGAGCTTCGAGGCGTTGCTCCGGTGGACACGCCGCGACGGACGCCTGATGATGCCGGCCGAGTTCATTCCTCCAGCCGAAGAGGCCGGTCTCATTGAGCTCGTCGGCCTCTGGTCGTTGCGCGAAGCATGTCGGCAACTGTCAGCTTGGACCAGCCGCATTCCAGGCGCGTCGGACCTCCAGATGACCGTCAACGTCTCGAGCCGCCAACTGATGCACGCGGAGTTCACCGAACAGGTGGCATCAGCGGTGCGCGATGCCGGTATTCGGCCGGACAGCTTGTGCCTTGAAATTACCGAAACAACGCTGATCCACAGTCTGGACCTGGCGGCAACCGTCCTTCGTGAACTGAGGGCCCTCGGTGTACAGGTCTATCTCGACGACTTTGGATCAGGGTACTCGTCACTGAGCTATCTTCACCGGTTCCCGGTCAACACGCTCAAGATTGATCGGTCGTTTATCAGCGACCTCGACGCCAAACGTGAGCAACCCGCCATCGTCGAGAGCATTATCGGGTTGGCGCGAAGCGTTGGAGCGAGCGTCATAGCTGAAGGTGTCGAGACGCGCGGTCAATTGAGACAATTGAGACACATGGGTTGCGGCTACGCTCAGGGCTTTTTGTTCTCCGAGGCGCTCGCTCCAGAGGCAGCCGAAATGTTGATTGCGCGGGGCCCGGTCCTTTCCGCTCACCTTGTCGGGACTCCGTCGACGCGACGGCTGGCGAACGTCCATTAATTCGCATACGAACGCCCCCTTGCGGCCGGATCTGGCTCGTCACCTTCGTGCACTACGATTTGCGGTACTTCGACGACGAGACCTCTCGGCTCGAGCCCGATCGAGAGGGTGGGATCCTTCCGCGAAGCCGCGTAATCAGGCCGAATTCGCCGCAATTCGCGCGAAGTCGCGGGCATTCAAGACGTTGGCTTCTTCGCCCAGTTGCGCCAACCTTCGCCGAGTCGCAGCCATTTGCGCCCAGCTACGGGTCAATGTCAGCCGAAATGTCACTCAGATGGGCTCTCTGACGGGGAGCCATGCCAAACGTTTGCTTCAGGCTTTCAGCCACGGCCTGCGACACCGGGTTCTCTTGAACGACGGCGGCAACAGCGCAAGCGGCTGCAAGAGTTCCGCATGGCGCAGCGGTTCACCGCGCGATCACCTGATTGAGTAGCCGCCATCAACGCAAATGGTCGCGCCGGTCACGAAATCGGATGCGTGCGACGCCAAGTACACAGCGGTTCCGGCAATCTCGTCCGGCTGGCCCCACCGTCCGGCCGGAGTGCGCGCCAGAATCTCGTCGTTCATCGCGATCATCGGGGGCGTCCGCACGGGCGCCGTCATGTCGGTCTCAATCCAACCTGGGGCGATGGCGTTGACCTGAATGTTGTGCGGCGCCAATTCGATGGCCATCGACTTGGTCAGCTGAATGACCGCGCCCTTTGCGGCGCTGTAAGAGGGAATCAGGCCGGAACCAAAGAACGAATACATGCTGCCGATGTTGATGATCTTCCCGCGGCGCCGCTTGACCATAGCCGCCGCACCCAGTTTCGAGAGCAGGAAGACCGCGTTCAACTGCGTCTCGATAACGCGGTCCCAATCCGCTGCGTTCTCCAGCAACACGCCGCCACTGAGGTTGGCAGTGCCGGCATTGTTGACAAGGAGGTCGACCTCACCCAGGTCCCGCTCGACGCGCTGGAAGGCCGGATCGAGTCCGTCCCGGTCCGTGATGTCGACGTTCATGGCCAGAGCGCGACAGCCGAGCGCCTTCAGTTCATCGAGGACCCGTCCGTTCTTGTCATCGTTTCGCCCAAACACGGCGACGGCCGCGCCCGCTTCGGCCAGTCCGATCGCGATGCCGCGACCGATTCCGCCGTTCCCTCCGGTGACAATAGCGACTCGACCAGTCAGATCGAACAATGCGCGAGTGTTCACATTCGCTCCTCAGAGGTGTCTCGAGAAGGTCGGAGAGGCATTTCTGGGCGTCGTTGTGTGACACATGCAACGCGCGATGTCGTGTTCGGGAGACGCATTGAATTGCCGCCGGACGTCCGCGGCGTAAGTCGATATGCTGCGGCGATGTGGTAGACGAGGCTCGTGCTGACCGTCAACGCCCAAGTGTGACGTGAGTATAACGGGCAGTCCCCGTTCGGGCGGCATTGCTCCTCGTAAACGCCGCACTGACTTCCGACTCTCCGGCTCGGCTTCGAACGTCCCTTGGCGAGGGCTGAGGAGTAACCTTCTGCTGATCGCGTCACGAGCCTCTCGGTTCATGCCCGACCTCGGAGGACCTACAGGTGCCGACGAGCACGATTCCATTCGTCGCGGTGCTCTTCGGCTGGCCCGCCGTAGTTCTCAGCCTGCGCTCACGTTGCCCGGTATCGCCAGCGGACGATGGCGGGTGGCGCTAGCTGGGACTCTGATAGGCAGTCCGTTTCTTCTCCATTTGTTCGGGTCTCCTCGGATCGGATGGCTCTCGCTCGTCGTCGGGGCGCTGTATCTGGGTTCGGCACTGGCTGTGGCACGCTCGCGGCGGGCGTTGGGGCTCGCGATGGCAATGCCGTTCGTGCTTCTCGCCAGCTTCATCGCGTGCCTCGTTCTGAACCAATGAGCGGGCCCCGTCGCCCCCCGTCAGTCACTTGCGGGCGAGGAGCTTGTCGGCATGAGGGGTAGGTAATGGTCAACGCCGCACTGTTGACCCATGCCCCCCGGGCAATTCAATCGAGTCAGAGATACCGTTGAGTCGGATCGGATGTCACGCGGAAATGTCACCCGCGCTCGGCCCGCGCAGAATGACCTACGCCAAGGACGCCGCTCCGCCTTTCTACCACGGCACCCGCGCCGATCTGCAGGTGGGCGATCTGCTCGCGCCAGGCTTCGCCTCCATTTATCAGGAGCAGAAGCTCTCTTGGATTTACTTCTCCGGCTCGCTCGACGCGGCGATCTGGGGCTGCGAGCTGGCCAAGGGCGAGGGACCGGAGTGCATCTACGTCGTCGAGCCGACCGGCGCGTTCGAGGACGATCCCAACCTCACCGACAAGAGATTTCCCGGCAATCCCACCAAATTCTACCGATCCCGCGCACCGCTCAGAATCGTCGACGAGGTCACGCAATGGGAGCTACACACGGCCGAAAGCCTCAAGGAGATGAAGGAGGCCCTCGCGCGAATGGCAGCCGAAGGCGATATGAAAATCATCGACTAGTCTAGGCCTGGCGCCCACCGGCGCGACGACCAGCCCAATCGCCGCTTTCCCTCAGGACACGACCATCCCGGAGGGTAGACCGGCCGAGACGAAATAACGGCTCAGCCCGCGAACACATCATCACACTCTGTACAACACGCGGCATGAACGCGTTGCGAGTCGATCAGGCTTCTATACTCGCCCCTCCAAACAGCAACGACAATGTTCGGTTTGCCCCTCCCCAGCGTTTGAAGCAAGTAGACGACACGGGAACTTCAGGCCGCTCTCTGCTCGACCTCGCCACCGTCAATGAGGTGTACCTATGACCGCGAGCGCCATTCTGAGCGATCCGTACGTCGTCCCAACGCTCTCCCCTGCGGTGGCGGGGATTCTCGAAACCGAGATATTCGTCGCCTACACGGCAGTCGACATCGGCATCAAGACGGGGGCTCCGCCGGTGACGCTGCTGGCGAACGCGCAGACCTTCAATGGGGCGATCCCCGGCCCGTTGTTCAAGCTGACCAAAGGCGACACGGTGGTCGTGCGGTTGCGGAACAATCTCCCGCTGCCGCCAGCTTCTCCACCGCCAGTTCCGTTCACCAGCGAGACGGGGATTCATTGGCACGGCATCGAGCTGTGCAGCTACTCTGACGGGCAACCGTTCACTCAGAACCAGACCGTGCCGGATCCGGGCGGTGCGATCCCGTTGGGCAGGTCGACCTACCTGTACAAGTTCAAGGTCGGGCTGCGCACGGGCCTCTATTGGTACCACCCCCACCATCACTCCTCAATGAATCAGGTCTTCAAGGGCCTGTATGGGCTGATGGTCATCACCGATGCGGACGAGGAATCGTTGGTTCGGACGGCGGCCTTCCCGAGCCGGCCGCTGCCGTCGGCAGCGCAAACGATTCCGCTCGTGCTGAGCGATGTCACCGTGTGCCGGAATCCGCCCCCGGTCCCAGCAGGTGCGGAGGCCAATCCAGCCACGAATTACCCCACCGTCAGCCAGCCATCGCCCACGCCGGTGTTCCTCTGCGTGCGCGCGGCCGACGGCGGCGGGGCGCTCGACGAGATGGGCGTGAACCGGAGCACGTCGTTCGGGTTGGGCGACATCCCGAACGTCCAGCGGCCGACCGGTGCGCGCACCAACGAGGGAAACATCGTCCTGACCAATGGCGTGTACGTCGGCGGGCGCGCTGGGACGCCGACCGTCCCCGGGGCGCTCGACCCTGGGGCCAAAGTGCTCAAGGTCCGGCAGGGGCAGGGGTTGCGACTTCAGATCGTCAATTCGGCGACGGTGCGTCATTTCTGCCTCCAGCTCAACGACCACCTCGGAGCGGCGAAAAACCTGGTACGCGTCGGCGGCGAAGGCGGCGTGCTCGACTACGCGCGCCTCGAGGGCGGCGAGATCCCGTCTACCGACGGTACCGGCAACTTCAATGTGATGACGGGATTCCTGCAGGGGGAGATCTTCCTCCCCCCGGGCAGCCGGGTCGATGTCGTCATCGCCATTCCCGCCACCGCGCCCGCGGGCATCTGGACGCTGTGGACGCACGATTTCCCGCGGACCGGAGGCGGCAACGCAAACATCCCTACGGTGCCGGTCATGCACATCGAGGTGGACCCGACGCTCGGTGTCGAGAGTCCGGCGTACACCATCACCGGTGGCACGGGGCCCACCGACGGCACGCCATTGCGCGCATCGATTGCCGGTGCGAACGTGCCGGACATCAGGACGGCCCCCGCGATCGGGCCACTAGACTCCGCCACCTTCGTTCCGCCGAAGCCGGGTCCGACCGTCGCGCCGGCCCCATTCCCGCTCCTGCCAATCTCGCTCACGAGGGCCGCGGCGACGGCCGGAATCAACGCCATCGTGGGAGTGCACGATGCCGTGTACCCGACTGGCCCGCACCTCAACTCGGCGCGCTACGTGCAGTTAGGTGCCGTGGTGGAGCTCTCGGCCTTCAACGACACCACTGCCTACCACCCGTTCCACTTGCACGGGTTCTCGATGCAGCCCATCAGGCTCACGAAGCCCGGTGGTGCGACGTACACGTGGAACTACGCCGAGTATCGGGACAACGTCACCATTCCTCCGGGCTACACACTCACGTTCAGGATCGAGACCACCGATCGACCGCTGGTCGACGGCGTGACGATGGGCGGCGGGCTCGGCCGGTGGATGTTCCACTGTCATATCTTCTTCCACGCACACCTGGGGATGCTGGGCGAGGTGGTGGCGACGACCGGCCCCGGAGCGCAGCTGGGAAGAGAGAAGCCGAACGTCAATGTCCTGGGCTCGGTGGCGTACGCGCCGATCCCAGGGACTGCCACGCGGCAAGGCACCTTCTGGCACCGCGACGCGGCCGCGCTGCCCATCACCCTCACCTCGAAGATCGAAACCAGCCCGGGCGTGTTCACCGCGGAGGTCCCGCTCGCTCCCGATACACTCCCCACCGCCACGGCGGTCGGCCATTGGACCTGGACCGGCAGCACGACGGGGCTCGGTCCGCAGCAGTATGTCTACATCACCGCCACCGACAACGACGGTCGAAAGGATCAGTGCGTATTTCGCCTCGTGACCACGTTGGGCAACGGCCACGACGACGGCGACCCGCACGTGACGTGCGTCGACGGGAACTACTATGACTTCCAGGCGGTCGGCGAGTTCACGCTCCTCCGCGACACCGAGGGTTTCGAGCTCCAGGCGCGCCAGACACCGGTGCCGTCGGCGACCCCGATCACGGATCCCAACAGCGGTTTGACCTCTTGTGTGAGCATCAACACGGCGATCGCGGCGCGCGTGGGCTCGCATCAGCTCTCTTACCAACCGGTTCCCGGCAGAGGCCCGGACACGATCCAGCTCTACGTGGACAAGAAGCCCGTGGAGATCTCGGACCGCGGCCTCGATCTCGACGGCGCTCACGTGCGCAGCCGCGATCTCGGAATCGATCGGCGCGAGATCCAGATCGCCTATCCGAACGGCACGCTCGTCACGATCACGCCGTGGTTCTGGTCGTCCTACAACGTCTGGCTCTTGAACGTGACGGTCGCGAACACGCCCGCCGACGTAGGCATCATGGGTCGAATTCCGAGCGGCACGTGGCTGCCTCGGCTGCCCAACGGCGCCACGGTCGGTACCAAACCCACGAGCCTGTCCGCACGCTATGTCACGCAGTACCGGACCTTCGCCAACGCATGGCGCGTGACCAACGCGACGAGCCTGTTCGTGTACGCAAATGGAACGTCGACAGCGACGTTCACCGACGTCGACTGGCCCGCCGAGAAGCCGCCTTGCAAGCTGAAACCGCAATTCAGGCTGCCCGGGGCGAAGCCGCCCCTCGTCAATATCGATATCGCCACGGCGAACGCGATCGCCAGGGACATCACCGAAAAGAATCTCCACAGGAGCGCGGTGTTCGACATTGCCACGACGGGCGACAAAGCCATCGTCGAGGCTTATCGTCTCCTGCAGGCCCTTCACTCCGATGGGACCAGCGTACATCTCTATGGCGGCAAGGCCTGGAGTCGCCCCGGCAGCGCGGCGGTCTTTACGGCGATCGTCTCCGGCATGACGCGAAAGGAGCCCATCCCGACCGGCACGGTCATGTTCTTCGTCGATGGGGTCGCCGCGACCGAGAGCATCACGCTCGAGAAGGGTCGCGCGCTATTCGAGACGGACCGCCTGAAGAAGGGCAAGCACGCGATCCGGGCGGTCTACGAGCCCGATCGCGAGGCTGGCAGCTACCGGGGCGGGACGAGCGCCAACCTCCTTTACACCGTGGGTGAGCCGCCGACGCCCGAGCCGCCGCAGCCACCCCCGCACCGGCACGGCACGCGCCTGCCCGTTCTCCACGGAGGCGGCGGCCACGGAGGCGGCACCGTACCGAGTTTTGATGCACAGGCTTCCACGTTTGATGCCCGGGCAGGGCTTCCGGACGACGTCCGCATCGCGATCGCAGAGGCGATCATCGACATCGGCGAAGTGCGCCAGGCCGGCACGCTCCTCGAGCTCGGCGTGGGCACGGGTCTGGTTGGCGAACACCTGGCGCGCAACCTCCCGCCGGTCATAGCCGGCGGCGCGCCGCGTTACCTCGGGATGGATGTCTCGCCGCCCATGCTCCGGGAGTTCCGGATCCGGACCAAGAGCGACAGTACCGTCTTTGCGCAGCTCCAGTTCGCCGACGCCAACGACACGTGGACGATGGACGATCAGAGCATCCGGGTCGTCTACGGCGCGCGCGTCTTTCACCTCCTGAACACGGAGCACCTCGTCGCCGAGGTGCGTCGCGTCGGCGCGCCCCCGTTCGTGACCGTCGTCGCAGGGCGAATTCGCCGCAACCCGGAAGGCATCTTCGCGCACATGAGGCGCGCGCTCCACAAAGTGATGCGCGCACGGGGTCACGAGCCGCGGCGCGGCGACGAAAACATCGAAACGCTGATCGATGCCTTCGTGAAAATCGGCGGCAAGAGGCTCGAGGATCGTGTCGTGGGGAAGTGGTCTCAGCCAAGCTCGCCCGCGCGCTCGCTCGCCGGATGGCGCGCGAAGGAAGGTCTCGGCGGTCTCGACCTCCCCGCAGCGGAGCAGGCGTCGATCCTCCGGGAGGTCGAGATCTGGGCTGCGAACGAGTACCCCGATCTCGATGTCGAGGAGCCTTCCGCGGTGGAGTTCGTGCTTCATGCGGTTCGTCTCGAGGTCAGAGGGCACGACGATCCCGATGGCGGCCATCACGAACCGACGGGCGCCGTTCGTCGCGGAAAGGCGACACGATGACCCGCAGCGCGTTGGACGACGGGCGGCTCACGGCGCTCGGGGAGCGCCTCGTGATCGACTCTCTCACCGATCGCGCGCTCCTCGCGGCGACCGACGACAACCCCACTGTTCGTATCCTGCCCGATGCCAATGTCGTCAAGGTTGGCGGGCAGAGCTTCATCGATCGCGGGCGAAGCGCCGTGTGGCCCCTGCTCGAAGAGATCGTGGCGAACCTGCCTCGCCACAAGCTCCTGCTCGGAACGGGCGCCGGCACGCGCGCCCGCCACGCCTACAGCGTCGGCCTGGATCTGGGCTTGCCGGTGGGCGTTCTGAGCGTGCTCGGGACTTTCGTGAGCATGCAGAACGCGCGGATGATCCACTATCTCCTCGCGCGCCACGGGATACCGTTCATCGAACCGGCCCAGTTCGCGCAGCTGCCCCTCTATCTGGAGGAGCGGCGGGCCGTTGTCTTCTTCGGAATGCCGCCCTACAGCTTCTGGCAGCAGAACCCCGACGCCGGCCGCATCCCGCCCCACCGGACCGACACCGGGGCGTACCTGGTCAGCGAAGTGTTTGGCACGCGATCGATGATCTACGTCAAGGACGAAGACGGTCTCTACACGGCCGATCCCAAGAAGAACAAGCACGCCCGCTTCATCCCGAGGGTCACCGTCGCCGAGCTCGGCGCCATGGACCTGCAGGACCTCGTGGTCGAGCGCGCCGTCCTCGGGCTCATGGCCAATGCCAAGAGCGCTCGGCAGATACAAGTGATCAACGGCCTCGTGCCGGGAAACCTCACCCGCGCCCTCAATGGGGAGAGCGTGGGCACCGTGATCAGCGCCGACTAGCATGAACAACGACATACCTTCAGCCGACGCGCGCCATCACCTTGCGTCCATGCTCATGCGCGAGAGCCTCGTCGACAGGGGCTTGCAGGCCCACACCGAGACCCCCGTCGTCCGCATGCTGCCGGACACGCACGTCATCAAGATCGGCGGCCGGTCGATCATGGACGGCGGCCGGAAGACCGTGTATCCGGTCGTCGAGGCGCTCACCCGCGCGCTCGAAACAAAGAAGCTGATCATCAGCACGGGCGGCGGCGCGCGGTCGCGCCACGTCTTCTCCATCGGGCTGGATCTCGGTCTCCCGACGGGTGCCCTTGCGCAGTTCGCCATGGCAGACTCGCTCGGCACGGCGCATATGCTCGGCACGCTGCTCGCGCCGCTCGGCGTCGTGGCCATTCCGCCCGAGATGTTCGGGCACCTGCTGCCGCTGTTCATTCGCACGGCGCCGGGCGTCATCTTCTCCGGCTCGCCCCCGTATTCAGTGTGGGAGCACCCTCCGGAACGAGGCCGCATTCCTCCGCACCGCACCGACGCGGGCACGTTCCTGCTGGCGGAGTGTTTCGGCAGCAAGACGCTCACCCTCGTCAAGGACGTGGACGGCGTCTTCGACCGGGATCCACACAAGCACACTGGCGCCGAGCTCATCGACGAGATCGGCGCGCGCGAGCTCTCGGCGCGCAACCTGGACACGCTCCCGTTCGACCGCGTTCTGCTCGACCTCCTGGCGACGGCGCGCCTCGTCAAGAGCTTCCAGATCGTCAACGGCCTGGTTCCAGGTCGGATCGAGGCCGCGCTCGCGGGCGAGCGTGCCGGTACCGTGATTCACGCCGGCGGGTGACGCGACGTTCATTCCGCGACGCTCGCGGAGGCGATGGCGCCTGCGCCGAAACAAGGTTCGTGGAGGGCATGATGACGATCGAGAGAGTTCGAATCCACCCCGCGATCGGCATTGCCCGGCTGGGGAACAGCGTCGATCGGTTCTTCATCGGCCCGGAGAGACCGGGCGTGT
>Ga0315912_10002817_pt1 | contig 17992 bp, 16 predicted proteins | sample VfabasoilMG_FD_204469 | JGI IMG/M metagenome (GOLD analysis project Ga0315912, IMG submission 204469) | Garden soil microbial communities collected in Santa Monica, California, United States - V. faba soil | ecosystem: Environmental > Terrestrial > Soil > Garden | place: USA: California...
CGCTGACGCTCCTGACCGGCGCGACGCTGCGATTCCACGGCAACAATCCGGCCCGAGTTTTCGTGCGCGGCCCCGTCGAAATCCAGGGCAACGCCACGCTCACCGTGAGTGGTTCGTCCGCGGCCGCGCGCCTCTCGGACGCCGCACTCGGCGGTACCGGGGGGAGCGGGGGTCCGTTCGCCGGCGCGGGCGGCCGTGGCGCCGACCGCTACAACCAGACGGACGCGGGTTTGCGCGCCGCGGGCGGGATCCTCAACCCGGGTGCGGTCTACAACGGCGCGCGCGGCGGTGGCGTAGGTCAAGTCGCCGGGGTCGGCTCGGCGCGCGGTGGCCAGTTCTTCCCGCAGTCGAATCTTCCGACGACGGTCGAGCCGCCGCTGAGCGTCGCCGGGGGGCTGAGTTGGTCCTTCGATTTCATCCACTTCGAGTGGTCGGGTTGCCAGTCCCTCCAGCCCGGTTGTCCCGGTGGCGGCGCGACCTACGGTGACGGCACCAACGTCGTCGGAGGCGCGGGCATCCCCAATACACCGATGCTGCTGGACGAGCTCGGCAACTCCAACCTGCCCGTCTCCACGCGGCCGGGACCGGGCATCCCGATCGAACCGCCGGATCCGGAGAGCGGTCACCTGGTGCGCACGCTCAATGCCGATCTCGGCTACCTGCGCGGTGGCTCAGGTGGCGGCGGCGGCGGACTCAGCCTCTTCGGCACGCAGACCTCGAACGACTTCCTGCCGCCTTGCGGCGGTATCGACTGGGTCATTCCGATCAACCCGCCGCCTGCCCAGCCGGGCTGGCAGGACAACAGCGCTTGCGGAGGCGGAGGCGGCGGCGGCGCCGTGCAACTCGTCTCGGGAGCCTCGATCCTGCTCGACGGCGTGATCGATGCGCGCGGCGGCAACGGCGGCAGCGCCGACGTGAATGGGGCGACGGGTCGCGCACGCCAAGCTGCGCCAGGCGGTGGGGGTGCGGGCGGCGCCATCCGACTCCAGGCTCCCTTCGTCGCCCTCGCCCCGGTCTCGGGCCGTCTCATCGTCATCGGCGGCTCGGGCGGCGTGACCGACATGAACCACCTCGGAGGCGCGGAGATCTCGAACGCGATTGGCGGCAGCGGGAGCTCGGGCCTCGTGCGCATCGAGGACTCGACAGGCCTGCTCACGCGCGCTCTCGAGGCTCCGTGGATCCTGCCTTTCGATCCAGCCGAGCCCGAATCCAGGGACTTCCTCTCGGTCGGAACCTGGATCGAGCCGACCCTGCGGCCCGAATGCTACACCGGGTCCGCTTCCTGCTGGATGCAGCCCACCAACCCCTTCTTCCTGCTCAACTTCCTGCCTGACGATCCCGGCAATCCGACGCCGTCATTGCGCTACGGCTGGAACATGGAAGTCGTCTACGACTCGGGCGGCGGTGAGCAGTTGATCGACTACCGCGGCCCCGATCCGCTCTCGCCGTTCTTCCCGAGCGACTTCGAGACGGGGATGGGCAATCTGCTGAACCACGCCCAGCTGGCCGGACAGGGTTCGGCGTTCGCGATCCGCTTCCAGGGGGCCAAGTCGCTCTCTCAGATTGCGAGCCGCAACTGCGACCTGCGTCTGGTCGGTCTGGCATCCGACATCGTCGCGGGATCGCTGACACCCTGGGTGCGGCACCCCAACGACCTGAACGCGTTCAATCCGCGCCCCGACATGGTGCGCTTCTGCGTGGTCTTCGACGCTTCGCTGGTGACCCCCGGCTCGCTCGGGTCGTTCATCAAGGGCGTGACCAACGTCAGCATCCGCACGCAGCCCGACTGAGAGTTCGGGCACGCGTCGAGCTCGAGGGCGCCGCATGCTCGAAGCGCGCCAGGGTGGCCTGCTCGTGCAGAGCCGCTGGATCCTGGCGGCGGACGGCGTGGCGCTGCGCGAGGCAGGCCTGTGGATCGCGCGCGGGCGCGTCGCGCGCGTCCTGCGCTCGCCGGCGGAGGTTCGCGCGTGCCGGCGCCGCACGCGAGCGACGCTCCTGGACCTCGGAGACGCGCTCGTCGCGCCCGGGTTCGTCGACGCACACGCGCACCTCGAGCTCAGCGGCCTGCGCGGGCGCGTTCCCGCCGGATCCAATTTCGCGGACTGGATCTCGACCCTCGTCCGCGAACGCGGTCGCACCGGCCCCGAGCGGCTCGCGGCGGCTGCGCGCACCGGCGCCGAGCAGCTGCTCGCCGGCGGAACGACGCTCGTCGCCGACATCGACTCGCTCGGACTGTGCGCGCAGGCTCTGCGCGGCCACCCGCTGCGCCGGATCCCGTTCCACGAGTTGCTCGATGCGCGCGACCCCGCGCGCACGCGTCCGGCGCTGGAGCGTGTGCGCGGCGCACTGCGCACACGGGCACATCTCGGGCACGGCTTCTCCCCGCATGCGCCGATGACGGTCAGCGCCAAGCTCGCGGCGGGGATCGCGCGCCTCGCGAGTCGGCGCCGCGCGCGCGTGATGGTCCACTGGGCCGAGACGCCCGAGGAGGAGCGCTGGCTGGAGCATGGCGACGGTCCGCTCGCTGGCCTTCTGCGCCAGGCGCCGCTGCGGCGCGGGCTCGAGCTGCTCGAAGCGGCGCGCCTCGTCGGCCCGCGCACGCTGCTGGTCCATGGCAACGAGGCGCGCCCTGAGGAGCGCACGCGCGTCGTGCGCGCCGGCGCCGCGCTCGTGCATTGCCCGGGCACGCACGCCTTCTTCGATCGCCCGCGCTTCGCGCTCGCAGCCTGGAGGGCAGCGGGAGTGCGTCTGGCGCTGGGCACCGATTCGCTCGCCTCGAATCGCGCCCTCGACATGCGCGCGGAGATCCGCGGCCTGCTCCGTTCCCAGCCCGAGCTGCACCCGCGCGAGGCCTGGCTGCTCGCCACGCGCGGCGGCGCCGAGGCCCTGGGGCTCGCCTCGCGAGCGGGTGAGCTCACCCCAGGCGCTTTTGCAGACTTCGTGGTCCTCGGTGCGGCCCCCGCGCGGGCTTCCGAGCTCTGGGAGCTCGTTTCGCAGCCCGATGCGCCGATCCGGGAGGTCTGGATCGCAGGGCGGCGGGCATTTTCCGCCCCGGCGGCCACGGAAAAGGACCTCCGAGGCTGAACTTCGACCGCCGACCGCCAGAATAGGGAACCGGGAGTCCATGGCCGTCGAGTCACACAACGCACCCACGCCAGAAGGCGCGCTCGAGCGCAAGCGCGCGCTCGAGCTCCTCGCGCGCGGCCGGCGCTTCGTGCTCTCGGGCCACCAGCGTCCCGATGGCGACTGCCTCGGTGCACAGGCGGCGCTCGCCAGCTTGCTCGTGGACCAGGGCCGCGAGGTCTGGATCTACAACCCCGATGCGCCCGAGAAGCGCTACGCCTACCTGGCCGAGAAAGTGCCGCAGCGCGCCTACACCGGCGGGGACCTGCCGCTGCACGACGTGTGCGTCCTGCTCGATTTCTCGGAGCTCTCGCGCACAGGCGAGCTCGCGCCCGTGCTGGCTGCGCAGCCGTCGAAGAAGCTCATCGTCGATCACCACATCCACCACGGCGCAACCTGGTGGGACGCCTGCTACGTCGATTCCACGGCCTCGGCCACCGGCCTGCTGGTGCGGCGCATCGCGAACGAGCTGGGCTGGAAGCTCGATCGTGCCGCGGCGCAGGGCGTCTTCACCTCGCTCGTGACCGACACGGGCTGGTTCAAGTATTCGAACACCGATGCGGAGACGCTGGCTGTCGCCGCCGAGATGGTCCAGCTCGGAGCCGATCCCACGCGCATTTTCGACAAGCTCTACCAGCAGCGCAGCCGCCACCACCCGGCCTACCTGGGGCAGCTCTTGGCGCGCGCCGAGTACTTCGCCGAAGGCCGCCTGGTCGTCGTCGACCAGCCGCTGGCCCTGGCGCTCGAACCGGACCTGGTCGACAGCGACGAGTTGCTCGACATCCTGCGCTCGGTGGCGAGCGTCGAGGTCGTGCTCTTCCTGCGCGAGATCCCGAGCGGCTCCTGCAAGCTCTCGGCGCGCTCCAAGACCGCCTACGACGTCAACGCTCTCGCGCGCCGCTTCGGCGGCGGTGGGCACAAGAAGGCCTCGGGTGCCACCATCCCGGGCAAGCTGGCCGGCGTGCGCGCGCAGATCGTCGCGGCCGCTCTCGAGGGCTTTGGCGCCGTGGCGCCGACCGTGCGATGAAGGTCGCGATCATCTCCGACCTGCACTCGAACCGCGAGGCGCTGGAGGCGGTCTTCGCGCACATCCCCACGCAGGGTGTGAGCACGGTCTACTGCCTGGGCGACGTCGTCGGCTACGGCCCCGAGCCCGAGTTCTGCGTCGACATGGTGCGCGGGCATGCCTCGTTGTGCCTGATGGGCAATCACGACGAGGCGCTCTTCCGCGACGCCTCCGATTTCAACCCGCACGCGCGCGAGGCGATCGAGTACACGCGCGCGCGCATGCAGCCCAAGTGGTACCACTCGACCGAGCGCAAGGCGCGCTGGGAGTGGCTGCGCAAGCTGCCGCTGACGCACCAGGAGGGCAGGTTCCTGCTCGTGCACGGCAGCCCGCGCGATCCGGTGCGCGAGTACGTGCTCTCGACCGACGGCTTCCTGAACCCCGACAAGCTGCGCTCGATCTTCGAGTCCTTCCAGGGCGTGTGCGTCGGCGGCCACACGCACCATCCCGGAGTGCACGACGAGGAGCTGCACTTCCACGGGCTCGAGGGCCGGGAGACGCTCACGCTGCCGCTCAAGCCGGGCAAGAAGTACTTCGTCAACGTCGGCTCGACCGGCCAGCCGCGCGACGGCGATCCCCGGGCGTGCTACGCCGTGCTCGAGGACGAGCAGGTCACCTGGCACCGCGTCACGTACGACTACCGCGCGACGATGCAGAAGATCCTCGACACGGGCCTGTTGAGCGAAGTGCTCGCGCGGCGTCTGGCGGTCGGGAAGTAGCGCGACTCAGCCGAGGCGCAGCGCGCTGCGCATGACGTGCCCGAGGATCTGCGGGTTCTTGCGCATCCTGCGGATCGAGTAAGGGCGCCACTCGGGGCCGTAGGGGACGTAAACGCGCACCTTGTGCCCGGCCTCGCGCCACTTCTTCCAGAGTTCCTCGCGCACGCCCATCAGCACCTGGAACTCGTACTCTTCGCGCCTGTAGCCGGCCGTCCGTAGCAGTTCCAGGCAGCGATCGGCGAGCAGGTCGTCGTGCGTCGCGAGCCTGATGAAGGCCTTCCGCGCGGCCAGCTTCTTGACGCACTCGACGAAAGCCCCGCGGATCGGCTCGGGCTCGGTGTGCGCGATCTTCGCGGGCTCGAGGTAGATGCCCTTGACCATGCGCACGTCGAGCGGCCCGGGCGGGAGCGCGTCGATGTCCTTGGGCGTGCGGAACAGGCGCGACTGCAGCACGATGCCCACGTTCGGATGCTTCGCGCGCAGTGCCGTGAAGACGCGCAGCGTCGCGTCGGTCGTGGGGTGGTCCTCCATCTCGACGCGCAGGAAGAGACCGAGCTGCTGCAGGTGCACGGCGAGCTCGGTGTAGAGCTCCAGCGCGAGGCCCTCGCGCAGCGTCAGGCCCACGTGCGTCGGCTTGACCGAGACGTAGCAATCGAGCTTCTTGCGCGCGAGTTCCTCGGCGGCGGCCTTGTAGTTCGCCACCACCGCGCGCGCCTCGCGCTCGTCGCGCACGTTCTCGCCGAGGACGTCGAGGATTCCTGGATGACCCGCGCGCGCCAGCGCGCCCAGGCGCTCGAGCGCTTCCTGCAGCGTCTCGCCGGCGATGTAGCGCGCCGCCAGGCGCCGCATGATCGGCTTGGGCACGAAGGGCAGACAGAAGAGGACGGGCTTGGTGAAGAGCGCCATGGGTCCGTCGGCGGGGCGGCGAAGTGTAGCGTTGCCCGACGCGGATCTCGCGCCCTAGGATGCCGGCCATGTCCGGAACCGGCATCGAACTCGCGCGCGTGGTGCTGGTGACGGCGCCGGACCTCGCCTGCGCGCGCAGGCTCGCGCACGGTCTCGTCGAGCGGCGCCTGGCGGCCTGCGTCAACCTCGTGCCGGGGATGGAGAGCATCTACCGCTGGCAGGGCGCGATCGAGAGCTCGAGCGAGGTGCTGCTGGTCGTCAAGACGGCCGCGGGCCGCATGGGGGAGATCGAGGCCTACCTCGAATCCGAGCACCCCTACGACTGCCCCGAGTGCATCGCGCTGCAGCCCGCCCGCGTGGAGCGCGCCTACCTCGAGTGGCTGCTGGCCGAATCCGGTCCCTGAGCCTCAGCGGGGAAAGGCCCTCAAGCCCGCGGGGATTCGAGCCGATCCCGACTGCGTCGCATGCTCGTCGCACTCCTGGCCCTGTTCCTCGATCCGGTCCCTCCGGCCGTCGTGCCCTTGCGGCGCGAGTGCTTCGTGCTCGAGGCGCCGGAAGGCGAGGCGCCGCGCGAAGTGCTCGGCTGGGCCGAATTCCTGCGGCGTGAGAGCACGGGCGGGATGGTGCTCGAGTGCGAGTACGTCTTCGTGCGTCCGAAGAGCGGCGAGCGCTGGCGCGTGAAGCACCACGAGCAGCTCGACGGCAAGGCATCGCGCCTCGTCTGGCGCGAGATCGGCACGGCCGCCGGGCGCACGCTGACGCTCGAGCGCGCGCACGAGGCGGACGAGTGGCGCTGCCAGGCGTTCGAGCGCGAAGAGGCCGTGCGCTGCGTGATCGACACGAGCCACGGCGCGGTCTTCCCGCTCTACACGCTGGAGCTCGCGCGCAAGGGGCAACTCGGCGCAGCGGAGCTCTATCTCTTCGACCCGCTCGAGACGGCGCTCGTTCCGCGGCGGATCTCGACCGTGTACGCGCCCTCGGAACGCGCGCACGCGCGCACGCTCGAGCTCATGCGCAGGGACGGCACGCTGGCGGGGCGCTACGTGTTCGAGGGCACCGAGCTCGTCTCGTTCCAGTCGCAAGAGGGCGGCTGGAGGGCGCGCCGCATCGATGCTTCAGAGTATGTTCATGAAGTCGGTGGCGCGGTCGATCTCGAGGGCCCGCGCGGACAGCAGGCTGCATGTTCGGATTCGGCAAAGTAGCCTGACCGGAACCGTTCGGCGCACACGCGAGCCCGCTCCGTTCTGCTACGCTGGCGGCTCTGCACCCATGCAAGCGCGCGCATTCGTAGCCCCCCTGCTGGTCTTGGCCGCAGGCGCCGGGTTCCTGTCCCTGGTGACTCTGGTCCCGGGCTGCAAGAGCGCCGCCGCGGCGCGCGCCGAGGCGGACAAGGAGGCCTACGAACTCGTCTCGTCGCGCCGCGCGCGGCTCGGCCTCGGCGGGGACGCGTTCACGATCGAGCCCCCCAAGAACAGCTTGCGCCAGCGCATCCTGAATGGCGAGCTGACGCAGAGCGAACCGCTGCGCCTGACCGAGCTGCTCGAGATCGCGGCGGAGAACAGCCGCGACTACCAGACGCAGCGCGAGCGATTGTACCTCTCCGCGCTCGACCTGACGCTCGAGCACTGGCAGTTCTCGATCAAGGAGACGGCCTCGCTCGACACCGGCATCGAGGGGCGCCCCGGGATCAACGGGTCCAATGTGTCCGAGACGAGTGCAGACGCCAACCTGGGCTTCTCCAAGCTGCTCGGGACGGGTGCCGACGTCGCGCTGGGGATCGGCGCCGGGATCGCGCGCCAGCTCTCCTTCGAGGACGGCTGGCACCCCGTCACCGACCTCGGCTTCTCGATCACGCAGCCGTTCCTCAAGGGCTTCGGCCAGCGCATCGTGCTCGAGCCGCTGACGCAGGCCGAGCGCGACCTGATCTACTCCGTGCGCACCTACGAGCGCTACCGGCGCAGCTACGCGGTCGACGCGGCCACGCGCTACTGGCGCCTGCTGGAGACCATGAACGCGGTCGAGAACCAGGAGGCCAACTTCAAGAGCCTCCAGAACCTGACCGAGCGAAACCTGGCCCTGGCGCAGGCCGGCCGGCTCTCGGACATCGATGTCGGCCAGGCACGCCAGAACGAGTTGAGCTCGCAGAACAGCCTGATCTCGGCCAAGGCCCGGCTCGCGAGCCAGCTCGACGATTTCAAGGTCTTCCTCGGACTGCCGGTGGCCTTCGAGCTGCAGCTCGACAAGGCGGCGCTCGAGGAGCTCACGCGACAGCCGATCGGCAGCGAGTTGCCCGAGGAACTCGCGCTGCCGTATGCACTCGCGAACCGGCTCGATCATCTGACGGTGCTGGACCAGTTCGACGACCGTCGGCGCAAGGTGATCGTGGCCGAGGACCAGCTGCGCTCGGGCTTGACGCTCTCCGCCCAGGGCAATGTCCTGAGCTCCGATCCCAAGCCGATCGACTACGACTTCCGCGACACGACCTGGTCGGCCACGCTGAGCTGGAAGCTCCCGATCGACCTGATGCCGGAGCGCAACAACTACCGCGCCTCGCTGATCAGCCTGGAGGCCGCCGCGCGCAGCTGCGAGCAGAGCCACGACACGATCGAGGCCGACCTGCGCGACGAGTTGCGCTCGATGCGCACGCAGCGCGAGGGCTACCAGATCCAGCTCAAGGCCGTCGACCTGGCCCAGCGGCGTATCGAGAGCACGCGCCTCAAGCTCGACGCCGGCCGCGCCTCCACGCGCGACCTGCTGGAGTCCGAGGACGACCTGCTCGCGGCGCGCAACGCGGCGACTTCGGCGCTGATCGACTACAATCTGGCGCGCCTCGCGGTCTGGCGCGACCTGGAGATCCTGCGCGTGGACCAGGACGGCATCCACGCCGACGAGGAACTGCTCCTGCAAGCGGACGCGGGCGGAGCGCAAGCCGGTGAGAAGCCGGCTGGAGGCTGAGCAATGGCGAACAAGAACCCTACCAAGCTCTGGATCTGGATCCTGCTGCTCGTCGCCGTCGGCGGCGTGTGGTGGGGCGGCCGCGCACTCGGCATGTTCGGCTCGACGGCCGTGGCCGAGATGAAGGGCGCACGCGTCAAGAAGGGCCCGCTGACGATCAGCGTGCTCGTGCGCGGCAACCTCTCGGCCAACGACGCCGCCAGCATCAAGAGCGAGATCGAGGGCCAGACCACGATCATCTCGCTGATCAAGGAGGGCACGCTGGTCAAGCCCGGCGACCTGCTCTGCGAGCTCGACTCCTCGGCGCTGATCGAGAAGAAGGTCGGGCAAGAGATCAGCGTCCAGAGTGCCGACGCGGCCTACACCAAGGCCAAGGCGCAGTACGACATCCAGGACAGCCAGAACAAGAGCGACATCGAGGCGGCCGAGCGCAAGCTCACCTTCGCCAAGCTGGACATCCAGAAGTACAACGAAGGCGACAGCAAGCAGCAGCTCAGCGACGCCGAGAACAAGATCCGCATCGCGGACTCGAAGAAGCTGCAGTCGGCCACCACGGCGGACTGGTCGCAGAAGCTCAACGAGAAGGGCTTCCTCACCAAGACCGAGCTCGACCGCGACCAGCTCGACCTGCTCAGTTCGGACGTATCGCTCGAACAGGCCAAGCTGGCCAAGGAACTGCTGGAGAAGTACGACGACCCGCGCAAGCGCACCGAGCTGGATGCGAACCTCAAGGAAGCCGAGCGCGGCCTCGACCGCGCCAAGCTCAAGGCGCTGGCGATGATCGCGGACTACGACTCGGGCCGCCTCTCGAGCGAGGCCAAGCTCAAGCTCGAGAAGGAGAAGCTCCAGAAGTACACCGACCAGCTGGCCAAGACCAGGATCCTGGCGCCCACCTCGGGCATGGTCGTCTACGGTCGCGTCGAGGGCGGCGGCCGCATGGGCATGGAGACGCCGATCCAGGAGGGCGCCCAGGTTCGCGAGCGCCAGGAGATCCTGCAGATCCCGCGCACCGGCGGCATGGTTTGCGACGGCAGCGTCCACGAGAGCGTGCTCAAGCTCGTCGAGCCGGGGATGAAGTGCCGCGTGACGATCGACGCGCTGCCCGGCCTCGAGTTCCCGGCCGACGTGCAATCGATCGCGGTGCTGCCCGACAAGGGCAGCATGTGGTCCAACCCGAACACGCGCTTGTACAAGGCCTCGATCGCGATCAAGCCGCTCGCCTCGCCGACGCCGGAGCAGACGAAGGCCTACACCGAAATGCGCCCGGGGATGAACTGCCAGATCGAGATCCTCTCGGCGCAGATCGACGACTGCCTGTACGTGCCCGTGCAGTGCATCGTGCTCGACAAGGGCGAGACGACGGCCTTCGTGCACTCGGACGGCGCGCCGCGCCAGATCAAGGTCAAGGTCGGGCGCTCGAACGAGAAGTTCGTCGAGGTGCTCGAGGGCCTCGTCGACAATCAGGAAGTGCTGCTCGCGCCTCCGCCGGGATTCGTGCCCACGCAGGCCGAGGAGAAGCCGGGCGACATGCCCAAGGCCGCAGCCGAGGCGCCGGGTGATGGCCAGCCGAAGCCCGCCGCGATGGGGCAGAGGCCGACGACTCCGGACGCCGCGCAGGGTGCGCCCGGGATGCAGAACACACCGAACGGCGAAGGCGGGCGCGGCCAGCGTCCCAACTTCGATCCGGCCAACTTCGACCCGAACATGCTGACCGGGCGCATGAAGGAGCGCTGGGACTCGATGAGCGAGGAAGAGCGCGCGAAGTGGATCGAGAACATGAAGTCGGGCAACTTCGGCGGCGGCGGCGGCCGGCGCGGCAACCGCGAGGGCAACGGCGGCGGTGACAGGAAGCCCGCCGAGGCTCCAGGCGGCGGGGGCGGCGGATAACCCGGATGACCGCCGGTTCCAGCAGCAGCGCCCGCGATCGCGCGGGCGAGCCCGTCGTCGAGTTGACCGATGTGCGCCGCGTCTATCGCATGGGGACGAACGAGGTGCGCGCGCTCGACGGGCTCTCGTTCACGTTCCGCGCCGGCGAGTACTGGTCGATCATGGGCAGCTCGGGCTCGGGCAAATCGACGCTGCTCAACCTGCTCGGATGCATCGACCGGCCCACGAGCGGCTCGTACAGGATCCGCGGGCAGGAGGTTGCGGACCTCTCCGACGACGAACTCTCCGAGATCCGCGGACAGCACATCGGCTTCGTCTTCCAGTCCTACAACCTGATCGCGCAGCTCAACGTGCTCGAGAACATCCTCGTGCCGCTCTTCTACTGGGACGAGCCGCCCGCGGACGCCGAGGAGCGCGCGCGCGCGCTGGCCGCTCGCGTCGGACTGGGCAAGCGCCTCGACCACAAGCCCAACGAGCTCTCCGGCGGCCAGCAGCAGCGCGTGGCGATCGCGCGCGCGCTGATCAACGACCCGGCCATCCTGCTCGCCGACGAGGCCACGGGCAACCTGGACAGCAAGACCGCGCAGGAGATCCTGCAGCTCTTCGACGAGCTGCACGCCGAGGGCAAGACCATCCTGCTCGTGACGCACGAGCCGAGCATCGGCCGCCACGCGCAACACACGCTGCGTCTCTCCGACGGCAAGATCGCCGAAGTGACCCACAACCGCGAGGAGGCGCCGGCATGAAGGGCGGACTGACCCGTACCGTGCGCCTGGGCATCTCGAGCCTGCTGCTGCACAAGCTGCGCAGCATCCTCACGACGCTGGGCGTGCTCTTCGGCGTATCGAGCGTGATCGCCATGCTCGCGATCGGCGAGGGCGCCAGCAAGCACGCCCAGGAGCTGATCCGCGAGCTCGGCAGCCAGAACGTGATCCTGCGCAGCAAGAAGCCGCCCGAGGACCTGGTCACCGGCGGGCAGCAGACGCGCATCTCCTCCTACGGGTTGACCCAGCTCGACCTCGCGCGCGTGTCCGAGACGTTCCCGGCCGTCGTGCGCGCCGTGCCGGTGAGCATCCTGCAGCAGGAGGTGCGCTACGGCGCGCGCGCCCTCAACCCGCGCGTATTGTCGACGACCCACCAGTACCGCGACGTCACCGGCCGGCCGATCTGCGAGGGGCGCTTCCTCTCCGCCGAGGACGAGCGCCGAGTCGCCAACGTGTGCGTGCTCGGCTACGAGGTGGCGCGCTACCTGATCCCCTTCGACTCGGCCATCGGCAAGAGCATCAAGATCGGCCCCGAGTACTTCATCTGCGTCGGCGTGATGCTGCCGCGCGTGCCGCTCTCGGCCGATCCGCCGCAGGCCGGCGCGGACGTGACCGGCGAGGTCTTCCTGCCGCTCGAGACCGGGCGCAAGTGGTTCGGCGAGCTGCAGGTCAAGATCCGCAGCGGCTCGCGCGACATGGAAGAGGTCCAGGTGCACGAGATCTACGCCGAGGTCGACGCCCCGGAGCACGTCGAGCTCGTGGCGAACGCCGCCAAGGCGATGCTGGCGCGCAACCACAACCAGCAGGACTACGAGGTCGTGGTTCCGCTCGAGCTGATGATGAAGGAGGAAGAGACCAAGCGCACCTTCAACATCGTGCTGGGCTCGATCGCCGGCATCTCGCTGCTCGTGGGCGGCATCGGGATCATGAACGTGATGCTGGCGACGGTCACCGAGCGCACGCGCGAGATCGGCATCCGCCGCGCGCTGGGCGCCAAGCGCCGCCACATCGTGACGCAGTTCCTGGTCGAGACCGTCGTGCTCTCGATCGGCGGCGGCCTGCTGGGGATCGCGCTCGGCCTGCTGATCCCGGTGATCGTCGAGCGCACGGCCGACATGCCCACGATCGTCAAGCCCTCCGCGCCGCTGCTCGCGTTCGGGATCTCGGCCGCGATCGGCGTGATCTTCGGGCTCTACCCGGCCTGGCGCGCCGCGAACATGGACCCGGTCGAGGCCCTGCGGCACGAGTAGCGCAGGCTCAGCGCACCAGCCAGCTGTGGCTGAAGACCACGCCGCGCAGGAAGGCGTCGTCGCGCAGCAGGCGTGCGTCGTGCGAGCGGTCGAGCATGCGTACGAGTTGCGCCACGATGCGTGGCTCGTACAGCGCCGCCAGGGCTTGGGCGGCGTTGTCGAGCTCGGCCTCGGTCAGGGCGTTGAACGGCGCTCGGCGCTCGAAGCGGCGCAGCGCCTCGCGCAGGGCCGTCGCGTGCGCGTCGCCGGCGAGCATGGCGGCGCGGTAGGCCTTCATGAAAGCGCGCTCCGTGAAGTAGCAGGTGGTCCCCAGGTACAGGTACGCGACCAGCGCCAGGGCCACTGCGGCTAGGATCCAGGCCCACACGCCCGCGACCCTAGCACCGTCGGGAGCGCGTCTCGCGTTACTTCTTCGTCGTCTGCAGCAGCGCGATCTGCCCCTGCCGGGCGAAGTCGATCGCCTCGGCCAGGATGCGCGCCGACTCCTGCGGCGCGTGGAAGCCCATCGAGTTCTCGGCCGCGATGAAGTCGGCGCGGAACTGCGCCTGGCGCTGCAGCTTGCGCGCCGGCTCGAGGTCGGTGTCGCTCACGCCGGAATCCTTGGCCCGCTTCAGCGCGCCGATCAGGTCCACCGTCGCGTGCTCGGCCGCGTCGAGCAGCTTCTTCGTGCGGTCCTGGATCGCGGCGGCGCGCGCGAGGATCTCCTGCTCCGGATAGGGGTGGCAGATCTGGCACGAGCGCGCCGGCTCGAGCAGCGGGCTGCGCACGTGGTGGTCGCTGAACTTGAGCGCGCCCTCGCGCTTGTAGGGCATGTGGCAGTCGGCGCAGGCGACGCCGCTGCGCGCGTGGATGCCCTGGCTCCACATCTCGAACTCGGGGTGCTGCGCCTTGAGCACCTTGGCGCCGCTGTCGGCGTGCGTCCAGTCGCTGAAGCCCTCGTCGTCGTAGTGCTTCTCGATCTGCTCGACCTTGAGACCGTTGTCCCAGGGGTAGGTCAGGAGCTTCTTCTCGCCCTTGAAGTAGTACTCGACGTGGCATTGGCCGCAGACCATCGAGCGCAGCTCCTGGCGCGAAGCGTCCTGGTTGGGGTCGTAGTCGCGCGCGCGCGAACCCTTGCGCCAGGACTCGATGCTGGGGAGGTGCGGCACCGGCTCGCTCGACTTCGCCAGCGCCCGGATGCCCGCCAGGAAGCCCGGCCGCGTGACGCGCACGGCCAGCGTCGCGGGATCGTGGCAATCCAGGCACGCGATCGGGTGGTCGACGGTCTTGGTCGCGTCGTCGTAGGGGATCGCGCACAGCTTCTCGAAGCCCTGCTGCAGCTGCGCCAGGCCCTCGGGCGAGGTCAGCGTGTCGGTGAGCTTGCCCGGCGCGCCGCCTTCGAGGCCCGCCTTGCGGTAGGCGACGAGGTTCGAGGCGTGGCACTGCAGGCAGGCGCCGGGCTGCGTCTTCTTGGTCACGCGCTCGGTCTCGCGCTGGTCGGAGAGCATGTAGGCGTGGCCGCGCTCCTCGCGGTAGTCGATCGAGAAGGCGTAGCCGGCGAAGATCGTGCGCAGCAGCGGATCGTCGTCGAGCTTCTGGATGTTCTCGCTGCCGCCGTAGCGCGTGCGCTCGACGTCGACGGTGCGCAGGTAGGCGTCGTACTGCCGCGGGAAGCTCTTGCCCCACTCCTTGGGGTCGACCGTGGTCTCGTCGATCGGCGCGAGGCGCAGCACGTCGTGGCGCGCCTCCGCCTTGCGATCGGAGACGTTCTGGAAGAGGGCCATCACGCCAACCGTGCAGAGGGCGGAGACGATCGCGACGGCCAAGAAGGCGCCACGTCCGGTTCGTTGAGCGTTCATGGGAGCGGTGGGGTAGGGGGACTCAGCGCGGCGGCCCGTGGCCGACGGCCGAATGGCAACGGATGCAGTCGTCGTCGGCGAGATGCGACACGAGCTCGCCGTGGCAGCGCATGCAGTTCTGGCGCACGATGTCGAGGTCCTCGGGCAGGATTTGGATCGGCTCGTGGAAGTCGTTCAGGGTGAAGCCCTTGCTGTGCCGCCAGCCGTGAACGGCCTTGGCCGTGTACTTGCCGATCAGGTCGTGCGGCACGTGGCAATCGTTGCACGTCGCGCGCGCGTGGTGCGAGGCCTTCTGCCAGCCGTCGAACTGCTCGCGCATGATGTGGCAGTTGACGCAGGCGCGCGGGTCGTCGGAGAGGTACGAGAGTCCCTCGGCGTACGAAAAGGTGTACAGGCCGCTGCCGGCGAAGATCCCGATCGACACGGCAGCCAGCAGGCCCGCGAAGCCGAGCGGGAGGCGTGCGGGGGCGGGCATCGGCGGCTCCAAGCCTAGTCCATCGGCAGCACGCGGATCCCGCTGCCGCTGCGGCCACTCACCGTGACGCTCATGTGGCCCTCGCCGTCGCCCTTGTGCGTGACGATGATCGTGCGCAGGCCCTCGAGCGCGATGGCCCAGGCGAGGCCGGGGGCGATCCTCACCGTTTGCGGCGGACCCTTCTCGCGCTGCAGTTCGAACACGAGGTCTCCCGGTCCGTCGTTGCGCAGCTGCACGGACTCGCCTGAGAGTCCTTCGACGCGCACGCGGTCCTTGACCGTCGCCTGGATGGTCGCTTTGGGCGGCGTCGCGCAGGCGGCGAGGAGCAAGAGGGTCGCGGCGATCGGCGATCGCATGCCCGAAAGGCTAGAACAGCCGCGTCCGCAGCGCCAGCGCCTGGGCCAGGTGTTCGGGGCGCGCCTCCTCCGTGCCCTCGAGGTCCGCCACGCTGCGCGCGACGCGACGCAGCGACTGCACCGCGCGTGCCGACAGGCTGCGCGTGCGCGTCGCGCGCTCCAGCAGCGTGCGCGCCGGCCCGGCGAGCGGCGCGAAGCGGTCGAGCTCGTCGGCGTCGAGCATGGCGTTGATCACGCCACCCTGGCGCTCGCGTGCCAGCTCGCGTGCGGCGCGCACGCGCGTACGCAGCCGCGCTTCGCTCGCCTCGCCCAGCTGCAGCTCGACGCTTGGCGTACCCGGGAGGGCTGCGAGGTCGTCGACATCCGCCGGCTGCACCTCGAGCACGAGGTCGATGCGGTCGAGCAGCGGGCCCGAGATCCGGCGTCGGTAGCGCTGGACGAAGCCCGGCGGACAGCGGCAAGCGACGCGCCGGTGTCCGAGGTAGCCGCAGGGGCAGGGGTTCATCGCCGCAACGAGCTGGAAGCGCGAGGGCAGCTCGACCTGCCGCGCGGAACGGCTGACGAGCACGCTGCCCGACTCGAGCGGCTGGCGCAGCGCCTCGAGCACCTCGCGCCGGAACTCGGGCAGCTCGTCGAGGAACAGGACGCCGCGGTGCGCCAGCGTGATCTCGCCCGGGCTCGCGAGCACGCCGCCGCCGATCATCGCGGCGTAGCTCGCGGTGTGATGCGGCGCGCGAAAGGGACGCGCGTTCGCCAGGCCACCCGGCCAGCGGCCGGCCGCCGAGAGCGCCTGCGTGATCTCCAGTCGCTCCTCGAGATCGGGCGCCGGCAGGAGCCGCGGCAGGCGCCGCGCGAGCATGCTCTTGCCCGCTCCCGGCGGTCCGACGAGCAAGAGGCCGTGTCCGCCCGCCGCCGCTACCGCCAGCGCGAGCTTGGCCTCGCCGAGCCCGCGAATCTCATCCAGCGAGGGGCCGGCGAGCTCCTCGGGCAGCTCATCCGCGCGCCACTCCAGGCGCGGGATCCCGGCACCGTTGCCGGTCAGATGCGCCAGCACCTGCGAGAGCTGCCGCGCGGGGTAGACCTCGAGCTCGGCGACCGCCGCGGCCTCGCCGGCGGTCGTGTGCGGCGCGAAGAGCCGCCGCACACCGCGCGCGCGGCCCGCGAGCGCCGCGGCGAGTCCGCCCGGCACGCCGTGCAACCGTCCGTCTATGCCGAGCTCGCCCAGGAACAGCGCGCCGCGCAGGAGCCGCACCTCGAAGTGGCCGACCGCCGCAGCGGCCGCGAGCGACAGGGCCAGGTCGAGGCTCTCGCCCGACTTGCGCCGCGCGGCGGGCACCAGGTTCAGGAACAGGCGCCCGCTGCCGAGATCGATGCCGTTCTCGTGCAGCGCGCTCTCGAGCCGGCCCTTCGACTCGCGCAGCACCGGATCGGGGAGCCCCGTGAGCAGGATCTCGGTGTCACCGCGCAGGCGCTCCTCGTAGCGCGCCTCCACCGTCACGAGCTCCGCCCGGATGCCGACCAGCGAGGCTCCCAAGGCACGCGCGATCTTCATCCAGGAAGATGACGCTCGGGAGGGCCTCACGTTGCGCCCGCGCCGCGGAAAAACCTCGTCCCAGGCCCCGAGCCGCCCCGTATGCTCGACGCCCGCATGGAAAACTACTACCACCGCCACGACCTGTCGAAGTTCCCCGAGATGGGCGCCAATGCGCCCGAGCTGGCCAAGAAGTTCTTCGACTGGTACGGCGCGGTCTTCGCCGACGGCGCGTTGACGGCGCGCGAGAAGGCGCTGGTCGCGCTGGGCGTGGCGCAGGCGGTGCAGTGTCCGTACTGCATCGATGCCTACACGCAGGACCTGCTCGGCAAGGGCTGCGACCTGGACCAGCTGACCGAGGTCGTGCACGTCGCGGCCGCGATCCGCGGCGGCGCCTCGCTCGTGCACGGCGTGCAGATGCGCAATACCGCCCAGCAGCTGTCGATGTGAAGACGCTCCCGAGACTGGCTTCCGGACCCGAGCAGGTGCGGCGTCTCGACTCGCTCGCGTTGCGCGACGAGCGCGGCGGCGACTTCGACCGGCACCTCGACCGCGCCGGCCTCGCCCCGCTGCGCGCCACGGGCATCGAGGTCCTGCAGCTCAACGTCGGCAAGCTGTGCAACCAGACCTGCGGCCACTGCCACGTCGACGCCGGGCCGACGCGCGCCGAGCGCATGAGCCGCGAGACCGCCGAACTCGCCATGCGCGTGCTCGCCGCGAGCGCGATCCCCGTGGTCGACATCACCGGCGGCGCGCCGGAGCTGAACGAGAACTTCGAGTACCTCGTGCGCGAGTCGCGGCGCCTGGGACGCAAGGTGATCGACCGCTGCAACCTGACCGTGCTGCTCGCGCCGCGCCACGCGCAGCTGCCGCGCTTCCTGGCCGAGCAAGGGGTGCAGGTCGTCGCCTCGCTGCCGCACTACCGCGCCGAGGCGACCGATCGCCAGCGCGGCGCAGGAGTCTTCGCAGACTCGATCGAGGCGCTGCGCCGGCTCAACTCGGTCGGTTACGGTCGTGCGGGCACGGGCCTCGAGCTCGTGCTGGTGACGAACCCCGTCGGCGCGTTCCTGCCCGGACAGAGCCAGCGAGCTCTGGAGGCGGAGTGGAAGCGCGTGCTCGCGC
>Ga0315912_10002818_pt1 | contig 17991 bp, 19 predicted proteins | sample VfabasoilMG_FD_204469 | JGI IMG/M metagenome (GOLD analysis project Ga0315912, IMG submission 204469) | Garden soil microbial communities collected in Santa Monica, California, United States - V. faba soil | ecosystem: Environmental > Terrestrial > Soil > Garden | place: USA: California...
CCGATGAGCGCGACGTACTCGTTGCGCGCGATCCGCAGGTTGATGTCGGCCAGTGCGACCAGTTCGGTGCTGCCCATCTGGTACGTCTTGCCGATGCCGCGAAGCTCGATCATGAGAGCCCTGTCTACTTCTTCGCAGCCAGATCGGCGCCCGCGGGTGCCTTGGCGTTCATCCCCACCTTCTCGCCATCGACCAGGAACAGCAGCGTCTTCGCGGGGCCGACGATGACCTGGTCACCCTCCTTCAGGCCCGCGGTGATGGCGATGTAGCTGTCGTCGGCGGTGCTGGTGGACACGGCGCGTTTCACCGCGCGGCCCGCGTCGTACATGAAGACATTGGCAACGGACTTCTCCGCCTTGGCGGATTTGTCCGGGTTGTCCTCGTAGCGCACGGCCTGCACCGGCACCGCCAGCACCTTGGCTTCGTCGATCGAACCCGTGAGCACCTCGGCGCGACAACTCATGCCGGGATGGAAGACCACGCCGGCGGTGTTGGTGAGGCGGATGCGCACCGGGTAACTCTTGTTCTGACCGGGCAACTGTCGCGGCGCGATGGCCACTTGCTCCACGGTGCCGAGCAGGGTCTTGTCGGGAAACGCCGCGGGCACCACCCGCGCCTCGGAACCCACCCTGACGCGCGCGATGTCGGTTTCATCGACATTGATCTCCGCGTCGATACTCACGGTGTCGGCGACGTCGACCAACACCGAACCCGCGATGCCGGAGAAACTCGGCACCGCGGTCTGGCCGACCTTGACGTAGATCGCCGTCACCTTTCCGTCGAGCGGCGAACGGATCTCGGTCTTCGCGAGTTGCTCCTGGGCCTGCCGCAGTTGCGCCATCGCCTGTGAAAGCTGTTCGCGGCTGGTACGCAGGTCCACCTCGGCGAGATTGCGCGCCGACACCAGCTCCTCGAGGCTGTTGGCATCCACCATGTTCTGCTCGCGCAGCGCCTCGAAGCGCTTCGTCCTGGCGACCAGGGTGTCGTGGTCCACCTGCCGCCGCTCGATGCTGAGCCGCGCCTGGCGAACCAGCGCTTCGCTCTGCTCGATGGCTGCCTGCGGCGCGCGCGGATCGAGCCGCATGAGGAGTTGGTCCCGCTTCACCTGGTCGCCCTCCTTCACCAGGATTTCGGTCACACGTCCCGTGACCTCCGGAGCCAGCGTCACCTGGCTTTCGTAGGTCAGCGAGCCGGATGCGAGCACGGTCGGCGTGAGCGCGCGCAGTCCGACCTTCTCGACGTCGACCGACTTGCCCGAGTCGCTGCGGGAGAGCTTCAGCCCGACCGGTATCACGATCAGCGCCGCGAGGACGCCCAGGACAATCCAGTGTTTGCGGGTCATGTATTGCGTCTACTTGAATGCGAACAGGGCCCAGATGCCGTAGAAGGCGACCGCCGGCACCAGCACGAAGATCGTGCTGAACAGCCACGAGCGTTTGCTCCAGACGTGCACCCCGATGATCGACAGCGCCCAACTCAGCAGCGTGAGGAGGTTGAGCGTCTCGAGGTAGGCCTGGCCGGGGGTGCCCAGCGGACGATGGAATACCAGCTCGTTGAGCGACAAGGGCTGCAACGCACCGGGTGTCAGCTGCGCGGTGTCACTCATCAGCAGGAGAATCGCCGCCACGACGGAGTTGATCAGGATGGGCATCGCCGTCCAACAGCTGAAGGCGAACCAGTGCGCGTAGCCCGGCGTGAGCTTGGTGACCTTGCCGGCCACGAACCAGTACAGCGCGGACACGGCCATGATGACCGGAAAAGCGATGAGCGTGCCGACCACCGCACTCCACAACAACGTGGTACGGGTCACGAAACCCATGGCGCCGGCGCGCTGCTCGGCCGGCAGGTTGGCGAACATCGCGTCCTTGAGCCACTCGATGTCCACCACGCTGTAGTACCAGAACGCCATCGCGGCGCTGACTACGGTCAGCACGACCAGCGGAAACCAGAATTTCGGGCGCTCGCGAAGTTCGGCGAAGGCGCTGGAAGGCGCGGTAGCGAGGGCCACGGTCAGGTCGAGATTGTTCATTGAGAGACCTCTTGCCAGAGAAGTTAGTTGTTATGTATGGCGGACGCGGCTGAGCGACCATGGCGCCAGCACGATGAAAATCAAGGGAACCAGCACGGGTGACAGCATCACAATGCTCTGTGCCACGGACAGGCTGGTTGGTGACACGCCCAGCGCAACGAGCAGCGCCATCCAGCCGGCGGCGAACAACGCCAGGACCAGGCCGATGATTCCCGCCTGCCGCGCGGTGATCAGGTGTTCCGCGAGCACGCGCCAGGCGAGGTACATCGTTCCGAACAACACTGCCACGCCGCTGAACCATTGCATGGCGCGAACGATGGCGTTCACGAGCACCCAGGACGTGAAGCCGTTTTTCGCGGCCCAGGCCATCACGATGAGCGTCAGCAGCGATAGCAGCAGCAGCGACATCGCGGTCAGCACGAGCCGGGGATAACGGGCGCGAAGCGCCGTGAACGTCGCGAGTGCAGTGACGATGCAGGCGACGAAGAGAGACAGGGCCACCGCCTGCGTGGCGTATGCATAGACCGACAATCCGCCGAAGACGTCGCCGAGCTTGGCGCGGGTCTTCAGCAGTTCCGGCAGCGTGTCCTTGCCTTCGACGATCCAGGATCCCCAGGTGCTGAGGAGTGAAGCGGACATCCAGACACTCGCGAGAACCATGATCAGCGCAGCCAGCACACAGCCCGTGCGCACCAGGATCTTGAGACCGGCCATCTGCGCAGTGCCGTAAGGCTGGGTGGCCTCGAAGGTGCTGGCGTACGTGCGCCCTTGCTTCTTGCGGATGCCGAAGGCATTGCCGCCGAACACGAGCAACAGTGCGGGTATGCCGAACATCAATGGGGCGGCTATCGCGGCGTGGCGGACCGGCTCGATGGCGATGGCGATCGCGTACAACAGGAAGACGAGCAACGCGATCGACAGGCCGATGGCCAGAATCGGCAATCCGTTGGACTGCAACTCGAACCAGATTTGCGCGCGCGTCGGTGAAGACGTGGGGCACTGGAACCGCATCAGACTGATCATCCAGTCCGGGTAACCGCCCGGTCCGCCCGCGGCAAACGCGCGTGGCGCTGCCTCGACGGAATCTCCCCGGCGTTGCCGCGCGACGCCGGCGACCGCAATCCAGACCGACACGATGCAGATGAGGACCATCACACCGTATTCGACGGCGGAGAACCCGAAATCAGGCATCGACCTGATGCGAAACACGACCAGGAAAAACGGTGGCCAGCTGATCACCATCGATCCTATCCACTGGACGATCCGATTCCGCGTCGACCACTGGATGGCCAGGTAGGCCAGGTGAAACGTGAACAGCAGGCAGGCCACGGAGAACAGCGGCAGCTGCAGCTTGAAGACGAAACCCAGCAGGGCCGCGCACAGGATGTACGACGCCGCGCCGGTGATCGCGTCGTATGCCATGGCGACGCCGACGAACGCGGCGGTCGGGACCGGCCGCGTGTAATAGAGATAGAGCGGAAACCCCGGCTTGTAGCCGTCGATGAAGCGGCCGCCATTGAGCTTTGCGATGGACATGTAAAAGAACGCGTTCAGCGTGAACAGGATCCAGAACACGGCCAGTGCGCCGGTGTTGAAAACCACCACGGCCGCGGCGCTGCCGACCAGCCCGAGGCCGAGGCGCTGCGCGGCCTCGATGCGTGTCAGGCGCCAGTTCTCCCACAACATCGCGACGATGGGGGAACGCATGATCAAGCCGCCTCTGCCTGCTGGCGGCTGCGACCGGCACGCGCCAGGAAGATCTCTTCGAGCGTGGCATCACGCGATTCGATGACTTCGCCGCCGCAGGCGCCCACCGAGTGGCGGAATTGCTCGATCGAGCCGCTGTGAATGACGCTCCAGGTGCGACCTCCACCCTCCACGGCCAGCGCCGTATCGAGAACCGGCGGTTGCTCGAAATACTCCGTGAAGTGCACGCGGCTGCGTTGATAGTCGCGACGCACGTCGTCGAGCACGCCGCTCAACGTCACGCGACCCTGCTGCATCAGCGTGACGTGGTCCGACATGCGCTCGACTTCGTCCAGCAGGTGCGAGGAGAAGATCACCGTGCGACCGTCATCCGCCACGGCGCGGACGATGGCATCGAGGATGTCGCGACGCACGACCGCGTCGAGGCCTGACGACGGCTCGTCCAGGATCAGCAACTCCGGGCGATGCGCGACCGCCGCGATCAGGCCGGCCTGCGCGCGCATGCCCTTCGAGAGTTCCTTGATCTTCTTGGCCGGATCGAGCGCGAAGGTCTCCAGCAGTTCTCGCGCGTATGCCGCATCCCACGTGGGGTGGTAAGCCTGCGTATAACGCAGCAGCTCGTCGACGCGCATCCACTCGGGCAGATCGCGTTCCTCGGACAGGTAGCCGACGCGACTCAACACGCCCACGGGGTCACGCACGGGGTCGAGGCCGAACACGCGCACCGAGCCTTCCGTGGCACGCAGCAGGCCGAGCAGATGCTTCAGCAGCGTCGTCTTGCCGGCGCCGTTGGAACCCACCAGGCCGTAGACCTGGCCCGCCGCCGCGCGAAACGACACGCCATCGAGTGCCTTCTTCTGCGCGAATGAACGCGCGAGGTTGCTGACTTCGACAACCGACTGTTCCATATTCTTCTCTCCCTGCCCTTTGCCTATCTATTCGCTTCTTTCTTTTCGTCCGGCGGTTCGCCAGCGGTTTCATCCATCGCCGCCTTGCGCTCCCGGACCATGCGGAGGATTTCCTCCGCCGTGAAATTCAGCTGGTGCGCCTCGGCCAGCAGTGCGTCGATGCGCTGCTCGATCACCCGGCGCCGCTCCCGGAGCGCCACGTGCTGCGTGCGCACCTCGGATACGAACGTCCCCGACCCCCGGCGCTTGTGAATGACACCTGCGATCTCCAGGTCGCCGTACGCCTTCACGATGGTGTTCGGCGTGACCTTCAGCTGCAGCGCCAGCGTCCGGATCGGCGGCAGCTCTTCCCCGGGCTGAAGCAATCCAGACGCCACCAAGTACTTGACTTGATTGACGATTTGCCGATAGATCGGCACGCCGTCGCTCACGTTGATGCTTATGTCCAAGTCGGGTTACTGCGTCATTTGCCCGTTGAAGTGTATGGGTACAGTGATACAATTCTCCGGCGCCGTCAAGTGCGCCGTTTGCAACTAGTTAGGACAGGGCAGTCATGGAACCGATGAAAGTGGTCGTGTGGGCGATGTGCTTCGGTCTCGCCTGGCTGGTATTCGCCAGCCTGACCGGCGCGGACGAATGGTTGAGATCGCTGTTCGGCACGAGCAAGTCAAAGGCACTGGAAGAAAAGATCAGCACACTCGAGAGTCGCATCGAGGAGCCCGAGAAACAGCGATGATGCGCGGCACCGGTCTTGCCGCGATCGCGCTGCTTCTCGTGGCCTGCGGCTCTGGTTTCTCCCGGCCGATACCAAAAGCCGAGGCGCTCCAGGAATTGCCGAAGCCGGATGAAGTGGCATACATCGAAGTCATGGCGGGCGTGGATTCGCCCGTGGTCAAAGTCACGGATCCCGGGTCGATCAAGGCAGCGATCGAGTTTCTCGAACACGACCTGGAAGAATGGACCGCATTGAAGAATGAACCGATAAGTCCCGAGGGCGTCTTCGCGGCTTTCGTTCGCAAGTCGAACCGCGACCCCTGCCCCTTCTTCGTGGAATCCGACCACATCGTCGTCGCGGGAGTTAAGACGGGCGGCGAGGCCTACGCCAGCCCCGCCACGATCAGGCGGTTCAAGGCCATTCTCGGTATTGCCGGAAACTAGACGAGTCGAATCATGCGCCCTGACCTTCGCACCTCGACCTGTCAAACATTCAGGCTGCTAATGGGCGCGATCCTCCTGTCGTGTTCGGTGGCAAGCGACGCCCGCGAGATTCGGTTCAGCCTGGTGCCGCGTGCCGGTGTCGAAGCCCGGCTGAGCCAATACGGAGGTACCAACCGCGAACGCCAGGCCACTCTGAAGCAGTTGTTTGCCGACGCCGGTTGCGGCGAACACCTGAGCGAGCAACCCGTACGCAAACGCCCGCCCAACGTGATTTGCGTGCTGCCCGGTACTTCAGATCGCGTCATCATCGTCGGAGCGCATTTCGACAAGGTCGAGGCGGGCGACGGGGTGGCCGACAACTGGAGCGGCGCGTCGCTACTGCCCTCCCTCTACCAGGCGATCAAGATCGAGCCGCGTCACCACACCTACATTTTCGTCGGCTTCACCGACGAGGAAATCGGGCTGGTCGGATCGGATTTCTATGCACGCAACATGACGAAGGAACAGGTTGCCGCCACCGATGCCATGGTCAACCTGGACGTGCTGGGCCTGGCAGCCACGAATGTCTGGGTCAGCCGGTCCGACAAGAAGCTGGTGCGCGCGTTCGCCCACGCGGCGCTGTTGATCGACGCGTCCGTCGCGGGCGTCAATTTCGAGCGGGTCGGCTCGACTGATTCGGAGTCGTTTGCGAGGAAGCGCATCCCCCGCATCACCATTCACTCGCTCAACCAGAGGAACCACGACGCCGGGATCCTGCATACGCGCGAGGACAAATTCTCGGTGCTGGATCTGGACAAGTACTACGAGACGTACCGAGTGCTCGCGGTGTATCTCGTTTACCTCGACCACTATTTCGACGAGCCGGAGCCTGGCACGAAGACCTCTGGCAAGTAGGCCCGTTCGGGTAGTTGCCGCGGCGCCTTCAGGCCCGTAGCCTCCAGCAGCCATCAATACCCGGGGGGACTGCAATGCCGACGAATTTCAGGCTGATCAGCGCTTTGACCTTGGTGGCACTTGCCAGCGAGGCGATTGCGCAGCAAACGCCGCAGACGCGCGACTACTTCGTGGGAAACCCTGTGGGCCTGCCCGTTGCAGCTCCCGCGCCCGGGACCCCGCCCGCACCTGGGACGCCGCCGGCCGAGTTCGCAGCGGCGTCGAAGAACGTACGCATGTTTGGCGCGCTCTACTCCGTCGAGAGCTGCGTGTACGACCCGAGCCGCGGCGTGATCGTGGCGCCGTCGCGCGGAGTCGGTCAGTCGGTGCGCGCGAACGACGCGTGGATCGCGTTCATCAATCATGACGGCAGCGTGCACACGCCGCGGTGGATAGGCATCCAGAACGCCGGCGCGGAACGCGACACCATGACGCCGCCGCTGGTCCTGAACGAACCGTTCGGCAGTTTCCTTCACAAGGGCACGCTTTACCTCGCCGATCGCGATGGCGGCACTCCGGACCCCGCGAACGCCGGCCAGAACACTCCCAGCGTCGCCGTCGTGCGCACCTTCGACATGGCGACCGGACGCCCGGTCAAGTCGGTCACCGTAGCGGGATCACCGTGGTTGAATGACATCACCGTTGCGGCGGACGGCACCGTCTATGGCACAAACACCGGCGCCGGTGACAAGCCGGAAACCTGGCAGGTGTGGAAGATCACGCCGGACGGCCGATCATCCGTGTTCGTACAGGGTGCGCCGCTCAACATTCCCAATGGGATCGAAGTCGACGGTGACGGCAACATCGTCGTGGTCAACATCGGCAATACCGACGTCATCACATTCGCGCCAGACGGCAAAGTGGTACGCACCGAACAGGCCGCGCAATCCGGAAACGACGGGCTCGTGATCATGCCCGACGGCGTGAAGTTTGTTTCGAGCGTGCGGCTCGGCGGCGTGTCGATGATGGTGCCGGGCAAGCCGGCCAGGCTGATCGCGGAGAACATTCCTTCCGCGGCGTCGATGTGTTACGACGTGGACGCAAATCAGCTGGTCATTCCCATGAACGCCAACAATGGTCTCGCATTCATTTCGCTGAAGGGAATCTGGACGCCTCGAAAGTCGTCGCGACGCTAGAGACGTTCATCGCGCCAGCCCGGAGAGGGGCTGAAGGGTTGGGATCAGCGATTCAAGTTGCGATCGCGAAGCCAGGCGATCACCGTGGACACGTTGCTGAAGCGGTACTGCGCCGCGGTTTCCTCGAGATTGCCAACCCTGATCGAATGACCGCCCATCTCGTTGACAGCCTGGAAACCCACCTCGTCCGTGGGATCGTCGCCGACAAATACCGGTGTGCGCCCGGCGAATTGCCGTTCCTTCATGAGCAACTGGATGGCGCTGCGCTCATCGAATCCGCGCGGCATGAGTTCATAGACACACTTGCCCGGACGGACGATGAAGTCGGGGCCGAGTTCCGCGACCATCTCGTTCATCATGACTTCGACTTCCGTCGCGAGGCTGGGAGCCAGGCGACAGTGCATCGCCAGTGCTACTCCCTTGTCTTCCAGCAGCAGTCCGCGATTGTCGCGCTTGAGAAGACCAAGCCAATGGCGCGCGCGGTCGAGTATCGAAGGATCGAATTCCGGGCGAACCACCTTGCCCGAGGGCAACCTGACTTCGAGTCCGTGCTTGCCGGATGCCGGAAAGACACAGGGAGCGAATAGTTCGTCCAGATCCTGCAGTGATCTGCCACTGAGCAACGCCAGGGCACCGTGCTCGCGCTCGAAGCTGAGATGCAGCGTATTGCGCAGTGATGCCGGGACGCGAACACGATCGGGCGTCGCCGCGATCTCGAGCAGCGTGCCGTCCACGTCGAGGAACAGCGCAAGCGGTTCGTCGCGAATAAAGGCTGCCCTGGCGCTCATGGACTAGCCTGGGATCGCAGACCCGCGTCGAGGCACCCGTTCGATCTCGGTGCGCACTCGCGGCAGGCTGCCGGGATAGTTCTTCTGAACGAAGGCCACGAGTTTTTCCCGCATCTCGCAGCGCAGGTCCCAGGACTTGCTGGCATCGCTCGAGCTGGCCAGTGCGCGCAATTCGAGCGTGCGTTCCTTGGCATCGGTAACCTGCAGCACATTCACTTTGCGGTCCCAGTTGGACGAGGCCTCGAGAATCCGCGTGAGTTCGCCGCGCAGGGCATCCACGGGAACTCCATAGTCCACCTGCAGGAAGACCGTCCCGAGGATGTCCGCCGACGTGCGGGTCCAGTTCTGGAACGGCTTTTCGATGAAATAGGTGATGGGTACGACCAGGCGCCGCAGGTCCCAGACACGCACGACGACATAGGTCAGCGTGATTTCCTCGATTCTTCCCCACTCACCCTCGACGATGACCACGTCGTCGATGCGGATAGGCTGGGTCATGGCGATCTGGAACCCCGCGAGCAGGGTCCCGAGGCTCTTTTGCGCCGCGAACCCGATGACGATGCCGGCCACGCCCGCCGACGCGATCATCGCGGTTCCCAGCTGTCGAACCGGCTGGAACACCATCAGCATCGATGCAATCGCGAACAGCGCGATGACCCCGACGGCAATCTTCTTGAGGACCGTGACCTGCGTGTATATCCCGCGCGCTTCGCGATTGTCGGCGACGTCGATGCGATGGCGCTGCAGGACGAGCTTTGCCATTGCGTTGACGAACTGCACGAGGACGTAGCCGATGGCACCAATGAGCGCGAGGCTCACGGCGTTCTGAACGATTTCCCGGGCACCGTCGGATACCACCAGTGCAGGCGCGCCGAGAATGAGTGCGAGCATGGGCAGTATGAGTCGCAGCGCCTGTCCCGCGAACGGCAGCAGGACGTCGTCCCAATTCGCGTCGGTGTGCGACGCGAACGTCTGCAGAAGTGCTTCGAGGGTGCGGGCGATACGTGCCAGCAGCCAGGCGAGTCCCAACAGCGTACCGATGCCTCGCAGGGCGCCCAGAATCGCGAGACCCCGGGAAACCCACGCCGTCTCCGGAAAATCCGCAAGCAGCAGCGTTACCGCAAAATACAGGCCGTGCACCCATAACATGAACGCGATGGGCGGCACCGCGTCGCCGAGGCCGCGTGCTATCCAGTAACGCACCGTGACGGACTCGCCCGGAGGCTGCGGCTCTTCCAGATGTCGGCGGGATCGACGCCGGGACCACCAGCGCAGCGCGATGTGCGCGATCGCGATCAGCAACACGATGGCGCCGCAGGTGAACCAGGTCTGCAAGCCGACTCCCAGGAAGGTCGAACTCATGTCAGGCATTGTCGCGTGCCTCCAGGTTGTCGGGCGATGCTCAGAAGTGCTTCGCATTGATGAGGAAATGCACGTAGATGGACGCTGCGTATCCCAGCGCGATTGCCCACGTCCATTTCAGGTGGGCGAAAAACGTGTAGACGCCACGCGCCTGCCCCATGAGCGCCACACCGGCGGCGGACCCGATAGAAAGGAGAGACCCGCCGACTCCCGCCGTCAGGGTCACGAGCAGCCACTGGCCGTGGGACATGTCGGGTTCCATCGAGAGCACGGCGTACATGATCGGAATGTTGTCGACGAGTGCCGAGGCCACACCCACCGCGATGTTCGACCAGGTATCCCCGAGCGAGGCGTACGAGGCCTGCGACAACAAGGTTAGGTAGCCGAATGCGCCGAGTGCTCCCACGCAGAGGATCACGCCGTAGAAGAACAGCAGAGTGTCCCATTCGACCCGCTTGATGCTGATGAAGATGTCAAAGGGCTTCGTGGCGGGCTTGAATCCGGGGGGTACCGTTGCAGGCTGCACTGGCGATCCGCGCAACTCACGCCTGCGAATCATGTAACCGTAGATCTGCAGGGCGCCCAGGCCGGTCATCATTCCCAGGAAGGGTGGAAGATGGGCGTACTGGTGGAATGCCACGGTGACCGCGATCGTCAGCGCGAACAAGACGATGACTGCAATGCCACCCGGTTTCATTCTTGCGCGCAGCGCATCCGGCGGCGGCTGCCCCGCCGGGATCGCCAGGCTCATGAAGAAGGCCGGGATCAGCCAGTTCACCAGCGACGGAATGAAGAGCGCGAAGAATTCCGTGAATCCCACCAGGCCCTTCTGCCACACCATCAGCGTAGTGATGTCACCGAAGGGGCTGAACGCGCCACCCGCGTTGGCCGCTACGACGATGTTGATGCAAGCCGGCGTGATGAAGCGAGGCATTCCCCGGGCGGCCGCCAGCACCACGGCGCCCATGACGAGTGCCGTGGTGAGGTTGTCCAGGATGGGCGAGAGGACGAAAGTGATCGCCCCGGTCAGCCAGAACATCGAACGAAACGACAGTCCGCGCGCCACCAGTGCGCTGCGCAGCGCCACGAAGATGTGCCGCTCTTCCAGGGTATTCACGAAGGTCATCGCGGCCATCAGGAACAGCAGCAGCCCGCCGTATTCGACTAGATTGTGGCGCAGTACCTCGTCTACCCCCTCGTGGCCGGCTGCTTTCCATGAAAGGGCGACCAGGAGCCACAGGACTCCCGCCGCGAGGACGACGGGCTTCGACTTCCGCAGGTGCGTGAATTCCTCCGCGATGACGAACGCGTATGCGGTGCAGAACACGCCCAGTGCGACGAGCGCCGCGGTGCTGGTGGTAAGGTCTGGCGTTGCCATTTCCATCGGTGTTCCCTAAGGCCTGGTTCGGTTCTTGTTGGCTATCGCAGCGAGGATGAGCAGGTAGCTCAGGAGCCGTACAACATAGATGCCCTCGTCGCCGACACTCGGCCTTTCCAGGAACAGAAACGCGATCCGATTGAGCCCCTCGAGGGCGAACGCCACGGCAAATGCGAGGAACAGCAGGTCGCGCGTCGCAAACCAGAATCTCGCGAAGAAACCCGCGGATACCAGCGAGCAGGTCACGATCACGCCGAGCAGGAAGCCTTCGATCATGACCGGTCACTCTCGAATATGAGGCCATAGACCAGGAGCAGCATCGCCGCAGCCGCGATTGCCAGACGACCCCGGTAAAGGTCGATGTCGGGAATGATGAACAGATCGGCGACCACCAGGGCGTTCGAGGCGGCGAGCCCCCCGAAACACAGCCCCGCCCAAAGCAGCAGCCGTTTTCGCACCGTGCCGTAGGCACGCAACAGGAGTGCGGCACAGAGCGTGGCGACCAGGGTTCCAAGCACATTGACGATGAGCTGCAACATCCTATCGGTCCTTCTTCAGGTCGAACGCACGCGCGAATTCCTTCACCGATGCTGATGGCTTTGCGTGAATGAGCGCGGTGACCAGCGACAGGTTCTTCCGGTAGCAAAGGGCTAGTTCCGCAACCAGCGCGCGCACTTCATCGTTGGCGGGACTGAACCGGAAACGGACCGGCGCCTCTTCCAATGACACCAGGCCTCTTCGCCGCAGCGCGTTCAATGTGTCAGCCGCCCTTTGCTCGGTGGTGTAGTTTCGCGACGCAACGTCTTCGATCTGCCAGACCCGATCGTGCTCCTGGAACATCATCAGCAGCGTTTCGAGCTGCGGGACAGAGTCGATATTTTCATCCAGGAACCGCAGCACGTTGGCCGGAATTGCTTTCTCCGGCTCCATCATGTGGCCAGAAGACTTTCCAGCCAGGCGCGCACATCCCGCGGACCGGCAAGCCGCTGCTCGGCGGATATCCGCGACCCGACGGCGATTGCGAGGCCATTGAAGCGTTTCATCGCGACAAACCCGTCTAGATCGGTGGTGTCGTCCCCGATGAATACGGGCATTCGACCACTGAACGGCTCTTCCTGCATGAAGGCTTCGATGGCGGTCGCCTTGTCGTGCTCCACGGGTTTGATTTCGATGACGTGATCGCCATCGAGCAACTCGAACGCCGGCATCGCCGAGGATGTGAGCCGCGCGAGTCGCAGACGCAGGGTTTCCTCGAGGTTCGGCGCCTGGCGATAGTGCAGCGCGAAAGCGCATCCCTTGTCCTCGAGCAGAACTCCATGCAGTGTTTGCGCGAGCGCATTCACTTCAGATCTCAGCTGGCTGAGTCCCGCACCAACGTGGCCGGGCCTGAAGTAATGTCCTTGCGCGTTGCGACGTTCGAAGCCATGCACACCCGCCACGGGCAGTTGCAGCGGGTGGAAAAGCGAATCCACGGCCGCGATCGGTCGACCGGTAATCAGCGCAATCGCTCCGTCGCAGGTACGTCCGAGCCGCCTCAGCAGATCGAGCAACCCCGCATCGACGTGCACGGCGTCCGGAGTCGGGGCGATGTCCAGCAATGTGCCATCGATATCCAGAAACAGGCACCACGGCTCCCGGGGCGGCAGCGGGCGCGCAATTTCTCCAGAAGCGTTCGATATGCCTGGTATGTTCATCAGGTAGTTTATTGTACGCAACTATTGCGAACTAACAACCACTTCCATGCATTAATGATGTAACGACCACGGGCCGGTGTTACCCTCTGGGCTATTCGAACCAGCGGCTGGACTTATGTCATCACCCCGAAATCGGACACACCGAAGGTCCCCGAGACTCTCCGGGCGCAGCGCCCTCGAACGCGACGCGTTGCTGTCTGCGCGCTCACTCGTCGATCGCATGCGTGCGCTCTATCGAGAGCTCGAGCGCATGACCGATGCACCGATTACGGTGCACCGTGCGCTGGCATGTATCGGCGAAGATCCGGGAATCCCCGCTTCGCATCTGGCCACGCGACTCGGAATGCAGCGCCCCGCGGTGAGCCACGTGCTGAAGGGGCTGGTCGCACGTGGATGGATCGAGCGTCGGCGGAATGAAGGCGATCAGCGCAGCGTGCAGATCCATCCCACGTTTGACGGCCAGCAGGTGCTTCGAGCTACGTCCGGACGCGCCGTCGGCACGTTGCAGCGCGCGGTGCGACGTTTGAGCGCCGAAGAACTCGAACAGCTGGCAAAAGGGCTCACCGCCCTGCTCGCCCGGCTTCCTGATCCGCAACCGGCACACACGCCCTCCGCGACCGCAGGCATTTCCCGGCGCGCCGCAACTGCGCCACGATCCCGATCCGTCGCCCGCACATGACCATCGCGGGTCGCGACATCACCCGGCACGTGTCGCGCGGCTAGGCCGATTCGCGGATGCGCGCAATATTGATCCGTTTCGCCGTGCCCACGCTCATTGCCGTGAGCATCCTGGCGTTTTTCGGCGTGCCTTATGTCGACAGGATTCTCGCGGAATGGTTTCGCAGCGACGTCGATTTGCGCGCGCAGCTGGTTGCTCATTCCATGGAGGAGTCGCTCACGGGCTTTCTCGAGCGGGGCGACGAGAAAGGTCTTGCGGGCTACCTCGCCGCCATCACGACCGACGAACGCCTGATGGCCATCGTGCTGTGCGAGGATGGCGCAAAGGTGATCTTCCGCACCGACCGCACTCCGGCTGAAATCGATTGTTCGGTCCGCCGTGACATCGGGGACCGGGGCAGCCACATCGTGAAGCTGGCCGACGGGTCGGTCGAAGTCTCGTCCTTCCCCATGGGCAGCGCAGACGGCCGGCGCGTGACCGCGCTCATCGTGCACGACCTGAGTTTCATCGATCGCCGTCAATCCTCGGCGCGCAATTACGTGCTGGCACTGGCGGGCGTCGCGGCATCCGTGCTCGCATTGTTCCTGGGATTCATCTTCTGGCTGTTGATCAGGCGTTGGATCAACGAGCTCGTCGGCGACATTCGCGGCCGGCGCTTCCTCGATGACGCGCGCTCGGAACCCGGATCGCGGCCCCTGCTCGCGCAGATTCGCCGTGTGCTTCGCGAAGTCGAGACGACACAGCGACTCGAGATCGACTTTCATGAAAATTGGACGCCACAGGCGTTGCAGCAGGTGGTGCGCGATCACCTGGGATCCCCTGAGGTTTTCATCGTCTCGAACCGGGAGCCATACATTCACAACGCGGGGCCGAACGGGCCGGTGGTACAGGTTCCGGCGAGCGGCATGGTCACGGCGCTCGAACCAATAATGCGCGCCTGCTCGGGGACATGGGTCGCACACGGCAGCGGTACCGCGGATCGGCAGGTTGTCGACTCGCATGACCGGGTGCGGGTGCCACCTGAAGACCCGAGTTACTCGTTGCGTCGCGTGTGGCTCAGCGCCGAAGAGGAGCAAGGCTTCTACTACGGCTTTTCGAACGAGGGAGTGTGGCCGTTGTGCCACCTGGCTTACGTACGCCCGGCATTTCGCGAGGCGGATTGGCATCAGTACCAGGCCGTCAATGCAAAATTTGCGGATGTCGTCGCCAGGGAATCCAGGTCGAAAGACCCGCTGATCCTGGTGCAGGATTATCACTTCGCGCTGCTGCCGCGGCTCCTGCGCGAGCGCAAGCCCTCGGCAACCATCGCGCTGTTCTGGCACATCCCCTGGCCGAACGCCGAGACATTCGGCGTCTGCCCATGGAAGCAGCAAATCCTCCGTCACATGCTGGCGGCGGATATCCTCGGATTCCACACGCGTTACCACTGCCAGAACTTCCTGGCCACGGTCGACAGGTTCCTCGAATGCCAGATCGATCACGAGCACATGACGGTGACACTTGGTGGCCGCGTGTGCCGCGTCGTGCCCTACCCGATTTCCATCGAATGGCCGCCGCGCTGGCTCGCGACCTTGCCCGACGTGACGACTTCACGCGAGTCGGTGCGCGCGCGCCATGGAATCGGCGCCACCGTGTGCCTGGGACTTGGCGTCGAGCGTTGGGACTTTACCAAGGGCATCGTCGAGCGGTTCCTGGCGCTGGAGGCGCTGCTCGAGAAGGATCGCGGCACTCGCGGTCGAATCACCCTTCTGCAGGTGGCGGCCCCGACGCGCAGCAAGCTGCCGGCATACCAGGCACTGCAGATGCAGACCTTGAGCGAGGCGGCGCGGATCAACGAGAAGTTCGGCACCGAGAGCTGGAAGCCGATAGTCCTCATCGATCATCACCAGGAACCACGCGAGGTATTCGAGCTTTTCCGCGCCGCGGATTTCTGCATCGTGAACAGCCTGCACGACGGCATGAACCTCGTGGCCAAGGAATTCGTCGCCGCGCGTGACGACCAGGACGGCGTGCTGATCCTGAGCACGTTCGCGGGGGCGTCCCGCGAGCTGCCGGAAGCCTTACTGGTCAATCCTTTCGATGTCTCGGAAACCGCCGCGGCCATGCGAAACGCGATGCAGATGACTCGCGACGAGCGGCGCGAACGCATGAAGCTGATGCGCCGGACCGTCAAGGAGAACAATGTGTATCGATGGGCCGGCAAGATGCTCATGGACGCGGCACAGATGCGCCAGCGGCAATCGCTCGCCAAGTCCGTGCTCGAACTGTAAGCAGCCTCGATCGGACTTCAGCAGGTGGACAGGCGCATGAACTTTTCGAAGTTGCCGGTCCTGGGTGCAATCTGGATATCCTGCGCTTTCGCAGTAATCGCGCGGGCCGCGACGCCGGAACCGCCCTCCGTGGTCTTCGGTGAATTGTTCGAAGCCGTGCAGCTCTCGCGCATCTTCGCCGACAGCAAGACCTTCCCCGATGCCATTCCGCGAGTCGCGCCGGACATCATCACAGCGGCGTATCGCACCGAACGACGGAAACCCGGCTTTGATCTTCGCGCCTTCGTGTCGCGGTACTTCGATCTGCCCGACGCGCCGGGCGAAAAATATGAAAGTGATCGCGCCCAGGACGTCTGCGCGCACATTGACGCATTGTGGCCGGTCCTCACGCGGGAGCCGGATGCCCCGACCCGCGGCTCCTTGTTGCCCTTGCCGAATCGCTACGTGGTGCCGGGCGGGCGTTTTCGCGAGATCTACTACTGGGACTCCTATTTCACCATGGTGGGTCTCGAGACCTCAGGAAACCACGACCTGGTCGACGCGATGCTGCAGAACTTCGCCTACCTGATCGACACCTACGGACATGTCCCGAATGGCAATCGAACTTACTACCTGTCTCGTTCGCAACCACCATTTTTTGCCGCCATGGTCGGCCTCGTGGCGAAACGCGAGGGCGAGGTGCAGTACGCCAGATACCTGCCGCAGCTGGCGCGTGAATACCACTACTGGATGGAAGGCCAGGAAAAGCTGAGTCCGGGAACTGCGCACCGCCGCGTCGTGCGGCTGCCGAGCGGCGAAGTGCTCAACCGTTATTGGGATGATCGTGCCATGCCGCGCGACGAGGCTTACTTCGAGGACGTCGAGACCGCCCGCGGCTCGGGCCGCGACGCGGCCGAGGTCTATCGCAATCTGCGCGCCGCCGCGGAGAGCGGCTGGGACTTCAGCTCCCGCTGGCTCGAGGATGGGCACACGCTGTCGACGATTCGCACGGTAGAGTTGCTGCCGGTCGATCTCAACAGCCTCATCTACGACCTCGAGGTTGCGCTCTCCCGCGCGTATTCCGCGGCAGGCGCCGACGTCGCGGCGCGGCGCTATCGTGCGATCGCGGACGAACGCGCCCGGGCGATCCGCAGGATCTTCTGGAACGAAAAGCAGCGCGCGTTCACCGACTACCTGTGGAAGGAGCGCAAGCAGTCCGACGCGGTCACGGCCGCCGGCGTCTACCCGTTGTTTTTCGACATTGCCACCCGTGACGACAGTGCGCAGGTGGCAAGCACAATTCGAATGAAACTGCTTAGGCCGGAAGGCGTAGTTCCGACGCCCATCGCCAGCGGCCAGCAATGGGATGCGCCCAACGGCTGGCCGCCGCTGCAATGGATTGCCGTGCAAGGACTGCGGCGATCCGGCGAAGGCGAGCTTGCCCGGGCAATCGCATTTGGCTGGATACGCGAAAACGTCAGCGGGTACCGCAGTACCGGAAAGCTCGTCGAGAAGTACGACGTGACGGGCAGCGACACGGCAAGGGGCGGAGAATATCCGACGCAGGACGGATTCGGCTGGACAAATGGAGTCTTGCGCCGCTTGCTCGACGAATACTCCAATGCAGCCCATTGCCGGAATTCTGCAGCGCGGATGGCCGATTCTCCGCGCTGAAGGCCGGCTGCAGTATCCGGGGCTACATTCGCGCCGGCTCGAATCCCTACGTCACGGTGGGCAAATTTGCCCGCCCGATGGCCGCACTCGCGAAATCGCGGGCATCGGGACTTTCTGGCCGAACCACGTGGCACTACTCCGCCTACAGCGCGCGCACGCTGTCTCTTGCGAAGTCGGCATCGGCTGTCTGCATGTCGCGTGCGGCGTTGGCGTCAGTTTCGGCCGTGTCAAACAGACAGCCCGGTATGTCAGGCAGACAATGGCAGCGTCCAGTTACAGTCCAGGAGAGTGCGACA
>Ga0315912_10002819_pt1 | contig 17991 bp, 12 predicted proteins | sample VfabasoilMG_FD_204469 | JGI IMG/M metagenome (GOLD analysis project Ga0315912, IMG submission 204469) | Garden soil microbial communities collected in Santa Monica, California, United States - V. faba soil | ecosystem: Environmental > Terrestrial > Soil > Garden | place: USA: California...
CTCGTGAAGCTCAGCATCGACGCGGGTCGTGCCGAGGTCGACAAGGCCGTCGCCGACCGCATTTTCCCGGCCATCGTTCACCTGCTCCGCAACGCGGTCGACCACGCGATGGGCTTGCCCGCAGAGCGTCGCGCGCAAGGCAAGGACGAGGAGGGGCACATCCACCTCACTTGCATCGAGCACGCGGGGCGAGAGCTCGAGCTCGTGGTCGCCGACGACGGTTCGGGCATCGATCGCGAGCGAGTCGCGCGGCGAGCCTCGGCGCCGGTTCCCGAAACGGAAAGCGAGTTGCTCGACCTCGTCGCCCGGGCCGGGCTGTCGACGCTGGACACGGCAACGCAGACCAGCGGGCGGGGTCTCGGTCTCGACATCGTGAAACGGATTGCGACGGAGCTCGGGGGCGAGTTGCGTCTCAAGACCACGCGCGACGTCGGCACCACCTTCACGTTGCGCGTGCCCGTGAGCATCACGATCATGGATGCGTTCTCGCTGAAGTGCGGCGAAGAGACGTTCGTCGTGCCCGTGAGCAGCGTCGATACGCTGACGGAGGTGTCACCGGAATGGGTGACCGAAACACCGGAGCCCGCGCGTCAGGCCGCCCGGGTGCGCCTGCTCCACCACCGTGGGGCGACCATGCCCCTGTTCGCCCTGAGCTCGCTGCTCGGACTCGAGGCGAGCCCGGTGGCCCGGCCCCAGGCGGTCATCGTGCGGAACGAGCGCGAGGTTTTCGCCTTCGAGGTCGATCGCCTGCTCGGCAAGCAGGAGGTGGTGGTGCGTCCGGTCAAGGACCCGTTGGTGCTCGTCGACGGTGTCTCGGGCAGCACGGACCTCGGCGACGGCCGGCCCACGTTGGTCCTCGATCTGCTCGGCCTCGTGGCGCGCAAGCACCGGGCGGAGGCGCGCGCATGAGCACGCTGCACGTCGTGTTCAAGGTGGGCGACGCCGACTACGTGTTGCCTGCGGCGGAGGTGCGCGAGATGGAATCCTTCACCGGCGCCACGCGCATTCCCGGAGCGGCCGCGCACGTGGCCGGCCTGGTGCAGATCCGGGGCCGGGTCATTCCGGTCATCGACCTGCGGGTTCGGTTCGGTCTGGCCGCGATCGAAAAAACGCTCGATTCGAGGGTCATCGTGGTGAGCGAAGGGGCGCGCGAGGTGGGCTTGCTCGCCGATTCGGCGCGCGAGGTCATGAAGATCGAAGCGGACCAGTTCGAGGCTCCGCCCCAGGTCGTGGCGGAGCGGGCGGCGGGCTTCGTGAATTCGATCGCCCAGGCGGGCAAGCGGATCGTGATGCGGCTCGATGCCGGTCGCGTGATCGGAACCGACGGCATTCCCAAGGAGAGCGGCGATGGCACGGACGCGTAATCAGACACGGGCGACGAACGGCACGAACGGGAGTCACGCAGAGCCCGCGAAGGTCCCGGCCAAGGTCGCCCCGAAAAGTGGCGCCGCGCGCGCCCGCCCCCGCCAGGGTGCGGCCGCGGCGATCCAGGAAGTGTTCGAGGGGCTCGAAGCCACGAGCGTGGAATTGCGCGAGCTCACGGCATCCGTCGTCGGCGCGAAGAAAGACACGGAGCGCCTGACTGCGTCGACCGAGACGACCTCCACGGCACTCGAGGAGCTGGCGAGGTCGGCCAAGGGCATCGGCGCGGACGCCGAAGGCCTGGCAGCGGCAGTCGAGGAGTTGGTCGCGACGGCCACCGAAACGACCGCGAGCGTGAGCGACGCTGCCGCGCGTGGTGAGACGACCGCCGCCTCGGTCGAAGAGGTGGCAGCCACCATCGAGGAGATGGCGAAAGGGGTCACCCGCCTTTCTGCCGACGCCAGGGCGGTCGGCGAGAAGGTCTCGAGCCTCACGACCGGGGTGCTGGGCGCCGCCTCGGCGCTCGACCGCGTTGCGAAGGACGCCATCGAAATGGCTGGCGCCGTCGAGGAAACCTCGGCCACGGCCGAGGAGCTGTCGCGCTCCGTGCGAGGCGTGGCCGAGCAGGCCAAGGCGCTCGAGACGACCACCGCCGCGAGCGCGAGCGGCCTGCAGGAGATCGCGGCTTCGGTCGAGGAAGTGGCCGCGACGGCGGAGAAGAATGCCGCGACGGTCGAAGGCAACGCAGCGGCCATCGAGCAGACCGCCCGTGGCGCACAATCCTTCGCCCAGAGCGCCGAACAGATCAGCACCCTCGCGGGCACGACGGCCGCAGCTTCGAATCAGCTTCAGGCGGCCACCAAGCGCATCTCGGAGATCGTGAGAGGCGCGAGCGATACGGCATCACGCGTGAGCGGCACGGCACGCGACGGCGGGGCCACCGTCAAGAAGTCGATCGCCGGCCTCGTCACGATTCGCCAGGCGATCGATCAGTCGTCGTCCGTGATGAACGACATGGGGCAACGCGTCGAAGAGATCGGCGACATCGTTCAGACCATCAATCTGATCGCGGATCGGACCAACCTGTTGTCTCTCAATGCGAGCATCGAAGCGGCCCGTGCGGGCGAGCACGGGCGAGGGTTCGCGGTCGTCGCCGACGAGATCCGTGCGCTCGCCGAGCGCGCCGCCACCGCCAGCGCGGACGTGGCCAAGATCGTGCGCGGCTTGCAGGGTACCTCACGCGAAGCCTCGGCCGCGTCCAAGGAGAGCGCGCGCGTGGCCGCCGAAGGCAGCCGTTTTGCGGAAGACGCCGACGAGGCGCTCACGGCCATCCTGCGCGGAGTCGACGACGTGGGCCGCGCCGTCCACGATATCGATCGAGCGAGCGGCGAGCAGGCGTCGGCGGTGGATGCCTTGCTGGGCGTCACGACGCGCCTCAACGAGGAGGGACGCAGCGTGGCCCGCGCGGCGAGCGAACAGACCAAGGCAACTCAGCTTCTCGCGAGAGGTGCGCATGAGATGCGCCAGATGGCTCGACAGACGCGTGACGCCACCGGCGAGCAGGCCAGGGCGCTGCGGGACAGCGTGAAGTCGAACAGTCAGCTGACCGCGGGCGCCGAGAAGGTCTCGCGGGCGTCCGCCGAACAGGCATCCGCCGCCACGCAGCTCGCTCAGGCCGCCGTGCGCATGCGGACGCTGACTCAGCAGACCAGCGCGGCGCTCACCGAGCAGAGTCGCGTGCTGTCTGCGACCAACGAGCTCGCCGCGGAGGTCGCGAGCGCCACGCAGCGAACCGTGACGGGCCTGGCCGAGCAGGCGAAGGCCAGTGGCGAGATCGCCCGCACGATGGAGAGCTCGCGCAAGGAGCTCGTGCAGACGGCGCGGGCGGTCACCGAGCAGGCACGGGCAGCCAAGCAGGTCGAGATCGTGTCGCGCGATCTGGCCAAGACGGCCGGAACGCTCGCCGTCGCCGTCCGCGAGCAACAGCAGGCCGTGAGCGAGCTGGTTCGCGAAGCCGACCAGGTTCGCAAGATTGCCAAGCAGACGACGCGCGTCGTCGGGGAGCAAGCGGGGGTCGTGGACTCGCTCGCCACGCGTGCGGCTCAGCACGCGCGCGCGCTCAAGGTGGCGGCCGCCGGGCTCGAAGAACAACCGCAGCCGGCGGCTGGAGCGTCATGAGCGCGGGCGTCGCCGCCGTCGCGTTGACGAGCGACCAGCAGCAGAAGGTTGCTGGTCTCAGGGCGTTGCGCAACTCGGGGGCGGCCGGAATCGCGCAGCTCGTCGCGATGCTCGACGACCCGAGCTGGGTCGTCCGGCGCGAGGTCGTGGGAGCGCTCGCTGCAAGCGGTGCCGCGGCGGTGGCTCCGCTGATCCAGGTGCTACGCGACCGGCGTGACAACGAAGCCCGGATCGCGGCCGCCGTGGACACTCTGGCTGCCAGCAGTGCGGACGTCTTCGAGGCGATCTGCGACCTTGCCGAGCGCGGTGGCCCTGCGGTGATCGCCGACGCTGCCCAGGTGCTCGGTCGCCGCCGAAAGGCGACTTACGTGCCGTTTCTGGCCCGCCTGGTGGGTCATGCCGACGACAACGTCGCCGTTGCCGCGATCGAGGCGCTGGGTCGCATCGGTGGCGCCGGCGGCCTGGACGCCCTCGTGGCGGCGGCTGGCTCGGGCAATTTTTTTCGCGTGTTTCCCGCGATCGACGTCCTGGGCCGCAGCGGTGATCCGCGCGCCGTCGCGCCACTCGCCGAGCTCCTGTCGGACCCCACGTACACGCTGGAGGCGGCCCGTGCGCTCGGGCGAACCGGCGAGCCCGCAGCCGTAGCACCGCTCATCGCGCTCCTTTCGCGCTCGGGCGAGAGCGCGGTGCGAGTCGCCGCTTCGGCGCTTGCCGAGCTGCAGTGGCGCCACACCCAGCGCTACGGGGCGGCCGTCGGGATTGACGAGGTCATGCGCGCTGCGAGCCCAGCGGCTCCAGCCGAGCGACGGCTAGCCGCTAGCCTCAGCGCGGCGGACGATCAGGAAAAAGTGGCCATCGCCTTCGTGCTCGGCACGCTGGGAGGGGAAGTGGCGGTCCTTGCGCTGAGCACGCTGCTCGACGCCGCGCCGCTCGTGGCCGCGGCCGCCGTGACGGCGCTCAAGAAGCTCGGCAAACGCTCCGAAATTCAGATCCGTGACGCCCTGCGCGGGGGAGACAGCGCGCGCCGCAAGGCGTTGCTGCCCGCGGTGACCTCGCTGGCGACCGTTCCCGAGCTGCTCGAGTGCCTGGCGGACGAAGACACGGACGTGCGCGTTCTCGCCTGCGACGCGCTGGCCCGTCTCGGCGCCGTCGGTGCCGTATCGGCCATTTTTCGCCTGCTCGGCGATGTGAATACCCGGGTCGTTCAGGCAGCGACGGGGGCCATTCAGTCGCTGGGAAGCCCGGAGACGACGGCGCTCGTGCTGCACGCCGCGGAGAGCGGCAACGCGTCGGTGCGTCGGGCCGCGATGCGCATCCTGGCCTACTTCGGCCATGTGGATGCGCTGCCCGCCTTTCTGCGAGCGCTCTCGGACGACGACGCGCGAGTGCGAGAGGCAGCGCTCGCCGGGCTGGCGCTCGTGGGTGATGCGCGCGGGCACGACGGCCTGGTGGACGCGGCGAGCTCGCCGGAAAGCAAGACACGCAGCGCGGCGATGCGCGCGCTCGGACAATGCCCGACGTCGAACGATCGCATCATTGCCACGGTGCTCGCGGGTCTGACCGACGACGACGCCTGGGTTCGCTACTACTCGTGTCAGGCTCTCGGCCGGTTGCGGGCCGAAAACACCATTGGCGCGATCGTGGCCTTGCTCGACGATCAGGCTGGGCAGGTGCGCGTCGCCGCCATCGAGGCGCTCTCGCATTTTCGCAGCCGCGCCGCAGTCCGGGCGCTGATCCAGGCCGCGGGCGCTGCCGACCTCGACGTACGTCGCGCGGCCCTGATCGGGCTCGGCCTGCTCGGCCTGCCCGAAGTCCTTCCCACCCTGCAGGCGGCTGCCGAGTCCGCGGACGCGGCGACGCGCCTGGTGGCCGTCTCGGCCTTCGCGCGCACGGGGTCGCCCTACACGCTGACGATCATGAGCAAGGCCGCGCGCGACATCGACGAGAACGTGCGGACGGCGGCGCTCGGATTCCTCGGGGCCCTGCCGAGCGCGGAGGCCACGGCCGTGCTGCTCGAGCTCTTGCGGGACGCGAGCGATCGGGCTCCGATTGAACGACTGCTCTCGTCACCGAACGAGGGCAGGGTGGCCGGGCTCCTCTTGGGGCTCGCTTCGGCGGACGACGACCTGGCGCCGTTGCTCACCTCGGCGCTCGCTCGGCTCCGCACCGACGAATCGGCGCAGGCGCTGTTCGAGGCGATGAAAATCCCCGCGCCTGCGGCGCGCAAGGCGGCAGCGGGCGCGCTGGCCTCGCTCCGTAGCCCAGAAGCGTGGACGGCCCTGCGGAGCGCTGCGGAAGGCGACCCCGATTCTCAGGTTCGGAGCATCTGCGCCGTGCTCCTCGCCGAATAGCGATGGCCGCTGCTTCCGCCTCGGTCGCCGTGGTCGCGATTCTCTCCGACTTCGTCGAGCAACGCACGGGGCTGCATTACGGCCCCCAGGATAGAGATCTGTTTTTCGACAAGGTGAGCGACCGCGCCGAGGAGGCCGGCTTCGACTCGCTGCTCGACTACTATTACTACCTTCGCTACGACCCGGCGGCGGATGCCGAGCTGGCTCGTCTCGTCGATGCGCTCGTCGTCAACGAGACGTATCTGTTTCGGGAGTTCGAGCAGCTGCGCGTGGTCGTGAAGCATTGCATCGAGCCGCTGGTGCTGGCGGGGAAACGTCCGCGCGTATGGAGTGCCGCGTGCGCGACGGGCGAGGAGCCCGTGAGCCTTCTGATGTTGCTCGCCGAAGCGGGGCTCTCGGAGAATGTGGACCTCGTTGCCAGCGACATCAGCGAAAGGGCGCTCGCGCAAGCCCGCGCCGGAGGCCTCGGGCGTCGCTCGTTGCGCTCCGTGCCCGACCCCCAGCTGTGCGCGAAGTGGCTCGTGGAAGGGCCGGGGGGAACGCTCACGGTCTCGCCACGACTGCGCGCCCTCATCGAGTGGCGCCGCATCAACCTCGCCGAGGCTCTCGAAGTGGCGGCGCTCGGGAGTTTCGACGTTATCCTGTGTCGCAACGTGCTCATCTATTTCAGCGACGAAACGACGGCCAAGGTCGTGCGCCACCTGAGCGGGGCGCTCGTCCCGGGCGGCACCCTGTTCGTCGGTATCTCCGAGTCGCTGCTGCGGTTCTCGACCGCGCTCGACTGCGAAGAGCGCGACCGCGTCTTTTGCTATCGTAAGGGCACGTGAACGACCGGCCCATCAGGGTGCTCGTGGTCGACGACTCCGCCTTCGCGCGCAAGGTCGTGCGCGAGGTGCTGGAGGCGAGCCCCGGCATCGAGGTGGTGGGAATCGCGCGCGATGGCCTGGAGGGGCTCGAGCAGATCGCCGCGCTCGAGCCCGACGTGATCACGCTGGATCTGATCATGCCGAACCTCGACGGCGTGGGACTCCTGCGCGAGCTCGCCGCGCTCGGTACCCGAACGAGGGCCGTGCTCGTCAGCATGTCGGACGACGACAGTGAGCTCGTGCTGGAAGCCCTGGAGCTCGGCGCGATCGATCTCGTCAGGAAGCCGACCGCGCTCGCCTCCGATCGCCTGTACGACCTGCGCGACGAGCTGACCCGGAAGGTGCGAGCGGCCGCGACGGCCAAAGTCGCCGGGCCCGCCCGAGTGATCGAGCGTGCCAGCCTCGTGCGAGCTCGGTCGCTCGCGACCGAGCTCGTGGTCGTCGGAACCTCCACCGGCGGCCCTTACGCGCTGACGGAGCTCTTGCGCGCCCTGCCGGCGGGCCTGCCGCCCGTCGTGATTGCCCTGCATATTCCCGCGGAATACACCGGCCCGCTCGCGGAGCGATTGAACCAGGGGAGCGCGCTTTCAGTCACCGAGGCGGCCGACGGCGTCGCGCTCGCCCCCGGCATGGCGGTCCTCGCGCGAGGGGGCCAGCACCTGCGCGTTCGCCGGCGCGGGACTCAGCTCAGCGTGCACCTCGACCCCAATCCCGCCGGCGCCGCCTATGTCCCCTCCGTCGACGTCCTCTTTGCGAGCGCCGCCGAGGCGTGTGGCGCAAAAACCCTGGCTGTGGTGCTCACCGGAATGGGCGACGACGGCCTGCTCGGCGCGCGGGACATTCACAAGGCGGGCGGCCGGATCCTGGTCGAAGCGGAGAGCTCGTGCGTCGTCTACGGCATGCCACGCTGCATCGCCGAGGCGGGCCTCGCTCTTTCGCAGGTGCCTCTCCCGCGCATGGCAGCCGAGGTCGTCAAGCGACTCTAGGCCGCGGTGCTGCTTCCACAGCCGACCGCGCCAAGCAACGATCGGACCCCACGCGCGAGGCATCAGCCGATGCGCGCGCTGAACTCGACGGGCCCGAAGCGCAAGATCGACCCCTGCGGTACCGGTGACCACACGCCGGGCGACAGGCGATTGCCGTTCACGAGCGTGCCGTTGTTGCTGTTCTCGTCGCGTACCCAGAGCTGGCCGCCTTCGAGCTTGAGCGAAGCGTGCACGCTCGAGACGCGCGCCTCGGTGAGCACGATGCCGCACTGTGAAGCGTCGCGCCCGGCGCGCAGCTCTTGCCCGGGGATGACGGTGAAGATGCCGGGCTGGCCCTGAAGCGTCGCGCTCGTGGCGCCGCCGTAGGGGCTCGGCGGCTGCATCTGGGGAGGTGGCGCGGCCACGCCGAGCCCGGCTTGGCCGGGTGCGCCGTACATGAACTCGGGGCTCGGCCCCGCCGGTGCCCCGGGCGGGCCGTAGCCGTGCGCCGGCACGTACCCAGGCGGCGCGCCGTAGCCCGCGGGACCGGCGGGGGCCGGCGTCGCGGGGCGTTTCTTGCCGCTGCTCTTGATGATCACGACGACGAGCAGCGTGAGCACGACGAAGCCGAACGCCGCGCCCAGGATGAGCATCAGGTTCAAGGGGGGCGTCGTGCCCTTCAAGGTCAGGACCGAGTCCGCGGTGAGCCCGCTCGTGCGACGCGCGCGGTTGTCGTAAACGACCATGCGCACCACGGCTTGCTCGCCCGACCCGGCGAGGATCTTGTCCTTGTCGGGCGCCTGGACCTCCACGTAGGTGTCGCTCGCCTCGAGCGCCGTACCCTTCATGTCCATCGCGATGAGCTGGCTCTGCGTGCGCTTGGCCGTGTCGATGTCGCGGCCGACCAGACCCGTCGGCAGCGGCTGACCGGACGGCAGGAAGTAGACTTCGGCGCGGCTCTTGTCGCCGCCCCAGCAGAAGTCGCCATAAACGCGGAAGTGCCCGCCCGGGTAGACGGGGTGCGTCTTGGCGATCTCGGCCGAGTAGGCGGTGTTCACGTCGAGCGGCCAGGTCGTCGGATCGATGCCGATGGGCACGTCCTTGAAGGTGTTGTCGCCGAGGAGCGGCGTCTTCATGTTGTTGAAGAAGAGCTTGAACGTCTGCGTGACGGTCGGCGCGACGCAGGCGACCTTCCAGCGCACGATGCTCATCTTCGAGAAGCGCGTCCGCACGGCGCCCACGATGGTCGGCGCTCGCGCGCCGCCGCCCTCCTGCACGACCGTGAAGAAGCCGCCGAGCTCGGGGTTCGCGAGGTTCTGCATGAACTCGAGCGAGTTCTGGCGGAACTCGTCGATCACCTTCGGCGGGAAGTAGACGCTGACCACCGGCACCGGTGACTTCGGCAACGCGGTGTTCTCCTCGGGGAAGCGGCCCCCCGAAAGGTACTGCTGGAGCTGGAGTGCGCCCGGGCCGGTCGTCGCCGGGTCGGCGCCGCCGAAGCCGCTCGAAAGCACGACCATGGCCTGGTGGAGCGGGACCTTCACGTCCTCGCCCACGTTGCCGAGCGCGCCGAAGCCGTCCGTCGCAGCGCCCTTGATGATGGTGAGCAGCGAGCGGTTTCGGCCGCCGGAGGCGAACGTTTCGGTGACGCTCGCGACGAACGCGGCCCCGGTCTTCTGCGCACCAGCGAGCCACTTCGAATCCTTGACGACCTGGCGGTCGTTGAAGAACATCAGGTCGACGATGTCGTTCGGACCGAGGCTCGCGACGAGCTGGCTGGCGACGGCCTTCGCGTCCTCGAAGCTTCGCCCCATGCGCCGGTCGGCGTCGATCAGCACGAGCCAGGCGGTGCCCACGCCGGGCAGCTGCTGGCTGTCGCCCCACGAGGCGTGGCTCACGTACTTCGCGGGGAAGTCGCTGCCTTCGACCGTGACCGTGAAGATGGCATTCGAGGCAGGGAACGAGAACGGCTCGTACAGCGCCGACGGCTTCTCGAGCGCCTGGCTCATGCAGTCGAGCTGGCCGTTGCCGGTGAGGCCCGCGCAACCGGCCGTGGCGTCGCTGATGCGTTTGGTCTGTGAGACCTCGATCACCGTGGTGAGCACGGGGTTGCCGTTTTGCAGCGCCGCGCGCGGATCGACGCGCAGGATGCGCGCCTGTGGTGCGGCGGCGCTCGTGCCCGTGATGAGCAGCAACGCAGCGGCGAGACCGAAGCCGACGGCGCGTCGTGCGCGCCTCGCTAGTGACGTGCCCCGACGTTCATCTTGCATGGAAGCCCTCAAACGAGTTTGACGATAGTCACGTAACCGCCGAAGCGAACGACGTCCCCGTCCTTGAGCTCGCGCTTCTTGCCGCGCTCGAGCATCAAATCCCCCACGAAGGTGCCGTTCGTGCTGCCGAGATCTTCGACCTTGAGTCGACCCGGGCGCGCGCTGGCGAGCAGCATGGCGTGGCGCGACGACGTCGTGCCGTGCTCGAGCTCGATGTGCAGGCCCGGTGCGGCGCCCTTGCGGCCCACCAGATTCTGGCCCTGGTGAATGGGGAAGAACACGCCGAGCTCGTTACCCTCGTAGCTCACGAGGAAGCCGGCAAGCGCGCGCGGAGCGTTCGGATCCACCTGCTCGGGATCGGTGCCGGGCTGCGGGGTGACGCGCGCCGGCTGCTGTGGCGCGGGCGCTGGCGCTGGCGGCGCCGACTGGCGGGCCGCCGCTTGCTGCGCGGCGTGCGCCGCTTCGAACTCGTCGTTGGTGGGCGGCGGTGCCGTCGCGGCGTAGGCGGGATCACCCGGCCAGCGCGGCTGCGCCGGTGCCGGGGCAGCGCCTGCTGCCGCTCCGCCGCCCGGGCCCACCGTCGCCGCGTAGGGGTTGAGGCCTTCGGGCGAGCCCACGCGCTGATGCTGCGGGACCGCTGGATTGAACCCTCCGCCGCCTCCCGCCGCCTCGGCAGGTTGCTGCGGCGCGGGCTGTTGCCAGGGCGGTGGCGCCGGCGGTTGTTGGGGCTGCTGACCCCAACCTGCGGGAGCGGCAGGCGCGGGCTGTGGGGGCTGACCCCAGCCTGGCTGCGGCGGCGGCTGTCCGTGAGCGGGAGCGTGTTGCTGGCCCCAACCTGGTTGAGGAGCCGCCGGCTGCGGTGGCTGGCCCCACTGCTGGGGCGCTGGCTGCGGGCTCGGCTGCCCCCACTGACCCTGTGGCTGCGCGGGCGCCGGGGCAGGCGCACCCCAACCGGGATTCGGTGGTTGCGCCGCCGGTGGGGCGGCTTGCTGCACGGGAGCCCCGCATGACAAGCAGAACTTGTTCGTGGGCTGGTTCTGAGCGCCACAACGAGCGCAGACGATCATGCCAAAACTCCGGGAGCGGCGAGCATAGCCGCTCGCGCCACCCAGCGGAACCCCGCGATCAGCGGTCCTTCTCGTCCTGCACGCGGGCCGCCTTGCCGGAGAGCTCGCGCAGGTAGAAGAGCCGGCCCCGGCGCACGACGCCGCGGGAAACGACCTCGATTTGCTCGAGGCGCGGAGAGTGCAGCATGAAAATGCGCTCCACTCCGACGTTGAAGCTCACCTTCCTGACCGTGAAGGTCGAGCGGACGCCTGCGCGATGCCGCTTGATGACCACGCCCTTGAAGACTTGGACGCGGAGCTTGTCGCCCTCGACGATCTTGTAGTTGACGGCGACGGTGTCGCCGACCCGGAAGTCCGGGATATCTTTGCGGATTCCCGCGGACTCGAGGGCGTGGATTTTGGAGAGCGTCGCGGTCATGGTCAGGGCTCGTCTGTCGGTGGGGCGCGGGATTATGCACTCGAGCCACGTCGCGTCAAGCGGGGCCGATTTTCGGCCGGTTGAGAGCGGGAGATGCGGCCCGGAAATGAACATTTCTGCTCTCTCGTGCGGGCGTTGGCAGTCGTGCCGCCCGGCGCGCCCGCGAAATCCGAGCCGCCTCCTTATAACAGGTGGAGGAACGTCGGGATCCGAGGCGGGGCCTTCGTCACGGGTATCCTCAGGAGGCCGTGGCCTTCGAGCGTCTCCTCGCCCCGCTCCGTGACGGACGCATCCTGCAGCACGCCTCGGGGCTACTCGTCGTGGACAAGCCGGCCGGCATCCCGGTGCATGGCGGTGACGAAGAGCTCAAGGGCGATCTGGTGTCCCGGCTCGCCGAGTGGCTGAAGGAGCGACGCGAGGAGGGCTACGTCGGCGTTCACCAGCGTCTCGACGAGGGCACGTCGGGCGTCCTGTTGTTCACGAGCGCGCGCGACAGGAACGTGGAGGTGGCACGCGCTTCCGCCGAGCGCTCGCTGGCTCGCCGCTACGTCGCCGCCGTGAGCTTGCGCTCGCCGCGCTTCACCCGAAGGCTCGAGCAGGGGCCGGTGCGGCTCGAGCACGCGCTCGAGATCGACGGGGGGCGCGCGCGGGTCGTGGAGCGGGGCGGCGTCTCGGCCGTCGCCACCGTGAAGCTCGTCGAGCGGGAGGGGGAGCGGGCGCTCGTCGAGCTCGAGCCGGAGACGGGGCGCACCCACCAGCTGCGCGTTCAGCTCTCGCACGAGGGGGCGCCGATCGGTGGCGACGACCTGTACGGGGGCGAGCACGCTCCGCGGCTCATGCTCCACGCCGTCGCCCTGGAGTTCGACGGGATGCGCTTCGACGCTCCGGCGCCGCCCGCGCTCGCGACCTGGGCGTACGCCCGCGAGCCGTCGCTCGGCGCCGCGCACGCCGTCGCCCTCGCGCTCGAGGACGCGGGGATTCGGCGCGCTCCCCTGGGCCGGCTCACGAGCGCGTACCGGCTCGTCAACGAGCTCGGCGACGACTTGCCGGGCGTCACCGTCGATCGTTACGGCGACCATGCCGTCCTGCTCGTGTCGTCGGAGGCCGCCGAGCGGAGAGCGCAGGAGCTGGCAGCTTGTCTGGTCGAGCTCGGCGCGCGCGGCGTGTACCTGAAGCGACGCGTGCGCGGTGACGTGCGCCGTGCCGAGGCCGAGCGCTACCCGGCGCTGCCGATCGCCGGCGAAGCGGCGCCCGAGCGCTTCGTGGTCGAGGAGCACGGGATCAAGCTCTGGGTCGAGCTCGGTCACGGGCTTTCGACCGGGCTCTTCGTCGACCAGCGCGAGAATCGACGTCTGGTGCGCGACCTCTCGCACGGCGCGAACGTCTTGAATCTGTTTTCCTACACGTCGAGCTTCTCGGTCGCGGCCGCGCTCGGTGGCGCGCGCCGCGTGGTGAGCGTCGACCTCGGGCAGCGCGTGCTCGAGCTCGGGCGCGAGAACTTTCGCCTGAACCGCCTCGACCCCGCGCGGCACGCGTTCGAGCAGGCGGACGCCCTCGCCTGGCTCGCGCGAGCGCGACGCGAGAAGCAGCGCTTCGATCTGATCGTGCTCGACCCGCCGAGCTTCGCGACCAAGGTGGAGGGATCGGCCTGGAACGTCGTGAAAGGCTATGCCGTCGCCGCCGAGCGCGCGCTCGCGCTGCTCGCTCCCGGCGGGCGGCTGCTGGCGATCACGAATCACCGGAAAACCTCGCTCGGGCGCTTGCGGCGCACGCTGCGCGACGCCGCGGCCCGCGCCGGCGTGTCCGTCGCGCAGCTCAAGGATCTGCCGCCCGTCTTCGATTGTCCCGACGGCCCGGACGGCCCCGTCCCGAGCAAGAGCGTGCTACTGACGCGAGCGTGAGTCGCCAGCCGTACGCGCGTCCCGACGCCCGCACCCGCGAGGCCAAGGCTCAGGGCTACCCGGCGCGCAGCGTGTTCAAGCTCAAGGAGATCGATCGGCGCGTGAAGCTCTTCGCGCAGGGCCAGCGCGTGCTCGATCTCGGCGCGGCGCCGGGCTCGTGGTCGCTCTACGCGGCGGAGCGGGTGGGTCCGCGCGGCGCCGTGCTCGCCATCGATCGCCAGCCGATCCTGCAGGTGTTTCCGGCGACGGTGCGGGTCGTCACGGGCGACGCGCTCACGCTCGAAACCGCCGCGCTGTCCGAGCACGCGCCCTACGATGTCGTGCTGAGCGACATGGCGCCGAATACGTCGGGCTCCAAGGTCGCCGATCAGGGGCAAAGCTTCGAGCTCTTCATGCGCGCCGTCGAGGTCGCGCGCGAGCTCGGGCACGCTGGCTCGCACTTCGTCGGCAAGCTGTTCATGAGCGCCGACTTCGAGGCGGCGCGCGCGGCGTTGCAGCAGACGTACGGGAAATGCACGGTGATTCGGCCCGAGGGCACGCGCAGCCGCAGCACCGAAGTGTTCCTGATCGGACTGGCGAAGCGAGCATGAATGCCAACACTCGGCTCGTCTCGACACGAGACGCACGCGGAGTATCTCGAATACCTGCGCACGGTTGGAGACGCTGAGTCAGCTCCGCAGTCACTCCTGGGAGTGACTCCAGGGCGGCCGCGCGTGCGGCGCCGGGAAATTTGGTAGGGTCGGGGGCGGTGCCTACCAACAAGCTCTGGCTCGAGCACACCGAGCATGCGGCGTGGCAGTCCGTCGACGCCTTGCGCGAGAAGCTCACGCTCGCCGAGCAGCAGAAGGCGCGTCTCGCACCACCGGCCGAAGGCTGGCAGAGCCTGCTCGACGAGCTCGATCGCGCCAAGGGCGAGCACGGGGTGGCCGGCGAGAGCTATGCGGCGATCGTGCGCGCGCTGCTCGAGCGACTCGGGACGCTCGCGGAGCAGGTGCGCTCCGTCGCGTCCGGCGCGGCGCGCGGCATCGAGCCCGGGCCGAGCGTCGCCGTGGTGGACCCGGGAGCCTCGCGAGCGTCGCGGCGCTCGCGCCGTGAGCGGCACGACGACGACGAGGACGAGCCGCTCACGAGCGATGCCCCCGCGCACGGCGAAGCGCGCCTCTTCCGCGAGATCCGCGAGCGCTACCAGGAGCTCGTGCGCGGCCGAGGTCGCGAAGGGGCGTCGGCGCTCCTGTCCGACATCGAGGCGCGGCTCGACGATCTCCCGGACCTCGATCCCGGCGAGCTCGGCGACGTGGCGGCCGATCTCGCGGCGCTGGCGCTCGTGGTGGGGCGCGGCGGGGTGGACGAATAGCCAAGCGAATCCGGTATTTTCCGAAAACTGGTCCGGCCGGGCGACCTGGAGGTAGGGGTCGAGCGTGCCCGTCCTTTCGCCGCCGAAGCGCGCCCGCTCGTCGCTGCTCGTCGGGGCCGCCGCGCTCGGCACGGCGCTCGCCTGCTCGGGCAACGAGCTCGCGCTGCCGACGAGCGCAGCGCGCCCTGCGCTCGGCTTCACCCGCGTGAGCGCCGTGGCGACGGTCACCGCGGCCGCGCCGTCTGCTCCCGCGCCTCGCGCTGCAGCGGCCGACCTCGCTCCCGCGCCCCCACCCGCGTCCGACCCCCCAGCTGTCGAGGCGCCTGCGGCCGTCCCCCCGGCGCTCGACTCGGAGGCGTCTCCGCTCGAGCTCCTCGCGACGGCGCGCGAAACCGTCGTCTACTCCGAGCCCTCCCGGCGCGGCCAGAAGGTCGGCTACCTGCGCCTCGGTGCGCGCGTGCGGCGCTCGCGCAGCGTGGCGGGCTACGACGGCTGCGCACAAGGCTGGTACTCGGTCGCCCCCTACGGGTTCGTGTGCGCCGGCAACGCCGCCAGCAAGGACATCGAGCAGCCTCTCGCCGACCTCGCCCGGACCCGTCCCGATCGCCAGGCGCCCTTGCCCTACGCCTACGGTCGCTCGAAGCCCGTCCCGCCGCCCCTCTACACCCACCTGCCCGCGAAGGCGGAGCTGCTCGCGCTCGAGGGCACCGCGCCGCGTGGCGCGACCGGGTTCTCGGACCTTGCGCTCCGCGACACGCCGGAGCTCGTCGCCGGCGGGGGACCCTTGCCGGTACCATTCGGCTACGCGCGTGGGGATGTCACGTCGGCGGTGCGCGCGCTGCCGAACAGCGGCTTCGCGCTGCTCGACGTGCTCGAGCACGAGGGCCGGCGCTACGGGCTGACGACGGATCTCGAGCTCGTCCCGCTCGATCGCTTGACGCGCGTGGAGCCGAGCTCGTTCCACGGCATCGCGCTCGACGAGCAGACCACCTTGCCGCTCGTGTTCGTCCGGGCGCGGCATGCGGTGCTCTACCGAAGCAGCCCCGAGCGCGGCCTCCGGCAAGTGCGGGCGCTCGAGTATCGCGAAGCCGTCCCGATCACCGAGCGGCGCGTCAAGATCGACGGAGCCTTCTACCTCGAAACGCAGGCCGGAGAGTGGATCCATGACGCCGAGCTCGTGAAGGTCCCGGCGCGGCAGCCGGCGCCTGCCGGCGTGCGGGACGGCCGCACCTGGGTGCACGTGTCGATCCTCGACCAGACGCTCGTGGCGTTCGTCGGCTCGCGACCCGTGTTTGCCACGCTCGTCTCGACCGGAGCCGGCGGCATGGGCGATCCGCTGACGACCCATGCGACCCCGCGCGGCGAGTTCTTGATTCACACGAAGCACGTGACCGCGACGATGAACGGCGACGAGCTCGGCGACGAGTTCGACCTGCGCGACGTGCCCTACGTGGCGTACTTCACGCAGGGCTACGCCTTCCACGCGGCCTACTGGCACGACGCCTTCGGCACCGCCCGCAGCCACGGCTGCGTGAACCTCTCCCCGCTCGACGCGCGCTGGCTCTTCCACTTCACCGATCCGGCCGTCCCCCAGGGCTGGCACGGCGCCTTCTCGCGCGAAGGCACGCTCGTCTCGGTCACGCCGTAGAGGTTTCTTGTTTCTTGGAGTGGCCACTGGAGGGTGAGTGGCGTTGATTGCCGGCCGAGGGAGATTGCCGCCGGGCTCGCCGGTTTGTCGTACGCGTCTTTTCCTCGTTCGCGGACACACTCAGTGGTGTGGCTAGGCGCGATACGAATTTACTAGACCAACAACGCGCGCACTCGCTCCGCGATACTCCGACCCTGGCCCCGTAACCGCTCGAGGACCCACAGGACGGGAAACGCGGCGCCGCCGTCGGGTGTCACGAGCTCGTAGCCGAGCGGCCCGGGCGCAGCGTCCCCGTTCTCCTCCCAGCGCGCACCGGCCTGCAGGCAGAGCACCTCGCCGACGTACGCCCCGGTGAGCACGGCCGCCCGGCGCGCCCACCCGCCGCTCGCCGACGGCGCTGCGGCGCTCGTCGCGAGGAGCGCGAGATACTGGTCGATCGCCGCGAGGCTCGCGAGCGAGCGGTCGAGCGGCACCTGGGCGATGCGCGTCGACCAGGTACCGAGCACCGAGCCCGGCACCACGCGCCCGATCGTCCGGAAAAGCGTGAAATTCGGCCAGGGCTCCGGGTCCCACGCCGTGGCCGGCTCCGTCGGCACGTGCACGAGCGGCGCCGGCCCACGCGCGGCGCGCTGGCTCGCGCCCAGCCCCGCGCCCATCGCGCGCCCTTCCGTCATCGCGAGCTGCACGACGCGCCAGGGCACGTACCTGTCGCTCGGTCCGCGCTCGACCGTGGCCATGTCGGGCTCTGCGAGCCGGCCCACCCAGGAGCCGCCCGACCCGCGCCGGACGCATTCACCGACGTAGGCGCTGAGCAGCACCGAGAGCGCGTAGCGGGGGGCGCGCGAGGGGCGCCGCGCAAACAACGCGAGTGCGGCATCGAGCCGCGCCAGGCTGCCGGGGGACAGGTCGAACGCGGGGAAGTGGCACACGATCGGAGCCGTCCCGAGAAAGTCCGCTGCGCGCTCGGCCACCACCTCGAAGTCCGGCATCTGGCGCTGAACGAGCTGGTCGAGCACGTCGCTCGCGTGTTTCTCGAGCGCCGACAGCGCCGCTTCGACGCGTCCCGATGCCAGATCGAGCTCGACCGGATCCCAGACTCCGCGGCCCTGAAGGCTCGACGGCTCCGGCTCGATGCGGAACGGTGCGAGCGCCCGCGGATCGGTCGGCGGCGGCGCGGGCTCGGTCGGGAGCTCGGAGCGCGGCGGCTCGAGCGCGCCCAGGTTCGGCAGCGCGGCGCGGGCGGGCGCATAGCCCGGAGGTGGCGGCACCTTCGGCGTCTCGAGCGCCGACGGGCGCGGGGCCCGCCGGGTGGAGAGCGCCGCCGGCGGTTCGGGGATCGGCGAATCCGAGGCGATGCGCTCGGGCTCCGGGTAGGGCGCGGGCACCGGGCGCAAGCCGGTGGCCACCGTGGGCGCGCGGCCGAGCGCGTCGATCGCCGCGCCCCGACCGAGCGTCATGAGGTAGTCGCGCGCTTCGGGAAAGTCGGGAGCTTCCGCCAGCACGTCGCGCAGGCGCTCGGCCACCGCTGCAGAATCGAGCCGGCCGCGCTGCGCGAGCAGCCGCGTCGTGAGGTAGGCGACGCCGGGGCCGAGGTCGCGCACGGTCCCGAGC
>Ga0315912_10002820_pt1 | contig 17988 bp, 16 predicted proteins | sample VfabasoilMG_FD_204469 | JGI IMG/M metagenome (GOLD analysis project Ga0315912, IMG submission 204469) | Garden soil microbial communities collected in Santa Monica, California, United States - V. faba soil | ecosystem: Environmental > Terrestrial > Soil > Garden | place: USA: California...
GTCGAACCCGATCCGGAGCAGATCGAGGAAAACGTTCCCGATCCCTCGTTAGCCGCGATTCACGTGGCGCGACGCGTTCCGGTCTATCGCAAACTTGGCGACTTCAATTCGAAACGCGTGCGCGAAATCGTTCACGCCGTGCTGGCCCAACTGGACGAACAGTCGATCGAGGAAACTCTGCCACAGGAATTACTGCAACGAGTGCGTCTGATCGGTCGCGCGCAGGCTTTGCGAGAGATTCATTTTCCACCGGCTGAGGCGGCGATGGCGGATTACGAACAGTCGCGCAGCGCCGCGCACCTGCGTCTGATCTTCGAGGACTTCTTCTGGCTTACGTTTGCGATCGGTCTGAAGCGCGGACAGCGAGTGAAAGAAGCGAAAGAGATCACGATCCGGATCGACAAAGACGTAAAAGATGCTGTTTCCGCCGTGATGCCTTTCAAGTTGACGAAAGCACAGCGAAAAGTCACCGCCGAGATCTTCAACGACATGAAATCGCGTTCGTCGATGAATCGTTTGCTTCAGGGAGACGTCGGCAGCGGCAAGACTATCGTCGCCTTGATCGCGATGATCGCGGCGATCGAAAACAAGCTGCAAACGGCATTGATGGCGCCTACCGAGATCCTCGCCGAACAACATGCGCGCAACATCAAGCGTCTGCTCGCGAAAACACCTTATCGCATTGAGTTGTTGACTGGTTCGATTCGTTCGGCAGAAAAACGCCGCCTGCAAAACGCGCTGAAAGACGGCGAGATCGACGCCATCATCGGCACGCAGGCATTGATCCAGGAAGCAGTGGCGTTCGCGCGCCTCGGACTTGTAATCATCGACGAGCAACATCGTTTCGGCGTGATGCAACGGGCAGAACTGCGCGCGCGTGGATTGAACCCGGACGTGCTGGTGATGACGGCAACGCCCATTCCGCGTTCGCTTGCGATGACGGTTTATGGCGAACTCGACGTTTCGGTGATCGATGAGCTGCCGCCGGGCCGAACGCCAATCGAGACGATGGTCTATGGTGAAGATCAGCGCCAGGAAGTGAAACATCTGATCAGTAGCGAGGTGAGTGCGGGCCGGCAGGTCTACATGGTCTATCCGCTCGTCGAAGAGTCGGAGAAGATGGATCTGCGCGACGCGAAACAGCGTTACGAATATCTTCGCGACACCGTCTTTCCGAAGCTGACGGTGGGTTTGTTGCACGGAAAGATGAAGCCCGCAGAAAAAGAAGCGGTGATGAAGGACTTTATCGCCGGCAAGATCAAGATACTGGTATCGACGACTGTGATCGAAGTCGGCGTCGATGTGCCGAACGCTTCCGTGATGATCGTCGAGCACGCCGAACGTTTCGGACTATCGCAGCTTCATCAACTGCGCGGGCGAGTCGGACGCGGCGCAAAGAAGAGCTATTGCATTCTATTGACCAGCGACAAGCGGACGGCGATTGCCGAAGAACGCCTCGGCATCATGGCGCAAACTAGCAATGGTTTCGTGATCGCGGAGAAGGATCTGGAGCTGCGTGGTCCAGGCGAGTTGCTGGGAACGAAGCAATCGGGTTTGCCGGAGTTTCGTATCGGCAATCTTGTCCGCGATCAGCAACTGCTGGAACAGGCGCGCGCGGCAGCGGAGTTTTATTTGAGTCGAGAGAAATCACCCGAGACGGCGGCGATGGTGGCCCGCATCACGAAGGACGCGCGGTTAGGGCTGGCGGCTGTCGGTTAATAACATGCGTATCATCGCCGGAGCGTACAAAGGTCGTAATCTCAAGAGCCCGCCGTCCATGCAGGTGCGGCCCACTTCGGATCGACTGCGCGAAACGCTGTTCAATGTCATCGCGCCACGTATTGAAGATACGCGATTTCTCGATCTGTGCGCGGGATCCGGAGCGGTCGGGATCGAGGCGTTGTCGCGAGGCGCTCGTCATGTGACGTTTGTGGACCGTTCGAGAAAAAGCTGCCAGTTGATAGAGGCGAATGTCGCGTTGTGTAGGATTCCAGACGAAGTACAGGAAATCTATCAGACAAGCGCCGACGACTATCTGCGTCAATCGAAGACGTATCCCTGGGATATTATTTTCTTCGATCCCCCTTACAAAGAAGATTATCTACGCACGCTCGACTTACTCGGTAATTTTGAAGGTTTGCTGATCGTCGAACACCATCACAAGAATAACTTGCCTGAGACAATTGGTAAGTTGGTTAAGACACGGATTTTGAAACAAGGCGATTCGTCACTTAGCTTCTACGAAGGTTAAAATGCCCAGACGAATTCTCTTTGTGCCTTTTGTGCCTCTTTGTGGCTTATGTTAGTTCTCGGTATTGAAACATCCTGCGACGAAACAGCCGCTGCCGTCGTCCGTGACGGGCGCGAGATCGTCTCGTCAGTGATCTCATCTCAGGTTCCGGTGCACCGTCGCTTCGGTGGCGTCGTGCCCGAACTCGCTTCGCGCGAGCATCTCGACAAGATCGTTCCCGTCGTCAACGAAGCTTTTGAACGCGCGCAAGTGTCAGCGTCCGATATCGACGGCGTCGCGGTGACGATCGGGCCGGGCCTCGTCGGTTCGTTGCTGGTTGGTGTTTCCTACGCCAAGGCGATGGCTTACGCACTCGGAAAGCCGTTTGTCGGCGTCAATCACATCGAAGGCCACATCTATTCGGTCGCGTTTGAAAACCCGCCGATCGAGTATCCGGCTGAAGCGCTGATCGTCTCAGGCGGACATACGAACATCTTCTTCATCCCTGAGCCGGGCAAGTACAAGGTCGTTTCGCGCACGCGAGACGATGCAGCCGGCGAAGCGTTTGACAAGGTCGCGAAGATGCTGGGACTCGGTTATCCCGGTGGTCCAGTGATCGAGCGACTCGCGCGTGAAGGCGATCCGCATGCGGTGGCGTTTTCGATTCCACGCATGGGCGACGGACTGCCCGATTTTAGTTTCAGTGGGCTAAAGACCGCGGTCACAAAACACGTGCGAGAGACCGGGTTGGCGCCGGTTGAAAACGGCGGCGAGCCGTCGCAGGGAATCAAGGATCTCGCCGCGAGTTTTCAGCGCGTCGTGGTGCAGTCGCTCGTGAAGACGATGGAGAAGATCGCGGGCGAGTATTGTCCGAAGACTTTGATCATTGCCGGTGGCGTGGCGTGTAACGGGAAGTTGCGTGAGGTCGCGCGTGAGACGGCGGCTGAGTTGGACCTGCCGGTCTACTTTCCGTCGCCGCATCTATCGACGGACAACGCCGCAATGATCGCTGCGGCCGGCACTGTGAAACTGTTGGCCGGTGAACGCGGCACTTTAGACATGAACGCCGACGTTACTCTGCGTCTTCAAAACCTCGATCTCGAAGAAGAAGCCGCAAAGCGCGCCGGCGTCAGGTATCGTCTCTGATCATTGGTCATATATCATTTTCCATTTCTCATTTGTCATTTCGCTGCGGCTGCTCTCGTGATGCCCAACAGGAAGCGCGCGAAACCGAATGACAAATGATAAATGGAAAATGATATATGACCAATCTTGTTGGGTCTCGTCACGCGAGACCTGAAGCGGGCCTTATCAACCCTCTATCGTGCTCATCGCCGTGACGGCACGTTTTTCGTAAGCCGCAATCGTGGCGATGTTCTTCTTTTCCACCTCACTCAACGACGCGTCGCTGAAGTTCGGATCCGCTTGGTACCAATCAAAGCTCGAAAAATACTTCTGGAGCCACGGCTCTTTGAAGACCTTTCCGTGCCGCGCGTAGATTTCCTGACGCATCTGGGACGCGTCTTCGATAAACAATCCTTCCAACAACGCGCGCGTGATTGGTTTCGTGCTTAGCTCCTGGTGAATCTTGTTTTCGAATTTGACGATCGTTTCGACGTTCAGCTTATCGTTGCCGGAGAGAGTCTCGTCTTTGAAGTCTTCATTCGGCGTGTACCACGGCTGCGTGTAGAAATACTGTTGCAGCCACTCAGCGCGAAACATGCGACCGTGGCGCGCGTAGACCTCGTTGCGCAGCAGGCGTAGTTCATGCAGGCTCAGGCCCTTGAGCATCGGTTCCGTGATCGCCTTGTTTTCGAAGAGTTCCATGTCGCCCGGGAGCAGTGCGACTTTACGTTGCTTCTTTTGCGCCGTGGAGAGTAGTGCGAGGTTCTTGCGTTCGATCGCGGTGAGCTTCTTCGAGTCGTACTTGTCGCTTGGCTGATACCAGTAGCGCTCCTCGAAGTAAGTCTGGAGCCACGGTTCGTCGTCGAAACGCTTGCCGTGAATCGCTTCGATCTCCGCCGTCAACACTTTCCACTCGGCGCCGCTGTGTTCGCCCAACTTGCGTGCGGGAATCGCGCGGTCGCGCCAGTAACGCATGTCGCCGGGTTGAATTGTCGGGTGTTTCGAGGCTTCCGCGATCCGGATGATATCGAGATTACGACGCTCCGTATCGTTGAGCATCGAGTTATTGAACTCGGCGCTTGGCTGGTACCACGGCTGGGCCTCGAGAAAGTTCTTGATGTCCGTGTCTTTGAAGACGCGGCCGTGACGGCCAAACACGAGCCCGCGCATCAGTTTTAGTTCCCAGATGGTGAGTTCTTGCATCTGCGACTGTTTGATCGCGTTGTTTTTGAAATCGAAATTCTTCCACTGCTCCATCGGATCCTGGGCCAGGACCGTGACGGAGCAAATGGCTAGCAGTGTCAAAAGCAAAAGGGGGCGTCGGGAGGCAGGGAACACAGGTTTTTCTCCTTTGTTAAGACGCGCAATGCTGATTGAATGCCTGGGTGAGTTCGCCGGCGATCTGGTTGGCGTCGCGGCCTTCGATTTGGTAACGCTCCAGCATGTAGACCAGTTCGCCGTCTTTGAGGATCGCGATTGACGGAGACGATGGACCATAGCCGGTGAAATAGCTGCGCGCGCGTTCGGTGGCTTCGATATCGGCGCCGGCAAAAACCGTCGCGACTTTATCGGGTTTGACGTCGTGTTGCAGGGCAAGCGCCACGCCGGGCCGCGCCTTTCCCGCCGCGCAGCCGCAGATGGAGTTCACGACCACCATCAACGTGCCCTTACTGTTCTTTACCGCTTCATCGACAGCGTCTGCTGTCTTTAATTCCTCGACACCGAGACGGGTCAAGTCTTCACGCATGGGACGAATCATTATTTCCGGGTATGGCATTTACGTATCTCCTTAAAGTTACTGTCAACGATTGGGATCTTACCATAGCTCTTGGCGTTGGCGTGCTCAGCGATAGGTTGACCACGTGAATCTCAGTCTGTACATTGAGGCTGTACATATGGAGTGAGTAACCAAATGCCAATCCAAACCACTTACACCAACGCACGAGCGAATCTGGCAAGTCTCTGTGACGAAGTGTCAAAGAATCAGCGAATCGTCATTATCAGCCGGCGAGGCCGGCACGATGTGGCCCTCATATCCGCGGACGAGCTTTCAGGCCTGCTGGAGACAGCCCATCTTTTAAGATCACCAAAGAACGCCGAACGTCTACTGTCTGCTTTATACCGAGCCAAAGGAAACAAACCTAGAGCAAAGAGTATTGCTTCTTTGCGTAAGGAGCTTGGGCTTGGCCGGGAAAAATAAGCCCTCGGAAAAGAAAAAGGAACGTGTGGCGGTATTTCACCCGGAGTTTATCGAGGATTTGCGACACTGGGTTGATCGGGATCGGAAGACTGCACTTAAGGCATTTGATCTGATCGAAGCCGTAATGCGTGAACCATTCGCCGGAATTGGTAAACCCGAACCACTCAAATATCTATTAGCAGGTGCCTGGTCGAGACGGTTAACTCAGGAACATCGCATTGTCTACCTCGTGAGTGAAACCAGAATCGACTTTCTTCAGGCCCGCTATCACTACTAGTCCGCCGAGATTTTATTGTGTGATTGAAATGGTTCGTGGCGCGTCGCCGTCGCCGGCGATGTTGATGCGCCAGACGGTTGAAGGGAGCGGATAGTCGCCCATTCTCTCGGGCCACTCGATGACGATGACGGCTTGTTCGTCCACGAGTAGATCGTCCAGATCGACCGCGTGCGCGGCGGTCGCGCCTTCGTCGAGGCGGTAGAGATCGATGTGATACAGGCGCAGGCGGCCGGTGTAAGGGTTTACTAAGGTGAACGACGGGCTGGTGACGGCTTCTTCGTCGATGCCGAGGGCAGCGCTGATGCCTTTGACGAAGAGCGTCTTGCCGGCGCCAAGCGGTCCACTGAGCAACAGGATCTCGCCGCCTTCGAGTCGCGCGCCGAGTTGGTGTCCGTAGTTGAATGTCTCGGCTGGAGACGAGCTATGAAACTGGGAAGGCGGATTTAGTCTCATTTATGGTTGCTCGCCTTGTGGGTCCAAAAAGCGGATTGCTTCACTAAAATGCTCACGGATATCCGAAGCGACCATTGTCCGCATCCCGAACTTGCGCGCTGCGAAGTCGCCGGCCAGCCCGCCGACGTACAGTGCGGCGATAACCGCCGCGAGCGGATCGGCTTTGTCTTGCAGCGTCGCAAACGCCTGCGCCAGAAAGCCTGAAATCAAACCCGTAAGCGTGTCGCCCGAGCCTGCGGTTCCGAGTCCCGGGTTTCCGGTGGGATTTACAAACACGCGGCCATCGGGCGCGGCCACGATCGATCGTGAGCCTTTCAGCAGCAAGATCACATGATGCGCAGTGGCAAATTCACGCGCCACGGCAACGCGATCTTTAATCTCGGCGCCGCCAATCAGTCGCGTCATCTCGCCCGGATGTGGCGTCAGCACCAACGGGTGCTCCGGTGAACCGCGAAGATCTTCCGGCCACGGCGCGAGGCAATTCAACCCGTCAGCGTCGATCACGCACGGCGTCGAGCGCCGCTTCGCGATCTGCAAGACAAACCGGCGCGTGCGTTCGTCGTCAGACGTCAATCCGGGCCCGACCGCGACGACCGTCCCTTTCTTTGTGGCGAGTTTCAGAAAGTGATCGACAGCCTCATCACTCACCGCACCGCGATCTGTTTCCGCGAGCGCCGCAGTCATCACTTCCGGAATCGAACCACTCGCAACTAACGGCTGAGCGGAAGCGGGTGTTGCAACCGTAACCAATCCTGCGCCCGAACGCATCGCGGCATTGGCGGACAAAGCCGCCGCGCCGGAGTAACCACGCGATCCGGCGGCAATCAAAACGTTTCCATGCGTGTTCTTATAAGAGCCGTGCGCGTATCGCGTGCTGACCAGCCACCGCTTAGCATCTTCAGCTTCTGTGAGAAACAGCCACGGCTTCGTCGCGTCGATCAACGACGACGGTGAACCGATATCGGCAACGGTCAACTCGCCGCCGAGGTCACAGGCTGGCGGCAGAACGTTTGCGGGTTTCGGCGCGGTGAAGGTGACCGTGAGATCCGCGGTTACGGCAGGCCCAATCGGATTTGCGACATCGGCGTTGAGACCGGAAGGGACGTCGATCGATAGAACCAGAGGGCGTTCAGCCGAAGCGCGATTCTTTCTCAGGAACGAAATGTCTTCGAGGATTTTGAGATAGATGCCTTCGAGCGCACGCGTCAAACCCGTTCCGAAGAGCGCGTCGACGATGAGGTCGTATTCGCGATCGTTTGCCGCGATCTGGTCCCAGGTTGAAGCGTCGTTACATTCGATGAACGTCAACGCTTCCGAGCTGGCGAGCAGGCTTACGGCGTCGAAGTTCGTCCGTGCGTCACCGCGAGTCTCCTCAACTCTTCCAAACAGAACCACGGAGCATTGAGCCCCAGCCTCGGCGAGCAGACGAGCCAGCCCCGCGCCGTCGCCGCCGTTGTTTCCCTTGCCGCACAGAACGAGGGCCGTTTTCCCGGCCACGACTCCGGCGAAGCGCGCCCGAACTGCTTGAAGGCAGGCGGCGCTGGCCGACTCCATTAGCGCATAAGACGGAATGTGGAACTTCTCGGTCGTGAGACGATCGATCTCACGCATCTGCTCGGCGAAGACTACTGGCTGCACGCGTGAATCATATCAAACCGCGGATAAGACGGATTAAAACAAAAAAAGCCCTTTCGGGCTCCCCGCCTTGCCTGCCTGCCGCTGCGCCACCTTCCGTTTTTCCAGGATACTTAACTTAAATATCTAATCGATTCGGCTCTCCAGAAAAAAATAAAAAAAAGATTCTGGAACAAGCGTCACCTTGTTCCAGAATCCTTTTCGCCTAATCGACCAACCTATATCGTGATTGCCGCTCGAACGTTGCTATGAGCAACAACTGCCTGGCCTTTGTCTGTTGCGGGCGCCAGGCCGGCTCCCATCAGGTACATCAGGGTTTCGCAGACTTCCCGTGAACCCGTCCCAACCACCTGTCCTTTAGCATCCTGCAGCACATAGACTCGGCCACTCCCGTCTAATGGAAGAATCATTGGCTGTGTGTACATGTTTTGTCTCCTCGGGGGCTTAGAAGATCTTAGTTACCGTCCGGAAATGCATATCATTTCTGTCGGCGATTTTTCAACTTGCGGCGAGCCGCTCCAGCCGTTCCGACCAATCCGCTGCCCAACAACAGCAGGCTGGCTGGTTCGGGAACTTCACCGGCAGGAGCAAATCCGCCGAGCCGCCATTGGTTGATGTCCGCAAACGTGGTCCCATTCAGACCCTGGACGGTTACGCTGTTAATAACCGCGCCGTCACCGGCCTGGATGCCGAAGAAGTTCTGGCCATTGGCGTTAACCGAGAATACCTGGCTGAACTGCTGCCCGCCGGCCAGTGTGTAATTGACCGTGAACTGCACCGACGTATTAGACAGGCCGTTTGTGACGTCGATGTTAAGTATGAGCTTTTGGAACGTTGCGCCGTTTTCCAGTTGGACGGTGACGTTCGTGAAGGGTGTGTTGCCAACTCCGCCAACCAGCACTGCCTGACCGCCACTGACGCCCAGATTGCCGTTACCGGAAGCTGATGTGAAATCGACGATAAAACCGGCGCCCGAGCCGTTGAAGTCGCCCTGCACGAGTGTGCCGGAGTGAATCAGGGCCGGGTTGTTAAAGAGCACGTTGTCGGTGCCCGCGTTTCCGGGGTTTCCGGTGGTGATAGTGATTGGGTCGGCCCATGCATTCGACGAGGCCGCTGCCATAACGACAAACGCCGCTAACGAAAGTATGAGGCGCTGGGGATTGAAAATCCGGGGCATTCTTTGGAACTCCTGTTTGTTCGATTCCTTAAACCATAGAAAAGAAAGTGCTAATCCCGGCGGGGTTCCAAATAGAAGGGAATTTAAGAGAATTCTTTGTTCATGGACCGTTCCGCAAGCGGGAGACACATGGAATAAGAAATTCACAAATTTCCCTTCCATTGACCTCCCGCAAGCGGGAGACACATGGAATAAGAGGTTGGGCTCAGCGAAGGAACCTGAGGAAGCGGCCAAAAATGGCACGGGCAGGAGGCAGGCCCAAGAGGTAGCCAATGGCGAAATAGGTGGTCCCATAAAGACCCAGAACGACGATCGCGAGCGGAATCGGATGCCAATCCCCGACCAGCTTCTTCATGGCCCAACCGAGCGCCGCTCCCGTCAACGCTCCGATCCAGAGTTTGACCGCGTAGGAAAAGGGCAGGCCGGTCCGCCCGATCCGCTGGTTGAGACTTCTTCTCAACAGCACAAACTCGACCCAACCCGCGAGGCCTGACGCAATGGTGATCCCGGCAGCACCCAGTTTTGGATCGACGTCGAGCAGCCGCGGCAGGTGCAGCGCGCAGAAGTAACCGAGTACACCTCCGAGCGCGACGCGCAGGACTGCATAACGCAAAGGAGTGCGCGTGTCGCGCAAGGCGTAGTAAGTCGACGAATAAAGCCGGCCCATCGTGGATGCCAGCAGCCCAACCGCAGCGCCGGCGAGTATGGTCCAAACATAAATCGAGTCTTCGCGCGTGAATTTTCCGGTCTGATAGAGAACTGCGGCGATCACATCTCCCAACGCTAGAAACGCCACCGCCGAAGGAACGATAAAGAAGCTGATGCGCTTCAGTCCTTCTTCGAGCCGGTGTCGCAACGTCTCGGCGACGACGTCGACCGTTCCCAACGTCTTGGACATTGCCGGCAACTCGGCGGCCGAGACCGACATGCCAAACAAGCTAACCGGCAGCGTGTATAAACTTTGCGCGTAGTTCAGCGCGACAACGGCGCCCTGGCCGAGAAAGCTCGCGAGGAACGCATCGACAAACGCGCTGATCTGAACCACACCGCGGCTCATAAACACGGGAAAGAAACTGTGCAGCACCTGTTTGACGTGCTCGCTCGCCAGCGTCAGTTCGGGACGAAAGCGATGAAGCAAGCGGAGCACGGTCGGAAGTTGCACGCCAAACTGGAGCACACTGCCGACAACCGAGCCCCACGCAGTTGCCGCGGCCAGCGACGCCAGATCCATTCGATTGCCGAAGTAGAGCAGCGCGGCGATGATCGCGGCATTCCACGCGACCGGAGCGGTGTAGGAAATGAAAAAGCGATGATGGCTATTCAGAACTCCCAGACACCAAGCAGAAAGCACGAGAATACCCGCGCCCGGGAATAGGATCCTGACGAGTGTGATCGCAAGTTGTCGTCGTTCATCCTCGAAACCGGCGGCGATTATGGTCACGATGTACGGCGTCGTGAGCACGCCGACGAGAACCACGATGGAAGTAACGAGGGCGAGAATGCCGAAGATGGCATTCGCAATGCGCGTCGCTTCTTTCTCGTCGTCCTGGGCCAGCAGCTTCGCGTAGACGGGAATGAACGACGCGGACAACGCGCCTTCGCCGAAAACGTTTTGCAGAAAGTTGGGAATGCGAAACGCGGCGCTGAAGGCGTCGCCTTCGCCGGAGCTGCCGAAGTAGTGGGCAAATATTCGTTGGCGGATCAGTCCGACGATGCGGCTGATGAGAATCCCAGCGCCGACGAGAAACGCCGAGCGACCTGTGCTGGGCGCGGTTTGTGCGGGTTTCGCGGCCGGAGCTGGTCCGGGTTCGGCGGCGCCGACCTGTTCGACAGTTTCACCGGCAACGGCGCCGGCAGATTTGTCAGTGGGGATTTCGGGGTCTCGTGTCAGAGAGCGTATTCCTTCATCTTGTTGAGAAGTGTTTTATAGCTGACACCGAGATCTTCAGCAGTCTTACTTTTGTTGCCAAGGTTCGCTTCGAGCACGCGCACTATTTTACGCCGTTCGACCAGCCGCAACGCACGATGGCCCACGTCGGAGAGTGTTCCCGAGAGATCGAGTTGCTGAAGCACCTCTGACTCTTCGGGCGCTGATCGCGCCAGACCGAGATCGCGAGGCTCGAGCGTCATCGTGTCAGTCAGGATGCAGGCCCGTTCGATCGCATTCTCGAGCTCGCGAACATTTCCCGGCCAGTGATGTTGTTGCAATGCAGCAACTGCCTCATCACTGAGTTGCGCTTCACGGTTACGCAATTCTTTTCCGATCTCCGCGGCAAAGTGTCGCGCGAGTAACACAACGTCGTCGCCGCGATCTCGCAGCGGTGGTATCTCGATCGGAAACACTGCCAGACGAAAAAACAGGTCGCCGCGAAACTCGCCGTTCTCCACCGCCGTTTTCAAATCTTTATTTGTAGCCGCTACGACGCGGACATCGACCGCAACCGGCGCACGTCCGCCGATACGATCGACGACTTTCTCTTCAATCGCGCGCAGCAGCTTTCCCTGGACCGCCAACGGCAACTCGCCAATCTCGTCAAGGAACACAGTTCCCCCGGATGCGAGTTCAAACTTGCCCTGTCGCCGATCGCTCGCGCCGGTGAACGCGCCGCGTTCGTGACCGAATAGTTCGTTCTCGATCAACGTTTCCGGGATCGCGGCGCAGTTGATGGCTACAAACGCCTTGTCGCGGCGCGCCGACAGGTGATGGACCGCGCGCGCAAAGAGTTCCTTGCCTGTACCTGATTCTCCAAGAAGCAAAACAGTCGCTTCAGTTTGTGCGACTCGCTGCGTCTCGCCAACCGCGCGCTTCAACGACTCCGATTCGCCCAAAATGCGCGGAAATCCATAACGGCGCGACCACTCTTCGCGCAGCAGAACGTTCTCAGTGCGCAGTCGTGACTGCTCCAACGCGCGTTCGACGAGCAGCAACAGGTGATTTGAGTCGACGGGCTTCTGAAGAAAATCGTGCGCGCCGTCTTTCATCGCCTGGACTGCCTCATCGATTGATCCGAAAGCAGTCATGACGATTACGGGAACCTCGGCATCAGCGCCGCGCGCGGCACGCAGCACGTCGAGACCCGAACCGTTCGGCATGCGCAGATCGGTGAGTACGAGTCGATGGCGGGAAGTGGAGATTTCGTTTATTGCGGAGGTGGCGTCGACAGCTTCGCTGACACTATAGCCGGCATTTTCGAGAGTTAATCGCAGTACGCGGCGCAGGCTGTCTTTGTCTTCGACAAGTAAGATATCGGCCATCCAATCAGGATGATTGGTTTTTCGCTTCTACCTGTCAAGAGGCAAATCAGAACGCGATCAGTATTCGCGAACGTCGCGGACGATGTCGCCGAGTGTGTCCTTTGCTTTTTGCACCCAGTTTGAGTCGTATCTCAAGTCTGCGTTACCGCCGCCGTTGGTTTGAAATGTTGGCGCGAGAAAAGGATGTGGCTGACCGTTCTCCGATGCCGGCCACGAACGTGCGAATTTTGCAACGTAGATCGATCCGAGAATATTGCCGTTGCCGCCGCCGTCGCGATTGATCGTTCCTTCTCCGATTACGAGAATGATGCCGTTGAAACTCGGATTGCCGTTCAAAACCAGGTTACCGGTGACGATGAGCAGGCCGGCGCCTCCGTCGATATCGGCGTTGCCGTCTACAAAGGTAACCTTGGGATCCGCGGTCGTTCCGGCCATACCGCTGAAGCTCGTGTAGTAACGGCCCAGGCTGCGCGCGGTCAACTGAAAGTCGTTCAGGAACGCACGCGCCGCGTCCGCGCTTTGCAGCCACGAAGGCAACGTGCCCATACCGAGTTGCGCGGTCTTGATGTCGGCAACAGTAGCGCCCTTGGTGATTGCGTCGTTCGCGATTCCCAGATCCGCTGCGTTAGTGACTCCGAATGTCGGCAGGTTAGACGGGCCGCCGGCGTTATCCTGACCCGAATAAAACTTGGCCGCGCTGTCGCCGATGTCAAACGACATGGTGGAAGCACTGCCATCGTCGGCGCCGCGCATCGTGAGCATAGCTTTCGGATCGAAGTCGAAGTTCGTCTTCTGAACAATCATCTCCATGCGCTTGATCGCGCCCTTTGGACCATATCCGGTTGATTGGACCTGAATCCGTTTGGGTCTGTAAGTCGCATCAGCGGCACGTTTCGATCCGTCCGCATCGTCAGGATCCATCACGACAACGCTGTAAGAATAATTCGCGCCGGTGGGTGTAACACGTCCGTTCGCGTCGTAGTCAAGCCAGGCGGAGAGCCGTGCGACAGTTGAGCTATCGCTTGTTTTGTTCGACTTGGCGAGATCGACGGCGTTGCGAAATCCCATCTTGGCCGTGGTCGGATTGGGTATACCCTTCGCCTGAACGTGGCCGCGCAACACGTTCAACGTTGCTTCCAGTCCGCTCTCGGCGCCGTAGTAGGCTTGCAACTCGGCTGTTCCCTCGATCGAGGTCGTGGCGGACATTCCGCTCGTCAGAATTACGGTACCCGCAACGGCGAGCAGCAATGTGGCGATCAGGATACTGATAACGAGGGCCGCGCCCTTCTCACCATGACGATCTGAAGCTGTTCTCTGAGACTTCATTTTGCGATAGACCTCACTTAAACAGACGGCTTAGAAAGTAATCTGACTGGTGTTTCTCAATACCACGTCGGAAACAAGATTGATGGTCGACTCAGGTTGATAACCATCCGAGCCCGGTTGACCTTGCGCGGGCAGTACGACGCCAACGGTGATTCTTACTTTCCAGGCAAGTCGCGAGTTCTCGGGGAAGTTTGTTACGTCCAGCTCGGTTCCGGTGCTGTCGAAGTACTGAAGATCAAAACTGTCGAGCCTGTTTGCCAGCACGGTTGTGCCTTCGCGCCCGCCGAGGGTCACGTCGTAGCGGACGAGGTAGTGACGATTTGCAACGTCGTCGTCGTACATCGAGTACTTAATGTCTTCGTCGCGGTCGGTCACTTCACCGGCGCCGGCGACAGGATCGCCGTCGGAATCGCGAGTGTAGGCGTTCAGGTTCGCACGAAACCTGATGGAAACGGGACCGGTGTCGCCGGGCACGAGGCCATTGTCGATCAGGCCGAAGCCGGAATTGGCGATCTCACGCGAAACGATGTTGAGCGCGCGCTGCGCGTCGGCGATGGCGTCGGAGCGCGCGTCCTCACGAGCACGCATGCGAAACGATTGGGCTACGAGCGTGCTTGCGATTCCCGCAATTACGATGGTCACGGTCATCGCTATCAGCAGCTCGATAAACGAAAAACCACCTTGTGAATTTTGGTTGTTCATTTGGTCTCGCATCTTTGTTTACAGTCCACCCGCAAAAGCGCCGAGAGCAAAGGTTGAGCGCTGCACGCTGATCTCAACGGTTCCCAGTGCCCATGGATCACTGCTCAAGAGTGGCGTTACCTGGATCTTGATAGTCTTGAGCGAAGTTGTAGTGTCAGTGATGGTGGTCGTGACGCTGTAAGTGCGGCAAAGCGTCTGGGCGGTCGAGGGATCGAAGCCACAGGCGCTGCTGACTGTTGCCGTAGTAGGACCCTGAGCGGTCAGCAACGGATCGATGAACGTCACCTGGCGATAACGTTCCATCTGCTGCTGGGCCACTGCCAGTGCCACCGCGCGATCGCGCGAGCCGGTGTTGTTCTTGATCGCATAAGCAAACACTGCGCAGATCCCCAGGCCCCCGATCATCATTACCAGCAGGGCAGTGGTTGTCTCAACCAGCGTGAATCCCTTTTCCTGGCCTTCCGTCCTGCGAACCTTTTTCCGAGATGCAACAAACAAGCGCATGGCGTTCTCCATTAGTTAGTCACACTGACGCTGACCGTTCGCGTACCGCAGGGAGTGTCGAAAGTGAGCGTGAAATTACCGCGAGTGTTGTTCAGCGACGAGACCTGGAACGTATTTCCCGACTTCGTGACGCCGAGATTGTTTGGATTGTTTGGATTATTCGCGTAAGTAACGTTTCCGCTTGGATTGACTGAGAAAGTGACGGTTCCGCCACTGTGCTTCGAGAAGGTAAACGGACTCGGACTGGTGGTCGCGTTCGCTGTACAAGGCGTCGGCGTCGGTTGCGGATCGCCTGGTGTCGGATTGGGATCTGGTGTTGGGCTCTGTTCCGGATCGGGATCCGGATCCGGATCCGGATCGGGGTTTGGAGTCGGCGACTCGCCCGGGTCTGGTGTGGGATCTTCTTCGACTCCGGGTAACGGCGTCGGTGTTGCCTCTTCTCCAGGTGGCACCGGAGTCGGCGTGGGCGTTGCGGTGTTATTGCCGTTGCTAGTTGAGCCGCCGTCGATGCCGGTTAATCCGTTGACGTTCACGTTCACATTGGGAACATCGTCGAGATAGACGTCGCTGTCGATCGTTACGTCGCCGGAGCGCGTTACGTCAACGACACGTTGATCGTTTGGATCATCACCCCACTGCATGGCGATACTGACTTTGATTTCAGTCAACGGAAGGTCTACCAGCCGGCCGCGCCAGTCAAAAACCAAAGCGATCGGGTCCGTGGCGAAGACCACGCCGTCGTCGAGAGTGATGTCTCTCAATTCCACCGTACCGTCTCCGTCGAAATCCATCTTCACGCGATAAGTCGTGGTGTTCAGCACTTCGACTCCCGCCATCAGGTTGGGATCGCTCGGATGCCGTCGCACTGAATCGACGCGCGCCTTTTCGACGTAGCTGGCGAGCAACCGCGAGGAGTTGGTCAAGCGGATGCGTTGTCTGGCGGAGGCGATTCCGAAGACGGCGAATCCGGAGACAATGCTAACCACGGCCAACACGATGAGCAGTTGCATCATCGAGAAGCCGCGTTGGGTTTTCTTGCGTCGGGTAGTTCGGGTAATCGCGCTCATTACTCCTCCGGTGCGGGAAATCAGGGGTTTAGACAAAACTTTCCCGCCGCCGGAGGTGCAACGGCCATGCCGCCGCCGGATCATTCGAAAATGTTTGGGTTTTGTAAGTGGCAGGCGGCGAGGGCGTGCCGGACCGTTACCAAAGGTAACAGTCGTGGGAAAGCCATTACCTAATCGGGCCGGCGAATGTTTTTCTGCGGAATCGGGCGCGATTATGCCTTTAACTAGAGAGCGGCCTTCGCTTCTGGCCCAAAATCGAGTTTGGTAAGGAAAGCTGAGAATCGTCCGCTGTGGCTGCGGTGCCGCACGCCGCAACGCAGATGGACGACAAAGCGCCCCGCTGTCTTCGGATCGGCGGGGCGCAATTTTTACCCAGTACTCTGTAATTAATTCACGATAGCAGCGGTCACTTTTCCTGCTGCGTCTTGCCCGGAGGCTCGTACTCTTCGCCGCCGGCGACGGTGCTTTCCGTATGTGACAGTTGCATCGTCAACATCAACGGCTTGTACTCGAAAGCCTTCGGACCGCCGCGCGTGTTTTGGACCAGCATGACGAGATAATCCTGATTTTCACGAAAGCGCGACACGCTGCCACGCTGATTCATAATCGCGAAAAGCAGCACTTCACCATTCGCGGCGCGCATCTGGCCCACGAGTGAACTCGCGCCGCCGTCGGTTCGCAACAGCGTTCCCGTCTTAGCGATGACGCTGCCACGCCACGCCATTCCCGTAAACCGATCTTCCAACGTGCCCGGATCGATTCCGGCGACGGGCATGATCGCCGCCGGCGTCAGTCCGGCCTTTTTCAGCTCCGCACGAAGCGCGCGATAAACCTTCAACATCACACGCGGCGAAGCGCGATTCACTCCGAGTCCACTCAATGTCGAGATCTTCAGATCGTCGGGCGCGAGTTGCAGATCGGTGATCAACTGCTGTCGCACCGATTCGGGACCACCCAACGCTTCGCCGATGCGATCGGCCATGAAGTTGTTCGAGTAGCACAACAGGACTTTGAGAATGTCGACCAGCTTGCTGGAACGTTGTGTCACCAACAGCTTGGCTGACGAATTAACAGGCGCAACAGAAACTGCTCCCATCACCGCTACGCTCGGAATGTTTTCGAGACTGGTTTTATCGTTGAGCAGCGTGCGTTCGTAGTTCCAGGCGCGCATGGCTTCGCCGGAACGCAGGGTCGAATCGAGTGTGTCGTAGAGTTGGTTTCCGGAGCGCGCGGCCGACGGGCTGAAGTTCATCGTGAAGCCCGGCGCGACGATCAAATCGCCGGATACTTCTTTGATACCGAGACCGTTCAACTCTCGCGCCAGCAGGATCGCGTGTTCGTAGTGAAACGACGGATCGCGTCCGGAGATGTAAAGATTTCCATTGAGCTTGCCGGTGGCTTTGTCCAGCACGCCGTCGTGCCAGACTCCGGTTGCGAATCGATGCGACGCTCCGAGCGTCTTCAATGCTACGAGCGCGGTGGCGAGTTTCAGTGTTGAAGCGGGGTTGAACTGTTCGTTCTCAGACTGATTGGATATGACTTTGCCGTCGACAGTTTCGACCAGCACGCCTTGCAATCCGTAAAGCGGCCGTGCGGTTTCAGTTGCTTGAGCAGGCGACGGTGATGGAGATGGCGCAGGCGACACGGGCAGCGCAGGCGACGCAGGCGATGCAGGCTGCGGTTGTTGCGCGAGCACTGCACCGCAGAGCCCGAGCACCATGATCATCGAATACAAGACAACAGCCAGCCGTTTCAATCCAGTCATTCCTCGCTTACGTAATCTCCAGAATCATCTTCGGGATTCGTGAGGGAGAGCAAGTTTGATGCGCAGGATCTAAACGGGGATGCGCGTGGCTATACTACCACTGATCGGCATCAGTGCGTGCGCACTTTCTCCGGGGCTTCTACTGAGCCTTTCGACAAAGCATTTCGTTGACAATGTTTCCAGCCCGCTCATAGAATCGCCTCATTGACAAACTACAGTGCAACGCAATCAAGAACCCGTAACAGTTGAAAGAGTGATTGCCACTTATCGGG
>Ga0315912_10002821_pt1 | contig 17986 bp, 36 predicted proteins | sample VfabasoilMG_FD_204469 | JGI IMG/M metagenome (GOLD analysis project Ga0315912, IMG submission 204469) | Garden soil microbial communities collected in Santa Monica, California, United States - V. faba soil | ecosystem: Environmental > Terrestrial > Soil > Garden | place: USA: California...
CCGACCATCAGGCTTTGGGCAAGGCTTTCGCTGTCGGATGTGCCCAGGGCTGGGGCCGCGACGGTGATGCCCGCTAGCTCATAGGCGCGCTGTAGTCGGTTTTTTGGCTCGCTCACGACAATCCTCCAATGTGGCGCAGCTGCGCGTCACGGTCTGTTTTCGCGCACCGAAAGCCGCAGTCACAGACCACGTATCCAGTCGTGTGCAGCGGGTAGTTCACACCGTGAATCCCGCAATCGCTCGCGTGGCAGCGCTCGTCGCGGAAGCGGCCGGCGGTGCACTTGGTCGCGTCCGTGGTCACCATTGCAGGGCTTGCCAGTTCATCGAAGGATGTCCTTTGGCTCGTGCGTCCTGTCGAGGTAGTCCCTTACCTGCTCGGTCAAGCGTGCAAGCCGCGTCTTACCCGGTGTCTTGGCGCGGTCCTCGATCACGTACTTCACCATTCGATGGAGCAGCTGGCGGGATTCGCGGCGGCGGCCTTCGAGTTCGGCGATACGCTTGTCGCGCCACGCTAGCTCGCTAGCGACTGCGGGCTGCGAGAAGGCGCATAGCCCAATGCATCCCTCATCTCCGGATATTTCGCACTGCCGGCAGCTGTCCGAGCAGAAGCGCTTCCCTTCCGGGGCCAGATGGTCGCCGTGCTCGCAGCAGTTGGTAAGGTCTGCCATCACCCGCCCTCCATTGCCTCATACTTGGCGCGAGTCCTGACCAACGCCACGCCGCGAGCGTCTCCGTGACTGCAGCCGTGAGTAGCGCGAAAGCGCTCGGACTCGGCGTCCAGCTCGTCGAGTAGCGCGAGCCTGACGGCGTTGCGGTCGGCTCGAATCAGGGCCAGCGCTGGCTCGCGGTCGATGCGCATTCTGGCATAGCCATCGACGATCAACTCTTCCAAGTCACGGTGAAGCTGCTCTGGCTCCGGCGGCTCGGCATCAAGCGCCATCGACGTCTCCTTTCGATCGCAACTCCGGCAACGCATCCAGCGCCTCAGCCAGCAACCTCATTGGGCACCTGCATGCCGAACCACAGTCGAGACTCATGTTCTTTCGCCAGCTGATGGCGGCGTCGATGACAGCGCGCTCCGCCGTGGACACGGCTGGCTGCTTTGCCGCAGCGATTCGCCCGCACTTGGAGCAGTGCTGGGCGTCGACGAATGTGCGGTCACAGGGCATCGGGCTTCTCCTTGGCGCGTAGCGCAATCAGGTCGTCAACCATCGACTCCCATGCGCCGATTAGCTCGTCCGATGCTCCGCCACTGCGAGCGTGCGCGCGTAGCTTGAGGACGCCTTCTAGGACCGCCCGCTCCGCCTCACTCAAGGCTCGTGCGCTGGCCAGATCGGAGCGCAGGCGGGCGATCGTCAGGTCCTTGCACCTGGTGGCGATGAGCACGTGCGGCATGTGGGCGTCGCACCGGTCTCCGTGGTTGTCGCCGGACGGGATCCATTTCGGCCTGAGGCAATCAGGGCAGCGCTCCACTGGATCGGGAGGGGCTGTCCTGTGCTCCGGCAACGGATCGAGGCCAGCGACCAGCCTCTCGTCACCCGGTAGCTTCGAGTAGTAGGCGTCTCGCTCTTCTGGGGTCCACCCGTACTCTCTCGCGACCTCGGCCTCCGCCAGCTCTCGCAGCTCCGCTCGCTTCTCTAGTGTGAGTCCACCCGTCACCCCCGCAGGCTGCACCGGCGGCTCGATTGGTGGCACTGGGTACGCTGCGTGATCGATACTGGCGTAGGCTGAGATGGGTCGGCCTTTTCCGTCAAACGTGATTGTCATCAGGGGTTCCCTTTCGGACGCGAATAGAAGCGCTTCAGGTCACACAAAACGCGAACAGAACTGGAGATTTGGCAGCAGCCTGTATCCGCGATGTTTTGTAGGTAGTCGTACTGTTGCGCCAACGAAGGCTTCGGCGACCGGTCCCAGAAAGCGAGAGCTTCATTGCGCAAGCCGTGCGCCATCTGCCCTTCCGGGACATCGCGGAATCCATTGAAAATGATTGTCGACAGCTCTTCAGAGAATGGCTTCATGTCGCCCCTTTCGCGCGCCTCAGCGGGGTCGAGCGCTTTGATTGCGTCGAGGACGTCCCGGGTGAGCGCGCTCTTGGGGTCAGTCATGGGGTCTCCGGTGGTGGCGGGCATGGGCGCCAGAGAGTGACCTCGCTCGTGATTGCGTATCCCACAGAGCTCCAATACCAACGCCCACCGTCCCAAAAGGCCATATCGACGCCGCGCGCCGGGGCATAGACATTGACCCATTCGGAGCAGCCGTCGTTTTCGTCGTCGTGCAGAACCTCAGGCATCCGCTCCGAGCACGGGATCCAGATCTCGCGCCCTCGGTGCTCACGGAGCTCCCCAAGCATCCCAGCCAGAGCCTTCGCGTCACAGCTCACATCGTGGCAGCCGCTCTCCACTGCTACGGTGGTTATCAGCTCCAGGGTGGCTAGGGCGGTGTCGGTGATTCGGTCAGACATCATTTGCTGCTCCATTTCTTCACCGCCTCTTTCGCTTCAGCCCTCGCAGGATTGACGAAGTGCCCGCGCCCAACGCCAACCAGGTACCCGGGTGACGGCGCCGAGCCGAGCGCACCAGTCGGCACGTAGCGAGTCGAGCCAGCGGGGTACCATTGGCGGTTCCAGCGCAGCCGGTGGACGAGCTGGACGTGCGCGCGTTTGGGGCCGCACGCGAGGACTCGGACCGGGAGCGCACAGGGGAAGAGGAGGTGGCAGTGTAGCCAGGCGCGGTTCATTTGGCGTCCTCCGGGAACTGGCGCACACGCAGCGATTCAGGCCACTCCGATGGATCGCCGCCCTTCTTGTCCGCGATATCGACGAAGTGACGCTGGTCGCGCGAGTCGTAAGGCTTCGCGCCGAGCTGTTTGACGAAGCAAGGCACGCTCGCCTCTCGGCACTGCTGGACGATGCTCTCGATCCAAGCCACGTCGCAAGGGCGGGCGCCGGGCCCGGATTCGCCACCAGCGATTACCCAGTCGAGCCGAGCGTTGCGGTGCCCAGGGCAGCCCTTCTGATCACTAAAGCCATCGCACTCTTTCGCCATCGGCAGAACACGCACGCCCTGCGCGAGCAGCTTTTCCAGCGCGGCTTTGGCTTCCGCGCGTGTGAGCTCGCGACCCGTGTCAGCGTCGAGCATCCCGGAGAATGAGCGGTTGCGCAGCGCGCCGGCGACGTCGACGCACATATGGTGAGTACTCGTGCCGCTCAGCCCAAACGACAAGTCGACCCGCTCTAGCAACGGCTCCGCGCTGACGAACCGTACCGCCGCCGGAATCGTGAGCAGGATTGGAATGCGCTCGTCCGCCGTCTTCTGGTTCTCGGCGGAGACTCCGAGATGGACATTTGGGAGTGGCCAGCGCTTCGAGCCGCGACCAGGAGCGAAAGCCATTGCGCGCGCGGGGCGCGGCAACAGATTCAGTAGCGCGTCGTCGGCCAAGCTCGCGCACCGGTCGAGCGGTAGCGATTCAATCGCTGCGCCGCTGCCGTCAACCCACTTGAACCACTCCGCCGCCCGCTTCGGCTGCTTCGTCAGCACCTGAAACGTGTGCTGCGGGCACGCCGCCATCACCCCGAACACCGCCGCGATTTCTTCGTTCGAAAGCGAGGGGTGGAACAGGTCGCTCATGCTGTTCACGAAGATGCGCACCGGCTTGCGCCACTTCAGCGGGGCGCCGAGCTGCTCGGGGATGAAGCGCGCGACTCCGGTCCAGTCGACCTTGCCGCGGCGGATTGTGGTCAGGCCCTCGTACGGCTGACCCTTTCCCGAGAATCGGTGGGCCTGCCGAATTGCATAGCAATTTTGGCACCCATCCGACACGCGAGAGCAGCCGCGAACTGGCGACCAGGTACGGTCTGTCCAGGCGATATCGGTTGACGTTGTGCTCACTTGCCCCGCCCTCTCTCCAAACAATCACACCCATACTCCGCGCACTCGAACACCCGCCCGCCAGCCTCACACCGCTTGCGCTGCGCTCGTGCCTGCAGGTAGAGGGCGGCGAGGATAGCGAGCGCTACCGCTGTCCAGAAAAGGAATGTCGCGAGGGGGCGGTTCATTTGGCCGCTTCCTCGAGCCTAGGCCCAGCTACACGCAACGCGTCGTCAGCGACGTCGCACCCAATGAACCGCCGGCACTGCTGCAGCGCGGCCACTCCAACCGACCCCGACCCCATGAACGGATCGGCGACAATCTCACCCGGTTGGGTGCTCTGCCCGATCAGAATCTCGCAGAGCGGAACGGGCTTTTGTGTGGGGTACGCATCGCGCACGCGAGGAACACTCAGGACGTCAGCAACACCCAAGTCGTTCAGCCGGCGCTTCCCCTTCTCGAAGAACAGCACGAACTCGTAGCGAGCCCTGTAATGATAACCCATTCCGATTGAGCACTTGTCCCAAACGAGCGGCTTCCAAAACTTGAACCCCGCCGCTTCAGCCATCGGCTTCGCGACAAACATCGTCTCTTGGTCGCACATCATGTAGAAATGCGTGTCCCGCTTCAGCGCGCGGTAGACGGCCGCGAAGAACTCTGGGAATCGCGCGTTCGGGAAGATCGGGAACCACGGATTGCTCGAGCCTTTGCTCACTTTGAGGCGCGTCGTCGTGCCCTTGTCGCGGTGCTTCTCGAGGGACTCGTACGCCGGATCGGTAACTATGCAGTCGACCGATCCGGACGGCAGCGCGCACAGCCACTCGATCGCGTCTTGCTGGTACACGCAGAAACGCTGGTGCGCGCCGAGCAGTAGTCCCGATTCGCCAAGGTCGAGGGCTTGCTGCGCTGCCGCCGGTGCGCTCACGGCGCCCTCATTTTATCGACAAGCTTCAACACCTCGGCGCTGACACCTTCGCGAGCCTTCGCCCGTCTTCTCTCGTACTTCGCGCGCACGCTCGCCGGGAACGACGCGATCTCTTCCTGCTCGTCGGTGTCGATCTGGCTCAGCTTGTCGACGATGTAAGCGGCCTTGTGGGTGTCGCTGGTCGTCGACTTCTTCTTGGGCTCCGCTGGTGCGGATGCCGGCTCGGTGGTCTCAGTCTCTTGTCTTCTCGTGTTCACTTGATGCTTTCGGTTGGGGGTTAGTTGGATTCGCGGCTGATAAACGCCTCAAGAAACGCCACGACCTCAGCAAGCTGGTCGGTTGCCTGATCGCGCGTAGCGGCGACCCGCGTCGAAACGAACGTGAGCGCGCACGCTGATTCGATCAGCTCGCGGATCTCGGTCGCGAAGGCGCGGAGTTTTGCGAGGTCGGTGGGCATGGTCAGAACGTGAGGTCGGCGGCTTCGATTGGCTCTGGCTTCGCTTCGACTTCCGGAAACTCGGCATCGATCACGCCTGCTGGAATCGCGACGCCGCACCACTCCGATGCCTCGCTGATCTTCGAGTCGCTGAACACCTTGCGCAGGAAGCGCGCGGCGGTTTGCTCATCTCCCGCTGTCTTCACATAGTCATCGAACGTCGCGACTACGCGGCGCATTTGGAATTCCAGCGCCTTGCACTTCTCCCAGTCCTCCCACAGCCCTTCGAGCGCCTTCGTCTGCTCCTTGCACTCCTTCTCGAACTGCTCGCGCTTTGCCTTGTTCGACTGGCGGACAGAGGCGACGCGCTCAATGTCTTTGCGTGTGGCCTGCACGTCGTCGAACTCCGACAACTGCAGAGCGACGAACTCAGACTCTACCGATCCGCCGCCGAGCGGTTTTGCGGACTCGATGCTTTCGCTGCCAACGTACACGCGACGCACGACCACGGGTTGAAGGCTGAGGAACGCGGCGACGGATTCGGCCGACTTGAAGGCAATCCCGAGCCCTCCGCGCCCATAGTCACCTTCAGCTTGCGGCTGGAAGTAGGTGGCCCTGGGCAACGGAGCGATGTTCGGTTCCGGCTCCAATACTGGCGGCATCACGCGCAGAACGCCCTTCGTCATCAATTCCGCGTCGAGATAGCGCTCCACGTCGGAACGGGAGAGCGCGGCGCGTTGTTTAGGTTCGAGATCCCAGTATGTCTGCATGGCTTTTCTTTCGGTCGTAAGAGGAGCAACGGGCCGCCGCGAGAGGACGACGGCCCGTTGGCGAGTTAGCTGCCCGCCCACTCCCACCGTTTGGCGCCACACCGAGCGAATCCCGGGGCGGCGTTCCGGCTGTTCCTGTTCAGCTGCCGGGTCGGTGGTGTGGGCGGGAAATCTGTTATTGGGCGGCGGATTCATCTCCGTAGTCGCGCGCGAGCGGCGGGTCTTCGCGGAGCTCACCGGACGACGGATCGAAGTCGTCGCCAGCCTTGGGCGCCTCAGCGGCTGCGCGCTCCAGCTCCGCCTTGCGCTCCTTCATCGCTTCGATCAGCACGTTGTACTGGCCTGGTGGCAGCGACTTCTTCGCCTTCACTTCGTCGAGACGCGGCTTGACCAGCTTCAGCACGTCCAGGTCGCCGGCAAGCGCGATCGCGTCCCGGATCTCGGAGAACTGGCCGCCGTCGATAGCTGCGCCCTCGGCCCACTTGGCGAGCTGCTCACCGATGTCTTCGCTCAGCGCGTTGCCGGTACCGGAAAGCAGATCACGAAACTGCGCAGGCAGTTTGATCATGCGCTTCTCGCCGTCCTCGTCCGGGTGCCACGTCGGGACCCCGTTTGCGCCGGGCATGAGCAGGCAGTTCACGGTCATTTCGAAGACGAACTCCTCGCCAGCGATCGGCATGAAGCCGAGTTGCTTTGGGTCCTCGCCGCGCTTGATCTTGAGCTTTTCCTTGGCTCGAAAGCAGAAGATGAAGTTGCACGGCAACTGAAGAATCGAGTTGATCAGCCGGCGCCGCTCGGCTTTTGGCTTGGCCCATGCCGTCATTTGCACGACCTCGCGCGACTTTTTCCACGCGGCCATCAAGCGCTCGCACTCGCGCTCGTGCGCTTCGAGCATCCCGCCAGGCCCTTCGTGCTCGTGGCTCATGCTGTCGACGATGATCGTCTTGGCGCCCTTCGAAACGCAGTGCTGGATCGCGTCGAGATAGTCGAGCGAGCCGAACGGTGCTCCGAACGAGAGATGCCGAAACCTGAACCGATCGGCGTAGTGCAGCGCACGGCGGGCTTCGGTGTCGATGAAGTAGATATCGCCGCCCGTTACGCGCTGAACGCCAGTCGCGAGCCGCAAGGCGGAGTACGTCTTGCCGCCGCCGCTCGGGCCGACGAGGCCAACGAGCAACGGAACGCGCTCTCGCAGTGCCGGCTTGTCGTCGAAGCTGCGGGCTTTCCTGTGGTCAGAAGAGTTGGTCATTTGAGTAATCCTGATGGTCGATTGCAGTTGATGGTGGTGTCGGCGCAGAGCTAGGTGGCTCTGAGTCGTCTTCTTCGGCGGCTTCCAGCTCACGCGCGATCTCGAACGGGCGCGCGTCGAGCACGAACGGCTCGTCGCCGTAGCCGGGCCAACAGTTGGTCGCGAGACAGTGCGCCCAACGGTTGACGGCGCGTCGCCAGCGACGCTCGCCAACTTCGCGAAGCGCCGCGCCGCACTGGATGATCGCGAGCAGATCCGTGTCTTCTTCGCAGACCAAAAAACGAAACCTCACCCGACCTGCCAGCTCTGGGCACAGGTGAGCTAGCGCGCTGCGGTACGCGGCGTCCTGGATATCGTACCCCATGTCCACCATGCGACGCTGGCACGCCGCAGGACTCGCGTCGGCCGAGAACTTGAGATCGTCAATCTGACCCGTTGCGACGTTCACGTGGTCGAGCTGCGCGCGGCACAGAACCTTCGCGCCGTTGGATGCCGTTTCCTCCCAGACGAGCACGGCCTCTTTATCGCCGTCGAGCCTGATCCCGCGCCGCGCCAGTTCGAAGCGGACGGCTTTTGCGCGTGCTTCGGCCGCCAGTAGGTGCGGCTTCAGGATGGCGACGGCGCCGTTCTCGCGGGCGTGCTCACGCGCTTCTTTTGCGGCCTTGGTTCGCCAGTCGTCAGCCTCTACGATCACCACCGGCTTACCGATCCCGAGCACGAGAGAATGCAGGAGCGTGCCCATGTCCATTGTGCCGGTCGACTCGGACTGGACGCCGCCAAGTCGCGGGTGTCGCAGCCAGGCATGCCGCGGGGAGCGGCTCACCAGTTCGCAAGCGATGCTGGAGCTAAGCGCGGGACGTTCGCACTCGTCGCGGTGATAGCGCTCGGGGCTGACGCCTCTGTGGATACCAACACCGATGCTCATTTTGGCAACCTCTCGACCGCAAACTCGCCCTCATGATCCGTAATCAGCATCTCGTCGCCGACGTTCGGTTCGAGTCGCAGCTGGTACTCGGTGAAAAGCTTGGCGACGGCGACGCGGAACGCCTCACGTTTGGCGGCTTCCGCCTTTTCGAGGGCTTTGCGCGCCTTCTCGAGCGCGGCTTGCGGGTGTGCTTTTGCAACTCGCTTAGGCATTGTCCGTTCCTCTCAAAACATCGAATCTAGAAACTCAGGTGCTGCTCAGAAGTTGGGCCCAGACAGCGGACGGGGATTGTGGGGGGACACGCCGTCTGGGACCCACTGCCGAGCAGTACCAATCACTCGATGGCTGCAGCGGCCTCGTTCGTGAACACGACCGAGAAAGCCTGTGCGCGCGCCTCGTCGTCGGTGGCTCCGACAGACGCAGCGATCACTCGGCCGTCGCTCACAACGGTGCAAAGCCGCAAAAGCCCCTTCGACTGGTACCAGACGGTCGCCTCGTGCTTTCGAACCCACTCCTCGATGCGCATCTCGTCCTTCAGCTCCTCGATCATCAGAGCGAGCGCGAGGATCTTCTCGTCGCGGGTGAGCTTGGTCGTGCCGGGTGACAGGTTCATTGCGCGGCTCCCTCGATTAGCGATTCGAGTTCTTCGAGCCGGTAGGCGGCCTCGATGGCAGCCACGATCCGCGCGCGCATCTGGTCGTGCTCGTCGAGCAGGAGACCAAGTTCGTTCGCGCGGTCGCCCGCGTGCATCGTCGCGACGTCGGACATCGACTGGGCGAAGGCTTGCGAGTTGGCGGCGATTCTCAGCAACTCCGCGATGTGCGCGCTTGAAGCGTCGTCTGGAATGGTGTCGCGAGGTTCGATGTCGTTCACGGCACAACTCCCATTTGCCAAGCAATCAACAGCGTTGCTGCGAACACGAGGACCACGGCAAAGACTGGAGCAACGAAGTCCAGTGGGCTGGCCATCAGTCCACCAGCCCTGCGGCTACGGCCTCGCAGGCCCAGCATTTCGCTGGGAGAGCGATCCCTTTTGCTCGACCGTTCGCGCAGCAGTGAGTGGCGTCGACCATCGGGCGAACCTCGCGAGCGGCGGCCGTCGGAAACGAATCTTCGCGGACCGGGCTGGAGAACATGGCGCCGAAGGCGGCGACGCTCATGCCGGCGGCGCGACTCATGACGCCACCCCCACGCGCCCGCTGATGAGCTCGCGGGCTTTGTTCATCGACTCGCTAATGATTTTCGCGAGCGACGGGCGCACACTGTAGGTGGTCGGCTCGAGACGGCTGGCGCGAGCCCGCGCTTGCTCGACCACGCGGGCCACAACGACCAGCTCAGCCTCTTCGGCTTCGCGCGCCAGTTGAGCATCGACGCGGCAGCCGAGGCAGTGGGCGTCCTCGTTCAGCTGCTCGGGGTAGAACTCGCCACCGCAGGAGTGGCACATCACTGCGCTGAGCGCAGGGCAGTAGTTCATCGCTCAGCCCACCTTCGCGAGAGCGGTGACGGGGCGCGTGGAGGCCAGGCCGGGGCGGCTGGGCAGCTCGTCGACGGACTCACCCGTCGTGGTGATCACCGGGCGCGAGTCGCGCTCCGGGGCGGTCTCTTCGATTCGCTCGACGATGATCGTCAGGCGGGTGGTCGTGCGGTGCGACATGCATCTTGTATATTGCATCGACGCAAGCTTGCGCAAGCGCAATTCGCACGGGGCGCATAAAAAAGATCTGCCGACCCGCGGACGGGCAGCAAATCCCCGCTGTACTGTATGCTGCTACCCGATCTTCACTTTGCCGTAGGAGGGGTGCGTTCCGCTCTCGGCTTTCTTGTCCTTGAGGAACGGGCGCATCTCACCCAGCCACGATTCCGGTTCGAGCTCAGCCGCCCCGACTTTTGCCTTTGCCTCCTGAGCCGCTTTCAGGACGGTCTCTAGTGGGAATCCAAATAAATGCGTTGCTGCCAAAATCGCCCGCCTCAGCCCTACCCCGAACCCACTCATCATTCCCGCACCAGCTCCGCTAAGCAGTGCCTCCAGCACGCTCGGGGTGACGCCCATCGCCTCGCCGATCGCTGAAGTATCCAACACCTTTGCGTCGGTCACCAAATCGATCGAATATGGCGACAACAAGGTGCCGGGCGCAAGGCCAAAACCGTCTTCCAGCTTGATAAGTACACTTGCCGCTAGGGATTCTAGGCCCTTATAGGCAAGCCAACGACCGATTTGAGAAGGATGCCGGTCGACTAGCTCGGCGATTTTTTCCCGAGAAATCTCGCGCGCGATCCCCAGATCTACCAATCGTTGCGGGAGAAGCCTAAGCGCCTCCGGCAGGCCAGGCTCTGGTTCTCCCGGCTCGATCTTCCAAGCTTTTGCCACGCGATGATCCTCTAGGAATATTGCGGGAACGCAAGCACTTGCGAAATCTGCGTTGACGCAAGCTTGCGCGTGTGCAAGATGTCTCGTACGCATGAAGACACGAGCATCGGAGACATTGGCGAAAGCGTACGAAGTGCGCGGAGCGCAAGCGCGCCACGCGGAGCGCACCGGAATCTCTCCGACGCGCCTCTCCCGTCTGGCCGCGGCAGAGGGAGAAGATACGCTTCCCAATCTCGAAACAGCACTGAAGCTGAAGGACGATCCGGAGCTCCCCATTGAGCCCACTTGGTGGATTCAGCCGCCATTGAGGGCCCGGGCCAAGGGGGCCGCGTGAGCGTGCTCCAAGTCTTCGAGTTCCGCGGCGCCAAGGTACGCACAGCGGGGACGTTCGAGGCTCCGCTGTTCTGCGCGGCGGACGTCTGCGAGATCCTCACGCTCGGCGATGTGTCGCGTGCCTGCGAGCGCCTCGGCCAAACCGACACGGTGCTCACGGCGCACGCAGCCAAAAATAGCCATGAACGAGTTCAAGGCGGCCGCGAGTACAAGTCGCTCTATGTAACCGAAGCCGGACTGTACAAGCTCGTGCTGCGCTGTCGCAAACCGGAAGCCGAACCATTCGTCGATTGGGTCGCTAGCGAGGTTCTCCCCGCGATCCGCAAGCATGGTTTCTACGATGCTGTCGAAGCGGCCCGCGAGAAGACCACCGCGCAACTCTTGGCGGCTTGCTTTCCGAGCGCACCCGCAAAGGCGAAACCGATTTTCTCCGAGCTGATCTCGGCGTTGCTGAAGATGCGCCGCGACCCACCAATCGGTAACCCGCCCTGGGCCCCGCTGCTCGCCAGCATCATTTACGATTTGGCGATTCCGGTCGACGGGCAGAAAAAGAAGCGTCGCGCGCTCAACCCCGATCCGAGTGGCAGTCGTGTCGATCATTCGATGTTTAGTCCGGAACTGAAGGCGCATGTTTTGGACGTCGCGCGCGCTGGCATCGCACTCGCGAAAAACTCAAGTGGGTGGGCTGAGTGGCGTGCCCGCATGGAGACCGCGTTCCGCGATGCGCCGCTGCAGCTTTCGATGATGACGCCGATTCGTAGGTCGCTCCCGTCGAAGAAAGGCGCGGACTGATGGCTCCCGAGCTCCGCTACCTCGCCGACAGCGAACTGGTCTCTCAGTTCGACCGCTACGTCTGTTTCAACTCAACAAACCCGCGCGAACAAATCGGTGTTCTCGCCTTCGACGAAGAGGAAGCGGAGATCGATGGCGCCAACGAACTCGGCCTCTGCCGCTCGCGCGTTTCGGTGATTCGCGCGCCGGGATTCCTCCAGTCCTCGAACGTCGCTTGAACGTGGTCTCGCTCTGATTTCGGGAAGCATCATGACTGCAACAGTTGGTCCGAAACCCCCGCTCACAAGTGCAAATTTGAGAAAGTGCGGCGCCGAGCTTTCGCAGCGCGAGCTGTACGACGCGCGCATTGCCGCCGGTCTCACCCAAGAGAGCGCCGCCATCGTGCTCGGGGTCAGCGTCCAGACGATTCGTCGCCAAGAGGACGGCGAGAGCCGGGTTGATGCGGGGCTGATTCATGCGCTGCGGATTTACGCGGCCGAGCAGAGGAAGACCGGCACATGAACTACTTTCTCGGGTATCTCGTCGCAGGCGTCATCGTCACCGCCTTGCGCTATGCGGCGATCGCGCTCGCAGCCAAGCGGTTTCCGACGCTGCGCACCAACGCGCTGGAGCACGGCTGCGGTGTTTTCATTTGCTCAGTCCCGGTGTGGCCGATCGATCTGCTGCTGTCGGCATACCGAGGCGTGATGTTCTGCGGCGCACTTTGGTCCGCTTGGCGAACCGCCAAGCGCATGGGCGTGGAGCTCGGCAAATGAACAACTCAACCGAGGAGTTGCTGGTCCAACTTCGCGACGACCTCGCCCGCGGAAAACGCACGGCGCTCACCTCCCTGCGCGAAGCCTTCGAGCTCGGCCGTCGTTCGGCGCCGCCAACCACAATCAAGATGTCCGGCGCCGGCTGCTCGCTCGTGCAACGACTCGAGCTTTCCGTCGATCCGTCGCGGGACCCGGCCGACGTCGCCGAGTGGTTGTCGCGTGTGCTGCAGGGCATGACGAGGGCCGCCAAGTGACCACCCGCGACCAAGATCGAATCGGCCTCTGGGTCGCCATCGCGTTCGTCGCGTGGGCGCTCGCCATCACTCTCTCGGCGCTGCTTGCGCCAGCACGACACTCAAATCAGGAGCACACATGGATCAGAAACCAAGCATCGGGCGAATCGTGCACTATCAAGCTTTCGGCACCCCTGGCGGAGAATACAAGTCGCGTCCGCGCGCTGCCGTTGTCACAGAGGTGTTCGACGGCACCGACAACGTGTCGCTCTGCATCCTCAACCCAACAGGACAGTTCTTCAATCAGAGCGTCCCGTTCAGCGCCGATCCGAAGCCGGGCCACTGGAACTGGCCTCCGCGCGTCTAAGACTTCCAAATTCGTCGAGCGGAGCTCGGTCACCCAAGATATTGGTGAGCGGGCGTTGATGCGCGACGACACGAGCGTGCTGCCAGCGGCGCGATCGTGCGGAGTGAGGGCAAGCCGCTTCGGCGGTGTAGTGCGCCTTACCGGTGGTTTTTCTGCGCGCGAACGGACCGCGAGGCCCGCTCCTGGGAACGTCCTGCAGGACATGTGGGGTTCGAATCCTCACCGCGCGCCTGACCCCATAAATCGAGTAGCGAGCGTGGGCCGGCCCGCGTGCTCCGTCGTACAGACGGAAAGCGCTTCGGCGCAGCCGGAGTTGATTCGAGGTGTGGCGTGACCGCGCCCGCCGTCGTCGACCAGTCCGCGTGGGGTTGGTGCCGCAATTGCTACTGCGATCTGCCAGACGGCGGAGACCTGTGCGACGGCTGCCCGCGCAAGTGCTCGAGCTGCTTTGAGCGGATCGACGCGGGCGACATGTGCGCAGGCTGCAGCGCGAACGCGCGGCACGCAGAGGGCGACCAGCTGGCCCACCGCCTGACCGTTACCGAGCTCGTCGCTACCTATATGCAGGCCGAACGCGACATCCGAGACGGCTTCGCTCTCGTGAGCAAGGCGATGAAATCGCTGGACGGCACGTTTACTCTCGACGGCTCTCGCGGCGTTGGCTTGACCGATCGCTACGAGCGCGTCCACTTCGAGGAGCCCGAGCGGAACCTCGTGCACGTCCGCCGTTCGATCTGGAAGACGCTGGTCGAGCGCATGGAGCTCCGGCGCATGATGAGCGTGTCGGCGTGGAAGGCTCTCGAAAAGCAGATCGAGGACGAAAATCCGCCAGAGATAACAGCGGAAAGCGTTCATGCTATGGCCAAGCAGTTCAGCAACTCGCTGCCTGAGATGCTCGAGCAGGCGGTCAACGAGGTGTTCGACTTCTTGCGCCCGCCGCACAGCGAGTACAAGCGCAACTCAGAGTTCGAGGTTCCGCGCCGTGTCGCGCTACGGGGAATAATCGACCAGTGGTACACCAGGACATTCCCGGCCAAGTTTCTGCGCCCTCGTCACGAGGTTGAGCCGCAGCTCACGGCGCTCGAAAACGTGTTCTCGTCGCTTGACGGCAAGGGCTCGACCACCAAGAGCCACTACAGCCAGCTGTCCGAGGCGATCAAGCGGACGGCGCGCGGCGAGATGGGGCAGACCGAGTACTTCGCGTTTCGCGGTTACAACAACGGAGCGCTGCATCTGGAATTCAAGCGGCTCGACCTGCTGAAGCGCTTCAACCAAATCGCGGGCGGTGCGCGCTTGCGGGCAAAGGCGGCGGAATGAGCGCCAACAAGTTCCGCAACCCTGACGGCACCTATGACGGCGTAGGCATGATGGCGTCGCTCTCTGGCCAGTCACGCGAAGATGTGAAAGCAACGTTCAATCGAATCCGCGAGCAGCACAAGAAGACGGCAGCCTGCTCGCTGCACCGGCTCATGGCGACCGGAGAAAAGCGCAAGCAGTGGCGCTGCCAGGAGTGCGGCTGGGAGCCGGAAGCCGGCCAAGCGATTGCGTACGAGCAGGGACTGAAGCACGGGCGCGAGAACGCCGCTGGAGGCGGTCGTGGAACCTGAGCTGGAGAACTGGCCCTGGGCAGCGCGCGACAAGGCCCGCAAGGTCAAACCGTTCGTCGTGCACGCGCCGACCTACGTCGAGGCGCAGCGGATGGCCGCCCATCGCATGGGCTTCTATTCGGTCCGCCGCGACTCGGGTGAGATCGAATACGAGACCGCGAAGGTCGAGGTTCGGGCGCTGCATTTGGATGAGATCGAGGCGATTCGCAGGCGGGAGGCGGCGTGAACATCCTCACCCCGACCGACGTTGCGACCATGATGGGCTGCTCGCGTCGACTTGCGTTCAAGTACATGCGTGCGGCTGGGGCTGTGCAACAGGGCGAAGACCTGCGGATTGCTGAAGCGAGATTCAACCGATGGCTAAACGAGACGGATTTTTCAAACGCAAAGGCAGCCGGTTTTGGTGGTGCGCGACAGACCCACTCACGGGCCGGGAAAAGTCGACGAAGTGCACGAGCCTCGCAGCGGCCAAAGCCTGGAAGGCCAGCCGAGAGCTCGCCCTTCACAATCCGGCCCACGACCGCGCGTCCAAAGCGACGTTTGGAGAATGGTCCGCCAAGCTGATCGCCAAGAAAGCCGAGAAGCTGAAGCCGGTCTCGCTGCGCCTGTACCCGCAGTACTTCGGCCATTGGGTCCGTATCGTGCCCGAGTCCACCGTGCTGTCCGAGATCGGCCCGGGGACCTTCGACACCTTCATTTCTTTGCGCCGCGGGGACGGCGTGACCGACTACACGATCGGCAAGGAGCTGACGGCAATGGTGAGCATGCTCCGGTTCGCCAAACGTGACGGATGCTATCCGGGCGACCTGGAGGCTCTCCGGCCAATCGACTTCGAGGGGCACCACGTCAAGGGCACGCGGGCGCTGACCCCCGAGGAATTTATCTTGCTCATGGTCAAGCTGAGCCCCGCGCAGCAGGCGTTCGTCTGCGTGTGCATCGCGCTTGGCTGCCGCAAGTCGGAGGCGGGCCGGGTGGACGAGATCCGCGGGACCACGGTGTTCATCGCCGGCACCAAGACGGACGAGGCACGCCGAACCGTGCCGGTCCTGTCCCTGTTCCGGAAGCTGCTCGACGTCGCAGCGCCGCTGGTGCCGGTCTCCAAGTCGACCGTGAGCAACGTGTCCCGCTGGCTCTGGGCCGGGTGCGACGCCGCCGGCATTCCGCGTTGCTGCCCGAACGACCTCCGCCGCACCCATGCGAGCTGGCTGAAGGAGCTCGGGGTCGACAGCGACGTCGTGCGCCGCCTGCTCGGCCACACCACGAGCGCCCTGGTCGATGGCGTTTACGGTCGCCCGCGGCCCGAAAAACTGGCACTACTCGCGGAGAAATCGATCGCGGAAGCCCCACAGGGACACGACATTCCGGCGCTTCCGCCGCCGAGAAAGCACAATACCCCGCTCAAACGCGCGTTGACGGAAGGCGCCCATGGCTTACCCTCTCGTCCGGAAGACAGACGATCCTCGGCCAATAGGCCGAGAGGAGAACAGACAGTGAAAGTCCTGGTTGCACTCAAACGCGTTGCCGATCCCGACAACGCCAACAAGGTCAAAATCAGCCCCGCGGGTGATGCGATCGACACCAGCGGCCTCGAATGGAAGACCAATCCGTTCGATGAATACGCACTCGAAGCCGCGCTCCGCCTGACCGAAAACGGCAAAGCGCCGAAGAAGCGCGAAGGCGAAGTCGTGGTCGTCACGCTCGGCCCCAAGGAATGCGAAACCATGCTGCGCGCCGCGCTGGCCACCGGCGCCGACCGCGCGATCCGCATCGAAACCAATGACAACGACCTCGACGGTCGCTTGGTCGCGCACGCGCTCAAAGCCATCGTCGACGCCGAAAAGCCGGACTTGATCCTGCTCGGCAAGCAAGCCGTCGACGGCGACAGCAACCAAGTCGGACAGCGCTTGGCCGAACTCTTGGACTACCCGATGGCCACCTTCGCCGCCACCATCCAAGAAGAGACGGGCGCGCTGCTCGTCGGGCGCGAAGTCGACGGCGGCGTACTCACGCTGCGCGTCGGCCTGCCCGCCGTGGTCACGGTCGATCTGCGCATCGTCGCGCCGACCAGCGTCTACTCCAAGCTCACGCAAGCCGAAGCCGGCTTCAAACACGGCGACGGCGTGCGCTTCGCGCCCCTGCCCGCGATCATGGCCGCCAAGAAAAAGCCGCTCGAAGTCAAAGCCCTGGCCGACATCGCGCCCGGCGCGCAGCTCGCCACCAAGTACCTCAAGTTCGAGCGCCCGCCGCAACGCGCCGGTGGTGCCAAAGTCAAAGACGTGGCCGAGCTGGTCGAAAAGCTCACCACCGTTTCGAAGGTGATTTGAAGCATGTCCGACGCACTCGTGATTGCCGAACTCTCTGAAGACGGCAAACTCAAGAAATCCACGCTCTCTGCCATCACCTTCGCGCAGCGCGCGCTGCCCGCCCTCGGCGGCTCGTTCTCGATTTTGGTTTTGGGGGCGAACGCGACAACCGCTGCAGCTGAACTCAGCGGCTACGGTGCCGCCAAAGTGCTCAGCGCGAGCGACGCTTCCTTCGCCAAGTACACGGCCGAGCAATTCACCGCCACCGTCGCTGCAGTCGGCAAAGGCTTCGGGCTAATCGTCGCCACCGCGACCAGCTTCGGCAAGGACCTATTGCCGCGCGTGGCCGCCCGTTTGGACGCCGCCTACGCCGGCGACTGCGCAGGCGTCTCGGTCGAAGGCGGCAAGCTCGTCTACAAACGCCCGATGTTCGCGGGCAACGCCTACGGCTACTGCACGCTCAACACGCCGATTCAAGTCGCCACCGTACGCCAAAGCGAAGTCGACCCCGCAGCGCCGAGCGGCGGCAACTCAGCGGTCGAAGCCGTCGCCAAAGCCGCTCCCCCCGGCTCCGCCGCGCGCGTCCAATTCGTCTCGCTCGAGGCCGTCAAGAGCGCCCGCCCCGAACTCGGTGAAGCCAAAGTCATCGTCAGCGGTGGCCGTGCCCTCAAAGAGAAGTTCAACGAAGTCCTCGAACCCCTCGCCGACTCCCTGGGCGCCGCCCTGGGCGCCAGCCGTGCCGCAGTCGACGCTGGCTACGCCCCCGGTGACTACCAAGTCGGCCAAACCGGCAAAATCGTCGCCCCCCAGCTGTACTTCGCGATCGGCATCTCGGGCGCCATCCAACACATTGCCGGCATGAAGGGCTCCAAAGTCATCGTCGCCATCAACAAAGACCCCGAAGCCCCCATCTTCCAGCTCGCCGACTACGGCCTCGTGGCCGACCTATTCACGGCCGTCCCCGCGCTAGTAACAGAGCTCAAGAAGCGCGCGTAACCCGGTCGCTCACGGGCGCGCTCGCCGCGGGAGCGCCTCGCCGCGGGAGCGCCTCGCCGCGG
>Ga0315912_10002822_pt1 | contig 17982 bp, 17 predicted proteins | sample VfabasoilMG_FD_204469 | JGI IMG/M metagenome (GOLD analysis project Ga0315912, IMG submission 204469) | Garden soil microbial communities collected in Santa Monica, California, United States - V. faba soil | ecosystem: Environmental > Terrestrial > Soil > Garden | place: USA: California...
GCCCCAGGCCGAAGAAGCCGTAGAAGGGCCCGACGGCGCGCAGGTACAGCGTGCCGGCTTCGAGCATCTGCGCGTCGGTGCTGAACAGCCGCAGCCAGGTGTGCGGAAAGGCCGCCGCCCACAGGCCCACGGCCGAGGTCATGACGAAGGCCAGCGCCGCGCCAATGGCGGCGGCGCGCATCGCACGCTCGCGTTGACCGGCGCCGATGCAGGTGCCGACCATCGCCACCAGTGGCGCGCCCAGGCCGAAGACCAGCGGCACCATCAGATACTCCAGCCGCGAGGCCGTGCCGTAGCCGGCGATCGCCGCGGCGCCGAAGGCGCCGACCAGCGCCGTGCTGATGGCGATGGTCAGGTTGGTGGCCACGGTGGAGATCGAGCCGGTCAGCCCCACCACCAGGATGTCCTTGAACAGCGCCCAGCGCAGGCGCACGCCGCGCAGTGTGGGCCGCAGCAGGCTGTGGCGCGACCACAGGTAGGCAGCCAGCGCGATGCTGCCCAGCGCGTAGTAGGCCAGCAGCGCGATCGCGCCGCCGGCAATGCCTAAGCCCGGCAGCGGGCCGCCGCCGAAGATCATCCAGGCCGACATTGGCACCAGCAGCACCGCGCCGACCACGGTGACCAGCGCCGGATAGGCCATGTTGCCAGTGCCGCGGATCACCGCCGACAACGAGTTGAACAACCACACCAGCACGGCGCCGGCGAACACCCAGTTCGAATAGAGCAGCGCCGCATCGAGCGCAGCGCCGCTGCCGCCCATGCGCGCATAGAGCCAGCGCCCGCCGCCGAGCACGGCCACGCTGAACAACAGCCCGAAACCGAGCGCGATGGCGATCGAATGCAGCACCAGCGCATCGGCATCGTCGCGGCGCCGTGCGCCCAGCGCGCGGGCGATCGCCGAGGCGATGCCGCCGCCCATCGCGCCGGCCGAGGTCATCTGCATCAGCATCACCACCGGGAACACCAGCGCCATGCCGGCCAGCGCATCGGTGCCGAGCTGGCCGATGAAGTAGGTCTCGACCAGCCCGGTGCCGGCCTGCGCCAGCATCACCAGCACGTTGGGTGCGCCCAGTCGCAACAGCGTGGGCAGGATCGGCGCTTCGAGCAGCGCCTTCGTGCGCGGGTTCATGCCGTAGCCGCCCGCAGCACTCGCGCCTCGCGGATCGGCAGATTCACCAGTGCCGCGCCGACCGCCAGCAAGATGTCGATGTACCAGACCCAGTCGTAGCTGCCGGTGGCCTCGAACACGCGTCCGCCGAGCCAGGCGCCGAGGAAACCGCCGACCTGGTGCGACAGCATGACGATGCCGAACAGCGTCGCCATGTTGCCCAGGCCGAAAAACTTGGCCACCAGCCCGGCGGTCGGTGGCACGGTGGACAGGAAGGTCAGGCCCATCACCGCCGCGAACACCAGCACCGTGGTGCCGGTCTTCGGCGCCAGCAGGAACAGCAGCACCGCCAGTGCACGTGCCGCGTACACCAGCGCCAGCAGCGACTTCATGCGCCAGCGGCCGATGGCCCAGCCCATGGCCACGCTGCCGACGATGTTGAACAGCCCGATCAGCGCCAGCGACCATGCGCCGAACTGCACCGGCAGCCCGCACAACGCGATGACGCCAGGCAGATGCGTGCCCAGGAAGGCGACGTGGAAACCGCAGACGAAGAAGCCGGCACCCAGCAGCAGATAGTCGCGGTTGCGCAGCGCCTCGCCGATCGCCTCACGCGTGCCCACCGGCTTGGCGCCGGCCGGCGCGGCCTGCAGTGCATTGCCCTTCAGCACGAACACCGCCGGCAGCGCCAGCAGCACGATCAAGCCCAGGATCTGCATCGCACCGGCCCAGCCGAAGCCGAGCATCAGCGCACCGGCGATCGGCGCCATTGCAAACTGGCCGAAGGAGCCGCCGGCATTGACGATGCCCGTGGCGATGCCGCGCTTGTCGGCCGCGATCAGCCGCGAGGTGGCCGACATCAGCACCGCCGGCCCGGCCATGCCCGCGCCGCCGGCCGCCAGCACGCCGATGGCAAAGATCAGCCCGGCCGTGCTGGTCATGAGGGGCGTGATGAAGGTGCCGATGGCCACCAGCGCGATGCCGACCAGCAGCACGCGGCCGGTGCCCACCTTGTCGGCCATCGCGCCGGCGAAGGGCTGCGTCAGCCCCCACCACAGCTGGCCGAAGGCGAAGGCCAGGCTGATGCTGCCCAGCCCCAGGCCGGTGGCGGTGTTCAACGAACCCAGGAACAGCCCCATGGTCTGGCGCGTGCCCATGGTCAGCGCGAACACACCGGCCGATGCCAGCAGCACCAGCCACAGCGGCCAGCGCAGCGGCGCCGCTTGCGCGGGACTATTCATTGCCGTCTCCCGAGTTGAGCGGCGCCAGCCGCTCGAGCGACTGATCCGCCAGCACATGCAGCGCCATCACCGTGTCGGCGCCGAGCTGTTGGTTCAGCTGTTCCTGCGCCGCCTTCCAGTGGCGCTGCGCCTCGGCGCGCTTGTCGCGCCCTGCCGGCGTGATGTGCACGCTGCGGCTACGGCCGTCGTCGCCTGGCATCAACTCCAGCCAGCCGGCGGCGACCAGCGGCTTCAGGTTGCGCGTCAGCGTCGAGGCATCCATCGTCATCGCCTCCGCCAAGTCGCCGGGACGGATGGGCCCCAGCCGCAGCACGTGGGACAGCAGCGAGTACTGCGTGGTCTTCAGCCCGGCCTTGGCAAGCTCCAGGTCGTAGAGCTGCGAAACACGCCGCACCAGCTGGCGCAGCTTGAAGTTGGTGCAGCCTTGAGGCTTGGTCGATGTATTGCTCACGGCTTTGATTGTATCTACAATTATTGCAGTTGCAACTGTATGGAGCCCCGATGAACCCCGAAGCCACCCTGGCCGCCTGGAACGAAGAACTGGAAGCCGTACGCCGACGCGCCGTCGGCGCGCAGCCGGGCATATCGCGGCCCGAGCAGCTGCAGGGCAAGAGCGGGCTGCAGATCATGCAGGCCATGCTGGCCGGCGAGCTGCCCTACCCGCACATCATGCAGACGCTGGACTTCGATCTGGTGCAGGTGGACAAGGGCAAGGCCGTGTTCCAGGGCATGCCGCAGCTGATGCACTACAACCCGTTGGGCAGCGTGCACGGCGGCTGGTATGCCACGCTGCTCGATTCGGCGCTGGGCTGCGCCGTGCACACCGCGCTGGAGGCCGGCCAGGCCTACACCACGGCGGAACTGGGCATCAACATCGTGCGCGCCGCGTCGCTGAAGAGCGGCCCGCTGCGCGCCATCGGCCAGGTGCTGCACGTCGGCCGGCAGCTGGCCACGGCCGAGGCGCGCATCGTCGGCGCCGACGGCAAGCTCTACGCGCACGGCAGCACCACCTGTCTGGTGTTCGAGCCGGGCAAGCGCTGAGCTGGCGCTACAGTAGGTGCCGAGGCACCGACCATGAGCACCGCCCCTATCCTGAGCTGGCACGCCCACGTCTACTACGACCCGGCGCACAGCCGCAGCACGGCCGAGGCGCTGCGCCAGCGCATCGGCGAGCGCTTCGTCGTGCAGCTGGGCCGCTGGCACGACGTGCCGGTCGGGCCGCACAGCGCGGCGATGTACCAGGTGGCCTTCGCTCCCGAGCTCTTCGCGAGCTTCGTGCCGTGGCTCATGCTGCACCGCGACGGGCTGGACGTGCTGGTGCACCCGAACACGCTGGCGCCGCGCGACGACCACCTGCGTCACGCGCTGTGGCTGGGCGACAAGCGTGCGCTCAAGCAGGAGGTGCTGCCGCTGCGCATAGCCGCCGCCGACGAGTCGCCGATCGTGCCCAACACCACGCCCACCGTCGAAGCATGATCTTCGTTCCCGCCGTTCAGCCGCTGGCCGCCCCGTCAGCGCTGGCCTGGTGCTTTGCCTTCGTCGACGGCCAGCTGCTGCTGCCCGAGGACGACGACGCCGCGCTGCAACCGCAGCCGCTGCTGGGCTTCGAAGGCCTGGCGATGGCGCGCCACTACCTGGGGCGGCTGGACGAGATCGACTGCTGGGCACTGCGCTTGAGCGCAGTGCCGGTCGGCTGGCGGCGCAGCGCGCTGCGCGCGGCGATGCTGCAGTTCCCGGCGGCGTTGATGGGCGTGGCCAGCCGCGCGGCGCAGGTGCTGGAATGGGACCGCGCGCACCGCTTCTGCGGCGTCTGCGGCACGCCCACCGAGCCGGCGGCGCACGAGCGCTCGCGCAAGTGCCCGGCCTGCGGCCATGCCGCCTACCCGCGGTTGAGCCCGGCGATGATGGTGCTGGTGTGGCGCGGCCACGAGTTGCTGCTGGCGCGCGCGCCGCATTACGCGCCGGGCATGTTCAGCGCGCTTGCCGGCTTCGTCGAGAGCGGCGAATCGCTGGAGGAATGCGTGCACCGCGAGGTGGCCGAAGAAGTCGGCGTGCGCGTGCGCGGCCTGCGCTACTACGGCAGCCAGAGCTGGCCCTTCCCGCACAGCCTGATGGTGGCCTACACGGCCGAGTGGGCCGGCGGCGAGATCGTGCGTCAGGAAGACGAGATCGAGGACGCCGGCTGGTTCCGCATCGACGCGCTGCCCGGCGTGCCGCCGCGTTTTTCCATCGCCGGCCACTTGATCCGCGACAGCGTCGAGCGCCTGCGCAACGGTCTGGCACCTTGATTTGCCCGCGAGCGGCCCCAGTTTCCCGGTTCACCGGAGAAACCGCATGGGAGCTGCCGACGCCTTCCTGCTCGACGCCTATTCGCGCACCGTCAGCGAGGTCGTCGATCGTGTGGCCCCGAGCGTGGCCGCAGTGCGCGTCGGCGGCAGCGGCGCCGGCTCGGGCTTCCTGTTCACGCCCGACGGCTACCTGCTGAGCAACTCGCACGTCGTACGTGCCGGGCGGCCCGGCTTTCCCAAGCCAAAGCCCAGCTTTGAAGTCTCGCTCGACGACGGCCGCGAATTCGCCGCACGCTTCGTCGGCGACGACCCCCACACCGACCTGGCGGTGCTGCACATCGACGGCCTGTCCAACGGCACGCTGACGCATGCGCCGCTGGGTCGCTCGGCCGGGCTGAAGCGCGGCGAGATCGCCATCGCCATCGGCAACCCGCTGGGCTTCGAGCACACCGTCACCGCCGGCATCGTCAGCGCGCTCGGGCGCAGCATGCGCGCACAAAGCGGCCGCACCATCCCCGACGTGATCCAGACCGATGCGGCGCTGAACCCGGGCAACTCCGGCGGGCCGCTGCTGAACGCCCGCGCCGAGGTCATCGGCGTCAACACCGCCATCATCCGCGGCGCACAGGCGCTGTGTTTCGCGGTGGCTATCGACACCGCCAGCTGGGTGATCCCGCAGCTGCTGCAGCACGGCCGTGTGAGGCGGGCGCACCTCGGCGTGGGCGGCAGCACCGTGCCGTTGCACCGCCGCGTGGTGCTGGCCTACGGCCTGAAGCAAAGCCACGGCGTGCGCGTGTTGAACATCGAGCCCGGTAGCCCGGCCGAACGCGCCGGGCTGCACATCGGCGACGTGATCATCGGCCTGGACGGACTGGACATCGATTCGGTGGACCGCTTGCACCAGGCGCTGGACGCCAGCCGTATCCAGCGCGACGGCATGATCAAGCTGCTGCGCGGCGCGGCGTCGCCGCAGCCGATGTACTTCGGCGTGCGGCCGGTGGAGCGCGCCTCGGTCTAGGAATCGCCGTGCTCGAACGCGAGCTTCAGCCCCAGACCCACCAGCACGAGGCCGCTGCTGCGGTAGACCCAGGTCAGCACCAGAGGGCGCGAACGCAGCCAAGCCGACAGCAGACCGGCACCGAGCCCCATCGGCCCCTTGACCACGAAGGTCAGTGCGGCGAACACCAGCCCGAGCACGAAGACCGACAGTGCCGGGCGCGCGGCGCCGGGCAGCACGAACTGCGGCAGGAAGGCGAAATAGAAAACCGCGATCTTCGGGTTGGAAACGTTGGACAGGGCACCGTCGACAAACAGCCGCCGCAGCGAACGCGGCGCAGCCACCGGCACGGCCAGCTCGTGCGCCCGCGTGCGCAGCAGCTGCACGCCCAGGTAGACCAGATAGACGGCGCCCACCAGCTTCAGTGCCAGGAACAGCCACTCCGAGGTGCGCAGGATCGCGCCCAGCCCCAGAGTGGCCAGCAGCGTGTGGCCGACCAAGCCGACGCTGACGCCGGCGGCCGTCGCCACGCCGGCCGCCGCGCCCTGCGCGATCGAGCGTGACATCACCAGGATCATGTCCTGCCCCGGCGTGACGATCAGCACCAGCGAGGCGACGACGAACAGAACCCAACTCACTTCGGGCATCGCTGTCTCCGGCTACAACGACATGTTCTGATAGGACAGCACGGTCTTCTTCACGTGCACCGAGATGATCGCCACCACCTCGTCGGGCCGCGCCGGGCGCAGCAGCTGTTCCGATTCCACCGACACCTTGGTGACCAGCGAGTCGTCCTCCAGCAGGCAGTAGAACGGCATGGGGTCCGGATCGGCCGGCAGTTCGGGCCGCCCTTCCATCGAGCCATGCGGCACGCGCAGGCCGTCGAGCAGCGTCTTCAGTCGGTTGTCGATGTCACCACCGTCGGTGATCAGCGTGCCGCGCGGCTGCTGGCGGAACAGCAGCACCGACAGTTCCACGTACAGGTTCAGCCGCTGCGTCACCAGCGGCGCGAACAGCAGCCCGCCCTTCTCGACGATGACCGACACCTTGCCCGCGCGCGGCGGGTGCGCGAGCAGCGTATCGGCCGCATCGCGCAGCGGGTGTTCCTGCCACAGCCGCTGCAGCTGCGGATGCAGCGCACGCCGGATCTCCCACTTGTGCGTGGACTTCGCGCCCTGCCCGCGCAGCGGGCCCTCATAGATCAGGCGGAACTCCATCGCACGCCGCCGGCCGCCGTCAGACGATGCGCGTCTTCTTGCCCGCCCAGTACTTGTCGCGCAGCGGCTTCTTGTACAGCTTGCCGGTGGGCAGTCGCGGCAGCTGATCCATGAAGTCCACGCTGCGCGGGCACTTCAGCTTGGCCAGATGCTGTTGACAGAAGCCGATCAGCTCGGCTTCCAGCTCCGGCCCGGGCTGCACGCCCGGCATCGGCTGCACGACGGCCTTGACCTCCTCGCCCATTTCCTCGTTGGGCACGCCGAACACCGCCGCATCCGCCACCTTGGGGTGCGTGATCAGCAGGTTCTCGCATTCCTGCGGATAGATGTTGACGCCGCCGCTGATGATCATGAAGGTGCTGCGGTCGGTCAGGTACAGGAAGCCGTCGTCGTCGACGTAGCCGACGTCGCCTACCGTGCTCATCGTACCGTCGGCCGAGCGCGATTGTTGGGTGCGTTCCGGGTCGTTGAAGTACTCGAAGGGCGTGGCGGTCTTGAACCAGATCTCGCCCGGCTTGCCCTTGGGCGCAGGCTGCATGTTCTCGTCCAGGATGTGCAGGTCGCCGAGCAGGACCTTGCCCACCGAGCCCTTGTGCGCCAGCCACTGCGGGCTGTCGCAGGCGGTGAAGCCCAGGCCCTCGGTGGCGCCGTAGTACTCGTGGATGATCGGGCCCCACCACTCGATCATCTGTTCCTTCACCTGCACCGGGCAGGGCGCGGCAGCATGGATGGCGATCTCCAGCGTCGAGCGGTCGTGCTGGTTGCGAATCTCCGGAGGAAGCTTCAGCAGGCGGCTGAACATCGTCGGCACCAGCTGGCTGTGCGTGACCTTGTACTTCGGGATCAGGCTCAGGTACTGCTCGGGATCGAAGTGCTCCATGATGATCACCGTGCCGCCCACGCCCAGCGCGAGGCTGACCGCAGCGTTGGGCGCCGAGTGGTACAGCGGCGCCGGCGACAGGTAGATCATGTCCTCGCGGTAGCGCCACAGCTTGTGCAGAAAGTGGAACAGCGGCAGCGGCTCGGACGGCGGCGTCTCGGGCAGCGGCCGCACGATGCCTTTGGGCCGGCCGGTCGTGCCCGACGAGTACAGCATCGCGGTGCCCAGCTGCTCGTCGGCGATCGGCGTGTCCGGGAAGGCGGCGATGGCCGTCGCATAGTCCCGGAAGGGCGCGGCCAACTGCGGCCCGCCGTCCACCACCAGGCACAGCTTCACCGCCGGGCAGGACTTCAGCGCCTCGGCGGCCACCGCCAGCTTGGCACGCGAGCTGATGAGCAGCTGCGATTCGCTGTTGTTGACGATGTAGGCCAGCTCCTCGGCGGTGAGGAAGCTGTTGATGCAGGTGAAGTACAGCCCCGCGCGGTAGCCGGCCGAGCAGGCTTCGAGGAAGCGGTTGTTGTTTTCCATGAAGATCGAGTAATGGTCCAGCCGCTTCAGCCCCTGCGCGCGCAGCAGGTGCGCCAGGCGATTGCAGCGCGACTCGAAGTCGCGGTAGCTGACCGCCTCGCCCGTGTTGGCCATGATGAAGGCCGGCCGGTCGGGGTGCTGGGCGGCGTACTTGCCTGGGTACATCGGTTGTCTCCTGGTTCTCAGTCGGGTACGAAGATGTTGCGGCCGTCCGCGCCTTGCTGAACACGGCCCGGACGGCCCAGACTGTCGCGATTTTGCAGTTCCCAAAGCCGCGCCGGGTCGTCGGGCAGGTTGGCGATGAAACGGCGACCGTCGGCATCGAGCCGGCCGAAGACCACGCCGAAGTCCGGCCCGTCCTTGCCGTGCATCACGGTGTAGGTCTCGATGATCGCCCTGCCCTGCGGCATCTCGGTGAACGGCGCCTTCGGCAACGCGTCGAGTTGCGCCTGCAACACCGACGGCGCCTCGCGCCGCCACGGCCCGGCCGGCGCTTCGGTCGAGTACACGCCGAAGGAGTGTTTGGTGACGTAGTTGCCGTTCGCCGTGACCAGACCGAAGGCACCCGGTCGCACGCGCAGCGAACGCATCGTCTGGCTGATCGAATGCGTCACGTAGTTGTTGCCCGGTCCGCCGAAGTACGGCAGCCCGCCGGTGATCGTGAGTCCGCGCTCGTCGTCCTCGGCCAGGCCGATCTCCTGGCAACCGATCTGCACCGCCGAGGCGAAGCAGCTGTACAGGTCGATCACCTCGATGTCGTCCAGCGTCTTGCCGGCCATGTCCAGCGCCTGGCGCGAGGCTGCGCGGATGGCGGGCGACGAATGCAGGTCGATGCGCTCGCTGACGTACCAGTGGTCGTGCGCATCGGCGCAGCCGTGCAGGAACACCCACTTGTCGCGCGGCACGCCCAACTCGCGCGCGCTGACCACGCTGGTCATGACCACCGCGGCGGACTGGTCGATGTAGGCATGCGCGTTCATCAGCTTCGGGTACGGGAAGCCGATCCAGCGGTTGGCGTCGTTCACCGTCACCAATTGCTCGGCGCTGTAACCCTGGCGCCGCGTGGCCAGCGGGTTGGCGGCAGCCACCGCGGCGAAGCGAGCCATCAGCGTGCCGATCGCTTGCTGGTGTTGATCGATCGAACGCCCTCGCGCGCCGCGTAGCGCGTTCTCGAACAGCGGGTACATGACGATCGCCGCGCGCATGCGGTGCAACTCTTCATGCTCGTTCCAGCCGCGCCGCGCATCGCCGATCAGCTCGGGTGCGCCGCCCGGATCTTCGTTCCAGAGACCGGCCGCGCCCCTGCGCTCCAGCCCATGCTGTGTGCGCAGCGCTTCGCCGCCACACAGCAGCACCGCGCGCATCTCGCCGCGCGCAATGTCCTCGGCAAACCGGTTCAGCAGGTATTGCGGCATGTTGCCGCCGCTGTAGCTGTAGATGTGGCGTGACGCCTTCAGCCCCAGCCGCGCAGCCACGCTGCGCGGCGGGTTGGCCGAGGCACCCAGCTTCGTCGCGAAGCGCGGCGAGGTGTCGGCAAAGCTGCGGATCATCGCTACCGTGTCGATGGCCTCGGCCATGCCCGCGGCGCCGCTGTCCTGCAACGCCAGCCGTGCCGCCTGCGCGATCAGCTCGTAGGGCGAGCGTCCCTGCTCGGCAGACGTGTCGGTGTCCGTGACATCGCCGCAACCGACGAGCACCGGCATGCGCCCATCGATCGCCTCCATCGGCAGCCTACTTGCCCAGGCCCATCGAGCGCGCGATCACCTCTTTCATGATCTCGTTCGTGCCGCCGTAGATGCGCGACACGCGCGTGTCCGCATAGGCGCGCGCGATCGGGTACTCCCACATGAAGCCGTAGCCGCCGTGCAGCTGCAGGCATTCGTCGATGACCCTACCGGCCATGTCGGTGCAGTTGAGCTTGGCCATCGATGCGGTGGGCGGGTCCAGTTCGCCGGCCAACAGCAGCGCCATGCAGCGATCGACGAAGACCCGCGCCATCTGCACCTGCGACTGCAGCTCGGCCAGCTTGAAGCGCGTGTTCTGGAAGCTCGCCACCGGGTTGCCGAAGACCTTGCGCTCGCGCACGTAGGCCATCGTGTCCTCGATCGCCTGCTGCGCCGAAGCCACGGCGCCGATGGCGATCTGCATGCGTTCCCAGGGCAGCTCCTGCATCAGGTAGACGAAACCCTGGCCTTCGTTGCCCAGCAGGTTGGCCTCGGGCACCTTGACGTCGTCGAAGAACAGCTCCGAGGTGTCCTGCGCCTTCAGCCCCAGCTTCTTCAGCCGCTTGCCGCGCTCGAAGCCGGGCATGCCGCGCTCCACCAGGATCAGGCTCGTGCCCTTGGCGCCGAGTGCCGGGTTGGTCTTGGCGACGGTGATCACCAGATCGGCGTTCCAGCCGTTGGTGATGAAGGTCTTGGCGCCGTTGACGGTGTAGTAACCCTCGCCGTCCTTCACGGCACTGGTCTTCACCGACTGCAGGTCGGAGCCGACGCCGGGCTCGCTCATCGCGATGGCGCCGATGATCTCGCCGCGCGCCATGCGCGGCAGGTAGTTGGCCTTCTGTTCCTCGCTGCCGTACTTGAAGATGTAGGGCGCGACGATCTCCGAGTGCAGCGAGAAGCCCAACCCCGTGGTGCGGGCCTTGGAGGTCTCCTCCATCATCACCATGCTGTACAGGCGATCGGCACCGGCGCCGCCGTAGGGCTCGGGCATGCTCGGGCAGAGGAATCCGTGCTCGCCCGCCTTGCGCCAGACCTCGCGGTCGACGTAGCCGCGCTCCTCCCAGGCCTCGTGCTGCGGGATGACCTCCTTTTCCAGGAACCTGCGGAAGGACGCGCGGAACTCCTCGTGCTCGGGGCTGAACAGCTTGCGCGGAATCATCGCGTCGCTCCTTCGTTGGCCTACAGCCGTTCGACGATCGTCACGTTGGCCTGGCCGCCGCCTTCGCACATGGTCTGCAACCCGTAGCGCTTGCCGCGGGCATGCAGCGCATGCACCAGCGTGGTCATCAGCTTGGTGCCCGACGCGCCCAGCGGGTGGCCCAGCGCGATCGCGCCGCCGTTGACGTTGAGCCGCGCCGGGTCGGCGCCGGTGTTCTGCAGCCAAGCCAGCGGCACCGAGGCAAAGGCCTCGTTGACCTCGAACAGATCGATGTCGTCGATCTTCATGCCGGCCTTCTTCAGCGCATGGTGCGTGGCCGGCAGCGGCGCCTCGAGCATGATCACCGGATCGCCGCCGATCACCGTCATGTGGTGGATGCGCGCCAGCGGCTTGACGCCCAGCGCCTTCAGGCCCTTGTCGTTGACCACCATCACGCCGCTCGCGCCATCGCAGATCTGGCTGGCGCTGGCCGCGGTGATGTAGCCGCCCTCGCGCAGCAACTTGACGCCGGCGATGCCTTCGAGCGTGGCGTCCATGCGGATGCCTTCGTCGGCGGTGTGCGGCTCGCTCAGCGCCGGCCCTTCGGCCAGCTTCGCTGCGATCGGCACGATCTCGGCCTTGAAGGCACCTTCCAGCGTCGCCGCCTTGGCACGCTGGTGGCTCTGCAGCGAGAAGCGGTCGAGTTCGTCCTTCGACAGCTTGTACTTCTCGCACATCATCTCGGCACCCATGAACTGGCTGAAGTCGGGCCCGGGAAAACGCTCGCGGATCACCGGACTCATGTAGTGACCCAGGCCGGCTTCCTTGTAGACCTTGGGCAGCACGGCCATCGGCACGCGCGACATGCTTTCCACGCCGGCGGCGATGACGCAGTCCATCGTGCCCGACATCACCGCCTGCGCCGCGAAGTGCAAGGCCTGCTGCGACGAACCGCATTGCCGGTCGATGGTCACGCCCGGCACGTTCATCGGCAGCTTGGAAGCCAGTGCGGCCATGCGGCCGATGCAACCACTTTGCTGGCCGGCCTGCAGCACGCAGCCCATGATCACGTCTTCCACCAGCGCCGGGTCGGCGCCGCTGCGCTCGAGCAATGCGTCGAGCACTTGCGCGGCCAGGTCCACCGGATGCCAGCCCGAGACACGGCCCCCACGCTTGCCACCGGCAGTGCGCGCGGCGGCGACGATATAAGCTTCAGCCATGATGCGTTTCCTTTGCGATGAGACCCGGTCGTTTCGGGCACAAAATGTGAAGGCGCAGCATAGCGCGTCGCGCGCACCCATGAACAGTCGCGCAAGTGACAACCACCCCTAGAGGCAATCCGCATGAAACTGTCTTCCGACATCTCGGCCGTGATCACCGGCGGCGCTTCCGGCCTGGGCGCCGCCACCGCGCGGCGACTGGCCAAGCACGGCGTCAAGGTGGCGCTGTTCGACCTGAATGCCGACGCCGGCGAGGCCCTGGCCAAGGAACTGGGCGGCGTGTTCTGCAAGGTCGATGTGACCAGCGAAGAGCAGGTCGACGCCGCCTTCGCCAAGGCCCGCGCTGACCAAGGCCAGGAGCGCATCCTGGTCAACTGCGCCGGCACCGGCAACGCCATCAAGACCGCCAGCCGCGACAAGAAGACCGGCGAGATCAAGGCCTTCCCGACGCTGAACTTCGACCGCATCATCCAGATCAACCTGGTCGGCACCTTCCGCTGCATCGCCAAGAGCGCCGCCGGCATGCTGACGTTGCCGGAGCTGGAACACGGCGAGCGCGGCGCCATCGTCAACACCGCGTCGGTGGCGGCGCAGGACGGGCAGATCGGCCAGGCCTCCTACTCGGCCTCCAAGGCCGGCATCGTCGGCATGACGCTGCCGATCGCCCGCGACCTGATGGGCGAAGGCATCCGCGTCAACACCATCCTGCCCGGCATCTTCGAAACCCCGCTGCTGGCCGGCCTGCCCGATAACGTCAAGGACGCGCTGGCCGCGTCGGTGCCCTTCCCCAAGCGCCTGGGCCAGCCCGACGAATACGCGGCACTGGCCGAATTCATGATCAGCACCGGCTACATGAACGGCGAATCCGTGCGCATCGACGGCGCCATCCGCATGGCCCCGCGATGAAAGCCACAGCCGCCCCGCCCGCCAACCCCGACTCCGCGCTGGCGGGCGAGCGCGACCGGCTGCCCCGGCCCACGCTGCACTACCCCTTCGAGCAGCCGCCCGATCCGGGCACGGCGCTCGCGGTGGCACCCGGCGTGGTGTGGATGCGCATGCCACTGCCGATGATGCTGAACCACATCAACATCTGGGGCATCGAGGACGGCGACGGCTGGGCGATCGTCGACACCGGCATGCGCACCGACGAGACGCTGGCCGCCTGGCGCCAGCTGTTCGCCAGCGCCACCGATGGCAAGAAGCTGAGCCGCATCTTCTGCACCCACATGCACCCGGACCACGTGGGCATGGCCGGCTGGTTGACGAAGAAGTTCAAGTGCCGACTGTGGATGACGCGGCTGGAATACCTGAACTGCCGCGTGCTCACCGCCGACACAGGCCGCGAGGCGCCCGACGACGGCATCGTCTTCTATCACCGCGCCGGATGGAGCGACGCCGCCATCGAGAACTACCGCGCGCGCTTCGGTAACTTCGGCAAGCGCATCCATGCGCTGCCCGACAGCTACCGGCGCATCGTCGATGGCGAAATGCTGCGCATCGGCAGTCACGACTGGCGCGTCATCGTCGGCACCGGCCATTCGCCCGAGCACGCCTGCCTGTACTGTCCCGAGCTGAAGCTGCTGATCAGCGGCGACCAGGTGCTGCCGCGCATTTCGTCCAACGTCTCGGTGCACCCCACCGAGCCCGACGAGAACCCGATGGCCGACTGGCTGGCGTCGCTGGCCAAGATCAAGGCGCAGGTGCCGGACGATGTGCTGGTGCTGCCCGCGCACAACGAAGCCTTTCGCGGGTTGCATGCGCGGCTGGACTACCTGAGCGCGACGCAGCTGCGCACGCTGGCGCGGCTGCGCAAGTCACTTTCCGAGCCGCGCCGCACCATCGACGTCTTCGGCGCGCTGTTCGCACGCGCCATCGGCGAGAACGACGCCGGGCTGCTGAATCTGGCCACCGGCGAGAGCCAGGCCTGCCTGAACTACCTGCTGCACCGCGGCGAGATCTCACGCGAGATCGACGCCGACGGCGTGGCCTGGTACCGGCGCACGGCGGACTGAAGATGCTGCCACGGCCGCTGCGGCGAATCGCGCTGCTCGCCGCGGCGCTGTTCGCGCATGCGCTGGCCGGCGCCGCCGGCTTCGGTGAGCCCGGCGGACCGGAGCCGCGCGAACTCGACGCGGTGTTCGAGCAGCTGCGCGCCGACCCGTACGCGATGGAGCTGCTGATCAGCTTCGGCACCTCCAAGGGCGGCTCGGCCGGCCATCTGGCGCTGGCGCTGCGCGACGGCGACGACGACACCGTGTACTCCGCCAACTTCTATGCCGACCGCGACCCGAAGCATGCGCAGGGCTTCTACACCCGCGAGCTGATGATCGCAGTGCCGAAGAAGGAATACCTGTACGGCACCCGCTCCTCGCTGGGCGAGACCGCGTCTTTCGGGCTGGACTACGGCGAGGTCTACAAGCGTTCGGTGATCGGCATCCGCGTCCACGGTGTGCCGCAGGCCGAGAAGGACGCGCTGCGCGGCTTCTTCAAGCGCCTGAACGACGACTACGCCCGCCATGCGAGCGTCACCGACTACCACAGCGGTGACATCAGCTACGACTACATGAACTTGAATTGCGCCAAGACCATTGGTGCGGCCTTCAAACATGGCGCCGGCTATGGCGAGCTGGTGGTACGCGACCCGCTGCCGCTGTCCGCGCTGGTGCGCGCCATCGCCGCGGTGTCGGCCAACATCCCCACCGAGATGGCGCTGAAGCTGGTCGAACAGTGGAACGCGCGCGGCTACACGATGGACGTGGTGCTGTACAAGAAGTGGCCGCACTCGCGCTGGGTCGACCCGCACGACGAGCCGAAGCTCGCCTTCGCTGCCTTGCCCGACCGCTTCCCGTCGGTGCTGTCGCTGGACTACCGCGCCGACGCCGGCCACTACGAGGACGAGGACAACCTGTACGCGATGTTCCTGCTGCGGTACCTGGGCCGCTGGGGCCTGACGATCGACGAGGACTCGCAGGAGCTGAAGCTTCTGACCGGTACCGCCACGCTGCCCTATGCGCAGGCGGCACAACGGGCGCGCAGTCAAGCCGTCGAGCAGAGCAAGAACCTGCTGCGCCGCTTGCCGGTGGGCGTACGCAGCGCCGCCGGCCTCACCGGCGAGGCCGACCACCCCTACGACTTCACGGCCGTCGGCCCCTGAGCACCATGTCCGAATCCACCTCCGCCGAATACGGCCCGGTGCGCGTCTACTTCGGCGAGAAGTCCGGCAAGTACCCCGACGGCAACCAGGTGGTGGTGCGCGGCAGCGACACGCTGGCGGTGTTCGACACGCCGCAGGTCGCCAAGCGCATTCCTGAAGTGCTGGCCGCTGCGGACCTGGCGATCCTCGGCCACGTGCACGAGGACCACATGGCCGGGCTGCACCTGATGCCGGGCAAGCCGGTGCACGTGCACCACGCCGACCTGCAGGCGGTGCAGAGCTTCGAAGGGCTGTCGCGCCACTATGGCTACCCGCAGCCGGTGCTGGACAACCTGCGGCGCAAGATCGAAGTCGACTTCCACTACACATCGCGGCCCGACGCCGTGGGCTACGCCGACGGCGCGCTGTGGGAGCTGGGCGGCGTTCGTGTGCGCGCCGTGCACCTGCCGGGCCACACCGCCGGCCACAGCGTGCTGCTGGTCGAACCGCAGGGCATCGCCTTCATCGGCGACATCGACCTGTCCGGCTTCGGCCCGTACTACGGCGACGCCACCTCCAGCCTGGCCGACTTCCGGCGCTCGCTGGCCCGGCTGCCAGAGCTGCCGGCCACGCGCTGGATCACCTCGCACCACAAGGGCGTGGTGCACGAGCGCGCGCATTTCCTCGAGCTGCTGCAGGCCTTCGCCGCGCGCATCGACGAGCGCGAGGCGCGGCTGCTGCAGATGCTGGCCGCCGGGCCGCAGACGCTGGCCGAGCTGGTGCGCCAGCGCCTGCTGTACCCGCCGCACGCCGACGACCTGTGGGTCGATTGCGCCGAGGCCCGCTCGATAGCGCAGCATCTGCAGGAGCTGGCCGCAGCCGGCAGCGTGCAGCACGATGCCGATGGCCGATGGCGCCTGGGCGCCCGCTGAACCGACACTTCAACCCCAACAAGAGACAAACGCGATGCACGACATGAACCCCGTTTCGCCCCTGCGCCGCTTGGCCCTGCTGGCCACCATCAGCGCGCTGTGCGCTGGACTGCACGGCACTGCGGCCCGAGCACAGGCAGTGGCCCAACCCGAGGCATCGGGTCTGTCGCCGGCCGGCCTGGCGAAGATCGGCGACTGGATGCGCGCCGAGGTGGCGGCGAAGAAAATCCCCGGCGCGACGATCATGATCGTGCGCGCCGGCAAGCTCGCCTATGCCGAGACGGTAGGCCAGCGCGACCCGGCCAAGCCGGATGCGATGAAGGCCGACGACATCTTTCGCATCTATTCGATGAGCAAGCCGCTGACCAGCGTCGCGGCGATGATGCTGGTCGAAGAAGGCAAGCTGGAGCTGGACGCGCCGGTGGCCAAATACATTGCGGCCTTCGCCGACGTCAAGGTCGGCGTCGAGAAGGGCGACGCCGGTGCCAAGACGCTGGAGATCGTCGATGCGAAGCAGCCGATGACGGTGCGCGACCTGCTGCGCCACACCTCGGGCCTGACCTACGGCTTCTTCGGCCCCGGGCTGGTGAAGCAGGCCTACCGCGAGTCGGGCCTGGAATCCGGGCGCGCCATCGACAATGCGCAGTTCGCCGAGCGCATCGCCAAGCTGCCGCTGGCCTACCAGCCGGGCAGCACCTGGGACTACAGCAACAGCACCGACGTGCTCGGCCGCGTCGTCGAGGTAGCCTCGGGTCAGCCGCTGGGGGTGTTCCTGAAGACGCGGCTGTTCGAGCCGCTGGGCATGAATGACACCAGCTTCACCGTGCCCGAGCCCGAGCGCCAGCAGCGCATTGCCGAGCCCTTCGCCGGCGACGGCATCACGCCCGGCGGCTCGCTGTTCGACCCGCGGCGGCCGGCGGCGCTGGAGTCCGGCGGCGGCGGGCTGATGAGTACGGCGCCCGACTACGCCCGCTTCCTGCTGATGCTGCGCAACGGCGGCGAGCTCGACGGCAGGCGCTACCTGCAGGCGACCACGCTGAACGAGATGACGCGCGACCAGCTCGGAGCGCAGGTGGTGCGCACCGCGCTGTACCTGCCGGGCGCGGGCTACGGCTTCGGCCTGGGCTTCGCGGTGCGCACCGCGCCGGCTGCGGGCAAGCCCGACAGCGCCGTCGGCGAATACTTCTGGGGCGGCGCCGGCGGAACCTATATGTGGATGGACCCCGCCAACGACCTGTTCGTCGTCTACATGATGCAAAGCCCAAAGCAGCGCACGCCGCATCGCGCGGCGCTGCGCGAACTGGTCTACGGCGCGGTCACCGACGCCAAGGTGGCTGCCGGCAAGTAGCACTCACACCGATTTGCGGTCGAACCACGTAGAGCGGAAGGCGGCTGACGGCCCCATAGCCGCCCTCGCTGCTCCCGGTAAGCCGGCGTTCGAGCGTTCAGCGTGGCGGGCACTCCGGGCCCGCGTTCTCCGGCCCACGCTCGCGGGCCGGAGAACGCGGGTGACGCCAGCGCGCTACCGCAGCCGACGCGGCACGCCGGCCTGTGAAGACCAAGCGGCGTCCGGAGC
>Ga0315912_10002823_pt1 | contig 17977 bp, 13 predicted proteins | sample VfabasoilMG_FD_204469 | JGI IMG/M metagenome (GOLD analysis project Ga0315912, IMG submission 204469) | Garden soil microbial communities collected in Santa Monica, California, United States - V. faba soil | ecosystem: Environmental > Terrestrial > Soil > Garden | place: USA: California...
GCGACCACAATGTATGGGGCTTTTCGACGTTGCTCGCCGGCGGCGGCATTAAGGGCGGTATGACATACGGCGCCACCGATGAGTTCGGCGTCCGTGCTGTAGAAAACCGCGTCCATCCCCACGACCTGCAAGCGACGGTGTTGCATTTGCTAGGGCTGGATCATACGCGGCTGACATATCGGTATTCCGGCCGGGATTTCCGCTTGACGGACGTCGGCGGACGGGTGATTCAGGAAGTTTTAGCGTAGGCAGTTGGTGGGTCTTCAGTTTTGGCTACCCGCGCACTCTCACCGAGAATTCGCCCAGCGTCACATAGGGGTCGCTCGATTATTATCTCAGTACTCCGCAGGCCGTCCAGAATGGCCGATTAGCAGCGACTAACGAAGGTGCCGTCATATCTTTGCCCCCCGCCTCGGGGGGAAGTGACAATAATGGCCCGCGGCATTCGCCTGTAGGAAAGAAGGCGATATTCAAATGCTGCTTAAATTATTTTGGCTATTATTCGTTGTGGCGATGGGCTTCTCCCTTTGGGGCGTCGCGAAGGTGATGGGGAGCGGAGCCGTGGGAGGAGTCATCGCCCTGATCTTTCCGGTCCTCCTCCTGGTCATGGGCCTCATCGTCCTGTTCACGCAACACAAGGTGGTGCTGATCTCCTTCAGCGCAATACTCGGCTGGGGCTTATTGATCGTCGCATGGGGCTTTGCGACGTACGCCATGGAGCGCGATCCGCGCCTGGAGAGTCCGGCCAACGCCTTCAAGGACCCGCAGGTCCGAACACTGATCGACCTCATCCACTCCGGCCAGGTGGACTTGCTGCGCCCTCGCCTCGCCGCCGCTCCGAAATCCGTCGTCAACGGGGTGTACGACGGTAAGACAATGCTCGTCTTCGCCCTCTGGCACGCCTCGGAGAATCGCACCGAGATTGTGAAAATGCTACTCGAAGCCGGTGCCGATCCAAACTTGCGTAGTCAGGACAACTTACCGCTAAACGACGTGAATGCTACCGATTCAAGCCTGATTCCATTACTCTTGGCAGCCGGCGCGGATCCGAATCTGAAGCAGTACGGCGCTCCAGTTTGGTGGCGCATGATCAACAACCAGCCCGAAAGCCTGCCAATGCTGGAGTATTTCCTGACCCACGGCGCCGATGTCTCCCTCCGGAATGACGATGGCGAAAGTGCTATCGTCGAAGCCGCACGGCGTGAATGGGTAGCGGTTCCGATGCTGCTGAAACACGGCGTTGCGTGGAAAAACGAAAGGCTGATCGACCAGACAGTCTATCGGGCGCTCGAGAATTGATATCCTACTGGTAATTTGAGTAAAGCGGACGTGACGATGCAGAATCGCTCTCTAAGTAGCGGGCGTCGGCGAGATGGAAGTGGTCCCTTCTGATTCGAGCGGGAGATCTCTGGGAACAGTTCTAGTACGTACAGCAAGAAACAATTCTGCATCTTCCTGTTTTTTGGATTGGCTCCCCGATTCTAGAGTAGAATCGCCATCTTATCCAACATGATTATCAACACTTCAAGTATCTCCTTGTAATCGCCGCGGTGGCCTTGGCCGCGCCTGGGCTATAATCCCTGGCCACGCTCTCCCGCTGAGCAATACCCCTCTCGAGTTACCTGGTCGTGATCGGACCCATCGAACAGGTTCAGCTTGTTTCAAAGACTAATGGCGAATCTCCGGGTACTCTGGTCCAATCCGGCTGCACGCCGCCCAATGATCCTGCTCGACTTCTTGCAGTTGCGGAGTGGATTCAGCGCACTCTGGAATTGCGTAAGGGCACCGCGTTCGGAACTGGCATCCTGATGCAGGTCTGAGTGGAGATGGCACGTCGCCTGTCAGCACGATGCGTCCGCGGACCGGCGCCGAGCCGATTACCGGAAGCGAGGAAATCAGCGCTTTCGTATACGGCATCAGCGGTCGCGAGTACAATTTTCCGGCCGGCGCCAGTTCGACCATTTTGCCGAGATACATCACAGCGATGCGGTCCGCGATGCGCCCAACGGCGCGCAGGTCGTGCGAAATAAACAGGTAGCTCAGTTTTAGTTCATCGCGTAGCCGTTCCAGCAGGGTAAGGATCTGCGCCTGAATCGACACGTCGAGCGCAGAGATCGGCTCATCTGCCACAATGAAATCGGGCTCGGCCGCCAGCGCGCGGGCGATGCCGATTCTCTGCCGCTGACCGCCCGAAAACTCGTGGGGATAGCGCGAGGCGAAGCGTCTGCTCAGTCCCACCAAATCCATCATGCGTTCGACACGCGGTGTGACGCCGCCATTGTGGGCGAGACCCAGTGCCCGGATCGGCTCCGCGATGATCGACTCGACTGTCATCCGGGGGTCGAGCGAAGCGTAAGGGTCCTGGAAGATCATCTGGATGTGACGCCGGAACGGCCGTGCATTTTCGCCAATGGCGCGGCCGCGATACAGTACTTCGCCGGACGTAGCGCGCTGTAATCGGAGAATGGTCCGGCCGAGGGTTGTCTTACCGCAGCCCGATTCGCCCAATAACCCGAGCGTCTCGCCCGCGGCGATATCGAAGGACACGCCGTCCACCGCGCGCACGATCCCACCCTTGGACGGGAAATGCACTGTCAGATCACGGACCGAAAGCAACGTCTCCGGCATAGTCACCTCACCCAGCACCGCGACCAGTGGTTCTCGCCCGCCGCATGCAACGGCGGATGTTCGCACCGGCACCGATCTACCACTTCGGGGCAGCGCTCGGCGAATGGGCACTGGTTCGGCTGCAGCCCCGATACATCCGGTGGCTGTCCGGGGATCTGAAACAGCGGCCCGTCGCGGCGGCCAGCCGCGGGAATGCAGCGCAGCAGCGCGCGGGTGTATGGATTTTGCGGATTCCGGAACAACTCTGCCACTGGAGCCGATTCCATCACCCGCCCGGCGTACATCACCATCACGCGGTCGGCGTTCTCGGCGATGATCCCGAGGTCGTGCGTGATCAGGATCAGCGCCGCCTGGCTGTCTCGCCGGCATTCGCGCAGCAGATCGAGGATCTGCGCCTGAATCGTGACGTCAAGCGCGGTTGTAGGTTCGTCCGCGATCAGGAGTTTCGGCTTGCAGGCAAGCGAGATGGCGATCATGACGCGTTGCCGCATGCCGCCGGAGAACTGGTGCGGATATTCAGTCGCCCGCGACGCCGCGTCCGGAATCCCCACCCTCTCCAGCATGTGTACTGCGTGATGCCGGGCCTCGGCCCGGCTGTGTCCAAGGTGCTCCCGTGTCACTTCCGCGATCTGGACCCAGACGGGGAGGAAGGGGTTGAGCGACGTCATCGGGTCCTGGAAGATCATCGACAGCTTCGATCCGCGCATCGCCCGGAGATCCTTCTCGCCGAACGAGCCCACATCCCGTCCCTCGAAGAAGATGTCACCGCTGACGACGCCTGGCTTGGGCACCATCCGGAGCAGTGCCAGGCTGGTGATTGATTTTCCTGAACCCGATTCGCCGACGATGCCGAGCGCTTCCCCTTCCGCTAACTCGAAGCTGACGTCCTGCACAACGCGGGACGGACCGTGGGCGGACGGAAAGGTCACGTGGAGATCCCGCACCGAAAGCAGAGGGGTCACAGATTCCTCCCGCCGCGCGGGTCGAGCGCATCGCGCAGCCCGTCACCCAGAAAATTCAAGCTCACCAACATGATCGCCATTAGCACGGCGGGTGCAATCAACAGCACCGGATGTACCGAGATCGCCTCCGCGCCCTCGGAGGCGAGCACGCCGAGGGATGAGGCCGGCGGCGGAACCCCGAGGCCGAGAAAGCTCAGGAACGCCTCGGCCAGGATGATGGAAGGAATCGTCAGTGTGGCGTACACGATGATCGGTCCGATCGTATTGGGCAGAAGGTGCCGCAAGATGATGCCGCTGTCGGAGACCCCGGCGCAGCGCGCTGCATCGATGAACGGTTCGTGTTTCAGACTGAGGATCTGACCGCGGACAATGCGCGCCGTTGTCAGCCAGGATGTCGCCCCGAGAGCCAGGAAGAGCAGACCGAGGCTTCGATCGAACAGCGCCATCAGTATGACCACCAGAAGGATGTCAGGCAGCGCATAGAAGATGTCCACGGCGCGCATCATGATTTCATCCATCCGGCCGCCGAAGTAGCCCGCGACCGAACCGTAAGACACACCGATCACGAGCGAGATGAGAGTGGAGACACAGCCGACCATCAGGCTGATGCGGCAGCCATACAGGACGCGTGACAGCAAGTCGCGGCCCAGCGTGTCGGTGCCGAAGGGATGCAGGAGGGAAGGGTTTGCAAGGCGGTTGTCGAGGCCCTGCGTGTCAAATTCGAATCCATTGTAGAGGCGGATCAGCCAGGGACCGGCAACGGATACGAGTACGATCGCGGCGACAATGCATCCACTGACAACGGCTGCGCGGTTTCGGTCGAAACGCCGCCAGGCGTCCCGCCACGGGCTGGAGCGTTCTTCGAGGCGGAAATCAGCTTCTGCCTTTGCGGGACTCATTGTGGCCTCCAGTTCGTGTCGATCCAGCCCGTTTTGAACCGCGGCACGCCGAGCAAATTCCGGGTCATTCCGCCGACGAAGGGTTTCTCCAGGTAACAGTGGCTATCGAAAAATAGCGGTAACACCGGCATGGCGCGCAGCAACCGTGCCTCGCATTCTGCGAGTTTCCGCATCCGTGCAGCCGTGTCGAGTTCGCGGTTTGCCGCCTCGAGGAGTTGGTCGAACCCGGCGTCAACCCATCCGGAGCCGTCGATGCGCGTGGTGAACAGCTCGAAAATGGCCTGCGGATCGGCATAGTCGGCGCCCTGGCCGGACTCGATGATTCCTCGGTAGGACACTGAAATAGCCATTTGGTCCCAGCCACTCCTCTCCACCATCATCAGATTGACCCGAACTCCCAGATTCTCCCGCCACTGAGCCTGGAGGATCTCTGCAATCTCCTTGCTCCGCGGCCGGTGGGGGAAAACGAGGTCCGTTACGAGGCCCTCTGCCCTGGCCATCCTGAGTAGTTCGCGGGCGGCCGGCGGATCGTGGGAGAGTATATCCCAAACCCGGCCGCCCGCTTCTACCGAAAGCGAATGGATGCCCTGGTAGCCGCCGAGCAGCGGGACGATTGTGCGCGCCGGTGTCTGACCGCCCTCCAGGAATCGCGCGACCGCTTGCGTGTCGGTCGCCATTTGGAAGGCATACCTCACCAGGACATTATCGAAGGGCGGCTTCGTCGTATTGAACGCGTAGAACAAACTGCGGTATGCCGGCGTCGTGTAAAAGTCTCTTCGGCCGCGCAACGCCGGGATCCACAAGGGCGGAACCGCACGGCCATGCATCGTGTGAACATTGCCTGCTTTGTACAGATTCATGGCGGTCGCACCCTCGACTACCGGCAGGAAACGGATGCCGTCCAGGTGGATGCGACTTGCATCGTGATACTGCGGATTCTTCCGCACTACGATTCGCTCGAATGGCTTCCATTCATGCAGGAGAAACGGGCCGCAGGAAGACATCAGCCCGGGGCGGATCCAGGAATCGCCGTGTTTTTCAACTGCATGCCGGGGGACGGGCGAGAGAAGCACCGAGGTTGCTACCCTAAAAAAGTGCGCCGCAGGGGCTTTCAGTGTGACTCGAAGGGCGTAAGGGCCATCAGCGACGGCGCCTAAAGTCTCCGGCTTCGCTTTGCCCCCACTAATTTCTCTTGCATTGGCAAGAGGAGAAAGCTCGGCTTCACCGCAGCCATTCACGGCCAGGCGGCGCCAGGCGCACACAACGTCGTCCGCGGTAACCGGCGGGCCGTCGCTCCACCGCGCTGCTTCGCTTTTGGCCGGCGCACCGAAGAGCTTGGATCCGCCTGGGGACCTGTGTCCGCGGAGAAAGAACGTGAGCTCCGTTCCGCCGGAGTCCACTTCGTAATGAGTAGCCAGACCGGCCGCCGGTTCCATGGTTTCGGGGTGCTGCGACAACAGTGGCTCGAACAGGGCCGGAAAAACATCCCATTCCGAGCCACCGAGGGTATTGGCGGGATCGAGGGTGCCCGGTTCCGCTGGGATTTCGTAGATCAGGGTCTGCGAACGGGGCGGAGTGGACTTGCCGAAGTATGGTTCGCGCCCGCCGCAGGAGGCGAGTGTCACCGGGCCCAATCCAAGCACGGCTCGCCGAGGAATGCGTACGTTCATGATGCCCTCCACTTAGTGTCGATCCAGGCTGTTTTGAACTGGGGCCTGTCATACGCGTTCAGTGGCAGGTCACGCACATAGGGCTTCTGCAGGCAACTATACGCATCGAAGAACAGCGGTAGAACCGGCATCGTGCGCAGAAGCCGCTCTTCGGCCGCCGCAAGTTTTTGCATGCGCACGCCAGGTTCCGGCTCGGCGTTGGCGTAATCCAGGAGCCGACTGAACTCCGGATCGTTCCATCCGGACCCGTCGGTTCGTCCCGTGAATGTCTCAAAAAATGTGTTCGGATCCGCGTAACCAGCGCTATCTCCAGATTCGATCACACCACGATAGTTCAGAGAGACTAAAGTCTGTACCCAGACGTTCGTCTCGACCATCACAAGATGGACCTCGGCTCCCAGGTTAGTGTGCCACTGCCGTTGGAGTATCTCTGCGATTTCCCTGCTGCGTGTGCGATTTGGAAAAGTCAAATCGAGTATCGGCCGGTCGGCTCGAGCGATCGTCATCAGCGCACGAGCACCCTCGGGATCATAGGAGAGAACGTCCCAGAACCGCCCGCCGGCCTCTATCTCGAGCTTTGCAATACCCTTATATCCGCCAAATGGAGGAACAATCGTGCGCGCGGCCGTCTGCCCTCCATCGAGAAAGCGTACGATCTCGTCCTTGTTGGTTGCCATTTGGAACGCGCAACGGACGAGCGCATTATCGAATGGCCGTCTGGTCGTGTTGAATGCATGATAAAGGATCCGCCATGCCGGCGCCGAATGAAAGTCCTTCTTTCCGCGCAAGGCGGGAATCCATAAAGGTGGGACCGCACGTCCATGCATGGCGAAGGCGCCGCCGGTCCTGTAAAGGTTCACGCCCGTGGCGCCGTCAGTGATGGGGAGAAAAACGACCTCATCGAGGCGAACACGGCCGGCGTCATAGTAGCGAGCGTTCTTTCGCAGCACGATCCGGTCATATAGTTTGCACTGGTGAAGAAGAAAAGGACCGCAGGAAGGCATTCGGCCGGCATCGGTCCAGGCTGATCCGTATTGCTCAATGGCGTGGCGAGGAACGGCGCAATTGAAGTAACTACCGGCCACCCGCAAAAAATGAGCAGTTGGCGCTCTGAGGCTCACCCGCAGTGTGAAATCATCGTAGGCTTGCACTCCTAATGTTTCCGGACGCGACTTTCCCTCAGTGATCTCCTTAGCGTCGATTAACGGATATAGCGTGGGGGCAGCTTGTCCGCTGGCTGCCGGATCGACCAATCTCCTCCAGGCATACACGAAATCATGGGCCGTAATCCGTCGGCCGTCGCTCCAGAGCGCAGGATCGCATGGAGTAGTGGAGCCCGGCAGCTGCGTCCCCCTCGGCGATTGATGCCCACGAAGGAAGAATGTGAACTCTGTCAGAGCTGCGTTAACCTCGCAGTGTGTCGCCAGACCAGCCGTGAGTTCGAGTGTCCGCGGATCCTCTGACAGCAAGCCTTCCAGGAGCGCGGGCATTACATAGAACTCGCTGGTCCCGAGAACTGCCGCCGGGTCGAAACTACTCGGTTCGCCGCCGATCTCATAAACAAGAGACTGGCGTTCCGGTGGGATCGACCTTCCGAAGTACGGGTCACGCCTGCCGCAAGCCGTCAACGCTATAGGAGCAGCGAGCGCCTGGCGCCGTGTGATCGGCGAGGTCATGCCGCTCTCCAGTCGCGATCGATCCACGCGTATTTGAATGCGCGCGTGTCGAACGGGTTACTCGAGAGTCCGCGAATGTAAGGCTTCCGCAGATAGGCCCACACATGGTAGAACAGCGGGATCGCCGGCATCGCTTCGAGCAGCCGGTACTCGCAGGCCGCCAACTTCGACATTCGCCCCTCGTGGTCCAGAGTGCGATTCGCGTCCGCGATCATGGCGATGTAGTCGGGGTCGGTCCAGCCGGAAGGATTGCCGGTGCCGGTGGTCACGTAAGGATCGAGAAACGGATTTGGGTCGAAGTACAGAGGGAGGAACGCGTATTCGGCGACGCCGCTGTATTCCCCGGCCAACACCATGTTCCAGTGAGCATTGAACTCGCGCGAAACGATCTTCAAACGAATACCGAGATTGCGGAGCCATTGCTGCTGCAGCATTTCCGCCCTTTCCCGGGTTCCCGGCAGGATCGGAATGTGGTAGGTGAGATCGAGAACCCCTGTATGGGCCTTGGCGGCCAGCGCGCGGGCGCCGTCGACATCGAACTTCAGGACATCGAATTTGCGGCCGTCGATCGCAACCGCCAAACTGGCCGGAGCCGGATAGCGGGGAATCGGAGGAACAATGGTCATTGCAGGAAGGCGTCCGCCGCCGAGAAAGTCGCACAAGGGCTGCTTCTCGGTCGCCATATTCAGCGCGTACCGCAGGAGGACATTGTCCAGGGGCGGCTTGTGGACATTCATGGCCGGACAAATCGAACCGAACGCAGCCTCGGTATGGAAATCCCGCTTTCGTTTCAGTGCCGGTATGAATAAAGAAGGAAACGACGCACCCTGTACCGCGTTGACCTCACCCGCTTTGTATAAACCAACCATCGTTGCGCCATCCACCACGGGCGTGAACCGCAGTTCGTCGATCTCCACCATGGCCGCGTCATAGTAGAGCGGATTGCGGACGGCCGAAATCCGCTCGTAGCGGCGCCATTCCTTTAGTTGGAACGGTCCGCTTGTCACCATGTGGTCCGGTTGGGTCCAGGCGGCCTCGTTGCCGGACCGGCGAGCGGACTCGATCGCCTGGCGAGGCACCGGATGGAAGATATACTGCGTGATGAGGCGCAAGAAGAACGGAGTGGGCGACCGTAGATCCACCTGAAACGTGAAGTCGTCCAACGCGTTCACGCCCAATTCTTCCAGCCTGCGTTTTCCCGTGTTGACTTCGTCGGCGCGCAGAACGTAGTAGAGCTGGTAAGCCATCGGCGCCGCCGTTCTGGGGTCCAGGAACCGTCGCCACGAATACACGAAGTCGTGGGCAGTGATGACCCGGCCGTCGCTCCAGCGCCCGGGTATTCGATCTTCGGCAGTTTTCCGCCCTCGTGTGAACTCCGCCGAAAGGCTATCGGCATTTGGAAGACGGACGCCGCGCGGAGCAGGATGTCCGCGCAGGTAGAAGGTGAAGCGGTTCTGATCGGACGAGGCTTCGTAGTGCGTCGCAAGGGCCGCCATCGGTTCGGGCGATTGCGGATGGATCTGCGTCAGGCCCTCCAGCAGCGCCGGAATCACCCAAAACTCGTTGCTCCCGGTGGACAATGCCGGGTCGAGCGTTTCCGGCTCGCCCGGAAGCGTATGGACCAACGTTCTGGTGGCCGGAAGCGCGGTGTTACCGAAATAGGCCCCCTCGGAGCGGGCGCAACCCACCAGCCCGGCGGCGCCGAGACCGAGCAGTTCCCGGCGTCTGATGCTACTCATAGCGAATCCGCGGATCGATGAGCGCATACGCGACGTCCACCGCCAGATTGGCGAACATGAGCGCGATCGCGGCGAACGCCGTCAGCCCGAGGATCAGAAAATGGTCGCGGTTGTTGGCCGCATCGATGAAGTAAGCGCCCAGACCGGGAATCGCGAACATCCTCTCCACCACCACGGTCCCGGTCAACAAGAACGCGAGCGCAGGGCCGCTGAAACTGACCACAGGAAGGATCGCGCCGCGCAGGGCATGTACCGTGACTACTCGCCACTCAGAGAGCCCCTTCGCGCGTGCCGTCCGGATGTATTCCTGCTTCAGCGTCTCCACCAACCCAGTGCGGGTGAGGCGCGCTATGTACGCGACGTACAACGCTGAGAGTGTCAGGCCGGGGAGCAGCAAGGTCCGCAGCGTTGGGATGCGCAGGTAGCCCCACTCGTAAGCCCACTCGAGACGCGCGGGTGGCAGCCAGTACAGCGTCAGGCTGAAGACCAGAACCAGGACCGGCCCGAGCACGAAATTCGGAACAGCTATACCCAACATCGCGATTACGTTGGCCGAGTGATCGATCCAGGTGTTCTGCTTGTAGGCCGCCAGGATGCCCATTCCGAGCCCTACGACCAGCGCTAACGCGTAGGCAAACAGCCCCAGAACAGCGGAAACAGGCAGCGCTTCCTTGATGATTTGGTTTACCGATTTATCTTTGTATTTGGTGGAGTCGCCGAGATCGGGATACGGTTGCCAGTTGAGGTGGCCATCGCTTTCGTATTTGAAGCCAAGCAAGCGGGCCATGTACCGGATGTACTGGATGTGCCTCGGCTTATCGAAGCCGTACTTGGCTTTGAGATTGTTCTCAACCTCGGGAGGGAGTCGCCGCTGGCTTGAAAACGGACTGCCGGGCGCAATCTGAACCATGATGAAGGTAATCGTCAGGACGACGAAGACCATCGGGACCATAGTCAGTAAGCGGCGAAAAGCGAACCGCAACATTGTATTGCCTCCTTATGGCCTCCAACCGGTATCAACCCAGTCTTACTTCAGTTCCTCGCGATTAAGCATATTACTCACGAGACCCTTTACGAACGGCTTTAGATTCCTAACAATTCGATGCCAAACATTGTGTCCACCTAACAAAGCCTTCCCATCTTTGAACTGCGTTCTTCCGTTCATCACGATTTCCGCCTAGTCGCTTGTTGCCACAGTGCGTGCCATCATCGCCCAGCATGCGCCGGTAAGCGAGATGAACTGATGCATGTCGTGCGGTGATCCACTTCCCCGATACCCATTCAGCGGAATTGCTCGAGTGGGTATCCATTGATCCCGGCCGCGTGGAAACCCGGTATCGAAATAGTTCGATTGTACGGGATACGAGCGATGTCGGACATGCCCGGGACGATTCACCAACTGGGTAACTAGCCAGAGCCGCAGAAGGGGCGCCCAGAAACGCTCGGCGGGCGATCATGAGGGCCTCCAGTTGGTGTCAATCGAGGCGTACTTGAATCGTACGATGTCCACTTTGCCCGGCTCGAGCCCGCGGACGTACGGTTTCTGCAGGTACGTCAGAGTGTTGTAATAGAGCGGCAGAATCGGCATCGCGCGCAAAATGAATCTCTCGCAATCCGCGAGCTTCCGCATGCGCTCGACCGGGTCGGGCGAGGCGTTTGCGGCGGCCAGCATGAAATCGAATCGAGGATCGGACCAGCCGGAGCCGATGATGCTCGGACCGCTAAGAAATGGCTCCAGGAACGTGTTGGGATCGAGGTAATCGCCCCACCAACCGCGCTCGGCGACGCCATTGTATTGAAGTGCATTCCGGCGTTGCAGCCAGGCCTTCTCCTCCTGAACCGCCACCACGACTTCCGCGCCCAAGGTGTTACGCCACTGCTGTTGGAGAATCTCTGGCAGATCCTGCGTGGACGGGCGCTGAGGATACAGAATCTCAACGCGGAGCGAGCGAACACTTGCTTTGCGCATTAGTTCCTGCGCGGCCTCGGGATTGTACGCGAGGACATCGATGGACTTTCCATCGATCTCGACAGGAAGAGTCGCGATGTTTGGGTAGCCATCCAGCGACGGCATCAGCCCGCGAGCGGACGTCTGTCCCGCGCCGAGGAATGCGACGATCGCGTCCTTGTTGGTCGCCATGTTGAGCGCATATCGGACGAAGAGGTTGTCGAACGGAGGCACGGTGGTATTGACTACGTAGAACATGGACCAGAATGCCGGACGTGTTTGAAAGTCCTTTTTGCGTCGGAGAACTGGAAGGAAAACGGGCGCGACGAGCCTGCCCAGCATGGAATCGGACTCGCCCGATTTGTACAGATTGATGATCGTGGTTGCGTTGGAGGTCGGCAGCAGGGTGACGTCCTCCAGCGCGACAAGGTCTGAGTCGTAATAGAACCGGTTCTTCCCCAGACGGATCGCTTCATACGGCCTCCACTCGCGGAGGGTGAAGGGGCCGCTAGTGACGATGTTTTCCGCGTGGGTCCACGAGGATTCGATGCCCCGCCCCCGGGCGGAGTCTATCGCCTGCCGCGGGACGGCAAAGAACGACATGATGTCTTGAAGGTGGAGGAAGAACGGTGTCGGGGAGCGCATCTCAACCCGCAGCGTCAATTCGTCGAGGGCTTCGACCGCTAGATCCTCGGCCGGACGCTTGCCTGCGTTCACCTCCTCCGCGTTGCGGATGCAATAAAGGAACGCTGCATTGGGTGAAGCCGTCACCGGAACGAGCAACCTCCGCCAGGAATAGACGAAATCGTGGGCGCTGATTACCGTTCCGGTGCTCCAGCGGGCCGGCTGCTGATTCGCCCTGGAAGGCCGCGCATCCGACCGGTTCCGTGTCGCGTTCGGAAGTACAGTTCCGCGCGGTTGCGGATGACCTCTCAGATAGAACGTGAAACGGGTATGGCCGTTATCAGACTCATAGTGCGTTGCCAGGCCGGCTAGCGGCTGGTGAGTGCTCGGGTCGAGGGTGACGAGTCCTTCAAAGAGCGAGGGCAGGATGTAGTTCTCCGATCCCGCTTGAGAGTGTGCGGGATCGAGGGTCTCGGGCTCAGCACCGATCTGGTAAACAAGGTGCTGCCCGCCTCGAGGCTTCGTACTCCCGAAATATTCCCCGTCCGCGGAGCAGGCGGCAAACGCCAGTGGGCCCAAACCCGTCAGCGAGCGACGCGATATTTTTTGGCTCATTCCGGTCTCCAGCTTGTTTCTGGCTATTGCCCTTCGCGCTTTCCCTTGGCTTCCATGCGAAAGTTTGCGGTCTACCAAGGGGGCTGTCGCTTATGCCAGGTTGTTAATTGCTGATACGCGTGGCCTAGCGCCAATATGCTCGATTCCCCGAACGCCGGGCCCACGATTTGAAGTCCAATGGGTAGTCCCATCGTCGTGAAACCGCACGGCATCGTCATCGCCGGAACGCCGTAGAGGTTAAACGGCATCGCGAGTGCCAGGATGGATTGACGCTTTTTACCCACTTCCTCGATGCGCAATGGCGGCTCTAGCATCATCGGAAGAACCAGCAAGTCCACCCTGGAGAAAACGTCCATAATGGAACGACGTGCGAGCGCCATCTCGTGCTGGCTTCGCGAATATGCTGCGGCCGTCACCCGACCGGCGGCTTCAAGCATCTGGCGAGTTCGCGGCTGATACATTTCCGGGCATTTCAAAACGTAGGGCTCGTGCTCGCTGTAATACTCCGCGAACGTATCGTAGCCGATCGACAAGCGTACAGGGGGCAATTCGATGTCCCGAACTTCAGTTACTTGTCCGGCAAGAACGGCCAGCGCCTGTGAGAATGCCGCCGCGTGCTCGCTGTCGAACTGCCCGGCAAAGAGCGATCGCGGGACACCGATACGGAAACGTCGAGTGTCCGACGTCAGCGCCGCTGTGTAGTCGGGAACTGCCTCGCCGCGACTCACCGGATCCGCCGGATCATAGCCGGCGATGGCCTGCAGCATCAGCGCTACATCGGCAACGGTCCGACAGATTGGTCCAATCGCCGTTATAGACCACTCACAAGAGAGATTCCCGCGCAGACTGACACGTCCGTGGGTTGGCTTAAGTCCCACGACTCCGCACCTCGCGGCTGGTATTCGAATGGATCCGCCAGCATCGTTCCCGACTGAGCCAAAGTCGAGCCGGGCGGCCGCCGCGGCCGCTGAGCCGCTTGAAGAGCCGCCAGTCTGATACTCCAGCTTCCATGGGTTGTGCACAGCCCCGAAATAGCTGACGGTACCCGAACCGGCGCAGGCAAACTCGTCCAGATTCTGTTTGCCGAGAATTATCGCACCGGCCACAATCAGGCGACGCACGACTTCCGCATCCGCGGCGGGGACGCGATTCTCGAAGAGCTTGCTCGCTGCCGTCGTCCGCATGCCGGCGGTATCGAATATGTCCTTGATGCCGATCGGAATCCCATGCAACGGCCCAGTCGAAGGCTCTGCTTCGGCCTTTCGTGCTCGGGCCAATGCCTGCTCGGCAGCTACGGTGATATACGCGTTGAGCTTTGGGTTGAGTCGCTCGATTCTTCGCAGACAAGCATTTGTCAGCTCGACGGGCGAGATGGCCCTCATCTTCAGTTTTTCCGAAGCTTCTGAAATCGTTAGTGAAGTCAGTTCGTTTTCCGGTTCCGCACTGACAGCCAGTTGAGCGCTGACGCCAGCGCCGAGCCGAACGAATTGACGTCTAGTCTGTTCCACTGGAATCCTCCAGTTCTGAATACCCATGAACGAGTAACTTACGTTTGTGCGTCACGCTATAGGCCTCCAGTTCGCATTGATCCAGATGAGAACATCATGAACCTTGACGGCTGAGTTCATAACATTCCCACATTCTCTTGGCAACCCGTCTGACGGAGGTCGTCTGCGTACAGACTACCCGGACAAGCAGATGAGATTGCAGTGAACCGAGGTGAACTCACCGTAGTCTACGTCACGGAAGTGACTGATTCCGCTCATTCGAGAGGTTCGTCTCCAGGAGTTGGAGTGCCCAGCGCGGCTCGGAGCGCAGCGGCTCGTATATCGGTTCCACTCTGAGCCGATCGCTGAACCGGGAGCGCCGCTGGATGTTCGGTCGAACCATTCGAGGCATTATCCTTATCCCCGACATCCATACACAGCAAATCAATGAGGATCAGGTTAACCGCCTTGCCCTTCCTGAAATCGTCGAGAAGCTTCCTTGCCAGGCTCGTGTCGCTCATCCGGGCATGCCAGTACGCGATCACAGTCGATACCTCGGACACACTGGTGGTCAGGCTCTTCACTTATTCAAGAATGCCGATGACTTCTCGGTACAGCTCCCGGGCTGAGTACGCTATGCCTAATTGGGGATAGTTCTGAACGAACTCCGATAAGCTCTCCTTGGCTTGCCGGTCTTGATCAATGCGCCGTATTGTAGAACGCCCAACCCAGCGCCCCCCTTTTACTCGGTGACAATGGACCCAGTTTGGGCGCTCGCCGCACTTCGGCGAGCGCCTCCTTAACGAGGCCATTGGTTGTCAATTGCCCGCCATACCGCACATGAGCGGTCGCGTAGGAGTCCAATCCCTCTCTAGCCGACTGGCATGGAGCTCAAAGTTCTCATCCGGCCTTCGGTCTCCCGCAGCCGCCGCGCGGGGCTAAAAATGTTCTGTATTACGGCAGTTCACGTTGCGGAGCCGACTGATTCCATGGCGAGAACTCGGATAGAATGGACCGAAACTCATGCAGTCAGGCGAATTCGATCGAGAGTCCGCACGAGAGCAACTCGCAAAAATGCTGAGCAGCAATTCGTTCGTGCATTCTCCTCAGCTTTGCCGATTCCTGCGATACCTGGTCGAGCAAGCAATCGGCGGCAAGGGAGATCAAATCAAGGAATACCTCGTTGGCGTCGAAGTATTCCAAAGGGACCAATCGTTCGACCCACGGATCGATCCCGTCGTCCGGACGGAGGCACGGAGGCTGCGCCAGAAACTCGCCGAATACTATCAGAACGAAGGCCAAGCAGACCCGATTAAGATCGAAATCCCGAAAGGCAGCTACTGCCCAGCCATTCGGCGGCGGATGGAGAATTCTACCCCACCTCCGGCATTTTCACGAGCTGAAGCATTTCCACGAGATGTTGCATCCGCTCGCACCGTTCTTAATCGCAAACAAATCCTGGCCGCCATTGCCCTTGTGGCCGTTGGCGGAATCGCAGCTTACTGGCTTGCAGCCCGAGATAAGGAATCCACTCGGCCCCCAACTCGTCTCCCCTCGATTGCGGTGCTCCCTCTGGAAAACCTCTCGGCTGACGCAGAGCAGGAATACTTCAGCGACGGAATGACCGACGCGCTGATCACTGACCTGGCAAAGATCCGGGCTTTACGCGTGGTCTCGCGGACTTCAGCTATTCGTTATAAGAAAGTAAAGATGCCTCTCGCGGAGATCGCGCGGGAGCTGGGCGTAGACTACGTGGTTGAAGGCACTGTGCTCCGCGCCAGAAACCGCGTGAGGCTTACCGTGCAACTGATCTCCGTTCGGATGGAGGGTCATGTCTGGGCTGAGAGCTACGAGCGCGATTTTCAGGACATTCTCGCTTTGCAGGCGGAGATGGCACGCGTCATCGCCCGGGAGGTCCGGGTCCAGTTGACGCCCCAGGACCAGGCTCGCCTCTCCGCTTCCCGCACAGTCAACCGCGACGCGTATGAGGCATACCTCAAGGGTCGCTACTACCAAGCCCAGAGAACAGAAGACGGCCTGAAGAAGAGCGTCGGGTATTTTCAGGAGGCCATCGCAAAAGATCGAGGCTACGGTCGGGCATACTCCGGATTGGCTGATTCCTACACGTATCTGGTGAATCACGGCTTCGTAACGCCCCGCGAGGTTGCTCCGCAGGCGAAGGCGACGGCTGTGAAGGCGATCGAGATCGACGATACGATCGCAGAGGCACACACTTCATTGGCTTACATTCGGATGGTCTACGACTGGGACTGGCCAGGCGCGGAGAGGGAGTTCCAGCGGTCCATTGAACTCGATCCCGGATATCCGAGGGCGCACTCCCTGTTTGCCTGCTATTTCGCGCTTCATCGTCACTTTGACGAGGCCATAGCGGAAATCCGCCTCGCCCTTGAGCTCGATCCACTTTCGATCTACGATAATACGAATCTCGGATGGCACCTGCATATGGCGCGGCGCTATGACGCGGCCATAGAGCAACTTCGAAAGACTGTTGACATGGATCCCGGCAGCTACGAAGCACACCACGGATGGGGGCGGGTTCTGGAGCAGAAGGGGATGTATGACGAAGCAATCGCCAAGTTTCAAAAAGCAATCGCCCTGTCTGCGGGTAGCCCAACCTCCCTTTCGAGCCTTGCCCATGCCTATGCGCGGGCCGGTAGAAGAGGCGAAGCGCACAAGACGATAGACCAGTTGCGCGCGCTGTCGAAGCACAGATACGTGTCATCTTACGACATGGCGGTAGTGTATATAGCGCTCGGGAACAAGATCGACGCCTTTGCTTGGCTGGATAAGGCCGAGCATGAGCGGGACGGGTGGCTATGGCTTTACTTGAACGTCGATCCCCGTCTCGACGCTCTCCGGGCGGATTCGCGGTTTGTCACCATTCTAACGAAGATGAATCTTCTTCACTGAGCACCTGAAAGAGACCTGCGATTACCGCGGTCGGCTCGCATACTCTCAGCTTCGCTTCCTTCATACATGTACATCTAATCCCGTTCGGCATGAGCCGGCATGCGCAAAGAGCACCAGGTCACCGCGGCCCGAACCATTCTCCAGCACGATCCAATGCCACCGGTCCGAAGAGCACGCCAATCTGAACGGCATGTGAAAAATCCAGAAACAATCGGGCGAGCGCTCCGGTCTGGAGGAAGTGACTTGACGAAATCAGAAGGCAAATTTCCTGTGGTTCGTCGCGAGGCTTGGTCAGGTCCGAGAAAAAGCCCGGAAAATTTCTATAGTTTGCACTTCAGGCATAGGACTCTCTCAAGCGTCATCAATCTCATAGATGCCTCGAGCTCCGTCGATTTTCTTATTGTGATAATGAGAAAGTTAGGACAGAAGGCCATCAGCAGCCAGTAGCGCCAGTGGTAAAGCTGAGAAGTCCAGAAGCGATGTAATCCCTTGCAAATCCGCTCGAAAATAGAAGATTAAGGTCTATTAGTCACGGGAGGCTCTTGCAAAACCAAAAAGCCGGAAAGTCTGAGCAAATTGGAAAAATGGAGGGGAAATAGCTAGGGCGGAAAGGCCCCGCTCCTGTAAGATCAAAGTCGCCAAACCAGTTCCTACAGAGAGAAGACGGAGCGCACATGCAGCTTAACTCGCCAGCCTTGCTAACGCAATTTCTGAACCTGTTGCAAGGAGAGCTTTTCCCGTTGCTGGAGGGCTCGGTGGGGCCATTGAGCAAGTACAATCTATTGCTGGCGCAGGCCG
>Ga0315912_10002824_pt1 | contig 17975 bp, 17 predicted proteins | sample VfabasoilMG_FD_204469 | JGI IMG/M metagenome (GOLD analysis project Ga0315912, IMG submission 204469) | Garden soil microbial communities collected in Santa Monica, California, United States - V. faba soil | ecosystem: Environmental > Terrestrial > Soil > Garden | place: USA: California...
CCTCGCGGCAGGAGTTGGACATGCTCGCCCGCCAACTCGAGGGATCCGACGCTGCCGCGCTCACCGCCGAACAGCGCAAACGCATGCTGGCCGTGCTGGCGGAAGAACGCAGCCGGATTCCCCTGCCATCCATTTCCGCGGGCACCGCTTCCATGGATATGGCGAAGGCCTATTCGGATTGGCAAAGCGACTACGAAGCGCGCGTGGCCTCGCAGGCTCGCAGCGTCCTGAATGCGGAGCAGTACGCAGCCCTCGACGAATACCAGCAGGCACAGAAGGAAATGCGCGAACAGATGAACGCCCTGCGCGCGCAGGCCGGCGGCGACAACAGCGCGTTCTTCATCAATGCTTCGCCAGGTGTCGTCATGAGCGAAACGGCAGTGGTAACGTCGACCGTTACCGAAGAACAACCGCCCAAGACTCCCTGAGTCCGCGATGACCTCCGACGAACGTGAAATCCGCGAGCTCGTTGCCACCTGGATGTCCGCCACAAAGGCGGGCGATCTCGCGACCGTGCTTTCCCTCATGACCGACGACGTGGAGTTCCTGGTTTCCGGCCAGGCGCCTTTCGGCAAACCGCAATTCGCCGCGGCGATGAGGCCCGGCGCCGGCGCTGCCAGCGCGCAGATCGACGGTCACAGCGAGATCCAGGAAATCCGGATCTCCGGCGATCACGCGTACCTGTGGTCGAGACTCACTGTCGAAGTGACACCCCCGGCCGGCGTGACAGTGAAACGCGCCGGCCATACATTGTCCGTGTTGCGCAAGGAGGGTGGCCGCTGGCTGCTCGCGCGCGACGCCAACCTACTCTCACCCGTGAGCGTCTGACATGAAATATTCCGGCGGCTGTCACTGCGGCAAGGTGACCATCGAAGTCGAAGGCGAGATCACCGGCGCCGTCTCCTGCAATTGCTCCATCTGCTCGAAGCGCGGCTCGTTGCTGTGGTTCGTGCCGCGAGACCACCTGAAGGTCAAAGGCGAGTCGGAGCTGACCACCTACACCTTCAACAAACACATCATCAAGCATCGCTTCTGCAAGCACTGCGGCGTGCTGCCGTTTGGCGAGGGCACCGATCCGAAGGGCGTGGCAACGGCGGCTATCAACATCCGCTGCCTCGAGAACTTCGACGTCGAGAAAGTGCCGGTCCACCACTACAACGGGCGAGCCGCCTGAGCACGGACCGTCTCTTATATATAGGTGGTGCGCTGGCCGGGTTCGTGGCCGTGGCACTTGGCGCGTTTGCGGCGCACGGTCTCAAGGCCACGCTCTCGCCCGAACTGCTGGCGGCGTTTGAAACCGGCGTGCGCTACCAGATGTATCACGCGTTCGCGCTGTTCGCCGCGGCGTGGGCCTGGAGGCAATGGCAGGCACGCCTATTCGCAGTCGCGGGCGGATTGTTCTGCGCCGGCATCGTGGTCTTCTCCGGCTCACTCTACATCCTGGCTTTGACCGGCTCGAGATGGTTAGGCGCCATTACGCCGCTCGGGGGGTTGCTGTTTCTCGCGGGTTGGCTGTGTCTTGCCTTCGGAGTGCATCGAGCGCCGCGCTGAAGCCAGATGACCAGGAAGGCCATCAACTGTATTGCGGATACACGTTCGACGAACGGTAGAATCTCCGCATGATTTTCTATGACTACTACGCCGATGTTCCGGAAGACACGCTGCGCGACTTCGTGTCGAAGCAGGAGTTAGGCCACTTCATCACGGTGAACGCCGACGGCCAGCCGCACATCGGGCTTTATCCCTTCGTGTTCCTGGGCGAGACCATAGAGCTCCACCTGCAGCGCGCGGACGAGCAACTGAAGGATCTCCTCACCAATCGCAAATGCGCGTTCGAAGTGGACGAAATGCACGGCGCCATTCCGTCGAACTGGATTCACCCGACAAATGCGATGTTCGCGACGGCCTATCACCGCACCGTGATCTTCGAGTGCGAGGCGACCGTGTCCGAGGACGCCGAAGTGCTGGCTGCCCAGCAGCGGCGACTCATGGCGCACTATCAACCCGAAGGCCACACGCCGGTCGCAACCGAACATGCGATGTATCGCGGTGTCCTGAACCAGATCTCCGCGGTCACGCTGCAAGTCCATGCGCGCAAGGTGAAATGGAAACTCGGGCAAAACCGTACGCGCGTGCAGCGTGCCCACATCATCGCCGAGCTGCGCAAACGCGGCAGACCCACGGACGCTGGCGCCGCCGAGGCGCTGCAGTGGACGCTCGATCGCGAGGCCACCCGGTAACCATGCCCTGGCTCCGGGCCGCGCTCGTGTGGATGCTCATCATGCTCGCCGAAACCGGCAGCGGCATGGTCCGCGAGGTGTTCATCGCGCCGGTCATCGGGGGTTTGCGTGCGCGCCAACTCGGAGTCCTCGTGGGCTGCATCCTCATCTTCGTCATCGCGTGGCTGACGGCGCGCTGGATGAACGCGCGTACGCTGCGTGATCAGCTCGCGGTCGGCGCATTCTGGGTCGCGCTCACGCTGCTCTTCGAAGCCGCGCTGGGCCGCGCGCTCGGCGTAAGCTGGTCCCGCCTGCTTTCCGACTACAATCCCGCGCACGGCGGGTTCATGCTGTTCGGACTCGCGTTCATGTTCATCACGCCATGGCTCACGAAGAAACTTCGATGATTACGCACAGCGGCGGTTGCCACTGCGGGCGCGTCCGTTTCGAAGTGGATGCTCCCGCGGAGCTCTCCATCGACGAGTGCAATTGCTCCATGTGCTCGCGCCTGGGGTTCCTGCATCTCATCGTGACTGCCGACCGGTTCCGCATCACGCGCGGCCAGGACGCGCTCACCACCTACACGTTCAACACCGGCACCGCGAAACACCTGTTCTGCGCGACCTGCGGCATCAAGCCGTTCTACGTGCCGCGCTCCCACCCCGATGGCTTCAGCGTGAACGCGCGCTGCATCGACTCGCCGACGGTCAAGGGCATGCGGATAACCCCCATCGACGGCCGCAATTGGGAACGGCAGTATCCCGCGGGACGCGGCGAGTTCACCGCGTAAACCATGAGCAACTTCGCCGACAACATTCGCCCTTACGTGGATGCCGAGCTCGAAGCCGCGTCCCGGGATCCGCGGAACGGATTCGCACACCTGGAACGCGCCCATGTGCTCGGCCAGGCTTCGACGCGCGAACACGTTCGCGTGCACTGGCGCATGTTGCGCTGGGCCCTGCAAGAGCGTGATGCGCGGGAGTTTTTCGGGCAGACGGTACGCATCATCGGCGCGGCAACCAAGACCTTCATCGGGTTCGTGCCGTCGGGCAATACCGGCGGAGCCAACGTGAGTGCGGTGAAGCCGATGCCCGTCGATCCCGAGCTCGCGGCCATCATCGAGAAAGCGCGCGCCAGCTAGCTACCAGCTGTTGCGCAGCTCGCGCAGCTTGACGAACACGGTCCGCGCGTCCGGCTTCTCACCGATCTCGGGGAAGCGTTCTCGCAATCGCGCAATGACCTCCGGATTCTGCAGCCGGAAAAATGCATTCACGCACTTCTCTTCGCCGAGCGTCGTGACGCGCGCCTCTTCGGGCTTCCGTGTCTTCGCCAACTCGAGCGCGCTTGCGGCGTCAGCGTTGCCCGGTTCACGATCGAGCGTGAACGCGAGATTGCGCACCATGTATTCGTGGCCCGGATACACACGCGTGGCGTCTGGCAGGTTCGCGAGCTGGTTCACGAACGTCTCGTAGAGCAGCCCGGGATCTCCTCCGTTGTAGCAATTGCCAGCGCCAGCGTTGAACAGCGTATCGCCGCAGAACAACGCCGGTGAATCGCCATGCGCAAGCAGGCACACGTGCGAGCGGGTGTGACCGGGCGTGTCGAGCACCTCGAGCTCCAGCGTCCGGCCCACCTTGATGATGTCGCCGCGTGAGAGACCCCGGTCGACGCCGCCGATCACGCTCGCGGCGCCCGCATGGGCCAGCACCTTCGCGTGAGTCGCGGCCACTACGCCCGCATTTCCCTCGGTGTGATCGCGATGCTCGTGCGTGTTGAGTATCAGCCGGATGCTGAAGCCGCTCGCGCGGGCCGCCGAGAGGCATTGATCCGCGTTCAGCGGATCGATGATCAGCGCTTCGCCAGTTTCCTGGCAGGCGACGAGATAGTGGAAATTCCGCAGCGAGTTCGCCGCCCAGATGCGTTCGATGAGCATGGCGTACTTTCTACGCCCGAAGAGCCTCGTCGAACAGCCCATGCTGGGTCTTGAGCGGCACGCGAATGCGCACCGTGGTGCCTTCACCCACGATGGAGTGGATGTCGATGCTTCCACCCATGAGTTTCAGGCGCTCGCGGATACTGAAGAGTCCGAACCCGCCATGGCGCGTCGGCAGCCGATTGATGGACTGGACCTCGAAGCCCACGCCCGGATCGATGACATCGAGCGACAACATGTCGTTGTTCACGGAACAACGCACCGTGGCCCGCTTGGAACGCGCGTGCTTGACCACGTTCTGCAAGAGCTCACGCACGGTCTGGAACAGCAGCACCGTGACCTGGTCTTCGAGCGGCTTCTGCACACCGTCGTCTTCCACGCTCACGATGAGGCGCTGCTGGTTCGCGACACGATCGGCGAGCCAGCGCAGCGCCTCGAGCAAACCGCTCTCGTGCAATCCCGGCGGCGCGAGCTCGAGCATCAGCGTGCGCGTCTGCAGCGTGGCATCGGCCAGAACGTGTTCACATTCATCGATGCGCTGCAGCTGCTCGCGGTCGTCGATACCGCGCTTGATCGCCGCGAGATGCATGGAGAGACCCACGAGGCACTGCGCGGGACCGTCGTGCAGTTCGCTCGCGAGCTTGCGTCGCGCACGCTCTTCGGCCAGCGTGATTTCCGTGGCGAGCGCGCGCAGTTGCGAGTCGTGCTGTGCGAGCGCCGCCTCGGCTTCGCGCATCGCAGTCACATCGCGACCGCTGCCCCAGAAGCGGAGCACGTGGCCGTTCTCGACGATGCCGATCATCGAGATCAGGAGTACGCGATCGAGACCGTAAGGTCCATGCACGACGTGCTCGATGTTGCGCACCTGGTAGCCGTTGCGAATGGCTTCCCGGATGCGTTCTATATAGATCTTCGACCAGGTCGGGTGATCGCCGAGACGCGTGCCGACGATCGGGCTCTGCGCATCCTTCACACCGAGCGCGACCATGAACGCCGTGTTGCACTCGGCGACGAAGCCATGTTTGCGAACCCACGCGATCTGGTCGTCGGCGGACAGCGTGATCGGCATCGGCTCGGCGAGCTCGGTGCGGAAGATCGCTTCGGAGCTGTTGGCGACGAAGGCGCGATAACGCTCATCGCTGGCGCGCGCCATGTTGATGGCGAGCTCGCGCTCGGCCATCACCGCCTGCAGCAGCAGCACCGGCAGCACGCACAGTGCGAGAAACGTCTGCAGTTCATATGCGCTCTCGAAGGGACCCAGGCCGCGCGTGGTCGCGAGCGACGCCGCGGCGACCGTGATGCCGGCGGCGAGCGCCGTACGCCGTGGCCCGCCGATCATCGCGATCCAGACCAGCACCGGGTAGACGATGTAGGGCACTTCGAGCGGCGAAGTCGTGGTTCCCTGGTCGTGCAGGAAGACCGCCGCGAGCAGCACGCCGAGTACGCCGAATGCCGTGTAAGTGGCGACGCGGCCGCCGCGCACGGTGCTCGAAAGCGCGATGCCATGGATGCCGATCGTGAGCAGCAGAGGGGTCACCACGAGCGCGCCGAGGAAATCGCCTATCCACCAGTTCTGGACTGCGAGCCAGAACTCGGGACTGCCGATACCCACGGTGGCTCGCACGCTCGTCGCGACGAAAGCACACGCCATCGTCGACACCAGCGCCGCCGCGGCGAACACCAGTACGTGACGCAGCCGCGCAAACGAGATGGGACCGCGCACGCCGACCTGCACCAGCCAGGCACCGAACATGGCCGCACCGAACTTCACGAAGAACATGAGACCGGCGAGCGAGTAGGGAATCTGCGGGGCGAAGAACTCGTTCGCCGCCAGTTCCGCGATGAAGCCGAAACCCGCGAGCGCCACCCAGTAGCGGGCCGGGTAGAGCAACAGGAACGCAAACAGGGAACCAGTTGCCGGCCAGAACACACCAACACCCTGGGGTGCGATGAGCAACGTCAGGCCGATACCCACTGCAAGGAAGTGCATTGGGAAGTAGACGGCCCCCGCCTGCAGGGGACCTAACTTCAGTCCGAATGGTCGAAGCAGGCGATTCATGACTGCCGCCATCATAGAACGAGACTTGGACCGTAGCTCAGCGGCGACTCTTTGTTGTTTGCTTGTCCCAGTGCATATTGCGAGCCAGGTCTCGGATTTCGAGGTTTCGTAGAGTGAAAAGCCGCTATAAATTCAGGGTTTTACTGTTTCCGGTGTTCGGCGTGCTGGCGTCCTGCGGCGGCGGCGATGGAGGTTCCGGATCCAGTTCCAGCGGCGGCAGCTCCAGTTCAGGGGGCGGCTGGCAATCCGGGGTTTTCCTGCCTTCGTCCTCGTACGACGCCCTGTGCGCGAATCCGCGGTCGGGCACCTCCGACCGGCGCGGTACCGCTACCGACGAAAACAACTGGCTGCGCTCGTGGACCAACGAGCTGTACCTCTGGTACGGCGAGGTCACGGACGTCAATCCGGCCCTGTACACCACCGAAAACTATTTCCCGCTGCTCAAGACCGCGGCCACCACGGCGTCGGGCCAGGCCAAGGACAAATTCCACTTCACGTATGCCACCGACGTGTGGCTCGCGCTTTCACAGGGCGGAACCTCGGCCGGTTACGGCGCGGAATTCGCGGTGATCGCTTCCAGGCCGCCGCGCCGCATTGTGGTCGCCTTCACCGAAGCCGGCTCGCCTGCGGTCGGACAATTTCAGCGTGGTGATGAAATCCTGCAGGTCGACGGCGCTGACGCCGTCAACGGCAACACGCAGGCGATCGTCGACACGCTCAACGCGGGACTCTTCCCCGACAACATCAACGAGACGCACTCGTTCATGGTTCGCAGCAACGCTGGAGCGACGCGTACGGTGATGGTGACATCCGCGAACATCACGCACGTGCCAGTGCCGATCACCACGACGTTCAACACCAACTCCGGCCAGGTCGGCTACATCCAGTTCAACGACCACATCGCCACCGCGGAGACCCCGCTCAAGAATGCGATCTCGTTTCTCCGCAATTCCAACGTTACCGACCTGATCCTCGACCTCCGCTACAACGGCGGCGGCTATCTGGATCTGGCGAGCGAACTCGCCTACATGATCGGCAACACCACGCTGACCACCGGCCGCACGTTCGAGAAGATCGTCTTCAACGACAAGAACCCCAGCCGCAATCCGGTGACCGGCGAAAACCTGACGCCCACGCTATTCCATTCCACGACGCAGGGATGGCCTGGCCAGGGAGCCGCGGGCCAGACGCTGCCGTCGCTCAACCTGAACCGCGTGTACATCATCACCGGTCCCGGCACGTGTTCGGCGAGTGAATCCATCATCAATTCACTGCGCGGGGTGGGAGTGACGGTGTATGTCATCGGCTCCACCACCTGCGGCAAGCCCTACGGCTTCTATCCCACTGACAATTGCGGGACTACCTACTTCACCATCCAGTTCCGCGGAGAGAACGCCGCCAACTTCGGTGACTACACCGATGGCTTCTCGCCCGCGAATACCGGCGGCGTGCGTGGCACTTCGGTTCCGGGCTGCTCGATCGCCGATGACTTCGGCCACGAGCTGGGCGTACCCAACGAAGGCCGCATCGCCGCCGCGTTGAGCTTCCGCGAGAGCAACAACCAGACTTGCCCTGCGGCAACGGGCGACGCCGAACCACCGCGCGTGTCCAAGTCATCATTCTTTACGGACGCCTCGGACACGGGTCTCGCGGTGTCCAAACCTGCGGCTCGCCTCAACCGTATCGTGCGCAGCCAATAGAACTCCCGGCGCGTTTCACCACGCGCCAACACGGTTCCCGGAAAAAGGCGCTTCGGCGCCTTTTTCTTTTTCCCGTGAATCGAAACCGCGCGCGCCTCCCCCGGCACTCATCACCGACAGAAGCCATCACGAATCGTCGGAGAAGCCATGAACACACGGACGTTGAAAGGATTGCTGCTGCAGGCCGCGATCACCGCACTGGTCGCCGCTTGTGGTGGTGGAGGCGGAGGCGCAGACAGCGGCTATGGAAACGGTAGTGGCAACGCCCCACCGCCACCGCCGCCCGCTGCGGTGATTCGTGATGCGCAGTTCACCGACGACACGGTGGCGGGGCTTCGCTTCAGCGTCACCGGCGTCGGTGAAGGCGTCACGAGCGACGTCGGCAAGTTCCAGTTCGCCGAAGGCCGCAAGATCGACTTCCTCGTCGGTGGCACCGCGAATCGAATCGTGGTCGGCAGCGCGACCCCCGCCTATGCAACCGCCGGGCTCGTGGCCTTCAGCCTGCAGAATCTCGATGAGGTACGCGCTGCGAACGGTGAACTCTATCTATCCAACCTGCTGCGATTGCTGGTCCTCCTCGACGCCAACAACGATACGAGCGACGGCATCCAGATCGATACCGCCGCGAACAATGCCATCGGAACGGCGGTCACCGGCACGCGAACCATCAACTTCGGCGCCAACGCCGCTGCGTTCGCGGGTGATGCCACCATCGTCGCGCTTGCGACGGCTCTCAATCGCACGCTGGTCAGCGGCGATGAGGCGCTGCTGCGATACCAGCTCCTGTTCCGCCAGTCGCGCTCCAGCAGCATCGCGCTCACCGGCGATGACAACCGTGCCGTCGTGGTCAATCGCCAGAAAGCCAGCGTCTCGGTGATTCGCGTGCGTAACGCGGATGGATCCGACGCTGCGCAGCTACTCGCGGAAATCCCCGTCGGCCGCGAGCCGAGATTCGTGGCTCTCGCGCCGAATGACAGTCGTGCTTACGTGACCAACGCCGTCGACGGCACGCTGAGCGTCATCGATCTCACCGCCAACACGCCGGTCGTGGTTGGCAGCGCGATCGACGTCGGCGTCGAGCCGCGCGGCATCGCCGTCACGCCCAATGGCACTTATGCGTTCATCGCCGGCAACACGACCGGTGACGTCGCCGTGGTCCGCCTGTCCAACTACGAGGTCGTGAGCCGGGTGCACGTGGGCGGCAATCCTTATGCAGTCGCCATCAGCAACGACGGCGACGCGAGCGACAGCGACGAACGCGTGTACGTCACGCAGCTCTTCGGTGAAGTCATCGACCAGGCCCGACCGGATGGCTTCGACGATGCCAAACAAGGCGTCGTGAGTTCGTTCCGGGTCGGTGAGGCTGTCACCAACGCCGGCACTGCCGCTGTCACGCGCCTGCTGCTCAAGCCGATGCTGTCGGGCTTCAACGCCGACCGCCGCAACTTCTGCCCGCTGACGCGCGATGCACTGGAAATAGCGGGCACGGTGAAATATTTCAACAGCGGCCCGCTCGGCAACAACGGCACCGGCGCCGCGCAGCTGGCGAAGACCACGTTCTGCCCGGATGTGGCTTCGGCCAACATCGATCCGGTGGGGCCGATCGGCCGCGTGGCGCAGAAGACGTATCCGAACATGCTGTTCGGTGCGCTCCTGCGCGGACCGTTCGTCTACGTACCGAACGTGGGCGCACAGCCCGAGCCGCCCGTGAACTTCAACACGAACGTCCAGGCCCTGGTGGGCGTCCTGAGTTCGGCAACGAATGCCGAGACCCCGTTCTCCGTGAACCTCAATACCTACGTGCCGAAGGAAGCGACGCCAGCGTCACCGACTACGTCGCTCGACAAGCTGTTCCTCAATGACGTCGTCGCCATCGACGCCGATCGCCGCGGCCGCGACTTCCTGGTCGTGAGTCGCGGAGGCAACTACGTGATCCGCGCGTCGATTGGCACGGACGGCAAGCTCACGACGCTCGATGCCAACAACACGGCGCGTCGCTTCCAGACCGGCAACCTGCCGAGCGGCGTGGTGATGGCCCGAAGTGGTGCTCGTGCTTACGTCAACAACGAGCTCAACACCTCCATGTCAGTGCTCAATCTCACCGACAACACGGTGATCGCGCGCGACGTCGAATCGAGCGCACCGCCGGCGCCCGGTACGCAGGCGCATCGCAACCTGGTCGGAAAGCTCGCGTTCTTCACGGCGCTCGGAATTCCCGACAAGCTCGATACCAACGGCGACGGGCAGTTCGACATCGCGCTGCGCGACATCAACCCGCTCGCGAATCGCGGCAAGGCGTCGAACAACGCCTGGTCGGGGTGCGCGTCGTGCCACGATGACGGCCATTCCGACAACGTGACCTGGATCTTCGAGACCGGACCGCGCCAGACCATTCCGCTCGAGGGAACGTTCGCACGCAACAACCTCGGCGATCAGCGCATCCTCAACTGGAGCGCGGTGCGCGGTTCGAATACCGACTTCAACAACAACGCCCGCGGCATCCAGGGCGGCATCGGTTTTGCCACCAATGTCGACGGTGCCGACAAGACCACGCAGATCTTCAACCACGGTCCGACACGTGGCATCAGCGATTCGCTCGACGCCATGAGCGAATGGGTGGCGACAGTGCGCGCGCCCATCATGCCGGCACCGTCAGCCAGCGCGGAAGGCAATGGACGCGCGGTATTCACGGCCAATTGCGCGAGTTGCCACGGTGGCGCCAAGTGGACCAAGAGTCGCACCGCCGGCCTCTACCAGGACAACCCGCTGCTGCAGGTCGATCCGGTCGGACCCGCCTTCTTCACCGGCGTAGGCCAGAACGATGCCGGTGTCGAACTCAAGGGACCCCAGGTAGTTAGCGTGACGCGCGCCGGCAAGCCGAAGCTGCTGATGCTCGACAGCGTGGGGACATTCAACCCCGCGAGCCCGATCGAGATCCGCGGCGCCGCGGCGGTGGCCGGGCAGACCACGCAAGGATTCCTGCCCTTCGGCCTCGGCGGCTTCAACAGCCCCTCGTTGCTCGGGGTGGCCTATTCGGGTCCCTACTTCCACGATGGCTCGTCGCACACGCTCGAGGATGTGGCCGCACGTCACCGGCTCGGCGACGCGCCCGCGACGATCGCGAGCGCGCTCTCCGCCACCGACCTCGCGGATCTCCTGGCCTTCGTGCGCAGCATCGACGATGGCACGACCACCATGCCGAATGCGACGGACCTGTTCATTCAATAGGAAGCTGCGGCTGGCGCGGAACGGACGGCCTCACCTCGTGAGGCCGTCTCCATGTTCGGACCACTTGTGGATACGGCACGTGAGGCGATGCCACAGTGCGTGCAAGTACACGTCTAAATGGGATTGAGCCTCGCGCGCGGCGCCCCGCCTGAAGGGGTTCGATTCGAACTCGGATTCGATCGCGGGATGCGCGTCGTCCTCGGCTAACCACTCCCGAAGATCGTCTGTGACGAGACCCATATGCCTTTGCTCCCTGCGGCGGTTCGCGATGGCGCATCATCGCGCCTGGCGTGCCATCGTATGTCGGACAACGGCTATTGGATGTCTGTTCCCGGCAAAGCGTCGAAAGCCACCGACATTCGCACCGTGTCGCGGTGCAGCGCGTTGGTCCCGTGCCACAAATAAGATGGGAACAGAACGAGTCTGCCCGGCCTGGGCTGCACGAAGCCGAACGGACTCAGCCCCGCGACCGGAAAGCGCGGCTCTCCGAACTTGAGCCAGCCTGCGCGAGTGGTCTCGTCGGACACTTCGTCGGGAACACTCACGTAGTAAGCCGAGCTCAGCCAGCCCTCGGGATGGATGTGATTCACGTGGAATCCGCCGAGCCTGAGCCGCACGGACCAGCAACCGATGAGAGTCGCCGGCGAAGTGTTCCTCGAGAGGAGCGGATGCGCGGCATCCACGCCCACTTCCCGCTGGAATTGCACGAGTGCTTCGGAGAACGAGGCGAGCAACTGCGCGATCACCGGCTCCGGCCGCACCAGCAGATTGCGCGAGGTCTGCGTGCCGTGACGCAGACTCTGGTCGAGCGGGTGATTCTTGTGGCGATGCCGCGCGACGAGTACTTCCGTCAGCGCTGCATGGAATTCGGCAAGATCGCGAAAGCCGGCCGGCGCAGGAAGGTCGAAGGTACGCGTGACCGTACGTGGATCGAACCACGATTCGAATGCGTGTTCGCCGCGCAATCGCGCGATGTCGATGCGGTAAGTGATCCAGCGCTGGTCGCGCCCGTGCAAGGCGCGAAAGCGCTCGACGAGCGGGAGCGCCTCTGCCGCTCTTCCGGTGGCGATGGCACTCACGACGAAATTCTCCGCGATGCCTGGATTGTCGGGCATCGCTGCGTGCGCTTCGCTCGAATAGCGGAACGCCTCGTCCATGCGACCGCTTTCCTGGAGCACGGTGGCCAGCGAAGTCAGCAGCTGAGGTGCACCGCCGAACTCGCTTACGAGACGACGCAACTCCACCTCGGCGCCCGCGAGATCTCCGAATCGCCGCAATGCATCGCCCAGGGCGAGCCGCAGCGCGGGCGATGCAGTGGCATCTCGCGCCGCCTTGCGCAGATCGCGCAAGGGATCTTCATCGCCCCGTACCTGGCGCAGTCGCACGAGGATGCTTTGCGCCTCGGAGTCCGCGGAATTCTGCGCCAGCAATCCGCCCAGCAGTCCTTCGGCCTCCTCGAGCCGGTCGAGCTGTATCAATGCGCGGGCCCTGACGATCGTGGTGCCGCGCGGCCGCGCGCCGAGTCGTGCCGCTTCTTCTGCTTCGGCCAGCGCGTCTTCCGAATAATCCTGGTCGCAAAGCACCGAAGCGAGATTGAAGTGCGCGGCGGCGTAGGCGGGTGAAAGCGACACGGCCTTCTTCAGGGCTTCTCGCGCCGCGTTGCGACGCCCGAGCGCAAAAGATGCAAATCCGAAGGCGGACCAGGCTTCGCTGTCACCCGGGCTCGCGGCGGTCAGGAATTTCGCGTGTTGTTCGGCGAGCGCCACGTTTCCGAGTTCATTCGCGAGACGTGCAAGCAACAGGCGCGGCGCGCGTGCATCGGGCGCCTCATCGACCACCTTCGTGAGCTCGCCGATGGCTTCGTCCTTGCGTCCGAGCGACGAAAGCACCTGCGCCAGCATCGCGCGCAGCGAAGAGTTGCGAGGCGTGAGCGCGAGCTGCCTGCGCAGCAGTGCTTCCGCCGCCTGTGGCTGGCCCGCCTGCAGCTTCTGCATCGCTTCCTGTTCCACCGGCTTCATGCGTCGAGCTTACGACACGCGAAAAAAAACCGCCGTTCCACCTTGCGATGGAACGGCGGCCAGTTCATCAGATGACAGTCTTTAGAACTTCATGCCAATCGTCAGGTATGCGCGACGGCCCAGGACGTCGTACGTGCTCGGGTCGGTATTCGACTGAATACCCACTTGCGCGTCCGTCGTGTAGGTCGGCGGCGCCTTGTCGGCGATGTTGTTGACGGCGAGCTGCACTTCCCACGTGTCATTCGGCGACCAGCGCGCCGTGATGTCGTGATAGAAGTAGTTCGGCACGTGCGGCTTGAGGCCCACCGTCGGCGTGCTCAGCACCGCATCGTTGTTGACTGCGCGCATCGCATCGATCCAGCGCAGGTTATAGCGGAACAGGAACTGCTTCATGCTGAAGCTGGTCGCGAGGACGGCCTTCCATTCCGGGAACGCGCTGGCGACGGTCTGCCCGATCGTGCCCTTGCGTGAGAAGAAGTCGTCCGTCGAGGTCTCCTGCTGCTCGATCTCCAGGGTGTTGGTGGCGAGCAGCTTGAAGCCGAGCTGATTGCCGTTGTCACCCAGCGGGATCTTCCAGTCGACCGACAAGTCGATGCCTTGCAGATTGAGCGCGGCGAGGTTGAGCGTCGTCGTCTGGATACCCTGAACGCCGAAATTGTTCGGATTGCGGTTGAACAGCTGGCAGAACTGGTTGTTGGGATCGAACGTCGGGTTTGCACCCAGCTGGTTGAAGCAACGGCCGATGATCGAGCTCGACGACAGCGAGGAAATCACGTCCGTGATCTCGTAGTCGAAGTAGTCGAGTGACACCTGCAGGTTGTTCGCCCAGTCGCTTTCCGCGTTCGAGGTCCAGACGATGCCGGCGGTGATCGTGTCAGCGGTTTCCGGATCGAGATTCGGATTGCCGCCGACGATCGCCTGCGCCTGCGCATTCGGCTGCGTGAAGCCGCCGATGGCGCCGGCCGAGATGCCCTGCGCCTGGCACAGCGCCCTGACCTGTGCCGCGCTCGGGCCCGTACGGAACGAGCTGTTGGCGTTACATGGGTCGGAGTACTGCGGGAAGCTTTCCTGCTGCGGCAGGAACAGTTCGTTGATGTTCGGCGCACGGATCGCGCGGTTGTACGAGCCGCGAACCGAAATCGATTCGACCGGATCCCACTTCAACGCGGCCTTGTAGGTATCCGTGCTCTCGGACAGGTTGTAGTCCGAGAACCGGTAACCGAGTTCAAGGTCCAGCGCCTTGATCGCCGTGATGTCCTTGAGCAGCGGCACCGCGAATTCCGCGAAGTATTCGTTGCTTCGGATCGCGCCTTTCACGGGCTGCGACGCGTTGAAACCCACCACGTCGCCGCTCGCGAGGTACGAGTCCGGACGGAAGTCGGCCGTGTTCTCGCGATACTCAGCACCCACCGCGAACTGGAACGGGCCGGCCGGCATTTCGAACAGATCGCCCGTGATAGTACCCACGATGTTCGACTGCTCGGTCTTGAGCAGGTTCGTGGTCTTGATGGCGATGGCGTTTGCGCAAGCCAGGGAGATGTTTCCCTCGCCGAACGGATTGAACAGCGGGCAACCCTGCGAGGCATACACCGCGGCATTGTTGAGGGCTGCCTGGTAGCGTGCGCGCGAGACGTTGCCGCCTTGCAGCTGCAAACCCTTGCCGCCCCCCCAGCTGCCGTACACGTCCCAGTGCCAGTCGTTCGGCATCGTTCCGCGGAATCCCAGGATTCCCTGCGTGACGTCGTAGCTGTTTTCCTGGATACGCTCGCCGACATCGACCATGCGCTTCGTGAAGCCGAAGTTGGCACCGGGCGTGCCACGCGAATTCAGCAGCGTGCGCAGATCGGCCGGGATCGCGGTGTTCGTCACCGGAACCGTGCAACCCAGCGCCGCACCCGAGCAGGTCACCGGCGTCGCCGCCAGCTGCTGGTCGGAGTTGTACGTGGTGAAGCTCAACCGCGCGTACATCTCGGCGACTTCCGGGATCATGTCGTAGCGCGCCGCGCCGGTGATCTGCTTGCGCGTGATCGGCAGCTGCAGGTAGTTCAGCGGGCCGAAGTTGTAGGTGTAGCCGTTCGGGTTGTAGCCCGGGTCGTCCGTGTTGCCGTCGAAGTTTTGCGTTTGCTGTCCGCCGCCACCCAACGAGAACACCGTGCCGTCAGCATTGAAGCCGAGCGCACGTGCACCCGTGACCGAGCCCGCGGCAGAGCCGTAGCCTGCAAACACCGTGTTGAGTGCCGTCTGGCTGGGCGTATTGGCGCCCCAGTCGACGCGGCCCTCGGGAATCGTGCCCGAGCCCGAAGGCGTGAGCAGAGGACCCTTCGCATAGATGCCGAACTCTCGCTCGCCGGCGAGTACCTGGTCGCGCGTATCGTAGGAGAACGACACCACCGCGTTGCCGCGGTCGTCGGCGAAGTTGCCGCCCATGATGCCGTCGAAGACGGTGGACTTGCCGTCGCCTTCACCCGTCACACCTTGCTGCGCGCTGATTTCGATGCCGTTGAAGCTGCGCTTCAGCTTGATGTTCACGACACCGGCGATGGCGTCGGAACCGTAGGTCGCCGACGAACCACCCGTGAGGATCTCGACGCTTTCGATCATCGCGGCCGGAATCGTGTTCAGGTCGACGACGCCGTTCACGTTCGAAGGAGTCACGCGCGCGCCGTCGACGAGGACCAGCGTGCGCACCGTGCCGAGGCCGCGCAGGTCGACGTTCGCCTGGCCGCCGTTGGACGGGTTGTTAGACGTGGTGGTGATTGACGGAACGAGCTGCGGCAGCGTGTTGAGCACCGTCTCGATCTGAGGCTCGCCGGACAGCTTGAACGTGTCCTCGCTCACGGTGACGACCGGGCTGGTCGCTTCGTAGTCCTTCTTTACGATGCGCGTGCCGGTGACGGTGATTTCTTCCAGATTCGGATCGGGTTTCGCTTCCTGCGCGAACACAGGCAGAGCAGTGGTGGCGGCTGCCGCTGCGATCGCAAAGCGGACGGCCTGCCTGATGAGACAGTTTCGATTCATTGAATTCTCCTGCAAGAGAGACTTAGCTTGTTTAATGTGAGAGCGCGGTCTCGCGACGTTGCTCCCATGCAACGAGTAACCCATGAATGACGTTTGACTCGCACATTCCGGTCTTGGCCGGTTTCCCAAGTGCGAACGCCCCGTCACGGGAGTCGTTTCATAGCTGCAGGCTACTGCTATCCCTGTTGTCCTACAACTGAAATGTCTTGGGTAGACAACGCAAAAGTCTCAGGAATGGGCCCGATTGTTTGTTTTAGGCCACAGAGACTCTGTCTGAAACTTAATTTATTCCCCGTCGAACCGTAGATTGACCTCGATTTCCGGCAGAAGCGGGGACGGGTCGAAGTACGTGCTGTCGTCGCTCGACGCGAAAACACCGCCGGCGATGACGTAATGGGGGGTGCGGTCGATATCCACCCGGAAAACCTTGCGCGATTCGGCCTTGGCCCGGTGGCTGGGCGGGAGGTACTCGAGGACCTCGTCGAGCAGGCACTGCTCGATCGTGAAGTCGCTGAACCAGGCCGGTAAGGACATCCAGACGACGCCTTTGAACAGGATCTCCATGCGTTTCGGTCCACCATCGTCGCGGTCGCCGGAGCGGAGCAGCAGCACACCGTGATGCTGGTAGTAGAGCACCAGGCCGAACTGGCCGTTGAACCGCGCTGGCAGTGTCAGATGAATGTGAACCCCGAGTGCAGCGCCTTCTGGGTGGTCGGCAGATAGTGGTCGACCAGCAGCGCCGCGAACAGCCACATCAGGTAGGTGATCGAGAAGCGGAATACCTTCATCGGCAGGTGCGCGCGCTCGGTGAGCTTCATCTGCAGTGCGTAGAAGATGAACATCGCGTTCAGGATCAGCGACGCGACCAGGTAGATGAGCCCGCTCATGCCGGTGACGAAGGGCATGGTGGTCACCGCGGTCAGCAGCACCGTGTACAGCAGCACCTGCAGCCGCGTGAAAGCGACGCCGTGCGTCACCGGCAGCATCGGGATTCCCACCTTCGCGTACTCATCTTTTCTCGCGATGGCCAGCGCCCAGAAATGCGGCGGCGTCCACACGAATACGATGAGAAACAGCAGCAGCGCATTCGGGTCGACGGTATTCGTGACCGCGGCCCAGCCGAGTACGGGAGGCGCAGCGCCCGCCGCACCGCCGATCACGATGTTTTGCGAGGTCGCGCGCTTGAGCCACACGGTGTAGACGACCGCGTAGCCGATGAGCGAGGCGAAGGTGAGCACGGCGGTCAGCGTGTTGACCAGCAGCACGAGGATCGTCATCGAAAGCGTCGCGAGCACGCCCGCAAACGTCAACGCGGCGCGCGGCGACATCTTTCCAGTCGGCAACGGGCGGCGCTTGGTGCGCGACATCTGCGAGTCGATGCGTTCATCGAGCACGTGGTTGATGACGGCGGCACTCGCGGCCGCGAGTCCGACGCCGAGATTTCCGAACACGAGCGCATCGAGCGGCGGGAGTCCCGGCACGGCGAGCAACGTGCCCACGATGGACGTAAACACGATGAGCATGACGACGCGCGGCTTGGTCAGCTCATAGAAGCTGCGCCAGCGGGAAGTAGCTGCTGCAACGATGGGTTCAGGGGATGCCAAGGGCGCCTTCCGTAAGGGGCGCGAAGTTTAGCCGATCAGTGGAAATCGGCCACCGGCCGGAGCCGCCGATTGAGCCACACGGCGGCCGCCACCAGCAGCGCCGCGCCTGCGTTATGCGCGGCCGCGAGCTCGAGCGGAAAGGCGCGCAACACCATGAAAACCCCTATGGAAAGCTGCGCCGCCAGGGCCGCGACGA
>Ga0315912_10002825_pt1 | contig 17967 bp, 19 predicted proteins | sample VfabasoilMG_FD_204469 | JGI IMG/M metagenome (GOLD analysis project Ga0315912, IMG submission 204469) | Garden soil microbial communities collected in Santa Monica, California, United States - V. faba soil | ecosystem: Environmental > Terrestrial > Soil > Garden | place: USA: California...
CGGCATAGACGGCCGGGATTCTAGCGACCCCCGTCGAGAGCGCCCTTGCCATCCCAGAAGCGCGCCCCACTGGCTCGGTAGAATTCAGCGATGCTGATCCTGATCGTGGCATTCGCGGTGTCGCTGATGGCAACGCTGCTGGCCATTCGCTCAGCGACTACCTATGCCTACCTAAGACAGGACGACGCGCGCCATGGGCCGCAGAGGTTCCATGTCCGGCCCGCGGCGCGCATCGGCGGGGTGGGCATTTTGGCTGGCGTGCTCGCTGGTGTAACCGTGGCGTGGCGTGCCGATCCGGCCATCGGCATCGCGGGCTACGTGCTGCTGGGCTGCAGCTTGCCGGCATGGATTGCCGGCCTTGCCGAGGACCTGACCAAGGACGTCAGTCCACGGCGGCGACTGCTGGCCAGCGCGCTGTCGGCATTGCTCGGGGCGTGGCTGCTCGAAGCCGTGATCGTGCGCACAGCCATCCCTGGGCTCGACTGGATCGTCTCGTTCCCTTTGGGTGCTGCGGCGGTGTCGGTGTTCGTGGTCGCCGGCGTGGCCAACGCCGTGAACATCATCGACGGTTTCAACGGCCTGGCGTCGATGTGCGGGGTGCTGATCCTTCTCAGCTTGAGCTATGTCGCATTCCGGGTCGACGATCTGATGGTGGCGTGGCTGGCGCTGGCTGGCGTCGGCGCGCTGGCCGGGTTCTTCGTCTGGAACTTTCCGGCGGGGCTGATCTTCCTGGGCGATGGCGGGGCCTACTTCATCGGCTTCTACATCGCCGAACTGGCCATCCTGCTGCTGCATCGTAACCCCACGGTGTCGCCGATGTTCCCGCTGCTGCTGTGCATCTACCCGGTGTTCGAGACGGTATTCTCCATCTACCGGCGGCGTTTCCTGCGCGCCATGCCGCCGAGCATGCCCGACGGCATCCACCTGCATTCGCTGATCTACCGGCGCGTCATGCGCTGGGCGGTCGGCAACCGCAGCGCCAAGGCGCTGACGCGGCGCAATTCGATGACTTCGCCGTACCTGTGGCTGCTGTGCATGTTCGCGGCCATCCCGTCGGTGCTGTTCTGGGACAACACGGCCGTGCTGGCGGTGCTGATCGTGATCTTCGGCGTCGGCTACGTGGCGCTGTACTGGCGCATCGTGCGCTTCAAGTCGCCGCGCTGGATGGTGTTCAGGCGCTGAGCGGCTGCAATTGTGCGCATGGGGGATAATCCCTAGTACATGAACGAATCCCTACCTGCCGACACCGCCGCCCCTTCCGAGGCCCCCGCACCCGCGCTGTTCAACACGCTTCCCCTCGATGCCAAGCTGCTGCGCGCCGTCGCAGACCAGGGCTACGCGTCGATGACGCCGATCCAGGCCAAGGCCATCCCCATCGTGCTGGCTGGCCGCGACGTCATGGGCGCCGCGCAGACGGGCACCGGCAAGACGGCGGCCTTCTCGATCCCGCTGCTGCAGAAGATGTTGCGCCACGAGAACGCCAGCATGTCGCCGGCGCGGCACCCGGTGCGCGCGCTGGTGCTCGCTCCCACGCGCGAGCTGGCCGACCAGGTGGCGGCCAACATCCTGGCCTATGCGCAGCACACCCAGCTGCGCACCGCGGTGGTCTTCGGCGGCATCGACATGAAGCCGCAGACGCTGCAGCTGAAGGGTGGCGTCGAGATCCTGGTGGCCACGCCGGGGCGGCTGCTCGACCACATCGAGGCCAAGAACTGCGTGCTCAACCAGGTCGAGTACGTGGTGCTCGACGAGGCCGACCGCATGCTCGACATCGGCTTCCTGCCCGATCTGCAGCGCATCCTGTCCTACCTGCCCAAGCAGCGCCAGACGTTGCTGTTCTCGGCCACCTTCTCGCCGGAGATTCGCCGCCTGTCGCAAAGCTATCTGCAGGACCCGGTGACGGTGGAAGTGGCGCGCCCCAATGCCACGGCCACCAATGTCGAACAGCATTTCTACAGCGTGGCCGACGACGACAAGCGCCAGGTGGTGCGGCAGATCCTGCGCCAGCGTGAGCTGTCGCAGGCGCTGGTCTTCGTCAATTCCAAGCTCGGCGCGGCGCGGCTGGCGCGCTCCTTCGAGCGCGACGGGCTGAAGACCACGGCGCTGCACGGTGATAAGTCGCAGGACGAACGGCTCAAGGCGCTGGACGCCTTCAAGCGCGGCGAGGTCGACGTGCTGGTGGCCACCGACGTGGCGGCGCGTGGTCTGGACATCGCCGACCTGCCGGCGGTGTTTAACTTCGACGTGCCCTTCAATGCCGAGGACTACGTGCACCGCATCGGCCGCACCGGCCGCGCCGGCGCGTCCGGGTTGGCGATGACGCTGGTGGCGCGCGACGACATGAGGCTGGTCGGTGACATCGAGAAGCTGATCAAGAAGAAGATCGAGATCGAGCCCTTCGAGATGGAAGACGAACGCCCGCGCCGGCCGCCGCGGCGTGTCGCGGACGACGACGCACCGCCGGCTGCTGCTGGGCGGCTGGCCTGGCGGCCGCCCGCGCCGCGCAGTGCCGATCCCTTCTTCGACAAGCCCTATGAGCCTTCGGGCTCTGGTGTGCCTGCCTGGGAAGCGGCCAAAAGCGCCGCGCAGCCGGTGCTGCGTCAGCTGTCACCCAACATCCGCAGCAAGAAGAAGACGGCCGCACTGCTGGGCGGCTGAGCGAAGCGGCTCAGCCGGCCAGGAAGGCAAACACCGCCGGCACCCGGTCGGGCATCTGCACCGGCCGCACGCGCCAGGCGGCGATGCGCTCGCTGCGCGTCCAGCCCGAGGGCAGGCTCAGACCGCAGCTCACCGACAGCCGCGTGTCGTCGGCCAGCGTGTCCAGCAGGGCCTGCAGCAGCGCAGCATTGCGGTAGGGCGTTTCGATCAGCAACTGCGTCTGAGCGCTGCGCCGTGACAACGCCTGCAGCTCCTTCAGCCGTGTGCTGCGGCCGGCAGCGTCCTGCGGCAGGTAGCCGACGAAGGCGAAGCTCTGGCCGTTCAGACCGCTGGCCGCCAGCGCCAGCAGCAGCGAACTGGCGCCGGGCAGCGGCAGCACCTCCAGGCCCAGCGCATGCGCCGCGGCCACGGCGGCGGCGCCCGGGTCGGCCACCGCTGGCAGCCCGGCCTCGGAGATCAGCCCGATGTCCTGTCCGGCGCGCGCGGGTGCCAGCAACTCGCGCCAGGGCGCGTCGCCGGCCGCGGCACCGCCCTTGGGCGGGCGCGGCAACTCGCGGATGTCGATGGCCTGCAGCGCCTGGGCCAGGGGCACCACCGCCTGCACCCGCTTGAGGAAGGCGCGCGTGCTGCGCGCGTCTTCGGCCAGCCAATATCGCAAACCGGCGGCGCACTGCAGCACGCCCAGCGGCAGCACCTGTCGGATGTCCACCGGCTCCGCGCCCAGGTCCAGCGCATTCGGCACCAGCAGCAGGCGGCCGGCGCTCATCCCGCGGTACGCAGCGGATCGATGCCGGCCTGACGCAGCAACTCGCTGGTGCGGATCAGCGGCAGCCCGACCAATGCCGTCGGGTCGTCGGACTCGATGGCATTGAGCAGGGCAATGCCCAGGGTCTCGCACTTGGCGCTGCCGGCGCAGTCGTAGGGCTGCTCGGTGCGCAGGTAAAACTCGATCTCGTCATCGCCCAGCGCGCGGAAATGGACGGCCACGCTGCTCAGCGCTGCCTTTTCGAAGCCGGCATCGACGTGCACCACCGCCACTGCGGTGTGGAACAGCACCTTGTGGCCGCGCAGGCGGCGCAACTGCTGCACCGCGCGTTCGTGCGTGCCCGGCTTGCCCAGCGCTTGGCCGTCCAGGTCGGCCACCTGGTCGGATCCGATCACCACGGCCTCCGGCCGCTTGCTCGCCACCGCGCGGGCCTTGTCCAGTGCCAGACGCTGGGCCAGCACTGCCGGGGTCTCGCCGGGCCGGGCGGCTTCGTCGACTTCGGGCGCAAGCACCTCGAAGGGCAGGCGCAGGCGCGACAGCAGTTCTTGCCGGTAACGCGAGGTCGAGGCCAGGATCAGCGGCGGCGGACTCATGAATGAATTCTCCCACCGCCGCTACACTGGCTCGATGATCCGGCATTGCGCCCTGCCATGAATGCCGCACCCGCCTTCGATCCGCGGCGGCTGGATGTGGCCGCTTTCGCGCAAGCCGGAGCCCGGCTCACCGGCGAATGGCCGCTGGCGGCGATGCCGCGGCTGCTGCAGGATGCGCTGCCGCTGGGCGCGGACAGCCCGGCCACCGCGGTGGCCTGGTCGGCGCGGGGTTCGCACAAGGCCGTAACCGGCGGCGAGCCCGAAATCCGCCTGCACCTGCAGGCGCACACCGCGCTGCAGATGAGCTGCCAGCGTTGCCTGCAGCCGGTGACGGTGGAGCTGGACGTGCAGCCCAGCCTGCGTTTCGTGCGCGGCGAGCAGCAGGCCGAGGCGCTGGACGAGGACAGCGAAGAAGACGTGCTGGCGCTGACGGCGACGCTCGATCTGCAGCAGCTGTCCGAGGACGAGTTGATCCTGGCGCTGCCGCTGGTGCCACGCCACGAGCACTGCCCGCAGCCGCTGCCGATGTCGGTGGGCGAGGGCGAGATCGCACCGGCCGACGATGCCGAACATGCTTTTGCCGCGCTGGCCTCGCTGTTGCGCGACGGCGGCAAGCCCAGCTGAACCGGGTCGGCGGTGTTATACTTTTAGGCTTTTTCCGGCCTGGCACTATTCAGCCCGCCGAACGCGGGCCGGGCCCGCAGGAGTCCACCCATGGCTGTCCAACAGAACAAGAAGTCGCCCTCCAAGCGAGGCATGCACCGCTCGCACAACGCACTGACCACGCCCGGCACGGCCATCGAGCCGACCACGGGCGAGGTGCACCTGCGCCATCACATCAGCCCCACCGGCTTCTACCGTGGCCGCAAGGTGCTGAAGTCGAAGTCCGACGCCTGAGGCGTCGGCGCCGTGTCTTGGGGTCCGGCCCGGGTGCGCTGCGGGCCATCGATCTTGCGCGAAGACGCATCTTCACCTACCGTAGCTGCGCGGCGCGGTCCTTGACTGCGCCCTGCGCTGCACAGCCGGTTCTTCCGTGACACACCCCATCGCACCCGAACCCCTCAGCGCGGTCTGCATCGCCGTGGACTGCATGGGCGGCGACCACGGGACTAGCGTCACCTTGCCCGCCTGTCGCGCCTTCCTGGAGCGACATCCGAAGGCCGAACTGCTGCTGGTCGGCAGCGCCGCGGCGCTGGAAGCGGCGCGCGACTGGCCCCGCTGCCGCCGGGTCGAAGCCAGCGAGGTGGTGACGATGGACGACTCCATCGAGATCGCGCTGCGCCGCAAGAAGGATTCGTCGATGCGCGTGGCCATCAGCCAGCTGGTGGGCGCCGACGGTGCCGCGCCGCAGGCACAGGCCTGTGTCTCGGCGGGCAATACCGGCGCGCTGATGGCGGTGGCACGCTACGTCCTCAAGACGCTGGACGGCATCGACCGGCCGGCCATTGCCACTGTCATGCCCAACCGCGCGGACGGCTACACCACGGTGCTGGACCTCGGCGCCAACGTCGATTGCACGCCCGAGCACCTGCTGCAGTTTGCCGTGCTGGGCAGCGCGCTGGTGGCGGCGGTGGAGGGCAAGGAAGAACCCAGCGTCGGCCTGCTGAACATCGGCGAGGAAGCCATCAAGGGTAGCGACACCATCAAGCGCGCCGCCGAACTGCTGCGCGCGGCCGCCGCCGACGGGCAGATCAACTTCCACGGCAACGTCGAAGGCAACGACATCTTCAAGGGCACGACCGACATCGTCGTCTGCGACGGCTTCGTCGGCAACGTGCTGCTGAAGTCGGCCGAGGGTCTGGCGACGATGCTCAGCGACTTCATCCGCCAGGAGTTCACGCGCAGCGCTTACACCAAGCTCGCCGCGCTGGTGTCGCTGCCGGTGCTGAAGCACTTCAAGAAGCGTGTCGACCCGCGGCGCTACAACGGCGCCGCGCTGCTCGGCCTGCGCGGGCTTGTTTTCAAGAGCCATGGCTCGGCCGATGCCTTCGCCTTCGAGCAGGCGCTGGGGCGGGCTTATGATGCGGCCCGCAACCGCCTGATCGACCGCGTGCGCGACCGCATTGCGCTCAGCCATGCCGCTCAAGCGCCGATCGACGCCCCGGGCACAGCCCAAGCTGCATGAACCCGAACCCCCGCCACACCCGCATCGTCGGCACCGGCAGCTACCTGCCGCCGCGCCGCCTGAGCAATGCCGACCTGGTGCGTCAGCTGGCGGGCCAGGGCGTCGAAACCAGCGACGAATGGATCGTCGAGCGCACCGGCATCCGCGCGCGCCATTTCGTCGACGACGGCGTCAACGCCAGCGACCTGGCGGTGCAGGCCGCGCGCCACGCGCTCGAGGCTGCCGGCCGCCGCGCCGACGAGCTGGACCTGATCATCGTCGCCACCTCGACGCCGGACATGGTATTCCCGTCCACGGCAGCGATCGTGCAGCGCAAGCTGGGCGTGCATGGCTGCCCGGTCTTCGATGTGCAGGCGGTGTGCTCCGGCTTCGTCTATGCGCTGACGGTGGCCGACGCGATGATCCGCACCGGCGCCGCCCGCACCGCGCTGGTCATCGGCGCCGAGGTCTTCTCGCGCATCCTCGATTTCAACGATCGCGGCACCTGCGTGCTCTTCGGCGATGGCGCCGGCGCGGTGGTGCTGCGCGGCGGCGACACGCCAGGCATCCTGGCCAGCGACCTGCACGCCGACGGACGCTATGTCGACATCCTGTGCGTGCCGGGCACCGTCTCCGGCGGCAAGGTGCTGGGCGATCCGCTGCTCAAGATGGACGGCCAGGCGGTCTTCAAGCTGGCGGTGGGCGTGCTCGAAAGCACCGCGCGCACCGTGCTCGAACGGGCCGGGCGCAGCGCCGAACAGGTGGACTGGCTGATCCCGCACCAGGCCAACATCCGCATCATGCAGGCCACGGCGCGCAAGCTGAAGCTGCCGCTGGACAAGCTGATCGTCACGGTCGACGCCCACGGCAACACCTCGGCCGCGTCGATCCCGCTGGCGCTGGACGTGGCCGTGCGCGACGCGCGCGTCCGCCCCGGCCATTGCGTGATGCTGCAGGGCGTGGGCGGCGGCTTCACCTGGGGCTCGGTGCTGCTCGACTTCTGAAATCAAGCGATTCCCGCGCATGGCAACCTTTGCATTCGTGTTTCCGGGCCAGGGCTCGCAGTCGGTGGGCATGCTCAACGGCTGGGCCGGCCATCCCGCGGTGCACGACACGCTGGCCGAAGCCTCGGCCGCGCTGGATCAGGACCTTGGCGCGCTGATGCGCGACGGCCCGCAGGACGAGCTCGACCTCACCACCAACACCCAGCCGGTGATGCTGTGCGCCGGCATCGCCTGCTATCGCGCCTGGCGCGCCGAAGGCGGCGCCGAACCGGCGGCCGTGGCCGGGCATTCGCTCGGCGAATACAGTGCCCTGGTGGCCGCGGGCGTGCTGACGCTGGCCGATGCCTTGAAGCTCGTGCGCTTTCGTGCACAGGCCATGCAGCAGGCCGTGCCGGTGGGCAGCGGCGCGATGGCGGCGGTGCTGGCGCTGGAGCCGGCGCAGGTGGTCGAAGGCTGTGCCCAGGCTGCGGCCGAGAGCGGCGAGGTCGTAGAGGCCGCCAACTTCAACGACCCGCGGCAGACGGTCATCTCCGGTTCGGCGGCCGGCGTCGAGAAGGCGCGCGACGTGCTCAAGGCGATGGGCGCCAAGCGCGTGGTGCAGCTGCCGGTGTCCGCACCCTTCCATTGTTCGCTGATGCGGCCGGCCGCCGAGGCCTTGCGCCAGCGCCTGGCGGACGTGGCCTTTGCCGGGCCGCGCATACCGCTGGTCAACAACGTCGACGTGGCCGTGCAGACCGATGCTGCTGCGATCCGTGATGCGCTGTACCGTCAGGCCTTCGGGCCGGTGCGCTGGGTCGAGGTGGTGCAGGCCTTGCGCGCACGCGGGCTGAGCCACGTGGTCGAGTGCGGCCCGGGCAAGGTGCTGGCCGGCATGGTCAAGCGTATCGATGCCGAGGCGCAGGTGCTCACGCTGTCCGACCCGAACTCGCTGGCCGAGTGCAAGGAGGCTCTCGCATGAGCGCGGGTCAGGTCGTGTTGGTCACCGGCGCGTCGCGCGGCATCGGTCGGGCCATCGCGCGCACGTTGGCGGCGCAGGGCTTCAAGGTGGTCGGCACCGCCACCACCGAAACGGGCGCGCAGGGCATCTCCGAGGTGCTGGCCGGTTTTGCGGACTGCCGCGGCGCCTGCCTGGACGTCAACGATGCGGCGGCCGTCGATGCGCTGGTCGAGGCCATCGTCAAGGAACATGGCGCTCTGCACGTGCTGGTCAACAACGCCGGCATCACGCGCGACCAGCTGGCCATGCGCATGAAGGACGAGGACTGGGCCGCGGTGCTGGACACCAACCTGGGCGCGGTATTCCGCATGTGCCGCGCGGTGATGCGCAGCATGATGAAGCAGCGCCACGGCCGCATCATCAACATCACCTCGGTGGTCGGGGCCAGCGGCAATGCCGGCCAGGCCAACTATGCGGCCGCCAAGGCCGGCGTCGCCGGCATGACGCGCGCGCTGGCGCGCGAGCTGGGCAGCCGCAACATTACTGTCAACTGTGTGGCGCCGGGGTTCATCGCCACCGACATGACCGACGCGCTGCCCGAGGCACAGAAAGCTGCGCTGCAACAGCAGATTCCCCTCGGCCGCCTGGGCACGCCAGAAGAGATCGCGCATGCGGTCGCCTTCCTTGCCTCGCCGCTTGCGGGTTACATCACCGGGGCCGAACTGCACGTCAACGGCGGCATGTTCATGAACTGAATGGCCCGGTGCGGGCCCTCGGCGCCGGGCGGGCGCACGATTAGAATCGCCCGGTTAATCTGAATCCACTCCTGGAGGAGTCATGAGCGATATCGAAGCGCGTGTCAAGAAAATCGTTGCCGAACAACTCGGCGTGCCCGAGTCCGACGTCACCAACGCCAAGGCCTTCGTGGCCGATCTGGGCGCGGACTCGCTCGACACGGTGGAACTGGTGATGGCGCTGGAGGACGAATTCGGCATCGAGATCCCGGACGAAGAGGCCGAGAAGATCACCACCGTGCAGCTGGCGATCGACTACGCCACCAGCCACCAGAAGGCCTGAGCCGGGCGCAGCAATGAGCCGCCGCCGCGTCGTCGTCACCGGCCTCGGGCTGGTCAGCCCGGTGGGCAACAGCGTGACCGAAGGCTGGGCCAACCTGCTGGCCGGCCGCAGCGGCATCGACAACATCACGCGCTTCGATGCCTCGGCCTTTGCCTGCAAGTTCGCCGGCGAGGTGAAGGGCTTCAATGTCGAGGACTACATCCCCGGCAAGGAAGCGCGGCACATGGACACCTTCATCCACTACGGCCTGGCCGCTTCGATGCAGGCCGTGCGGGATTCCGGCCTGCCGGTGGGCGATGCGCTGGACGAGGAAACGGCCGAACGCGTCGGCTGCCTGGTCGGCTCGGGCATCGGCGGCCTGCCGATGATCGAGCAGACCGATGGCGACTACCGCGAGCGTGGCCCGCGCCGCATTTCGCCTTTCTTCGTGCCGGCCTCGATCATCAACATGATCTCGGGCCACCTGTCCATCAAGTACGGCTTCACCGGCCCGAACCTGGCGATCGTCACCGCCTGCACCACCGGGCTGCATTGCATCGGCGAGGCCGGCCGTCTGATCGAATACGGTGACGCCGACGTGATGGTCGCCGGCGGCGCGGAGGCCACGGTCTCACCGCTGGGCGTCGGGGGTTTCGCCGCGGCGCGTGCGCTGTCGACGCGCAACGATGATCCGAAGACCGCCTCGCGGCCCTGGGACAAGGACCGCGACGGCTTCGTGCTTGGCGAGGGTGCCGGGGTGCTGGTGCTCGAGGAGTACGAGCACGCAAAACGCCGCGGCGCAAAGATCTACGCCGAGCTGGTCGGCTTCGGCATGGGCGCCGATGCCTTCCACATGACCGCACCCAACGTCGACGGCCCGAAGCGCGCGATGAAGGCGGCACTGCGCAACGCCGGCCTCAACGCCGACCAGGTGCAGTACCTCAACGCGCACGGCACCTCCACCCCGCTGGGCGACGTCAACGAGACCAACGCCATCAAGCTGGCCTTCGGCGAGCATGCCAGGCGCATGGTGGTCAATTCCACCAAGTCGATGACCGGCCACCTGCTCGGTGGCGCCGGCGGCATCGAATCGCTGTTCACCGTGCTGGCGCTGCACCATCAGGTGTCGCCGCCGACCATCAACATCTTCAACCAGGATCCGCAGTGCGACCTGGATTACTGCGCCAACACGGCGCGCGAGATGAAGATCGAACACGCGGTGAAGAACAATTTCGGTTTCGGCGGCACCAACGGCACGCTGGTCTTCCGCCGGATTTGACGACGCTGCCTTCGCCGCGCATGCGCGTTGCGCCTCCTGTCCAGGTTATGTCCTGCAGCGCCGGGCCATGGCGGTCCTTTCAGCAGGCCTTGGTCGCGCTGAGCACGGCCGTGGCCGCCGCGTGGGCCGGCGCACAACTGGGGGCTGCAAGCGTGGCGCTGGCCGGCGCGGCCCTGGCCCTGGGTTTGGTCGCCGCCTGGTGGGCCGGCCGCAGGCTCAACACACCGGATCGCCGGCTGGCCTGGGATGGCGCGGCTTGGCAATTGCACCCGGAAGGCATTGCCGGGCAGGCGGCGCTGATGATCGACCTGGGTGACTGGATGCTGGTGCGCTTTTCGCCCGGCGCGCACTGGCTGCCGCTGTCGCGCCGCGACCTTGCCGCTGACTGGCAGGCGCTGAGGGTGGCGCTGCATGCGGCGCCTCCGTTGCGCCCGGGCGCATGAACGCCGCGGATGCCGACGCCCAGCTGATCGAGCGCTTCAAACGCGGCGACCGCCGGGCCTTCGAGATGCTGGTGGTCAAGTATCAGCGCCGCATCGAGAGGCTGATCGCGCGCATGGTGCGCGACGCCGACCTGGTCGAGGACATCGCGCAGGAAACATTCATCCGCGCCTACCGGGCGCTGCCGCAGTTCCGCGGGGAGAGCGCCTTCTATACCTGGCTGTACCGCATCGCCGTCAATTCGGCCAAGAAGGCGCTCAGTGACATGAAGCGCGACCCGGTCATCACCGAGGCGGCTTTCGCGCTGCGTGACGAAGACGACGAAACTTCCCGCACTGGGACTGAACTAACGGACGGCGAAACCCCCGAATCGCTGCTGGCGAGCAAGGAAATCGCCGCTACCGTGAACGCCGCCATCGAGGCCTTGTCCGAGGATCTGCGTCAGGCGATCACGCTGCGGGAGATCGAGGGTCTGAGCTATGAAGAGATTGCCGAAGCCATGAACTGCCCGATCGGTACCGTGCGCTCGCGCATCTTTCGCGCCCGCGAGGCCATTGCCGAGCGGCTGCGTCCGCACATCGAGGTCAAAGACGGAAAACGCTGGTGAGCCTTGCCCTGGAGTCGAGCATGAACAACCAACCCCCTGTGGATCCAAACGATCCGCGCTGGCTGCTGTCGGCCCTGGCCGACGGCGAAGCCGATGCCGCCGAGTTGGGCCGCGGCTGTGTCGCTTGGTCGGCTGCCGATGCGGTGGCCCGCGAGCGCTGGCATGCCTACCATCTCATCGGGGACGTGCTGCGCAGCGAGAACCTGGCCAGTGCGCCGGGGCGGGACCGGGCTTTTCTCGAGCGCCTGAGCCAACGTCTGGACGCCGAACCGGCCGTGCTCGTGCCGCAGCCGTTGCAGGCTGCCGCGCCCGCTCCACGTCGCAGCTGGGTCCTGCCGGCGGCGCTGGCGGCCAGCGTGATGGCGCTGGCCACGGTGCTGGTGGTGGCCAGCGGCCCCGGCGGCGGGAATTCGGCGCCCATGCTGGCCGCGGCGCCGGCCGCGCCCACCGTCATGGCCGTGGCCGCATCGGCTGCACCGGCGGCGGCTGAAGTGGCGCCGCCGGGCGGGCGCATCGTGCGCGATGCCCAGCTCGACCGCTATCTGCGCGCGCACCGCGACTACGCTACGGCGCTGCCGGGGTCGTTGCCGGGCGGCTCGGGCCGCAGCATCGCCACCGTGTCGCTGGATCGCTGAACCCGATGCGTGCGCCGGCGAACCGCTTGCCCTGGCTCGGCCTGATCGTGCTGTGGGCGACGCTGAGCGCGATGCCGCTGGCGCATGCCGACCCGAAGGAGCCGCAGACCACGCCCTTGTCGTCGGCCGAGGCGCGCAAGTGGCTGGCGCGCATCCATGTCGCGGCGCACGAGCGCAACTACCAGGGCACGCTGGTGTACAGCGCCGATGGCGCGCTGTCCAGCGCGCGCGTCGCGCATTTCTGCGAAGGCGCGCAGTCCTACGAGCGCATCGAGGTGCTCGACGGGCGCATGCAGCAGATCTACCGCCACAACGACCGCGTCTTCACGCTGTGGCCGCGCTCGCGCGTGGCGGTGGTCGAGGAACGCGACCCGCGCCAGGCCTCGCTGCGCCCGGTGATCGAGCCGCGCGCCGAAGAAAGCTACGAGTTGCGCGAGCAGGGCAGTGAGCATGTTGCCGGGCGCGAGGCGCAGATCCTGCTGCTCAGCCCGCGCGATGCACACCGCTTCGCGCAGCGGCTGTGGATCGACAGCCGCAGCGGCCTGGTGCTGCGTGCCGATGTGCTGGGCGAGCGCCAGCAGGTGCTGGAGTCGAGCGCCTTCTCGCAGGTCGAGGTCGACGTCAAGCCCAAGCCGCAAAGCGTGCTGCAGCCGATGAAGCACCTCAACGGCTACCGTCAGGTGCGGCCCTCGCAGGTGCCGACGCAGCTGGACAACGAAGGCTGGGTGCTGAATTCCGTGCTGCCCGGTTTCCAGCTGAGCAGCTGCACGCGCCGTACGCTCGACCCGGTGGAAGGCGGCGGCGAGCCGGCGTCGGTGCTGCAGGCCGTGTTCTCCGACGGCCTGACCCATGTGTCGATGTTCGTCGAGCCCATCGACCGCTCGCGCCACAAGAAGGCGCTGCTCACCCAGGTGGGCGCCACGCACACGCTGATGCAGCCCTACGGCAGCGACTGGTGGGTCACGGTGATGGGTGACGTGCCGGCCCAGACGCTCAAGCAGTTCCACCAGGCCCTTGAACGGCGCCGCTGATCCCCACATACCGTTGACGGCTGTTGGCCGCGACTTCGTAGGAGTTCGAATGCGTTCCAGAGTTTCAGCCCCTGAATTCGATGCCCCGATGCGCGTTCTGTGGCTCGGTCTGATGTTGCTGCTGGCACTGGTGGTTTGGTCGGCACCGGTGCGGGCGCAGTCGCTGCCCGACTTCACCGAACTGGTCGAACGTGTCGGGCCGGCGGTGGTGAACATCCGCACGCTGGAGCGCAGCCGCCAGGCTGCCGCCGGCGGCGCCGAGGTCGACCCCAATGTCGAGGAGTTCTTCCGCCGCTTCGGCATCCCGCTGCCCGGTCCGGGCCAGCGCCGCGGGCCGCGCGGCGGTGACGAGGAGCCGCAGCAGCGCGGCGTGGGCTCGGGCTTCATCCTCAGCGCCGACGGTTTTGTCATGACCAACGCGCACGTCGTCGACGGTGCAGACGAAGTGCTCGTCACGCTGACCGACAAGCGCGAATTCAAGGCGCGCATCGTCGGCGCCGACCGGCGTACCGATATCGCCGTGGTCAAGCTCGAGGCCAGCGGGCTGCCCTTCGTGAAGATCGGTGACAGCGACAAGCTCAAGGTCGGCGAATGGGTGGTCGCCATCGGCTCGCCCTTCGGCCTGGAGAACACCGTCACCGCCGGCATCGTCAGCGCCAAGCAGCGCGACACCGGCGACTACCTGCCCTTCATCCAGACCGACGTGGCCATCAACCCCGGCAACTCTGGCGGCCCACTGCTCAACCTGAAGGGCGACGTCGTCGGCATCAATTCGCAGATCTTCAGCCGCTCTGGCGGTTACATGGGCATTGCCTTTGCCATCCCCATCGCCGATGCGATGCGCGTGTCGGAGCAACTGCGCACCAATGGGCGGGTCATCCGCGGGCGCATCGGCGTGCAGATCGCGCCGGTGACCAAGGAAGTGGCCGAATCGATCGGCCTGGGCAAGCCCGCCGGCGCGCTGGTGCAGAACGCCGAGGCCGGCGGTCCGGCCGACAAGGCGGGCATCGAAGCCGGTGACATCATCACCAGGGTCGATGGCAAGGTGGTCGAGAAGTCCGGTGACCTGCCGCGCTTGATCGGCAATACCAAGCCGGGCACGAAGACCACGCTGCAGGTATTTCGCCGCGGCAACAACAAGGACATCACCGTCACCGTGGCCGAGTTCGAGGCCGACAAGCCGACGCGCCGTACCAGCGACCCAGGCACGCCGTCCGCGCCGAAGGGCGCACTGGGGCTGTCGGTGGCCGATCTCAGCGACGTGCAGAAGCGCGAGATGCGTCTGCGCGGCGGCGTGCGCGTCGAGGCGGTCGATGGTGCCGCGGCCCGTGCGGGGCTGCGCGAGGGCGACGTCATCCTGTCGATGGACAACACCGAGATCGCCGACGTGAAGCAGTTCAACCAACTGGCGCAGAAGGCCGAGAAGGCCAAGGCGGTGAGCGTGCTGGTGCGGCGCGGCGAGGCCGTCAATTACCTGGTGATCAAGCCGACACGCTGAAGCAACGGCGAATCACCCCGATTGGCCGAGTGCGGTCAGGGGTGTTTCCATGATGCGGGATCGTCAATTTCCGTGCCCGAGGGCCCTAGGCGTGTGCAACCGGGCGGCAGGTTAGTGACCTGTCACTTCAAGTCGGTCGCACCGGGGATTGCATCGCAAGGCGACTAGAATCGACCTGAGAAGGTGCTGTTTACGGGCCCAAGCGGTCGGACTCTGTCGTTTTTGTGCGAAGCAGCAACGCGCGCCCCAAACCTGTGAATATCTTGTTGATAAGATTTGATGTTGGCAACCCGCAACGGCCGAAAAACAAGCACTGGCGCGGCTTCCAGCCCGATCCTTTTGACTACAATGGAAGCCCAACAAGCAGTTGCCAAACGTTCTGTTGGAAGGCGCGTCAACCATTCGACGTGCCTTTTTTTTGATTGCGGCACGGCCCTTCGGGCCTTCACATCGCTGCGCGATATGAGCCTTCATCGCAACGGCTTCGCCGTTGTAGCCGCAGCTCTCGCGTACGCATAAACAAGTGCATGGATCACATCCGCAATTTCTCGATCATTGCCCACATCGACCACGGCAAGAGCACGCTGGCCGATCGCATCATCCAGCGCTGCGGAGGTCTGAGCGACCGTGAGATGGAAGCGCAGGTGCTCGACTCGATGGACATCGAGCGCGAGCGCGGCATCACCATCAAGGCACAGACCGCGGCACTCGAATACACGGGGCGCGACGGCAAGGTCTACAACCTCAACCTGATCGACACGCCCGGCCACGTCGACTTCAGCTACGAGGTGAGCCGATCGTTGTCGGCCTGCGAAGGCGCGCTGCTCGTCGTCGATGCCAGCCAGGGTGTCGAGGCTCAGACGGTGGCCAACTGCTACACCGCGCTCGAGCTCGGCGTCGAGGTCGTGCCGGTGCTGAACAAGATGGACCTGCCGCAGTCCGACCCCGAGCGTGCCAAGGAGGAGATCGAGGACGTCATCGGCATCGACGCCACCAACGCCATCCCCTGCTCGGCCAAGACCGGCATGGGGCTGGACGACATTCTCGAAGCCATCATCGCGCGCATGCCGTCGCCGCGTGGCAAGCCCGATGGCCCACCGCGGGCGATGATCATCGACAGCTGGTTCGACAACTATGTCGGCGTTGTCATGCTGGTGCGCGTGGTAGACGGCCGCCTGAGCAAGGGCGAGCGCTTCCGCCTGATGGCGACCAACGCCGTATACGGCATCGAGCAGATGGGCGTGTTCACGCCCAAGTCGATGCCGCGCGACGAGCTCAAGGCTGGCGAGGTGGGTTTCATCATCGCCGGCATCCGCGAGCTGCAGGCGGCCAAGGTGGGCGACACCATCACGCTGGAAAAGAAGCTGCCGAACAACGCCGGGCCGGCGACTGAGCCGCTGCCGGGCTTCAAGGAGATCAAGCCGCAGGTCTTCGCCGGGCTGTACCCGACCGAAGCCAGCGAGTACGAGGCGCTGCGCGACGCGCTGGAGAAGCTGAAGCTGAACGACTCCTCGCTGCACTACGAGCCCGAGGTCAGCCAGGCACTGGGCTTCGGCTTCCGCTGCGGCTTCCTCGGCCTGCTGCACATGGAGATCGTGCAGGAGCGGCTGGAGCGCGAGTTCGACCAGGACCTGATCACCACCGCGCCCAGCGTCATCTACCAGGTGGAGTTGGGCGACGGCCAGGTGATCGAGATCGAGAACCCGTCGAAGATGCCCGACCCCGGCCGCATCAAGGAGATCCGCGAGCCCATCGTCACCGTGCACCTGTACATGCCGCAGGACTACGTCGGCCCGGTGATGACGCTGGCCAACCTGAAGCGCGGCGTGCAGCTCAACATGGCCTACCACGGCCGCCAGGTGCTGCTGACCTACGAGATGCCGCTGGCCGAGATCGTGCTGGACTTCTTCGACAAGCTGAAGAGCGTGTCGCGCGGCTACGCGTCGATGGACTACGAGTTCAAGGAATACCGCGCTGCCGATGTCGTCAAGGTCGACATCCTGATCAATGGCGACAAGGTCGATGCGCTGTCGATCATCGTGCACCGGGCGCAGAGTCAGTTCCGCGGCCGCGCGGTGGTGTCGAAGATGCGTGAGATCATCCCGCGCCAGATGTACGACGTGGCCATCCAGGCGGCGATCGGCGCCAACATCATCGCCCGAGAGAACATCAAGGCGCTGCGCAAGAACGTGCTGGCAAAATGTTATGGGGGCGACATCACGCGCAAGCGCAAGCTGCTCGAGAAGCAGAAGGCCGGCAAGAAGCGTATGAAGCAGATCGGCACCGTCGAGGTGCCGCAGGAAGCCTTCTTGGCCATTCTTCGCGTGGACGACTGATGAGTACGTTGACTGCCGTGTTGTACGGCGCGCTCGGGGTCTACCTGGGTGGCTGGTTCCTGGGCTACTGGACGGGCAACTTCGCGCTGCTGCTGTTCACGCTGACGCTATGCACCTTCGTCTACTGGCTGGCGGAGCGCTTGCGCTTCAAGCCGGCGCGCGAAGCGGCTGCCGCGGCGCTGCAAAGCCAGGACAGCGCACGCCGCGCCGGGCTGGCCAAGATGGGCATCGACAAGGTCGACGGCGACGTCGAGCAGGCCAAGCGCAAGCTGCTGGCCCAGCCCTGGTGGCTGGATTGGACGGCGGGGCTGTTCCCGGTGATCCTGATCGTCTTCCTGCTGCGCTCCTTCCTGTTCGAGCCCTTCAAGATCCCGTCAGGGTCGATGGTGCCCACGCTGCTGGTCGGCGACCTGATCCTCGTGAACAAGTTCCACTATGGCGTGCGCCTGCCGGTGCTGAACAAGAAGATCATCGCGAACCATGACCCGCAACGCGGCGACGTGATGGTCTTCCGCTACCCGGTGGACCCGCGCGTGGACTACATCAAGCGTGTCGTCGGCGTGCCCGGCGACGAAGTGGCCTGGCTGAACCAAAAGCTGTCCATCAACGGCCAGCCGGTGCCGACGAAGGCTCTCGGCGAGTTCTACGACGAGGACAGCATGCGCTACGTGCCGATGTTCAGCGAGCTGCTGGGGGCGGTAGAACATCGCATCCTGGTCGATCCCAGGCGTCCGGCCTTCTTTGGCGGTGATCAAAAGTCCTTTCCCATGCACCAGAACTGCCGATATCAGCCCGAGGGCGTGGTCTGCAAGGTGCCGCCGGGTCACTATTTCATGATGGGCGACAACCGCGACAACTCGCAGGACTCACGGTTCTGGGGCTTTGTGCCGGACGAGAACATCGTCGGCAAGGCCTTTTTCGTGTGGATGAACTTCGGCAATCTGGGCCGCATCGGAGCCTTCAATTGATGCGGCAGCGGGGCGCCGGCAAGAGGTGCAGAGGATGCTAAGGACGACCCCATC
>Ga0315912_10002826_pt1 | contig 17965 bp, 9 predicted proteins | sample VfabasoilMG_FD_204469 | JGI IMG/M metagenome (GOLD analysis project Ga0315912, IMG submission 204469) | Garden soil microbial communities collected in Santa Monica, California, United States - V. faba soil | ecosystem: Environmental > Terrestrial > Soil > Garden | place: USA: California...
GCACTCCCGGGTGTCGCACGCGGGCCAGCGTGCGCGCCTCGCGCAGGGCCCGGTGCACGCCGTCTGAGGTGGCCAGGGCCGACGCCAGCGCGGGCCCCGGCAGCTTGAGCAGCACCTGCCGCTGCAGTTCGGCGTCGCGCGCCGAGAGCAGGCGCTCCACCGGACTCGAGACGACCTCGCTCACGCTCTCGAAGCGCGCCGGCAAGGCGGGGTGAAACGGTTCAGTGCTCACCGGTGCCTGGTCCGGAGACGTGCGCAGCGTCGTGTGTCGTGCCGTCGTCGCCGTCGTGACCCTCGTCATCGGGCCCGGTCTCCGGCGGCAGTCGCTCGCCGGCCTGCACCGCGACGGCCAGGCGGTTCTCGGGCAACGGCATCGGGCAGGTGGTGTACGGAGTGAACGCGCACGGCGGGTTGTAGGCGCGGTTGAAGTCGAGCAGCACGAAGCCCTGCTCGTCCGGAGCGGGCACCGGCAGGAAGCGCCCGCCGCCGTACGTCTCCGCGCCGTTGGTGAGGTCGCCGAACATGAGCCCGAGGTGGGCGGCGTCGCTGCCCGTGGGATGCAGCTCGTAGGCGACCCCGGCGCGCTCGAAGACGAGCACGCCGGGCACCTGCTCGTCGAAGCGCGTGCCGAGGATGTTGGGCACCGCCACGGGGCGCGGCGCGGGCAGCGGCCGGTAGGCGGCGCGCACGCACCAGCTGGCATCGGGCTCGTACCAGCGGCAGCCGGCGAAGCGCGCGAGCAGCTCGTGCTGCGGGTCGTTCACGCGCACGCCGAGCGCTCCGGCCCGGTCCACGATCCAGAAGCTGAGTCGCCCGAGCCCGACGCGGGTCGCCTCGCCCTCGGCGTCGCTGCGCAGCACGATCGGCCCGGAGGCGTCGGCCCGCAGCGGCTGCCCGTCGAGGCTGAGCGCGCTGCCGTCGGCGGGGATCAGCTGCACCTGCCCGTCGTGCCAGCGCAGGACGCCGGCGCGGGCGGGCACTCCCTCGGCTGCCGGCAGGGGCACGGCCAGGTCCTGCCCGGCGCCGAAGGCATTGTCCCCGGGCTGCAGCCAGTGCAAGCCGGCCAGGCCCAGGTAGCCCTGCGGATCGCGCAGGCGCTGCTCGCGTTGGCTGCGCCAGGCGAGCAGCTCGTCCAGCCAGCCCTCGTGCGTCGCGCCGGCGACGACGGCGCCGAGCACGAGCACGAGCACGAGCAGCAGGCCGACCCGTCGTCGCGCCGGCAGGCCGGCCATCCCCGGGGCGTCGCTCCGCATCACGATCTTCCGCACACGCGTCATCGCACGATCTCCGCAGGGAGCCTAACATGGGCCACGCGCGGCGCCGCGCGTCCCACCACGCCCCGCCCCCTGGCCCACCGCCGACATGAAACCCGTCGCCCCGCGCTTCTCGGAGCTGTCCGCCCCCGAGCCCCGGCTGGAGCAGCTCGCCGCCGCCTACGACAGCATCGTCAGCCAGCTCGAGGCGGGCGCCGATGCCGCCCGGCGCGAGGCTGCGCTCGCGCTCTGGGAGCGCCAGCGCAGCGCGGTCGGCACCTGGTACGCGCTCACCTACCTGCGCTTCCAGCAGGACACGCGCGACCCGCAGGCGCGCGCGGCGCGAGAACGGGCCGACGCCCTCCAGCCGCGCTGCACCGAGCTCGACCTGGACGTCAAGCGCCGGCTGCTCTCGCCGCCGCACCGGCAGGCGCTGCTCGAGGAGCGCGGCGCGGCGCAGGCCTTCGCGCTCTGGGAGCGCGACGCAGCCGCCTTCCAGCCGGGCATCCAGGAACTGCTGGTGCGCGAGCAGGAGCTGGCCGCGCGCTACGTCGCGGCGGTCGGCACGGCGCGGGCGAGCGTCGAGGGCCGCGAGCAGAACCTCTCGGAACTGCTGGGCTACCAGGCGCACGCCGACCGCCGGCTGCGGCACGACGGGGCGGCGGCGCTGTGGGGCTGGTTCGCCGGCGCGCGCGACATGCTCGACGGGCTCTTCGACGAACTCGTGGCCCTGCGCCACCTCATCGCGCAGCGCCTCGGGCGCCGCTCGTTCGTGGAGGTCGGCTACGACAGGAAGCGGCGCGTGGACTACGGCCGGCGCGAGGTCGAGGCCTTCCGGCGCGAGGTGATCGAGCGCGTGGTGCCGCTGGGCCAGCAGCTCGCGGAGCGTCAGGCGCGCTCCCTGGGCCTCGACAGGCTCATGGCCTGGGACGAGAAGGTGCACAGGCCGGGGGGAGCGCCGCGACCGCACGGCGACGCGGCCTGGATGTCGGCGCGCGCCGAAGAGATGTTCGCCGCCCTGCACCCCGAGCTCCTGCGCTTCTACCGGCTCATGCGCAAGAGCGCCCTGCTCGACCTCGAGAGCCGCGACGGCAAGGCGGTGGGCGGTTTCTGCACATGGTTCCCCGACTACGGCCTGCCGTTCATCTTCGCCAACTTCAACGGCACGCCGGCCGACGTGCGCGTCTTCACGCACGAGGTCGGCCACGCCTTCCAGCGCTGGTCGTCGCGCGGGCAGCCGCTGTCCGACTACGTCGGCTGCACGAGCGAGTCGGCCGAGGTGCACAGCATGAGCCTCGAGTTCCTGTGCTGGCCCGAGATGGAGCGCTTCTTCGGGCAGGACGCCGACGCCTTCCGGCAGCAGCATCTCACCGAGCAGCTCGTGTTCCTGCCCTACGGCTGCGCGGTCGACCACTTCCAGCACGAGGTGTACGAGCAGCCGCAGCTCTCGCCGGCGGAGCGCCACGCCCTCTGGCAGCAGCTCGAGCGCACCTACATGCCGTGGAAGGACTGGGGCGACCTCGAGCACCCGGCCGCGGGCGGCTACTGGCAGTTCCAGCGGCACGTCTACCTCTTCCCCTTCTATTACGTGGACTATTCGCTGGCGGCCACCTGCGCGCTGCAGTTCTGGTCGCGCAGCCGGCACGACCCGCGGGGCGCCATGGAGGAGTACGTCGCGCTCTGCCGGCGCGGCGGCAGCCTGCCCTTTGGCGCCCTGGTCCGCTCGGCAGGCCTGCGCTCGCCCTTCGAGCCGGGCTGCCTGGCCGAGGTGGTCGAGCGCGCGGCCAGGGCGCTCGACCTGGGCTGATCGGCGCGCGACCCGAGCTGCTCGCGGCCTGATCGGCAGGCGACCTGCTCGGCACGCGACCCGAGCTGCTCGCGGCCCATCGAGCTGCCCGCGGCCCGTCGAGCGGTGCGCGACCCAGCGGGCGGCGCGCGATGGCGGCGGACTTCAGAACTCCGCGGCCAGCGCGCCGGCCACGGCCTCGTTGAGGCCCGGGCCGTAGTGCCCGCCCGACTGCCAGAGCGCGTCGTCCTCGAGCGCGTCGAGGGCGAGCAGCGCCGCGGTCGTGTCGAGCACCTCGATGCCGGCGGCCTCCAGCCGCGCGCACACGGCGGCCCAGGGCGTCGGCCCCGCGGCCCGCTCGCGCAGGTCGCGCCGGCTGGGCAGCACCAGCAGCCGGAAGCCGGCACCGGCCGCGCGCGCCACCTCGGCCGTCCTGCGCACGAGCGCCTCGACCAGGCGACTCGGCTCGCTGCCGTCGTCGAGCAGCCAGCGGGCCGCCTCGCGTCCGTGCCCCTCTTCCCGAGTGAGGTAGAGGCGGCTCACGGCGAACCAGCTCGTCCAATGACTGCCGTGGGGAGCGTAGGCCAGCGGATGGCGCTGCACCCACAGGTCGTGGCGCCCGATCACCTCGAGGAAGGCGCGCTGGTCGAACAGCAGGTCGGCCAGGGCCTGCACGCTCGCGGCGGGGTTCTGCACCAGCCGGAGGCCGCTGCCGTCGGGCGAAAGGTCGTCGAGCAGGAAGCGCGGCTTGCAGCTCACCGCCAGCTCCTGGTGCCGGCAGGCCGGCGGATAGAGCGTCGTGACGCGCAGCGTGACGTCCGGCACCCAGCCCAGCCAGACCGCATCGGGCTGCAGCTCCAGCCCGTCGCGCTGCAGGCGCAACAGCGCCTGGTCGAGCCCGTAGGCGCCGACGCCCAGGTTGGCGATCTCGAGCCCCGGCACATGCGCCTCGAGGCGCGCGGCCCAGGTCTGCCCGGGCTCGACCTCGTCTCCGTGCGTGAACGAGCAGCCGATCGTCACGACGCGGAAGACTCCGGCGGCGGCCCGCGCCGCGCGCTCCGCGAAGGGTGAAAGAGGCGTGCCGTCGCGACGCGCACCGTGCTCGTCGTAGGAGTAGGTGCCGCGGTCGCTGCCGGGCTGCGGCGCCCAGCCGAGCTGCGCGTCGAAGCGCACGTTGCCGCGGATCGGCTCCTGCCCGTCGGCGAAGAAGGCCAGTCGTTCGAGCGAGGCGCGCTGCTCGGTGTTGAAGAGCGGCGGGTCGAAGGGCGCGACCTGGCGGCCCTCCCAGAGGCCGTCCGACAGGCACAGCCACTGCACGGTCTGGTCGGCGAGGAGCGCGACGGCGAGCCCGAGCAGCAGCCGCAGCCACGTGCGCCGGCGGCGCGGCGGGCCGGCGGCGCGCGCCGGCGCGCCCGCGGCGCCCGCGGCGCCCGAGGCGCTCGAGGCGCTCGAGGCGCTTGCTGCACCCGACACCTGCGGCACGCCGCCCGCACCAGGCGCCGGCTGCGCTCCTGCGCCGCCGCTCATCGCAGGTAGCCCATTTCCTGCAGCCACTGCAGGCGCTGCGCGTCGATGCCTTCCGTCGCGGGCTGCCGGCGCCGGCTGGCGCGCGCGCGATCGGTGGCCAGGTAGCGACGCAGGGCCTCCTGCAGCTCATCCACGCGCGGATCGGCGGCCGCGGCCCCCGTCAGCAGATCGCGGCGTTCATGCGGGTCGCTGCGGAGGTCGTAGAGCGCCACCGGCAGCAGCGCGTCGTCCTCGGCCACGCGCACGATGAGCTTGAGGTCACCGCGCCGGGCGGCGAGCAGGTGCTCCGCCGTGCCCTTGCTGCGCTCGAGCATGCGCGCCTCGCTGATGAGCAGGCGCTCGGTCGGCGGCGAGCGGCTCGCGGCGCGCGCCAGGTGCAGGGGCTCGCGCACGGGATCCCGGCCGTCGCCCCGGCCCTCGTCCCCGCCGGCTGCAGCGCGGCAGAGAGCGGAGAGGTCGTGGCCGCTCCAATCCGGCGGCAGATCGAGACCGCAGAGCGCGGCCAGCGTGGGCGCGATGTCGGCCTGCCCCACCACTTCGTGCACGCGCCGGCCGGCGGGCAGGCCGTCGGGCCAGCGCAGCAGCCAGGGCACGGCGATCTCCTCCTCGTGCAGCGTGCGCCAGTGCGTCCACTGCCCGTGCTCGTAGAAGGCCTCGCCGTGATCGGAGGTGAAGGCCAGCAGCCACTGCCGCTCGCGCCCGTCCGCCTTCCAGCCGTCGAGCAGCACGCCGAGGTGCCGGTCGTTGTGGCGCACCTCGGCGTCGTAGGCCAGCCCGCGCTCGAGCGCCAGCGCGGCCGCCTCGGGGCTGCCCTCGGGCGGGCTCGGTCGCAGGCTGCCGGCGAGCGCCGCGCTGTCCTGCGGGGGCGGGGCATACGGCCCGTGCGGATCGAGCGTGTGCACGTACACGAACAGGCGCTCGCCGCGATGCTGCGCGAGGAACGCCAGCAGCAGGGGCTCGATCACGGCCGAGGTGAGCGAGGTGTCCGGCTCGAGGCGCGGGAAGGCCGCCGGCTCGTAGGCCAGGTCGAAGCCGCGATCGAGGCCCGACCAGCTGCCGGCGTGGTGATTGCTGACGAAGCTCGCCGTGAAGTAGCCCGCCGCCGCGAAGCGCTCGGCCAGCGTGGGCAGCTCGGCCTCCACCGTGTCGCCGGGCGCCTGGTTGCCGTGGCGCTCGGCGCCGCTGCCGGTGAGCAGCGTGGACACCGCCGGACGGGTCCAGTTGCTGGCGGCCACCACGCGCTCGAAGCACACGCCCTGCCGGGCCACCTGCGCCAGGACGGGCGAGGTGGGCGCGGCGTAGCCGTAGGCCTCCAGGCGGTCGGCGCGCAGCGTGTCCACCAGATAGAGGAGCACGTCGGGACGCGTCGCGGGCGGAGGACCGCCCACCTCGGCGGGCGGCAGGGCCGGGCGGACGCGCTCCGGTGCCAGCACGAGCGGCGACCCGAGCAGCACGCGCCCGGCGGGCCCGGCCGCGGCGGCGCTCCCGCTCGGCTGCACCGACCAGCGCAGCTCGGCATCGCTGCCCGAGAGAGGAGTCAGGTCCACCTCGAACCACTGCCAGGGGGCGCCGCTGGCGAGCGTCGCCATGAGCGGCGGCAGGCGTCCGTCGGCATCGGCCACCCGCAGTTCGACCCGGCTGCCCGCTCCGGCCACGGCCGCTGCGAAGCGCAGGCGCGCGCCCTCGGACACGTGCAGACGGCAGCCGACCTCGGCCTGCAGGGGCAGCGCCACGCCCAGGAGCCGCAGGCCGTCGCGCGTGAGCGGCAGGCACGGCAGGGGCCCGTCCGGCAGCGCGGGCAGTGCCGGCAGCGTGGGCCGTGCGGTCGGTGCGGTCGGTGCGGGCCGTGCGGGCGGCGCCGGCAGCGCGGGCGGTGCGAGCAGTGCGTCGGCTGCGCGCCCGGCCAGCGCGGCGTCGCCCGCCGGCGAGGCCGCGGCCACCGGCGGGTCGAAATCGGACTCGAGCGCGATCGACTCCAGGCGTACCTGCAGCGCGCCGTCGGGTTCCGCCGCCTCGAAACGCAGGCGCAGCGCCGCGAAGCCGCCGGCGGCATCGGGTGCGTTGAGCGCACTGCGCAGGCTCTGCAGGCGCAGCACCAGCGGTTGCACCCGCTCGCTGTCCGGCAAGGCCAGGCTGACGCTGCGCTCGCGCGAGAACTCCTCGTCGGCGGCGCGCCACGAGAGCAGCAGCTGGCCCACCCCGCGGCTGGCGAGGACGATCCGGAGCTGGTGGTGCAGTTCGCCGTCGGGGGCCAGTGCACCGGCCACCGTGCTCAGCTCGCAGGTGCCGCTCCCGACCAGCTGCAGGCCCGAGGCATCGAGGCTGGCCTCGCCCCGGCGCACCACCCAGGGCCCGAGTCCGCGCGCGAAGCGCCAGGTGAGGCCGAGCCGCGCGGGAGCCAGGCCGCCGGCGGCGTCGCGCCGCACCAGGGCCAGGTCGCGCTGCACCACCTCGAAGCGCCCACCCGTCTCCGCCGACGGCTCGCCGCACGCGGCGAGCAGCCCGAGCGCGAAGCCGGAGAGCGCGCCCAGGAGCGGACCCAGGAGCAGCGCTCCGTACGCGCTCGACAGGCGCCTGCGGGCTGGGTGCATGGAGGCTCCTCTGCGGCGCGCGCGGCGCCCGGGCCCTGCCCCGGGCCCGCGGTCGCGCGCACCGAACGTACCGGTCGGCCCGCCCCACTCCAACGCGCGAGCCGATGGCATCGTGCCGTGACGCGTCCGCTGCTAACCTGCCGTTCGGCCGGCGCGGCGCTGCCGCTGGCAGGGCCAGCCCCCCGCAGCCAGCCCACGGGGATGGGGCCGGCTCGCGCGGGGACGTCACCACGATTCCGGGGAGAGCCGCCGTGCAGCACCCACCGCCCCAGCCCGCACCAGAGCCCGACGGCCACGCCGACCCCCTGGGGCCGGGCATGCGCCTCGGCCGCTACCTGGTGGGCGAGGAACTCGGCGCGGGCTCCGGCGGCATGGGGCGCGTCTTCGCGGCCTTCGACGAGCAGCTGCAGCGCCACGTGGCCTTGAAGGTGCTGCGCGACCACAGCGGCGGGCCGCTCGACCTGCACGGCGAGCTCACCGAGGAGGCGCGCCACCTGGCGCAGCTGCAGCACCCCAACATCGTGGCCGTGCACGAGATCGTGAAGCAGGCGGGCGCCACCTGCCTGGTCATGGACCTGGTGGACGGCACGGCGCTCTCGGACGTGCTCGCGCGGGCCGCCGCGCAGGTGCACGCGCGCCGCGAGCCTGGCCCGCGGCGCGCGGAGCTGCTCACCGCCTGCATCGACCGCCCGTTGCCGCAGGGGCGCAGCTCGCTGCTGGGCGAGGGGCGCTGGTTCGACGCCGCGGCGCGCATCATGCTGGAGGTGACGCGCGCCCTGCAGGCCGCGCACGGCGCCGGCGTGCTGCATCGCGATTTGAAGCCGCGCAACGTCATGCTGCGCGGCGACGGATCGCCCGTGGTGCTCGACTTCGGCCTGGCGTCGGGCCGGCAGCCCGGACGCGGAGGGGTGGACGGCGAATTGCGGGGCTCGGCCGCCTACCTGGCCCCGGAACAGATCGCAGCCCGCCGGCTGGGCGACGACCCGCGCTCCGATGTCTATCAGCTCGGCCTGCTGCTGTACGAGCTGCTCACCCTGCGCACGGCCTTCGGCGGGCCCCAGATGCAGGCGACGCTGGCGCGCATCCTGCGCGGCGAGTTCGCGCGGCCGCGCTCGCTCGACCGCGGCGTCCCCTTCGAGCTGGAGGCCATCTGCCTGCGCGCCATGGAGCTGGACCCGGCGCGCCGCTACCGCGACGCCGCCGCCCTGGCCGCCGACCTCGAGTGCTTCGTGCACGCCGACGCGCTGCCGATCGCGGCGCGCGGCGGCCCTGCCGGCTCGCTGCTGCGCAATGCGCGCTACGCCCTGCGCCGCCGGCGCGTGGTGCTCGTGAGCGGCCTGGCGCTGGCGGCGGGCGCCCTCGCCGGTGCGATCCTCTTCAGCGACCCGCCGCCCGAGCAGTTGACGTACTGGTCGCGCACCGAGGCCGGCCACGTGAACCTGGAGCCGCTCACGGTCGCCGTCGGCGATCTGCTCGGGTTGACGCTGACCCACACGCGCGACTGCTGGGTCTACACGCTGTCCGCCTTCGGCGCCCGCGATCCCCCGAGCCGGCTGGCGCCCATGACCATGGTGCCGCTCCAGCGCGCCGATGCGGCGCTGCCGGTGGCGGCGGGCAAGGCCGACGGCCAGGCCGCGCTACCGCCGCGCGACTCGGCGGCCGGGGCCGACGGGCCGTCCGACACGAACTGGGGCATGCACCTGTCCCCGGGCACACACTACCTGGTGTGCAGCCGGGTGGAGCAGGCCCGCGAGGAGGTGCCCTTCGAGGGCCTGTGGGTCTTCGTGAGCGATACGCCACGCGCCGACCTGGAGGCCTGGATGCACGCCCTGCGGGACGTCCAACTGAACACGGGAACGGCGGCCGCGGCCGATGGCGTGGCCTTCGAGCACGCGCGCGAGGTCTTCGTCCAGGCGCGCGCCGCGCGCCTCGCGCCGCCCGTGCTGCGCGGCGGCGAAGTCGACCCCGACAGCATCGACGAGCTGGCGGTGCTCGAGGAACTCGACGCAGCCCAGGTGGTGGGCACGCTCGAGTGGCCCTACGACGATCCGCGCCGCTACAAGTTCGCGAGCCAGGTGGCGCCCTGAGCTGCGGCCGGCGCCGGCGGACGCACGCCGCGCGCCGGAAAGGAACCCGACGCGCGGCGTGCCCGAGGCTTCAGCGCACCTTGTGCATGCGCTCGACGTCCCAGGTGTTGCCGGGGCCGTGGCACACGAGGCAGGACTCGGCGCCCGTGGTGGGCGAGGTCTGCGCCTGGATGTGCGCCTGCTCGGCGTCGCTGTCGTGGCAGGAACCGCAGGCGATGCGCCACTCCTGTCCGGCCAGCACCTGCTCGGTCGGATGCTGGCGATTGCTGGGCGTCATCCAGGCGTCGCTCTCGCCGTGGCAGCGGAAGCAGTCCATGACGCCTTCGGGCATGGCCGGGAAGTTGACGTGGTCGTACTTGTGCTCGGTGAAGTTGTTCGGGAAGCCGCTCCCGAAGCCGCGCACGACGTACTCGTCGGCCAATGCCAGGCTCGAACCGCGGTGGATCTTGTGGATCATCTCGCGGAAGTTGACCGTGACGCCCACGGTGGAATCGGCCACCGGGCTCCCCGGCGCCACGTAGACCGGGCGGTCGCCGGCCCCCGCCGTGGAGTGGCAGGAGAAGCAGCTCTCGAAGCCCCCGCGGTTGCCGCCGTGGAACTGCATGTCCACGTGGCAGGCCTGGCAGGTGGCCACGCTCGAGATGAGGCGGTACGGCTCGATCGTGTCCGCCTCGCCGACCAGGAAGTCGTGGCGCACGGCCTCCGAGCCGTCGCGATAGCTGTTGCTCTCGCCGTGCAGGTCGAGCGTCAGCGCACGCGAACCCCACATGGTGAGCGAGTAGGTGCCGCTCACGATGCTCTTGCCCGCCCAGGTCCCGGTGCGCTCGTCCAGGTCGGGCCCGCCGTTGAGCGCGATCGGGTAGGTCTCGGGCATGACGAAGTCGGTGCTGTAGGTGACCAGGATGGGGTTGCCGTCGTCGAAGGGCGCCAGCTCCGTGACCGTGCCCTTCCCGAGGTCGAGCGAGTAGTCCACGCCGGCCGTGAGCGAGGTGAGCACGACCTCGTCCACCGTCGTGCCGGCCGGGTGGTCGAGGCGCGGACCGGGCGCATAGGCCTGCGTGTAGGGCGACGAGAACCACAGCCGGTTGCCCTGCACCACCTGGATGCGCAGGTATTCCTCGTTGGCGTTGCCGGCGTCGATCACGATGTAGTCGTCGCGCAGGAAACCCGTGGCGTCGACCACGTCCACGTAGTTCACCGGCGCATCGACGAAGCCGGTCGTCTCGCTGCTGCCGGCGCCGAAGCCCGTGCGCTCGCGCACCTCGGTCAGGTGCCCGGTGACGTTCCACTGCGGCGTGTACTGCGTCGCGAAGACGTCCGGATCGGAGGTGGCCGTCCCGATCGGCTCGAGGTACACGCGCATGGGCAGGTTGATGGTGAACGGCTGGCTGCCCGTGAGCATCTCGGCCGGGAGCGCCTGCTCCGGCAGGATGATGTTGCGGTTGCCCGACGGACCGGTCAGCACCGCGCTGCGGCCGGCGAGCTGCGAGGCGTCCAGCGTGACGCCCGCGTCGTCGGTGATGGTGAAGGTGACCGCGAGCTTCTCGCCCGGGTCGATCGTGCCGTCACCGTCCTGCAGGCCGTCCTCGTCCACCGAGAGGATGTTGAAGTTGACGCCGCCCGCGAAGTCGGGGTTGCGCAGCGGGTGGAGGTGCGCATCCTCGACCGCGAGGTCGGAGCCGTCGTGCGGGTGGCACTGGTTGCAGCCCGTGTCCGGCAGGTCGGCCGGCATGCCGGCGCCCGTGTTGGAGATGTACGGCAGCCCCGGGTCCCAGTCGTCGTGGCACGACTGGCAGATGTCGCGACGCGGCGAGCTGTAGGCCAGGTCGCCCTGGGACGGCGCTTCGATCGGGCCGCTGCCGTCGGGGTCGCCGTGGCAGATGTTGCAGCCCGTCATGCCGCTCAGGATCGCGTTCTCCTGCGCCTGGAAGGACCCGAGCGCCGAGTAGCCGAAGTCCTTCGGCATCGGCGAGACCAGGTTCGGCCAGGCCGGGAAGGCGACCTCGGAGTAGTCGTGGATCGTGCCGCCCCCGCTCACGATGACGTAGTCCTTGGGTTCGACGGTGTAGTCCTTGTTGCCGTTGCCATCGACGCCCACACCGTTCACCGACGGCAGGTGCACGCCGTTGTGGATGCGGTGGATCATGACGCCCAGGTCGATCGTGGTGCCGGGCGTCCCGCCGGCGGCCGACGCGATGTTGCGGTCCTCGGCGCCCGAGTTGTGGCACAGCACGCAGATCTCGACGCCGCGGCGCGTCCCGCCGTGGAACTGCAGGTCCGAGTGGCACTGGTTGCAGTGCGCGGTCGTCACCACCTCGCGCGGCTGCACCGAGGCCACCGAGCTGCCGATGAGGAAGTCGACGGTCACCGTCCCGACGTCGCGGAAATCCTCCTCGCCTGCGGTGTAGCCCCAGTAGAACCACAGGCCGAGCGTGTACGTGCCATCGAGCAGCGGCTGGCCGGTGAGTTCGCCCACCTCCGGGCCCAGCGCCGGGCTGTCGTTCAGCGGCGGCAGGTAGGTCGCCGGGATCGGCACCGGGAAGCGGTAGGTGTAGATGTCGTTGCCCTCGTCCGTCGAGGCCGCCACGATGTCGCTCACCTGCGCCAGCACGCGCTGGTAGTTGAAGGTCGGGCCCGAGACCGCGCCGCGCGCCGCCGTCATCTCGTCCAGGTGCCAGGAGGTGCCGTCGTCCTTGGCCAGGCGGAAGGTCACGGCGAGCGTGTCGCCGGGCTGGAAGTTGCCGGTCGGCCCGCTGGCGCCCGACAGCTCGAGCACCTGCAGGTTGACGCCCGGGGCGGGCTCGGCCTTGTCGAGGTCCTTCGAGGTGTTGCCGCCGCCGTCCACGAGGTCGTAGCTGCCGTCGTAGACGAAGCGCCCGTACAGGTGGATCAGCCCGCTGCCCTCCTCGGCCGGGAAGACGTCGCCCGAGAAGGAGCCGGCCACCAGGCCGTCGCGATTGGCCCCGACATCGATGACGAAGTCATCGTCGGCGGCCAGCCACTCCTGGCCGGCCTCGTCGAACAGGCGCAGCACGGCGGGCGCGCCGTCGTAGGACTGCGGCGCCTGCTCGTTGCCGACCACGAAGGGCAGCACGAGCTCGATGCGCAGCGGCTGCTTGCCGCCGCTGCTGGCCGACACCGTGGTCGGGCCCAGGAAGGAGGTCGCCACCCCGACGCCGGAGCCCTTGGCAGACAGCGCGCCGCGGCCGACGATCTGCGCGTCCAGCCTGATCTTGCCCAGGCTCGGGTTGCCGTCGGCCACCACGAGCGCGCCCGGCAGCAGATCACCGCCGACCGGCGTGCTGAGCTCCACCTCCCACACGCCCGTGGGCGTGCCCGACGGCACGAGCACGCTGAGCAGCGTCAGGTCCTCGCCGCCCTCGCCCGCGAACGGCTCGCTGGAGAGCAGCTTGGCCTTCAGCCCGGCGACCCGCACGGCCGGCTTGGCCGTGCCGAGGTCGGCCACCACGAGCAGGAGTTCGTCGCCCGGGAAGAGCGCGGTCTCGCCCTCGATGCCCACGATCGTCGGGCGCAGGATCTCGAGCGTGTCCTCCGACTCGGCCGAACCGGCCGCGTTGCCCGGCGGATCGATGACCACGTGGTAGACGCCCGCGACGGCCTTCTTGACCTGCACCACCACGAGCCCGTCGCTCACCGGGGCGAAGGCCTTCAGCTTGTTGCCCTTGACCTTGACGCCGTCCTGCACGAGGTACACCTGCGGCACGCCGTTGCCGAAGCCCGTGCCCGTGATCTGGAACTCGGTGCCGAGCGAGGCCTCCGAGACCGACAGACCCGTGATCGACACCTGCGCCACGGCCTTCCCGCCGACGGCGAACAGCAGCAGCAGCAGGGCGCACAGCACGCGCGAGAGGCCCCCGAGGGCTCGCAGCAGGGCTTGGGTCGGCTGCTCGGGGCGGGAGTTGCGGAACATGATGGGTCCTCCGGGACGTTCGCAAGCTACGGCGCTTCGGGTGCCCCGGTCCACCGCCCCGCCGCGCGGAGCGGGCTTCCCGGGCCCGACAGGAAGGCGCAGGGTAGGTTCCGGCGCCCTTCCGATCCCTACGCCATTCGGCGCAGGCGGGCGGAGCCGAGTGCCGGTCAGCCCCCACTCCCCGCCGGATCGTTCAGCGATGGCAGGCGGTGCAGGCGCTGCCGTTGTCCACGTGCGGCAGCGGCTGGCCGTTGCCGTGGCACTGCCGGCAGTCGAAGCCCGGGTCGTGCCAGGCCGGCATGGGCGTCGCGTCGCCGTGGCTCGGCGTCGAGCGGTGGCAGACGGCGCAGCTCTCGTTGCCCAGCGGGAAGTGGCAGGCCAGGCAGTGCGTGTCGAGCGGGTCGCCCCAGCTGCCGGTGTGCGAGAGCGGCTCGGTGACCTCGTGGCAGCGGCTGCACGAATCGTCCTGGTGGCAGACCTGGCAGGCCTGCCGGTCGAAGGCGGCCTCGAGCCCGTGCGTGCTGAGGCGGAAGGTGTTGGTGTGGCTGGCCGGCTGCTCGGCGCGATGGCACTGCACGCAGCTCGTCTCGCTGTGGCAGAGGTCGCAGCGCTCCACGAGGCTCTCCCCGCGGTTGCGCCAGGCGTCCCCGTGCGCCAGCCTCCAAGCGAGGTCGTGCGTGGCGGGCGGCGTCTCGGCGCTCCAGCTGCGGTGACAGGCCGAGCACTCGCGCAGGCCGGGGCCGGCGGGCGCGACGGCGAGCGGATCGGCGTCGGCCCAGCGCGCGGCAGCCGCGGCGCCCGCGGTGCCGGGCTGCGGGGCCGGAGCACCGGCCCGCCCCAGCTCGTGGCAGGCCAGGCACTCCTCCATGCCGAGGCGCGGCATGCCGGCGATGGTGCTGCTCGTCTCGATGCCGGGGTGACAGCGCTCGCAGCTGCCGACCGCAGCCACGTGTTCCTCGTGCGAGAAGCGCACCTCGGGCGGCAGCTCGCTGCGCGGCACCGCCTGCCCGATGCCGTCGGCCGTGAAGAAGGCGGCCGGCGTGCGCTCGTAGGGTTTGCCGCCATCCAGGCCGGCGTGGCAGACGAGGCACAGCTCGAGGCGCGGCAGCGCCGGCCGGCTGGTCTCCGCGAGCGGTTCCAGCGGCAGATGACAGGTGGCGCAGGAGAGGCCGGTGGCGCTGCCGTGCGCGCGATGCGGGAAGGCCGGCCGCTGTTCCTGGAGCGTCTGCTGCAGGAAGCAGCCGGCCAGCAGGGCCGCGCCCGCCAGCAGGCCCAGCCGCCACGCGCGCCGGGCGCTCCGGCAGCGACGCGCGCGGCGCGCGCCGCCCGACCCTGCCTCCGTCTCTAGAAGCGCCATGTCCACCTCGCGTTCAGGGTCTGGAAGCTGCCCAGGTCGGAGTGCTCGAAGTCGAGCCCGAGGTCCAGGGTGGAGCCCGCCGCCAGTTCGTGCTCGAGGCGCGCATGATAGACGCGCACGTCCTGCCGCTCGGTACCGGTGAGGGGGTCGGTCTGGTAGAGCACGTAGCTCGTGCCCACCGTGGCCTCGGTCTTGCTGCTCAACTCGCGCGTCAGGTCGGCGCCCCAGGTGGTGTGGTCGCCGCTGTCGGCCTTCCACTGCGTGCCGGTGAGGCTCAGGCTGTTGGCCTCGCCCAGGAACTCGTGCAGCGTCGTCGTGACGTAGTTGCGGTCCACGTCGCGGTTGTACGTCCCCTCGTCGTCGGCGTCATCCACGCGCCGCCGGGCCAGGCCCGCCAGCACGGTGAGGTCGTCCTCGAAGCTCTTGCTCACGCTGAGTTCCTGTTCGTGGAACGGGAACAGGTCGAACAACGAGCTGGAGAGCGGGTCCACCTCGAGCGCCTGCGTCTCCTGGGTCGCGTAGAGCTCGTACCAGCTGGCGCGCACCAGCAGCCCGTGCTCGGCGTCCGGCAGGCTGGCCACCAGGCGCAGGTCGCGCGACTCGCCCTCGAGCGAGGTCCAGGCCGCGTCGAAGCGCACCGGCCGCAGGTCCTGCCAGAGGTGCGCTCCGAGCAGGTCGTCGTGGAAGCTGCCGACCGTGCGTTCGTCCTCGGTGTGCAGCCAGTCGAGGCGCAGGCGCCCGCCGCGCCACGGCCGCCATTCGGTGTACACGCCGGCCAGCTCGTCGTCGCGCCGCGAGCCGCTCTCGTAGACGTGATAGGCGAGGCCGCCGTACACGCCGATGCGGCTGCTGCGCCGGCCCTCCGGCGCCGTGGCGACGTGCACGCCGTCGAAGGCCACCGGCACCGGCGTCTCGACGTCGGTCTGGCGGCCGATGCGCAGCTTGTCGAGGGGCGGATCGCCGCCGAGCGGATCGCCGTGCACGTCGACGTAGGCGTCGTAGAGCGTCCATTCCCCCGCCGCGTCGTAGGTGTCGTTGAGGCCGGCGAACTCCTTGTCGCGGTGGCCCGGGTGGAGCCCCTTCCGCACGCGCCCGTCGAGGTGGAAGGTGTAGGGGTCGCGCTCGGCATCGCCGCCGTCGAGCCCGAGGCCGATGAGCAGGTCGTCGGCGTGATCGTTGCCCTCGCGCCGGTGCTCCCAGCGCGTGGAGAGCGTGCCGCGGAAGTAGGCGGGATCAGCTGGCGGCGCCGCGCTCGACGGCGTTCCGCTCGTCGGCATCGCACTGGGTGTCGCACTGGGTGTCGCACTGGGCGTCGCACCTGGCACCGCACTGGGCGTCGCACTGGGCGTCGCACCTGGCATCGAGTCCGACGGCGTGCCGGCCGTGGCCTGCTCGGTGTCCGCCGCGAGCGGCGCTCTCACCTGCGGGTCCGGTGCCGCGACCGAGGGCGCGCTGCAGGCCGAGAGCAGGAGCGCGGCAGCGCTGCCGAGACAAGCCGTCCAGCCGACGTGCGACCACGAGCGCGCACCTCGTCCTCTCGGCCGGGCGTCCATCGGCAAACACGTTCCTCCGGGGACCCCGACGCGAGCCAGCCGACCCCGGGGCGTAGACGGTGTATCAGCACAACGTCGAGAGGCCCCATACGCAATCCGGCGCACGCAACGGGCACGGTGGTGCCTGCCGGTGCACGCTGCTGTCTCACGAGGCACCGGCCGAAGGCCCAATCGACGCAGGGGGCCCTTCCCCACCGCGCCTCGCTCGAACGATCTCGAAGCCCGATGCCGCGAGATCCTCGTGGGCGACCATCGCCCGCCAACCCACGACCATCCAGGAGATGGTGCTGACCCTGCTGACGACCAAGGCCACGACGCCAATACCTTCCATGCTTCCTTCTCCCGGGAGCGGCTCCCTACCAGCAACGCGCTGCGCTGCCACGCGTGCTGGCCGTTCCGCTGCGGCAGCACCTCGCAGAAGGAGCGGCGGCAGGAGACCGCGTCGCAGCCGGCCCGGAACGCATGGGCACTCCCGCGCCGAAGCCGAGGAAGTCTACGGCAGCCCGCCGCCCCCGCAGCGTGCCGCCGCTACACTCGCAACCCGTGCCGCCTTCCGCTGCCGACGCCGCCGTGCCGCCCGAGTCGCACGGTCCGCAGGCACCCGACCCGCCCATACCCAGCCCCCACGCGCGCCCCGCCCGCCTGCTCGGCCTCGACGCGCTGCGCGGCTTCGACATGCTCTGGATCGTCGGCGGGCGCGAACTGTTGCTCGCCTGGTCGGCGGCCACCGGCTGGCCGCTGCTCGCCACGCTCGCCCGCCAGTGCGAGCACGCCGAGTGGCACGGATTCACGTTCTGGGACCTGGTCTTCCCGCTCTTCCTGTTCATCGCCGGTGTGTCGCTGCCGTTCAGCTTCGCCGTGCGGCTCGCACGCGGGCACTCGCGGCGCGCGCTGGCGCGGCACGCCCTGCGGCGCGCCGCACTGCTCGTGGCGCTGGGCGTGCTCTACAACCTCGTGCGCGACAAGGCCTTCCTGGCGAGCGGCCACCCCGCCGACCTGCGCTACGCGAGCGTGCTCGGACGCATCGGGCTGGGCGCAGCCGGCGCCGCGCTCATCGTGCTGCGCTGGGGCGTGCGCGGGCAGATCCTGTGGGTGGCGGTCCTGCTGCTCGGCTACCACGCGCTGCTGCTCTGGGTGCCGGTGCCGGGCCACGGCGCCGGCGACCTCACGCCCGGCCACACGCTGGCCGACTGGGTCGACCAGCAGTTCCTGCCCGGCCGCCTGCACCGCGGCGATCGCGACCCCGAAGGCCTGCTGTCGACGCTGCCGGCCGTCGCCACCGCCCTGCTCGGCGCGCTCACGGGCGCCTGGCTGCAGCGCCGCCCGCGGAACACGGCCACGAGCCTGTCCCTGCTCGCCGCCGCGGGCCTGGCGCTGCTGCTCGGCGGCCTCTGGTCGCGCGTCCTGCCGCTCAACAAGAACCTCTGGACGAGTTCGTTCGTGCTCTGGACCGGCGGCTGGAGCCTGGCACTGCTCGCGCTCTTCCACCAGCTCGTCGACGTGCTCGGCTGGCGGCGCCTCGCGTTCCCGCTCACCGTCGTGGGCTGCAACGCGATCACGATCTATCTGCTCGAACGCTTCCTGCCGTTCGACGACTGGCTGTTGTCGCTCAGCGCGGCCGGCGTCGCTGGCGTGCCCTGGGTGGAGCTGCTCGGCGTCGGCTTGCTGCTGCGCTGGCTGGTGCTCTACGCGCTCTACCGCAGGAAGCTCTTCGTGCGCATCTGAGCCGCCGCACAACCCTGCGTGACGTGCCTTGCCGAAGCCGCCCCCTGCACTGAGCGTCTCGGCGTCTACCAGGCGTGGGCGGCAGGGCCCGACGGCGCCATGAAAAGGGGTCTCGTCGCAGCGACTTTGGGGCCCGCACAGTGCGCGTCCCGGGG
>Ga0315912_10002827_pt1 | contig 17956 bp, 12 predicted proteins | sample VfabasoilMG_FD_204469 | JGI IMG/M metagenome (GOLD analysis project Ga0315912, IMG submission 204469) | Garden soil microbial communities collected in Santa Monica, California, United States - V. faba soil | ecosystem: Environmental > Terrestrial > Soil > Garden | place: USA: California...
GCCGCCGCCCCACACTAGTATCCAGGTCATGTTTACCACTTATCGCATTGTGAGGATCGGGGTGGCCTTGCTGCTGGGCCTCGTGCTTCACGGCCGGCCGGCGCTGGCGCTGGACTATGTTGCGCCCACGCGCCATGTCAGCTTTCAGATTGTTGGGGCTACCCTGATGAAGACGCCCTTCTGCGATGAAAAACGCCCCTACATCCACCTGAGCGTTGACCAGGCGGGGCAGAGTGAGCGTTCCAATAGACTATCTGTTCCCCATTCGGATGCCGGCAAGGGCGGGATCACCGGCTGGTCGGCCATCACCGGCTTGCCGATCTGCGCCATCCCGGGCACCCACTACGAGGATTTCAACGACGCCGGGCCGCAGTTTGCGGGCGAAGATCCGTTTGCCTGCAAGAGTTCCGAGGCCACCTTTCGCGTGCAAATGTACGACCAGGACGACGGCGCGGACGATCTCCACCTGAACCACGCTTTCACCGTCGACCTCAGTGACCCGGACGACCCACTGCTGGAGGCGTGTCATGACGCGGGGGACAACGGCAAGGTCTGTTGGCGCATCACCGTCAGTCAGTCCGACGATACCCAGCGCGACAGCGACGGGGACGGCTTGGTCGACTTTGAGGAAACGTACGGTGCAGATCGCGACTGCGACGGGCAGCTGGTCAACGGCCAAGATTTGTTCTTGCCGGAGATGGGGGTGGACCCCAGCCACAAGGACATGCTGGTGGAGATGAACTGGTTCACCGGGTTTGAGCCGGCTTTGGCGGAGTTGGAGGAGGTCCAATACATCTTTGGTGAGGCGCCCGTCAGCGCCGGGGGGCTCAACAATCCCGACGGCGAGCTAGGCGTGAATCTGATCATTGACGCGGGCCACGTGCTGAACAACGTTGGCCTCCATCAGGCAGGCGGGCGCGATTTGGGGACCTCTGCCGAGTCCCCCACCAGCTCAGAAGAACTGCAGGAGTTGGTCGCTCAAATAGAACTCTTGCCGCGCGTCGGTTACTTCCGCAACATCGTGTTTGGACCGCTCTACAGCGACGGAATGCCCATGGATACCATCGCGGGACGATCGGTGGGCAATGATCGCATCCAAATCGAGGACCCAGGTGCTGGGACGATTTTTCACGAGCTTGGTCACTCGCTCAGCCTCCTCCATGGCGGCGAGCGTTCCATGTCTCCCGACTCCGCCTGGCCGGCGTTCACGTTGGTCGACGCCAACGGCGACGGGAGCATTGACGAGGCCGATCTTGATGAGGACGGGGTCAATGAGGCGCGGGCCGCTGACATCAATGACGATGGTGTGTGGGATGCGTGGGCTCTGGATGAAGACGGAGACGGGATCTTTGAGTCTCTCGATCGGTTCTTGGCGGGGCAAAATTGCAAACCCAACCATCTGTCGAGCATGAACTATGTGTATGGGCCCGGCATCTCCTTTGAGACCGGGGGTGTGGTCGGCTATTTTGATGACTTTTCTCCGTCCAAGATCCCCGATGCATTGGTCACCACCACGCCCTCTGGCTGTCCCAGCGACAACCCGACGTGCAATCGGCGCATCCCGCTGTTGCCCGACCTGCTGGAGTACCAGCTGGATGAAGGCATCCCAGTGGTGGACAGCGTGCCGAGTGACGGGATCATGTACCGCCACACCTTTCGCTTCTATGATCCGAGCGGCAAGTTAGTTCAGGGCACCTGGCTGGATACGGCTCAGGATTGGGACAACAATCCTATGACCACGCTGACCGCCCCTACCTTTTTCGCGGGAAACATCGATGTGGATGCCTCAGCACCCAACGAGCCGCGCTCACAAACCTGTGGCGCCATCAACAACGCCGAGCTGCAGCGGCTGGTCAATCATGACGAGTGGTCCAAGATTGTGCTCCTCCCCGTCCGTGGGGTGAGCGCGGAGAGCCAAGCCAGCAACACCTACTTCGAAGATCGGCATGCGCCGCCTTCGCGTGTAAACAGGGAGCTGTGGCGGGCTGAGGCCATCACCTGTGATCTCAGCGTCGACGCCTATCTCCAGCCAGAGTACGTGAACGTGGGCCAGTCGGCCTCCTTCGTGGTCGAAGTGGCCAACTTGGGTCCGGGCCCAGCATCAGATGGATCGGTCAGCATCGAGTTGCCCGCAGGGGTCACCGCGGCGACCGTGCCTGCAGCTTGTTCTCCGCAGCAAGGACGGGCGGGCCGCTACGATTGCTCGACGGCGCTCCAGGGCGCGTATGGGCTCAGCGCACTGCCCGCTGGCCGGCACATTCAATTCGTGTTTGGGCTCGCCGTCGCGCCCAACGCGAGCGGGGGGCAGCGTGACATTCTGGTCCACGCCAGTCACCAAGGCCCGGAGCTCAATCATGAGGACAACTCGATCCAAGTGCCGATCATCGCGTCGCCCGCCTTTTTGGGTATTGAAGACAGCGCACGCCCCTGGTTGCGTTCATGGTCAGGTGGACAGCTCGCGCCGACAAGTACCAGCAAGGCCAGCCAAGGCACGCGTTCACTGGCGCCGACCTGTGGTAGTCGTCAGTACGAGAGCCCCAGCTTTGACACGGCCGAGCTCGAGCTACTCGGCACCAAGCTTGGCCTGGACATCTATGTTCCCTCCGTGCACACCGGATCGTACGTGGGGGAGATCCAGCTCTTTGTGGACATCCCCTCGGCAGGTATCAACAACCAGTATGTGGCCCGGCAAGATTTTGTGCCCTTGGCGCGCAACAGCTGGGTCCCCGTTACCTTCACGCTGGGGCAGAACGTGTTGAACAAACTCAAAGGCGACTACGCTGACGCGCGGCTGCGCTTGCAAGTGAACCTGAACAGTTGCGCCGCGCCCGTCTACGTGGATCGCCTCAGGTTTGAGGGCGCGCTCAGCCTGCGTGAGCTGTGGCACCCCAGTGATCGCGAGGACGTGATCACCTCTTCAGTGCTGAGCTTCGACAACGCGCAAGACTGGGCGGTCGCGTCGGGGATGGGTTCCCTCTCCACCGAGACGGCTACGCGGTTGCAGGGTACGGCGGCTTTGGCGGTGGGCGTTCAAAACTGGGTGCGGGTGGAGAGTCGGGCGTTTTATCCCGAGGAATTGGCTGGGATCAGCGACCTGCTCGCTGTCGACATCCACGTTCCCGACCTTCCTGCAGACTACTACTGGCTGGGGCAAGTCAATGCCTTCCTCAGTTGTCCCAACGTGGGCCTGTACAACGAGTACTTGGGCTATCAAGCTCTGCAGATCTTGTTTGATGACGAGTTCAATCAGCTCAGCTTCCCGCTTACGGGGCGCGCCGGCAGCGTGCTCGGGATGGCGGGGGCCCAGTGCCGCTTTGCGTTTGAGATCAGCTCCAATCAGCAGTACGGGTCCTTCGTGCTCGACAACGGCGGTTTCGTTCAATGAGCATTTCATTGGACGCATTCACTGGGCGCAGCCTGCTCATGTTGGCCTGGCTTGGTTCAATGTGGGTTGCGCTGCCCGGGTGCGGCCGCGTGTCTGAGGTCGATGATGGTAGTGGCGGCAGTGCGACCGGCAGCGGAGGTGACACGGTCATGGACGGCACCGGCAGCAGCGGCGGGGGCGGCGCTACCAGTGGCAGTGACGGGGCGGGCGGCCACCTGGTCAACAACTGCCCCGACCTGACCGGGTCTTCACCACCCAAGAAGGAGATCGTGCCCACCTATTCGGATGAGCCGTTGCCTACGTCGCACGGGGGGGAAATACCATTTCCATCTGAATTTGTGCTCACGGCTCTGCGTCTCAAAGACTCAGAGCAGGGCCTTGCCATCGCGGCCGACAGAGCGCTGCGCTTCGTCTCCAATGAACACGTGGAGGAGTTCCATTGGGACCTGGCCAATGCCCTTGCTTGGCGCATCGAAAAGGAGACGAAGCTGGTGACCCTACGCACCTGCTATGTTGAAGGCGTAGGTTATCAAAATTCTAGCTACTCGACGTACGACTACACCTACGCTGACGACGTGCTTACCCTCGTCGCGCCTAAAAAGGATCCACCCGAGATTTACACGTACAAGCGGCTCAAGAAGTGAGCGCGGTGTTGCGAACCCCCCTCCCCCAAGCCCCCTCAGCTTGATTTAACCCCCTTATCCCTGTCCCCCCAAAGCCCCGTCCCAGGTTGATTTTTGCGCAACGCGTTGCGTCCGCGTCCGACAACTGAGGATTTTGCGGGGGAGGGGACGATCCACCGATCGAAAAAAAATGAGCGAGGCAGCGGTCAGAGCGTAATCGAGGCGTGCACCGCGCCCGGCGGTTGTGGCTTCGGAGCGATCACCCCGCACAAGCGCCAACTGGAGCCCGGTGAGGCAAGACACCGCCGCAACACCAAAAGCCAAACGCCGAAGCTGACCACAAGAAGTGCGATCAGGTTCGGCGTTGGTTGTGTGAATCGTTAGAGCTTACTCAGCAATGACAGCTGAGCGCGTCTCGTTGTTGATCTCGAAGGAGATGTTGTCGAGCGTGACTTTGCCCTTGGTGCCATCGTCGATCTCGCTGCCCACCTCCAAGCGGGTGATCCAGAAATCCTGCGAGTAGCCTTTGCTCACGAGGTAATCGATGAAGGGTTTGACGTCGAGCCTGCCGCTGAAACTCCGCTGCGGACCGTTGTTGTCCCGGAATTGGAAGTAGCGCCAACCTTGGGGCCAGTCGGGTGGCTGTTCTGCCCAGGAATCGTCCTGCACCCAAAGCTTGTAGGTCTTCTCTCCCGAAGAGATCTCTTTACCTGCGTCATTGCCGAGCGGCCCCTCACCGTTTGGTGGCTCAGGCCAACGGCCGCCCTGCCAGCCCCAGAAGGTCATGACTTCGGCATAAACACCTGCGTCGGCGGTGAGGGGATCACGTTCGCTGACCCAGAACTCGAAGGTGATGTTCCATGAACCTTCGCTGTCGAGCTGCACATTGAGATTCTCAATGTTCACACTGGCGGAGTTGATGTCCTTGATCTGCAGCGGCAAGAGTGAGGTCGAGGAGTAATCCGGAGATGTAGCCAGGGGGCTGTCCTGACCAAAGGGATGCACGCCAAACTCGATCTGTGGAAAGTCAGGCTTGCTGCCGCCACCGCCGCAGCTGCCGCGATCGAAGGTCCAGCCGAAGCTCTTGTTGTCGTTGACGAACACGCTAAACGCACTGTTGCCGCAATTCAGGTCCTCAGAACCCCAGTTGTTGTTCAAGATGCGGATCTCACCGAGCTTCAAGTAGGCTTGATTGACGTTGCTCGAGTCACCGGCCTTGGCGTTGCCTTGTCCGCTTTCGTCGACGTCCGGATTGAACCCAGTACCGCCGCTGCCGTCGTTGCCGCCGCCGCCAGAATTGCCCGTGTTGCCACCAGCGCTCGTGTTACCGCCGCCCGCACCGTTGCCACCAGCGCTCGTGTTGCCGCCGCCCGCCCCGGTGTTCCCACCGGCACTACCGTTGATGGTCCCGCCTGCGCCCTGGGTTGAACCGGTGCCGTTGCTGGAGCCTCCGGAGCCCATCCCCCAATCGGGTGTCTCGCTGCTGCAATTGACGAAGAAGGAGAGGGCGGACAAGCATAAACCAAAATGGACAAGGTTACATGAAGGCATGGGCATCCTAATCATTGCAAACAAAGCGTGGGTGAGACCGGGACAGCAGCGCGGGACTAGCGCGCGCCGTTCAAAAACGCGTGGGCCTCAACATAGCGCCACCGTCGCATTTTGCGGTTCAAAAAAGCAAAACCTGCACCCGCGACCGTTGTGAAATGGCAGAGAGTTGAAAGTTTTCTAGTCAGGCACAAACTTCAGACGTATTGGTACTGGTTTGACCTGGGCAAAGGATCTCTCCAGTCGCCCGTGACCGGTCACACCCCAAACTGCTATGCCCAGGAGGTGAACCGCGGTGCTGGTCAGAATCAGTGGTTTGGGTTGGTTGTCGTGCTGTTGCTTGGCTGTGGCGACGTTGCGCAGCCGTCTGATGCGGGTACGGGCGGTCAGGCCGAGTTGGAAGCCTCAGGCGGAAGCAGCAGCGCGGAGAGCGGAGGCGGTGGGGCGCCCAGTGGCAGTGGCGGCTCGAGCGCGGGCGGGGCGCAACTGAGCGACGGTGCTGGAGGTGAAGCACAGACCGGTGGCGTGGGCGCCGACAGCGGCGGTTCTCACTCAGGCGGGGCTGGCTCAGCTGGTGCTGGCGGCGCAGGCGAGGCAACCAGTGTGTTTCCGCCCTCCGTGACCACCCCCAAGATCATGATCGTGGGCGATTCGATCTCAGCAGGGCCAGGTTGCTACAAGGGTTATCTCGACGAACAGCTCAAGGCGGGCGGATTTTCGAAGTATGAGTTCGTGGGAGAGTACAGCGACGATTGCGGGAGCTCGCTGAAGCACAGCGCCGTGAGTTGCACCACCTCCGCCGATTTCACCAAGGAGATGTTCAGTGTGTCGAGCTGCTCGGCGCGGGTTTACGACGGCATGTCGCCGTTGGTCGCGAGACATCAGCCCGACCTTGTCATGATTCAGTTGGGGGTCAACGATGTGTGGGGCGGTAGCGCGGCTGTATCTGGCATTTTGGACAATTATTCCACCTTGCTGGCGCAAGCGCGCGCCAAAAATCCACAGCTGGTGTTCGTAGTGGCTCAGATCCACAAGATCATCACGGATGATTGCACCAACAATCAAAGCACGACCAATGCCGAGGCCTTGGTCGAGGCTGTCCCGGCCTGGGCCGCGTCCGAGACCACGCAGCAGTCGCCAGTGTTCGTAGCGGACCTCTGGACCAACTCTGATCCGCACGAGGCCGAGGATTGCGTGCACCCAAACGATGCGGGTGCCAAGCGCATGGGTGAAAACTGGTACAACGCACTCAAATCGATTTTGCCGAAGTGAGGCCGTGTCCCCGATTGCTCTCTCCCTAACCTCGACGCGCGTCGAGCGCCGACCAGCACTTGGGACCAACGATGCCGTCGGGGACCAGCTTGGCGTTGCGCTGAAACTGGCGCACGAGTGCCTCCAGTGGTCCGTCGAAGGTGCCCGTCTCGGGCTGGTGCAGAGCCGCCTGCAGGAGTTTGACTGCGGGATCGCTCGAGCCCCGGCGTAAGGTGGGGCGAGGCTGGCCGCCGGCTGCGGTTGGCTTGGGTTCCACAGCGGGAATGAGCTTGCCCAGCGGGGGATTTTGACCCAGAAACTCCGCCACGCGCGCGCGAAACGCGACCATGTCGAAGGTCGGGTCGATCTTACGGCCGCGTGGTTTGGCGTACTCCTTGTGTCCCGCGCAGCGCTCGGCTCCTAAGCCAGCATGTTTGAGCAGAGCCGCCACCCCGCGCTCGTAGGCGTCCAACTGGATGGCGGGCCACGGATCGTCCGCGAGGCCAGTGTTTTCAGCTTCGATCCCGATCAGATGACGGTTGCCTTCAGTCACGCCGAGCCAAGCACCCGGGCCGGCGTGCTGCGCCCGACCCGCGGCGATGATGTAGAACGTGCCGTCGCGACCCAAGCCGAGCTGGGAGAGCGGCCCTCGGAGACCGGGGCGTCCGTTTCTGATCAAGCTGAGCGAGGGCATGTTGCCCAACTTGGGCCCGGCGGTGTGATGGCACAAAACGCCCAGCACCGCGCCCATGTCACCCAGCCCGCGTGTCTCCCAACCGGGGTCTTCAGCTACTTTGAGTCCCGCGCGCTCGAGCACTTCCGGCAACCACAAAAGTGAGTAAGTCATGAGTGCAGCACCCCTCCGCGCGCGACGGGCAGATCTTCATCGCTCGTGGCCTCTCCCGTCGCTGCGTCAGCGCCGTGGTCACATGGGTCTCCGTCATCGAGCGGTGGCGCAGTGGCCGCGACCTCGACGGCGCGCGCGACCAAGACCGGCCCGGTAGTGACGGCGGTCACGCTGGCCGCGGCTAGCTCGGGAGCGGGAGCGGATTGTGCTTTGGGAGCGGCGGGTTTGAACGTGGAACGAATGGTCGTCACCCGCGCGAGCACATCGAACCAGAAGGGCGCCCCCAGCATGGTGGCAAAGACGGTGAACATCAGCCCGCCCACCGTCCCCACGACGTCGTTCCAGAAATCGAAGGGGCTTTGGGGGTCCTGCCAGTGTTTGACCACGGGTGCTCCGTAACCTCGGCTCCAACCGATGGGCAGAGCCGCATCAAAGAGCTGGGCGGTGGCCGCATCCTGAGTGGGCGCCTGGCCGCTTCTCGTGGTCTGCTCAGCGGCCGCCACCAGCTGCGCGCGGGCTTCGTCATTTTCATACAAGTACTGCGCAATGCTGATGGTATTGATGTTGAGGAAGCCCACGACAAGCAGCGCAGTCAAGAAGATCACCGTTTGTGTGGAGCGCTTGTACCACCCAGACACGCGGCCCATGCCATCGTCAAACCAGGTGTGCAGGTTATGGCGCACGCGCTCGATGTCACCCTCGGCCGAGTCAATGGCCAAGATGAGCATGCGCTGCAGACGAGGGTTCCCTAGCTGGCCGACGTTCTCTCGCAAGGAGGCGAGCGTGATGGGCGGCAGATCGGGGCTGCCGCTGGCCGCGTCCGTGGTTGGCCCGCGCGCCACGATGTCGAGCAACGCCATCGCAAAGCTGCGCCCGGAGATGTAGCTGGGTAAATTGCCCCCCGACTCGAGCGCGCTCCGCTTCGCGGACCCAGGCTGATACTTGCCAGAATACAGCGAGTAGATGAGCGGATGATTGAAGAAGGCCCGGGCGATGCCCTTGCCCTCGACGTCCGCAAGCAGCTCGCGAATGCCTGCCTCCAAATAGGCGGCGCGCGTCTTGCGCCACGACTCCAGGCCCTCGCGGATGGCCGTGCAAATCGTGCTCACGAGCAGAAAGACGACCAAGGTACCAATCACAACATCGAGCACCGCCGAATTGAACATCTTCTCCCCCCGGCCCAGGCCGCTTTTTTGCAAAGTAGGGCGAAGAGCCGTCCTTCGTCAAGAACGTTTTTGGACGTGTGATGTCTCTATGATGCCCTGGACGATAGGCGCCCTGGACGATAGGTGCCCTGGATGACGGGTGAGACACCCAGGATGACAGGCCGGGAAGCGCACGATCATAGGCCGGGAAGCGCAGGGTGACAGGATGAAACCGACGGGGCGATGGTTGGAAACAAGCGCGCCGGTGACGGCGATGAGCTGTCGGTCCAAGGGCCTACCGGGTGTCACCGCCTTCCGGGTGTCACGAGATGCTCACTTTTCGATGTAGCCGATATCAGGTGCAGTCCCGTTGAAGAGATTGCCGGAGTTGGACGGCGTGCGATCCACGCCCATGTCTTGGCCAGCGTCGATGGCCGGACTACCCGTTTGCAGCGTGAAGTCATTCGCGCCTGCGTTGGTGTAGCGGGGGTCGGAGGTGACGGAGTGCGAGCCAAGCGGGCAGGCCGAGCAGGTGCCCGATCCGTTTTGGTAGAACAGGTTGTAGTCCTGGAGGGTGAACTGACTGCTGCTCCCCAAAACGCCGTATTGGCCGGAACCGGTGATGATGTTGTTGACGAGCTGCGCCAGGGTTGCAGCGCCCATGTTGATGCCGTGAACGCCCGAGGCGTTGATGGTGTTGTGAAACAGCCTGATGCGGTCGATGTCACCCAGGCTGATGCCCGTGCCCACGTTGTAGATGACGTTGGCCAGCAAATACGGGTCATGAGCGTTGTCGTTGACCATGATCCCCACGCCGGGCGAATAGTTGACGACGTTGGCAAAGACTTGCACGCGTTGGCCAAACAAGGAGATGGCCGTGCCGCCGGTGGTTTGGACGCCGTTGAGCAGCAACATCGCGTCATCGGCGTAAATGGTGACAGGCCCCGCGTTGTTGGTGAAAAGGTTCTGGTTGAGCGAACTGCCGGTAGCGGTGTTGGTCAGTCGGATGGGTTCACCCTTGCACCCGGAGAGGGTGAGTAAGTTGATAGAGACTCCAGATGACGTCACGGTCAGGCAAGGAGTGCTGGTCGCAATCGCGGTCGCGTCGAGCTCGTTCCGATTGGGACTGTTGCCATTGACGGTCAGACCGCCAGTGATGTCGGGTAGGGCCGAGGTGAGCACTACCTTGGAGCTGATCGAGAAGGTGACGGTCTCCGACCCCGCCTGGTTGTTGGCAAACAGGATGGCCTCGCGCAGCGAGAAGCCCGATTGGCCCGGGCTGCCCGGGCTCGCGGAAGCGTCTTGTTCATCGGCGGTGGTGGTGACCACCAAATTCGTCGTGGTGGCGCCACCAGAACCACTGCCACCGGTGCCAGCACCGCCCGTGCCAGCGCCACCGGATGCTCCGCCGGAGCCGACATCACCGCCCGCGCCGACATCACCGCCGGAGCCTTCGTCGCCTCCTGAGCCAACATCGCCGCCCGCGCCGTCGTCACCACCGGACGCGTCACCGCCGGAGCCGTTGTCACCCCCGGACGCGTCACCGCCGGAGCCGTCGTCGCCCCCGCCGCCGGTGCGGCCGCCGCTGTCGGTATCGCCGTCGCCGTCGCCGTCGCCGGTCTTGTCGCCCCCACTCCCGGGCGCACCACCGGGCAGATCGCCGTCACCGTCCCCAATCACGTCACCGTCGCCGTCCCCACCGCCGGAGTCGGTTGTCAACACGTCGGTCAGATCGTAGCCAAAACTGCATCCGCCCTGCAGTGACAAGGCGGTGAGGGACAAGACGAGCGGAAGCGACCAAGTGAAGCGCACGCGTTCATTCTGCAAGGCTTTGGGCGCCGCGCAACGCTAGGCAAAAGTCGCACTTGGCAAAGAGATGTGTGACACAGCTCACATCGGCACCGCAACAGCGCTCACGGATGCTCGCGCTTTTCGAATCAATAACAACAATGAAATAACTCACTTGCGGGGGCCACGCTCCTGCAGCACCCAAGCCACGCCTGCTTTCACTGGAAATTGTCGTGTGGGGAAGCGGACGAGGAAAGCGCTCTCCTTGTAAGCAACTGGCCCACAAAAAGTGAAATTCGACCGTGATCGACGGCACGCAGATCGGCCCGTGGATGAGCAGAATTGTCGCACACGAGCCGCAGACGGCGACGAGGACTCAGTCTGGGGTAGCCCAATCGAGCTTTTCTTTCCCCCATCGAGCTCTGGATCCTCCCGAGGCAACGGGGGCGCTGCATCGCGTGAGACGTTTGTGAACGGGCCCCTACGGACGCCAGAACGGCTCATCGCCTTTGGAGAAGATGGGCCGCTTGACTTGGCGCGCCTGGGTGTTGCCCAGACCGGGAAACACTTCCTGGCCCTCTTCATACGCGGGACGAGACGAGCGTTGTTTTTTGAGCGAACCGCGCGCGAGAAACAGGCCGGTCACGAACCCGCCAATGTGCGCCAGATGAGCGACGGGGGACTCATGGCTGAACAGCTGCCCCAGCACGTTGAGAAAGAACCACCAACCGATGACCAGCCAGGCCGGGAAGGGCAAGATGGGGAAGGGTAGAATGAATGGATTGAAGACCACCACCGGCGCGCGCGGGAAGAAGATGAGGTAAGCCCCCAGTACGCCCGCGATGGCCCCTGACGCGCCCACCATGGGGATGGGGCTCAGGGGGTTGACCAAGTATTGGGCCGCCGCCGCCCCCCAGCCGCTCAAGGCATAGAACAAGACAAATCGCGACTTTCCCAGGGCATCCTCGACGTTGTCGCCAAAGATATGCAGGTAAAGGAGGTTGAGGATGAGGTGGGACCAGCCGCCATGCAGGAACATGCTGGTGAAGATCTTGGGGATCTCGCCCTGAAAATCCGCGGTGAGCCGCGACGGAACCATGCCGTACGCGCTGGCAATCCAGGTGACCCCGCGGCTCTCCAGCCAGCTGGCGAGCAGGAACATGACCACGTTGATCCAAATCAGCCAGCGCGTCGCGGTGGCCTTCGATTTGGTCGGGTTCTTGTCATACAGGGGCAGGACCATGCGCTTTCGCTTACATACCTTGATTCACGACTCTTGCCACCACACGCCTCGTGCTAACGTTCCTGCCGTGGGATTCATGAGGCGAGGGCGACGACATGGAAGTGGCCGCTTGGCATTTTCAGCCGCTGTTTGCGCGCTGTTAGTTGTGAGCCTAGCTGCGCTGGCGGTTGGTGGCTGCGGCGGCGCACAATTCAACGGGGTTGAATACAGAGACAAGGACGTAGCGTTTCGCCTTGGGCCGACGCCACCGGGTATGCATCGCCTGCAGTCAGATGACGCGCGGATTGCCATGCAGAACGATGCTGCGGGCAGCACGCTGGCCATTGGCGCACGTTGCAAACAAGACTCCGACGATGTGCCGCTGCGCGCGCTCGTGCAACACTTGTTTCTGCAATTCGAGGACCGCCAGATCCAAAATGAACGGGAGTTTGTGTTGGATGGCCGCACGGCGCTGCGCTCGGAGCTGGACGCCCGGCTGGACGGTGTGCGCCGACACTTCATCGTGGTGGTGATGAAGAAGGACGCTTGCGTGTATGATTTCATGCACGTTGATGGCGGCGGCGACGCCCCGCTGCTGCAAAGGAGCCGTGCTGATTTCGACCACATGGTCGAGGGGGTTGTGGTGCTGCGGCCATGAGCAAGAGCGGCCCCAAAAGTACCCCGCCCCGCAGGGACTCGGTGCGGCCTAGTTCGCTCTCGGTGTTTCCGCCGCCTGCGCGCGGCGGTCATCCTGCCTACCGCGACGGGCGTGTGGTGGTGGACCCGGACCCAAGCATTTGGGAAACCTGGCGGGACAACTTCCTGGGCTTCTTGGCGCAGCTTGGCCAAGTGGCGCGCATGTTCTGGGGCGCGCTCCGCGGCGGCGTACGCCGGCCGTTTGAATGGAAAGCGATCATCGAACAAATCGAGGCCGTTGGGGTGGCCTCGCTGGGCATCGTGTTCGTTGCCAGTGTTTTCATCGGCATGGTCATGGCGGTGCAGTTTGCGTTTGGTCTGCGCAAGTTTGGCGGCATGGAGTACACGCCGCGCGTGATCGCGCTGTCGTTTGCCCGCGAGCTCGCGCCGACGATGACGGCGGTGATCGTGGGCGGGCGCATTGGCGCCGGCATGGCTGCGGAGATGGGCAGCATGGCCGTGACGGAGCAGATCGATGCGGTGCGTGCCTTGGGCGCGGATCCGCTCAAGAAGTTGGTATTTCCACGCTTGGTCGCCTCGGTGTTGGTCCTTCCTCTGCTGGGCGGCATCGCGCTCGTGCTGGGTGTGGGCGGGGCCATGCTGATCGCGGACACGCAGTTTGGCATCCCTTACCCGTTCTTCTTGCGCAGCGCGCTGAGTGTCGTCTCCATGATGGACTTCATCAGCGGATTGATAAAAACACCGGTGTTTGGTGCGTTGATCGCGCTCATCGGTTGTCATTTGGGGATGAACACCCGGGGTGGTACGGCCGGAGTGGGGGCCAGCACCACCCGCACGGTAGTGGCGATCTCCATTGCCATTTTCGTCTCGGATTTCTTCCTCACCAAGCTTGTGATTATCCTGTGGCCGGCCTGACCGACCATGAGGGACGGCGGGGCAACCTTTGATTTGCCTGCGGGACGCGCGCAAGGAACATGAAACATGAAGCAGGTGGACAAACCCAAGGCTCGCCAGGCAATCGCCGATTTCTTACAGGCCTTGGGCCTGTGGGGTGAAGACTTGAAAGACACGCCTGCCCGCGTGACCGATGCGTTCGTCGACGAGCTGCTCGCGGGCCACAACATCGACCTTTCAGACCTCATTCGTTCTGGCTCAGAAGTGCTGCGTGGGCCCAGTGATCCGGTGCTGGTGGAGAACCTGAACGTCGCCACGGTGTGCCCACATCACCTGCTGGTCGCTCAAGGCAAGGCATTGGTTGCGTACATTCCTGGGACCAAGTTGCTGGGGCTTGGGACCGTGGCCAAACTGGTGGACGCTTGCAGTCGACGTTTGATCTTTCAAGAACAAATCGCTCATCACGTGACGGGCGCGCTCATGGAACATTTGGGGGCGGAGGGCGCGTTTTGTCGCGTGCAACTCAGCCACGCTTGTTTGGGCGCACGGGGGTCGCATCAAGCCGATGCTACGGTCACGACCTGGTCCGCTGTGGGTAAGTTGAGCGATCCAGGAATTTTGGAGACGGTGCTTGGCCGCTTCTTGGTGGGGCCGGGGCAAGAGGAGACAGCGCTCGACGACGACGAAGACGTCAGTCGGGTTCACAATCTGCCTCCTGAAGGTGGCCCCGATCCTTCATGAGCGCACGTGTGCTCGTCACGGGTCCCAGTCGCGGCATTGGTCGTGCGGTCGCCCAGCTGGCCGCGCAGCGCGGCGCTGAGGTCTTGCTGCTCGGGCGGTCGTCGAACGCACTCGCTGAGTTGCAGGCCGAATTGACGCGCGCTGGCCGCACGGCCCGCATTTTTTCCTGTGATCTCGGGCAGCGCGCGCAGGTGGATGCAGCCCTCGAGCAGCTCATGCACCTGGACCCTCCCGACTTGATCGTGCACAACGCTGGCATCGTCACGCGGGCACGCGTCGTGGACCAAGATGACGCTTTCTGGGATGAAACCTTCGAGGTCAACTTGACGGCTCCGATGCGCATCACGCGCGCGCTCTTGCCCGCCATGCTCGAGCGGGGGCAGGGGCGCGTGGTGTTCGTCTCGAGCATCTCTGCCACGCTGGGTTCAGTTGCTCAGGGCGCCTACAACGCGAGCAAGGCCGGGATGGTCGCCTTCATGCGTTGCCTGGCTGAAGAACTGAGCGACACCTCACTCATGACCTGCGCACTTTTGCCCGGTGCGGTGGACACCGACATGCTCAAGGGTAGTCCCTTTGCTGCGCGCATGACGCCCCAGGAAGTGGCACAAGCCGCGCTGTATTATGGGTTGGACGCGCCGCGCGCCTTCAATGGAGCGGCGCTGGAGATGTTTGGGATCTAGCTTCTTGGGGGGGTAGAGAACCCTCGCGAGAACGCGTCACTTGGGACAGTGCATGTTGCAGCCACCCTTGCCCTTGCATTCATTCTTGCCGGCGCATGCATGGGACTCAGGGACGGCGCAGCCTCCTTTGCCTTTGCATTCATTGAGGCCCATACAACAAGCTTTACCCTCTTGATTGGTGAGCGGGGCAACTTTGGCCGCGTCCGGTTGGGCCGCTGCCTTGTCTGAACTTGTCTCGGGCCGATCACAACCGAGCAAGGCCAACCCCGTGGCGGCAGCGAGTGAAAGCCGTGCGACTTGCTGAGGATGCAGACGGTGCGACATGCACCGGGGTGTAGCCTGGTCGCCTGCCGCTTTGAAGGGCTCGAGCGGTCGGGCTTTTGCGCTACAAAAAGACTAAGGGTCCGCCACACCCGCTTTCCTCTACCGTTGCTCCCTTCCGGGCCTGGCGGGGTTCAAGGCGCGCTGTTGGCGGACCCACACTTGAGAGCGGGGCTGTTAGCTGAGGTTGTGAGTCTGTGCAAGTGCGTCGCTCGCTGCGTCACCCACCCCATCACGCAGTGAGGGTGGGCGACTTCGCTCAGTCGCGATACTTCCGCTGCGTTCCGTTGTTTCTTGTTGGACCAGGGGCCCCGCAGCCCCTGGTCAGGTCCTCGGCTCGCTCTGCTCGCCTGCGGCGCCGCCGACTGCCCCACGAGCAAGCCCTCCACTCCGCCAGCAAGCAAGCAAACCCACACGATGTCGCGCAGCGACGAGACGCGGAAAACCGCCGCCGACGAAGTGGGAGGCGCCGGACTGCAGCTGAAATGAACTGCAGCCGGCGGAATGTGGGAGTGAGGAGCCGGGCTGCGGCCGAAATGAACCGCAGTACTTCCGGCGACGAGAGGGGCACTGCCCCTCTCAAAAATTGGGGCACCTCGGGGGTAGACAACCGTCGGTTGTATTCGTCCAGAGGAGGAAAGAAGGACGAGCGTCCCAAGGGAGGGGAGGAAGTGTTTGACGCTTACCCCGTGGGTGCCAACTGGAGATAACGGCAGCTCCGGGGAATGATGAAGGGAAAATCCGAAGGAAAGTGACGGCAATGTACAAATGCGTCCAGTTCAGTGAACATTGTGCACCTTGGCCGTGGATGAGGATTCGGAACAACGGCGGCGCCAAGCGGCCCTACGCGCACACGCGCCCCATGCGTCCGATCAGCGCACGGGCGGGGGGAGTACTGTGTCGCGCGGGGCTACAGGTGATCAGGTCACCGTGGATCATGCCGATCTCGAGTTCGATCCTGCTGTCCCCCCCAGTGAGCCCGAGGCGGATCCGTTTGGTGAATTTGAGATCCCTCCCTCTCTTGTGCCGCCTGCGCCAAGCGCCGCGGCTACACTCGGTCGCGCCAAGAGTTTGATTCCGCCGGTGGTCGCTGAGCTCAGTCTCGACTTCGAAGAAGCAACACCTGCGCCCCAGGCGCCGGCGCAAACCTCAGCGCAAGCCTCAGTGCGCAACCCCACCGCAAAGGCGATCCCTCCATCAGCGCTGCGCGCTCCGGCGGTTCCGGATCTCGAAATTCCGCCGCTCGCCGCCGCCCCTCGCGCCCCTGTCAGCGGCGGGGCCCCGGCTCAGCGCGCCGTCCCTGCTGCCGCTTCGCCGGCGGTGGACTCCGATTTTACGCTCGAAGTGGACTACGGATCTTCTGTGCCCAGTGGCGGGTTTTCGCAGCGAAGCAGTTGGCCGCCCCAGACCAAGTCGGCCCACCCCAGTGAGCCATCGGCGCGCCGTTCTCCCCGCCCGAGCGGGTTGCCTCCCGCATCGCCCATCCCGAGCCCCCTGCCCAAGGTCGCTCAGCGCCCGAGCGCGCCGCCGCGCGAGCTGGGACTGATCAGTGACGACTGGTCGCTGGGGCTCGACGAGCTGGGTGGGATGGGCAGCGCCCGAGCGGCTCAGCTGGACGTTTCGGTGCAGCTGCCCAAGCGCGACGAGGTGCCGTGGCCGGTGGGCAGAACGCCGTTTGATGATGAGTTGGATGTGAGCACGGAAGCGGTCGCGCGCGCCGGCTTCGGCCCAGCCCCAAAGGCCTTTTGGGGGACCCCCAGCTACGCTTGGCGCGTGATGCGCAAGCAGGCCAAGTTGTCCGCGCAGCTGCTCGAGGCCCAATCCGCGCTCAGGCGTGTTGAAGCGACCCGGGACCAAAAGTTTGGTGCCTTGGCCCAGTTCAAACGGGCAGAGATCGGAACACAAGAACGATTTTCTTCGCTGTACGTGCAAGTCGACGAAAGCGCGCAGGCCCTCAAGGACAAGACCAAGGAGCTCGAGTCCCTCAATGAGCAGGGCGCGGCAGACCTGCGGAGCGCAGAACAAAAGTTGTCCGTCCTGCACACCAGACACTCACATCTGGAGACTGAACGCGAGGGCGTAAGGCAGCGGGTGGACGCCCAGAATACCCACTTGCTGCGGCAAAATGCGGCCGTCAAGCGGCTGCAGATCGAGGAGCGTAACCTGACCACTCGATTTGAAAACGATACGATCAAGGAGGCGCAGTATCGTTTGCATGCCGCTGACCTGGCCCACAGGACCGAGCTCAGTGCACAAGAAGTCCGCGAGTCCACAGCGCAGCTCTCCCGCTTGAAGACCGAACTTGCTGAGGCCGACCAGCAACTCCGCTTGGCCGCTGCCGACCTGCAGCGTCAGGAGGGCACCATCGAAGCTCATCTCATCACCCTCGAGGGCTCTGGAGCAGAAAAGAGTCGTTCGCTTGGGGAGCTCAAGGCGACCCACTCCCGTCAGCTGTCCGCAATTGGTGCCGCCATCGTCGAGTTGCGCGGGCAGGTGCCGGTGGATGAAGGCACGCGGAGCGAACTGCTTTTGCTCGAGGGTCAGGTGAAGGAGGCCGCGCTCGCCTACCGCACCCTGCAGCTGGCCCAGGACAGCGTTGACCGGGCTGCGTTGCGGCTGGGGCGTGGCTTGTGGGTCGCCGCGGGCCTCGCGCTGATCATCTTGATCGTGCGCTGGCTTGCAGTTTGAAGGCGGACAGCAAGTTGAAGGCAGCCAGCGCTGTGGGGTCAGTCCAGCGGCAGGTCTGTGCGGCGCCCGCCGCGCGTTGTACCGCTTCGTCCGTTCAGGCCGCTTCTTCCGGTGTAGCCAGCGTTCCTGTGTACCCCGGCATGAGTCAGCTTGACTCGGCACGCTG
>Ga0315912_10002829_pt1 | contig 17953 bp, 11 predicted proteins | sample VfabasoilMG_FD_204469 | JGI IMG/M metagenome (GOLD analysis project Ga0315912, IMG submission 204469) | Garden soil microbial communities collected in Santa Monica, California, United States - V. faba soil | ecosystem: Environmental > Terrestrial > Soil > Garden | place: USA: California...
TATCCCCCGCAGCAGCCGACGGCCTCGGTATTGGGCGAATAGATAGCCGCGAGGTACACCAGGTTGCGGAATCCGACGGTCGCGGTGATCTCGGTGCGGTTGTAGCTCTTGCGCCGCGGATCGTCGGGATAGGTGTACTGCGACAGGCGCAGGTCCCCCGAAAAATCATCCGAGAGCCGGAAGTATCGGCCAAGCCAGAAATCCATCTCCACGGGAGGGCTCGGCCCGGGATTCGGATCGGCGGTCGCAACGAACGCGCCGGCGTAAAACTCCTGCGCGAATTCGACGTCGATGGATGCTTGCGCTGCGGGCTTTCCGCGCGTCAGCGACAGCCCGCGGAAAACGAAATCGGAGGTGCCGCCGAGACTGCCGTTGATCACGTTCACCGAGTCGGCGTTTGCACATAGCGGCGACAAAAAACCGCAGGCTGTGAAGGCAGTCACGATCAAGGTTCGTGCGTGTGGGATCACGAGCAGGGTTTCTCTCAAGGCCTTCCTTATGCCGCGGGCAGTCTGCCGAGTACGGCGGGCAGCCGCAACCGGTTTCCCGTTTAAAGCTGTGAACTCATACAAAAGTAGCGGTTGTCTTGTGACTGCGATCCGCGCGGTTGCTGCGCGTGCTTTGCGAGCATCCCCGCAGGGATGAACTCGTTTGTCGCAAGGATCGTTTCACGCTGGGCGGGCGCGGCGTTCGCGCTGTCGGTGGTCTACTCGGCTGCCTGCGTGTTGGTGCTGATCACGGGCTGGGGCGGCTCCGAGGCCGCCGAATACATCGGCGCGTGGGGAACGTTTCCCGTCAGCATTGCGATCTGCCTGGTGCTGTGGCCGTCGATGGTGGATCCCGGCTTGAGCCGCCGTCGGCGCCTCGCGTGGCGCCTGATCTTCGCCGCGCTGATGCTCGACATCGTGGCGAGCATCGGCTGGGGCTACAGCGCGCTCACCGAAAACGTGACGTTCGGTTCCTGGCCCGACGTGCTCTACATTTTCTACTACCCGCTCGCGGCGGCAGCGTTCGTGCTCCTCTATCGCGACTTCGGTGGCCAGCTCCGGACGTCGCGAGCGCTGATCGACTTCACCACCGTCGCCATCGGCTTTGGATCCCTGCTGTGGTTCACCGCGCTGGCGCCGGTCGCGACGCTTTCTGGCGACGAACTCCGCGACAACTGGTCGGTGATCGGCTACGGCATCGGTGATGCGATCGCCATCATCGCCGCGGCGATGCTCGCCATGCAGATCACCGACTGGCGTGCCGAGCGCGCCGTCGTCTGGCTGATCGTCGCGATGGTGGTGACGCTCGTGGCCGATCTGCTGTGGATCAATGCCGAATTGCGCGGCAGCTACGTGATCGGCGGCGCGAGCGACATTGCCTACTTCGTGTTCTATCTCTCCATGTTCGCGGCCGTGCGTTACCAGCTCGTCGAGCGCCATCCGCCCACATCGACGCTGGGTCTTCAAGGCGACCTGCGTGGTTCCTTGCCCATCGTCGCGCTCATGGTCGGCACCATCGCGCTGCTCGACAATCGCCTGAACCTCGCGTCCGGCCAATCGCCGTGGCTGGTCTGGGTGCTGGTAGCCGCGACACTGCTGGTGGTCGCGAGCCAGGCATTTGCTACGCGCGAGATCGTGAGCCTGCATCGCGAGGTTGCGACGCGCCGCTTCGACGAGCGCCTCACGGAACTGGTCAGGCGCTCGAGCGACATGATCGCCATCTGCGATGTCGATGGAGTCATTCGCTACGCGAGCCCGTCATCGGAACAATTGCTGGGCGTGGCGCCGGGCGAGCTCGCCGGCCAGCGTCTCGACGATGTTCTCGGTCCGGAAGCGGTGCACGTGCGCGAGATTTTCGACCAGGTGATTCGCGCCGATCACTCCGAGCAGGTCACCAATTTTTCGATTCCCCAGGTCGAGGGCGAAAAGAGATCTTTCAAGATGGTGATCGCGAACCTCCGTCACGTGGAGTCGATCCGCGGAGTGACGCTGAACATTCGCGATGTCTCCGACGCGACCCGGTTGCACGACCAGCTTCGAACGCTGGCCTTCCACGATTCACTGACGCTGCTCGCCAATCGCTCGCTATTCTCCGATCGCGTGCACCAGGCAATTCGGCACGTTCCCGATGGCATGACGCCCGCCGTGCTGTTCATCGATCTCGACAACTTCAAGACGGTGAACGACAGCATGGGGCACGGTGCCGGTGACCAGCTGCTGCGGAGCTTCGCTCACCGGCTGGTCCAGTGCACGCGCGCGGGTGACACCGTGGCGCGCCTCGGCGGCGATGAGTTCGCCGTGCTCATCGATCACGCACCCAATGTCGATGCGGCTATGGCTGTCGCGCGCCAGGTACTCGAGTCGTGCAAGCAATCATTCGAGATCGACGGGCATCCGTTGCGCGTCGGCTGCAGCGTAGGCGTTGCCATCGCCGACCGCGTGAGCAATGTCGAACGGCTGCTGCGCAATGCCGACGCGGCCATGTACTCGGCCAAGTCACGCGGCAAGGGGCACGCCGAGATTTTCCAGCCGGAGATGCTGCGAGCCGCGCGGCGCCGCATGCGAATCGAGAACGAGCTGGCGGTCGCAGTCGACACGAACCAGCTCGAAGCGCATTACCAGCCGATCGTGGACCTGATTTCTCGCCATCTCGTGGGTGTGGAAGCGTTGATGCGCTGGCGGCATCCGACGCGCGGACTCGTGATGCCGGGCGACTTCATCCCGTTGGCCGAGGAGACCGGCCACATCGTGCCGATGACGCGGTGGATGCTGAATCGCGCTTGTGCGGACATCGCGCGCCTGCAGCGAGACATCACACATGGCACGGGGCTGCGCGTGTCGGTGAACGTCTCGAGTCGTTATCTCAACCACGGCAACATCCTCGAGGACGTGCGCAACGCACTCGGGATCCACCGGCTGGATCCGGCCTGCCTGATCCTCGAAGTCACCGAGAGCCTGCTGCTGGAAAACTCGTCGGCGCTCGAGCGCACGTTTCGCGAGCTCAAGGCGCTGGGTGTGCGGCTGGCGCTCGATGATTTCGGTACGGGCTATTCCTCGCTCGCGTACCTGCATCGCTTTCCGATCGACATCCTCAAGATCGACCGCTCGTTCGTCGAACGCCTGGCGGGCGAGGGCGATGCGGGAAGCGGCGTCGATGCGGTCGCGCTGGCGCGCGCGATCCTGTCGCTGGCGGATGCGCTCGGCCTCGACACGGTGGCCGAAGGCATCGAACACGACTCGCAACGCGACACCTTGCTGGAACTCGGCTGCAAGACCGGCCAGGGCTATTTGTTCGGCAAAGCCATGCCCGTCGACGAGGTGCTCGATGCCGCCGTCACTCGGCGTCGCGTGGTGCTCGCGGGCAACGTTCCGGGGCAGGTCGAGTACTCGGCGACCGGGCGGTTCCGCGGGATGGCGGAGAAGGGCTGACACCGGTTTCGGTGCGGGACGGCCCGCATTACATAAGTCTCGGAATGGTTCTCATAATCCGGTCACCGCGATTACGGCCGCGTGAATGGCCGAAAAGCTGAGACCTGCGTGGCTTTTCGCCCTAGGGCCCTCGTCTAATCTTCTCCGCGCCGGGAGAGACGGCAGAAGTAGAACAAGCAGCGGAGTACGCGGTGAAGTCGGTAGAAACGAGATCGCTCGAAGTGGGCGCGGCCCCCGAACGAAGCACGGAAAGTGTTCTGCGTGCGGTTTGCATGCGCCTCGGCTGTACGGCGGCCACTGCCATTTTCCCGCGCGAGGAAGCGCGTCCCGTCTGGGGACGTTCCGAAGGTGATCTCGCGTTTGCCCGCGAACAGTTGTCCATCGTGGGTGATGAACTGATGCGGCGCGCGATCGACACGCGCAAGCCCATCGCCACCAACAAACTCAAGCACGTGAGCGGCGGTCAGATCGCCTGCAAGCTGGTCGCGGTGCCGCTGATCGCGCGCGGCGGACCGGCCGGCGCGCTCATCATCTTCAATCGCCCGGACGAGCCGAGCTTCGACGAACTCACGGTTCGTCGCCTGGCCCGTTTCGCGCGCCTGCTGGCGCGTAACGCCACGCAGGATCTCGATTCGCTCACGGGACTTCTGTCCTGGGATGGCTTCAAGACGCGAGTGGATTCCTGGCAGCGCGAAGCCCCGCCGGGTGCCATGGTGTCCATGTTGTACGGCGACATCGATTGCCTGCACCTCATCAACGACCTGGCCGGGTTCTCCGACGGCGATCGCGTGATCGCGCGCTGCGGCACCGTGATCCGTCGTGCGCTGGTGGGTGCCGAAAGCTTCGCCTGCCGTTTGTCGGGCGACCGCTTCACGGTATTCCTGCCGCACATGAACCTCGCGCAGGCGCGCCAGCTTGCCGACAGCATCTGCAAGGAAGTCAGCTTCAGCCCCGCGCACAAGAAGGGTCCTAACCACCCGGTTTCCATGTCGTGGGGCGTGGTGAACACCAACGCCGCCGATCTGCATCTCGACCACCGCATCGCCGAAGCCGAGATCGCGTGCAAGACCGCCAAGGACCGCGGCCGAGGCCGCGTCGAGGTCTACCAGGACACCGACCAGAGCATGGTCCGCCGGCACGACGAAATCGGACTCATCGGCAGCGTGCGCGAAGCGCTGCGCACCGAGCGCATCGTGGTCTACGCGCAGCCCATCACGCCGCTGATCAATCACAACCTGCCGACCACCTATGAACTCCTGGTCCGCATCGTGGATGCGAAGGGCAACATCGTCGAGGCGGCCGACTTCATGTCGGCGGCGACGCGTTACCAGATCCTGCCCGAGATCGATCGCGCCGTTTGCGAACGCGCCTTCGAGCAATTGAGCAAGAACAATTCGGCGAACCCGCTGCGCGTGTCGATCAATCTGTCGGGCCCGACGCTGTCGGACCCGGAATTCCTCGAGTGGTTGTTGGCGTCGATGGCGAAACACGGCATCGACGGCACTTGCCTCGTGTTCGAAATCACCGAAGCGGCGGCGGCGGCCAACCTCCAGCAGGTCCAGCAGTTCATTCGCCGGCTCACGAGCCATGGCGTGCGCTTCGCGCTCGACGATTTCGGCACGGGCGTGAGTTCGCTTGCCTATCTCAAGAATCTCGAGATCAACACCATCAAGCTCGACGGCTCGTACGTGGTCGACGTGCTGACGAACCCGCGCTCGCAGGCGCTGGTGCGCGCGATCGTGCAGCTCGCCGACGCCATGGGCATCACGACCGTGGCCGAGTTCATCGAGTCGAACATGGTGCGCGACCGCCTGGCGTCGCTCGGCATCCAGTTCGGCCAGGGCTTCGCGCTCGGCCGTCCCGGACCGCTCGACGACGTGATAGCCGCGGTGGCGGATCGCGCCGCGGGTGGTCGCGAACGGCCGTTCACCGACAACAAGTCGTACAGCACGCCGTCCGGCATACCGATCATGTTCAAACACGCGTAGCTGCGCGCTGGTTCGTCAGGCTTCAACGAGGCCCGTCGCTCTCCGCGTCGGGCCTCTTTCATTTGGGAAATGAGGAATCAGCTGATTTCCCATACACTCGCGCGCCATGATCAAACTGACGCGTTACCAGTGGACCGTCTTCTTCGCGGCCTGGCTCGGCTGGGGCTTCGACATCTTCGACGGGTTGCTCTTCAACTTCGTCGCGCCCAACGCCATTCCGACGTTGTTAGACCTGAAGATCGGCAGCCCGGAAGCGGCGTCCGCCATTTTCCGCTGGACCGGCATCCTCAACGCGCTGCTGCTGCTCGGCTGGGCCGCGGGCGGCGTGCTGTTTGGTCCCATCTGCGACCGCTTCGGCCGCAAGCGCGTGCTCATGATCACCATGGTGTTGTACGCAGTGGGTACGGCGTCCTGCGCGTTCGTCACCGAGATGTGGCAGCTCATCATCTTTCGCATCGTCGCGAGCCTTGGCATCGGCGGCGAGTGGGCGGCGGGTTCGGCCATGGTGGCCGAAGTCGTGCCGGAAGATAAACGCGTCGAGGCTGGCGCGCTGCTCTATACCAGCGCGCCGTTCGGCCTGTTCCTGGCGACCTTCGTGAACGCGGAAGTGGCCGGCAACTGGTTCTCGCACGACCCGGCGACCTCGTGGCGCTACGTGCTCATGTTCGGCCTGATTCCGGCCGCCGTGGCCTTCGTCGTCCGTTTCTTCGTGAAGGAACCGGAGCGCTGGGCTCAAGCCACCGCGAATGCCGCACCCGCCCGCGTGCGCGAGATCTTCGCGCCGGGTGTCCGGGCTCGCACGATCAGTGCGCTAATCGTCACCATCGTCGCACTACTGACCTGGTGGACCTGCAATGCGTTCCTCCAGGTGCTGGCCAACGCGCTGGCCGGTGCCGAAGCCGCAACTCGCGGTCTCGACCCGGCGGCCACCGCCGCGCTCAAGCAGAGCTGGATCAAGATCGCAACCTATTCGTTCAACTGGGGCGGACTCATCGGCACGCTGCTCACCATCCCGGTGGCGCGCTTCCTCGGCCGCCGCAAGCTGTACGCCATCTACTTCGCCGCGAGCGCGCTCGCCGTCATGCTGACCTTCGGGCTCGACATCGCGTCCGAAACACGCCTGTATCTCTGGTTCTTCATCGGCCTCACGGTGTTCGGCGTCTTCGGCAGTTTCCCGTTCTATCTACCCGAGCTCTACCCGACGCGCCTGCGCTCCACCGGCAGCGGCTTCTGCTACAACATCGGCCGCGTGATCACCGCGGGCGGAGTGTTCGCCGTCGGCGCGATCGCGCAGGGCGCGAAGGGCGATCCGCACGTCATCCTGCAGACGCTGTTCATGATCGGCTTCGTGCCGCTCGTCGGCGTTCTCCTCATCCGCTGGGTCATCGAAACCCGCGGAGAGAAGATGCCGGACTGATCAGCGCTGCCAGGCCGAGAGGTTGTGCCAGTTCGCATACGTGCGGTAGGTCGCGATTCCGTACTGGCCGCGCGCCAGTGAATCGTCGAGGACCCGCAGGTACACGACACCATCCACCGACGCGGTCAGTTCATTGCCCCGCACATCGAAGACATATCGGTGCATTTCGCCTGGCGCGACGGTGAATCCGGCTCCTTTGAGAGGGGTCACCACGCCATTCACCACCTTGCGGATCTGCAGCTGGCCGGAGCTGCGCGCTGACAGGTAGTAGTAGTTGCGCGAATCGACGTAGCGGGCGACCAGGCCGAACCACGCCACCGGGCTCGTCGATCCGAAACGAGCCAGAGTGATATCAGCCGTGACGGTCTGGTTGTCGATCGCGGGTCCAGGAACGATTCCATAAGCGTTCCCCGTGGTGTCGAACTGCTGGAGGCCGGCGTCGACGATGCGCCAGCTGCCGCCGGAGTAGTTGAGTGTCCGGCCGTAGTCAAAGGCGGGATATTCCCGCTGCACCAGCTTCGTCGCCGTAGTTGGAGCGACGTAGGAATTGTCGAAGTCCGCGGTGGCGCGGTGCGTTGCCAGTGCCGCGCGACCGTGCGTGAAGATGTCGTCTTCCGCCTGCAGGTAAGCGGCAACGCTGCCCGAAAGCGACGCGATCAACTGGTTCCCATTGACCGACATCGAGAGGTGATACCTCGGGCCGTTCGGTTCATCGATGGGCTCCTGGGCCAGTATGAAGTTCACGCCGTCCTCCCTGCGTCCCAGCAGAAATGCCGAGCCGCTGACGCCGGCGAAGTAGAAATTGTCGTCGTCGAGATATCGGACCGCGATGCCGGTCCAGCTTTCGCCAAACTGGCGGGCGATCGGCCGCATGTCGGCCTCGATGTACTGGAAGTCCTGCCAATCGGTGTTGTTGAACGAAGCGACCGCATCGGTTCCGATCACCGGCTGTCGATAAACGTAGCTGGGGGCGTCTCCGCTCACCACGAAGGTTCCAGGCGTCTCAGTGAGCCCGCTGACGTCGCGCGCGTCGAAGTTGTTCGCGATCGCCGGCGGCGCCACGAGCGCCACGGGCAGCTGGTAGATAGAGACGGATCCCCGTATGAAGCCGGCATCCGTCCCGGTGGCGCTCACGATGGTTCGGCCGCTCACGTCGAAGTCGATGTTGAAGTTGCCGGCGCCCTGCAGGATGGCGACGTGGTCGAAGCCGCCCGAAGAATTCGCCACGTACACGTACGGCGTGACTTGCGAGCGCGGCGCGTCCCAGCCCTCGGAGTCGAGCACCACACCGTCGCGGTAAATAACCTTGCGTCCCTCGCCGGTGCCGCTCGCAAAGTCGAGCGGCATGAGTTGGCCCGAGTAGATCCAGTTGGTCGTGCCTCTCGTGAAGTATGCGGATCCGGGCGAGACTGCCGATCCGAGTTGCACGGCAACCGGTCCCGGGAATGACGCAGCGTGGCTCGGCAGGTTGATGGTGCGATTGGGCTGCCACGTCACAGCGCTGCCTTCTTTCCGGTACGAGCGCACGAGCGTGGGCGAGCTGCGAATGAACGCGTAGTCATAGTTGAGTTCGACATCGCGTGAGTCGTTGGAGCACACACCGGCGTCGCCAGGAATCCTGCCCGTGATGGCCCACGAGGCGCTCCCCGAAACCTTCTCATAGACAACCGCATCATTCGTGCAGCCGGAGGCACCTGCGAGAATCCGGCTGCCGGAGATGGCGAAGTCACCGGGTTCATGAATGGTGTTCGCCACATTCGCCCTGGCCCAGTTGCCGCCGGACTTCTGCCAGATCGTCGCGATGTCGCGGTCGAGCTTGATGACGGCGATGCCGTTCTTCATGGCCAGCCCGTTGCGCAACTCGGACTGCGGTCTCGTCACCTGGTCGAGGATCTGGCGGTAGTACCATCGCCCATCGACGCCGCGGCGATACAGCAGCGCATAGCGCGTATTCGGATCGTTTTCATTCGCTTCCGCGCCGTCGACCAGCACTATGATCGAATCGCCATCGATGGCGACCGCGTGAGCGAGGAAGTTGGGGAACTCGCCACCGAGTGGCCACTCCAGCGTCTGCAAGGGAAGAACGGAATGCACGCGCGCCTGCGCGGCCGCGGTCGCGAGGGCAAGAGCGGTCAGGGCGAAAGCAATGAGCTTCGACATGTCATCCCCTTGCAGGCCTGGTACGGCCCGTTGTAGTTAGTCAACGCTGTTGCAAGGGGCGGGCCACGGCAGGAAATGCGCGCCCTCGCGGTTGCAGCATGGCGACGCGAAGAAAAGGCTTCCTTAAGGGGGCAAGATTTTCCCTGCCGCGCGGAAGATTTTTCTGCGCGGATTCACGTCAGTCGGAAAATCCTACAAGCCTGCGGGTTTGGCTAGTTAGAAAACGCCGGTACTCCTACATCACTGGCGCCATCGACGCCTGTCAGAAGTTCGCGGCCAGCTCCGCGGCGAACGTGCGCTGCGAATACGGATGGAATGCCCAGTATTCCTCGTTACCGAGATTGTCGATCCCCAGTGAGGCGCTCCAGGTTTCGCCGATCCGGCAGCGCACGCGCGCATCGAAGACCAGGAACTTGCTGGTGCCCGTGAACGTGAAGGGATTGGTGTCCGAGTTGTCGAGCGTGTTGAACTGCTCGCCGCTGTAGCGGGCACCGAGCGTCGTCGTCCAGCGGTCGCCGAACCGATACGTGGCGAGCGCGTTGGCGCGCCACTCGGGGACGCGGGGCTGCCACTTGCCAACACTGGCCGGGAAGTTCGTGTTCTCGACCGTTCGTGAATGCGCGTAGGTGAGGCTGGCGGACAGGTCGAGTCCATCAACGAAGATGGCCTCCGCCTGCCAGGCCATCTCGAGACCCCGCGTGCGGATGCGATCCACGTTCTGGATGTTGGTGACGTTCGGCACCACGGTCACGTTGGTCTGCGAGTACAGCGCGTCGCGCGAGTCTTCGGAGAAGTAGGTCGCCCGCAGCAGCCCGTTCCCGAACTGTCGTTCCGCGGTGAGTTCGCCGGTCCAGGACTTCTCCGGCTTCAGGTTCGGGTCGTTGTTCACGATCACGTCGACGCTTATCGAGCCCTGGTAGAGCTCGGACACGGTCGGCAGTCGCACCGCGCGTCCGACCGAGGCCTTGAGCACCCAGTCGGGCGTGAATTGCCAGGCGAGCGCTGCCTTCGGGGAAAAATAGTCCTCGTCGCGTTCGGCGAAGGCAAACGTGGATGTTGCATTGGAGAGGGCGCCATCCGAGGCCCGCCAGCGTTCCACGCGCGCACCCAGCGTGGCACGCCAGTCTTCGGCGAACTTCCAGGTGTCCTGGGCGTAGACGCCCAACAACCCGGTTTTTCCGCGGAACTCCGATACGCCTGCTTCGGCCGGTCCGCCTATCCAGTCGGGCGTGCCCGAAACCAGTGTCTTCAGTCGATAGTCGTTGAGCTGCACGCCGAGGTCGACGATGTGTTCGCCTTCGGCGCCAGGCGTCCACGTGCCGCGCAACGCGAGTGCGCGCCAACCCGTGCCGTGCTGGTTCGTGATGCGCCCGGCACCGCCCAGTTCCGCGGCGGGTAATGCGACCGTGGGCGCTCGCGCGATGTCGTCGGTGTAGTCGTAGGCGCTCGCGGCGATTTCCCAATCGAAGCGTTCGCGTCCGTGCGACTTGATCGAGAGACCCTGCATGAGGTGCGTGAGTTCGCTCAAGCCCGGCGCAAAGTCCGTGGCCGTGAGCGCATAACTGCGTCCATCGACGTTGATGTTGCCGCTGTACACGGGATTGCCCGCGGCATCGCGCAGGTAGGTTTCCGAGTTGCGGTTCGCGTCGTTGTGCCACACGCCGAGCGTGTAGCTCGCGCGAAGCGTCGGCGAAAAGTCGAAGGCGACTTTGGCCTTGGCATGATCCTGCACGGTCTCGTACTGCGTGGTCGATCCGAGAATGAGCCAGTCCTGGTTACGCGGATTGCGATCGGCGATCGCGCCGGTCACCGGTGTGCCGGCGCTGCCCGGAACGCCCGTGCTCACGAGCTTGTTGGCGAACGAGAGCGGATGTCCGTCGCTGTCGAGGCGGCTGAAGTTGAGCCACCAGGAAAATTTGTCGTTGCGATCGCCCACCGACGCGCTGGCCTTCCAGCCCGTGAATCGGCCGCTCGAATCGTAGATCGCGAAGTCTTCACCGAAACTTCCGAGCTTGACGCTCATCTCGAGTTCGTCCGGCATGCGGGTCACGTAGTCGACCACGGCGCCCACGGAATTGCCGGGATAGGCCGCGGAGAACGGGCCGTACAACACGTCGACGCGTTCGATCTCTTCCGGGGTCACGAGGCCCCAGCGCGGAGTGAACGTCGCGCCATTGCCTAACAAGTTGGACAGCAGGATGCCATCGGCGTACACCAGCGACCGCGCGCTGTTGCCCGTGCCCGAGGCGCGAGTCGCGAGCACGGCATGATCGAAGTCGCCGATGTAGCGTTTGCGGACCAGCAGGCTCGGGAAGTATTTGAGCGCGTCTTCACTGTCCGTGGCGTTGATGGCCACGGTTACTTCGTCGCCCGTGATGCCTTCGATCGTGGTGGGAATCTGGGTCGGCAGCGACGTGGGCCGTGAGGCCGTGACGGTGACGATTCCGAGTTCGCGCGTCGGGGCGTCGTCCGGTTCGTCGGCGGTGACGAACGGCGAGGCGATCGCTCCGAGTGCGCCAATGAGAAAGGTGGTGGTTTTCATCCTGATTCTTCCCTGAGTCGCCAATCGTCAATGCTTGTGATCGACGGATGCGCCTGGCTGCTCTATCTCGAGCTGCACCGTGATCTCGCCGGCATCCCTGAAGGTGAGTACGAGCGGCACCGAGGCGCCTTCGACGAGCGGCTCCTTGAGGTCAATGAGCATGAGATGCAGGCCACCCGGTGCGACGGTCAGCGTCTTGCCGGGTTCGATCGTGAGCGTGCCGGCAGGCCGCATCCTTGCCATGCCGGACTCGAAACTGGTGCGATGAAATTCCACGCGAACCGCCGAAGGAGATTGCGCGCTCAACAAGGTGTCTTCGCGCGCGCCATGGTTGGTGATCGATAGATAGGCTGCGCCGGTCGGCATGCCCGGGTATGTAGGACGCGCCCACGGGTGGGTAATCACGAGACTACCGACGGAAAACTGGTGGGCGTGGACGGCGGCTGCCATCAGCAATGCAATGGCGAATCCGGAGACGGAACGAAGCATGAAGATTTCCTGCAAACGTGAACGCGATCGCACGCGCACTCAGCCGCCTGGGCGTGAGTCGCGTGTCGTGGGGAAACGGTTCCGGACGGAACCGGCGGTCAGGCGTGCGGGGGTGCTCGAGCGCCCTGGGCGCGGACGAGGGGAGCGTCCGGCGACTGCGAAACCCGTTCCGGCAGCAGGGGAACCTGGACGACGCGGGTGAAGGCCGGCTGCAGGAACGCATACGGCGCTTCGAATGGTGGCGTGAGGAGGCAACGCTCGCAGTGCGGCCGAGGCGTATCGGCAGGAATCTCGATGCGTTCCGTGCGACTGGAGCCAGACGAGCACGGCGTGGCTTCGACCATCAGCGTGCCGCCCACGCCGGTCATCGGCATGACGTCGCTCGGGATGAGCACCCGCAAGACGAGCGCCGCCAGCAGGAGCGGCATCGTCAGCGAGCGGATGCGGTGCGAACGAAAGCGTTTCACGCCGCGCATCCTACTCTTTCATCTACTTCGAGACGACTCGCATCTTTCTGAGCAGCTGGCGGTCGACGTAAGTGCGGCTGTCGAGCACGAGGCGGTCCTGGAATTGCTGCAGCTGGTGCATCCAGAACATGACGATGATGCAGCTGACCAGCGCGGTCAGGGTGGCGTTGAAGGTGACGCCCAGGCCCATGGTGACGCCGGAGATGTCGCCGCCCATGGCGCCCTGCGCTTCCTGCAGTGCAGCGCCGATGCCGCGCACCGTGCCCACGAACCCGACGGCTGGGATGGCCCAGGCCGTGAATCGAACCATGGAGAGCTTGGTGTCCATGCTCGCGACTTCGAAGTCGCACTCGTCACGCACGGCTTCGGCGGCGTCCTGCACGCTGCGCGTGGCGCCGAAACGGTTGTACGCGACCATGAGCAGGCGTGGCAGGAAGCGATCCTGCTCGACCTTCGGGAGGGATTCGAGCGGACGCGAATAGACGCGCGCGTCTTCGGGCAAGACGACCTGTCCTTCACCAATTTTTACGTATTCACGGTCGAGGAGCTTGCGCGAGAGGCGGGTGTCCTGGGCCTGGCGGGCCAGCAGCAACAACGACCAGAGGCAGAGGGTGACGCAGAGCTCCTGCTCGTGGTCCTTGAGGATGACGTACACCGAGCGCAACTGGAGCACCTGGGCCTTCACGTTGGTGCCGGCCTGGTTGATCGTGATCCTGTGCGAGAGCACCGCCTCGGCGCGAGGCCGGATGATCAGGGTCCAGATGCTGTGGACGATGATGACCGAGAGCAGCAGCGCGCTGATGCTGTAGACCGCGTCGTCGAGGACCCAGTGAGGCCTTTCCTGGCGTCTCTCGGCGGTGGTCTTGTCCATGCTCAGCGGTGCGTTCTCGGATGCCATGCAGGTCTCTCGCTCGTATGGAAGAGGGTGAAAAGTGTACTCGCTGGTCAAGAACTTAGTCGGATTGCCAGTCGATTTAGTTCCGTCGTCAGAATCCTTGGTTATCGCATTGTAACCAGCGTGTTACCGGGGCCAATACCCGCAACTGTTAGCATGACCGCCGGTTTTTACCCCACCCATCAAGCATGTCCATCACGCTCGACCAAGTCACCAAACGGTATCAGGACCAGCCCGTCGTCAACGACGTCTCCATCGAGGTCGGCGAGGGCGAATTCTTCGTTCTGCTAGGCCCCTCGGGCAGCGGCAAGAGCACGCTGCTTCGGGCCATCGCCGGCCTGACGGGCATCGATCACGGACGCATATCGTTGCACGGCCGGGACGTGACCCATGTTCGGGCTCGCGACCGCGGCGTTGGCCTCGTATTCCAGAACTACGCGCTTTTCCGCCACATGACCGTGGCTGACAACATCGAGTTCGCGTTGCGAGTCCGGCGCATGAAAGCCGCCGACCGGCGCGCCCGGCGCAAGGAATTGCTCAAGCTCGTCGCGCTCGAAAACATGGACGAGCGTTTGCCGGGCCAGCTCTCCGGCGGCCAACAGCAGCGCGTCGCCGTGGCACGCGCGCTCGCGCACAAGCCGCAGGTGTTATTGCTCGACGAACCGTTCGGCGCACTCGACGCCAAGATCCGCGAAGAACTCCGGCGCACCATCCGCGCCGTGCAGCGCGAGCTCGGCATCACGACCGTCCTCGTGACCCACGACCAGGAAGAAGCTTTTGCGCTCGCCGATAGCATCGGGGTCATGAACCATGGGCGCCTGCTCGAGGTGGGCGGTCCGAGCGACTTGTACGCACAGCCTGCGACGCGATTCGTCGCGACGTTCCTCGGCGCTGCAAACCTGCTGCTCGCCCGGCAGGGTGCCGACGGCATTCGCTTTGGATCCACGCCGGTGAACGCCTCGGCTGCCGAACCCGTGCAGGCCGGCCGCGAGCACGAAGTGGTCGCGGTTCTGCGCCCCGAAGAAGTCGAGATCGCCGCGACTCGCGAAGGCTTGAGCTCGAACTACATCGCTCGCGGCGCCGTGGAAGAGATCGTGTTCACCGGGGCTCTCGAACGCTTGCGCGTGCGGCTCCTCGATGAACCGTCCGCCGCGCAGTTGCTGGGTCCTTCCGGCAACGGAGATGCGCGGCTCGAGATCACCCGCACGCAACCGGAGCGCCGCGATTTGCCGCTCGCCCCGGGTGCGCAGATTGCGATTGGCGCGCGTCGACTTCATGTGTTGCCGACGCCGCTCTCGAGCTTCCTCGCCTGTGCGGCGACAGAAGCCGAAGCAGCGCAGCTCGCGCATGAACCTCTGCTCGAGAGCCTGTCGACGCGCATGAAGACGCGCGTGGGCGTGCGCGCCATCGATCCGCAGGGCGGTGCGCCGGCGCCATTCGCGGGCGTCGCTGCGATTTCCGCGGGGCCGAATGCCGCCAACACCGTCGAATGGTTGATCCGCCACGGTGCTGGAGAAGTGCTCGTTCTGCCGCACAACGCGCCGAGCCCGACCCGCGTTTTCATTCACTGGACCGATGAAAGCGCGCGCCGCGCGACACTTGCAGTCTCGGCGAGCCTGTTGCGCCACGTCGCGGCGGAGGCCGTGTATCTCGGTATCGTTCCGGAAGGCGCGCAACGCGCCGGCCGCTCACTGCCCATGCGTGCATTGCTCGATGCGCGTTCGGAAGCGCAGCAGAGCCATGGGCTGGAAATGCGCACCGAGCTCGCGATTGGCGAGACGGTCACGGAGCTCACGCGCAATCTCTCGGCCGGTGCCACGCAAATGCTGGTGCTTGGCATCGCGGATGTTTCGCAGGCGGCTACGGCCTATCGGAGCCTCCTCGCCGCCCAGCCGGGCTGGCCCGTGCTCATCGTCTATCGTCCTTCTGAAACCCGCGCCGCGCCCGAGATTGCGGCATGAAAAACGTCGGGCAGCGCGAACCCAACGTGATACCGGGATTCGGAATCACGCTGGGCTTCACCACCTTCTTCCTGTCGGCCATCGTGCTGTTGCCGCTCTCGGCGCTGGTCCTGAAAGCCGGCGGCATGGAGTGGTCGCGCTTCATCGACGTCATCGCGAGCCCGCGTGCGATCGCCTCGTACAAACTTTCGTTCGGCGCCTCGATGGTCGCGGCGGCCGTCAACATGGTGTTCGGTTTTGCGCTCGCCTGGACGCTGGTGCGCTACGAATTCCCGGGCCGCAAGCTCGTCGACGCCATCATCGACATGCCCTTTGCGTTGCCCACCGCGGTGTCAGGCATCGCGCTCACGACCATCTTTGCGGCGAACGGATGGATCGGCCAGTACCTCGAGCCACTCGGCATCCAGGTGGCGTACACGCCGATCGGCATCACCGTGGCGCTCACGCTCATCGGCATGCCATTCGTGGTGCGCACGGTGCAGCCGGCTCTGCAGGAAGTTCAGCGCGATCTGGAGGACGCCGCCGAGACACTGGGTGCAGGGCGCTTCTACGTGTTCCGCCGCATCATCGTGCCCACCGTACTGCCCGCGTTGCTCACCGGTTTCACGCTGGCGTTCGCGCGCGCGGTGGGTGAATACGGTTCGGTCATCTTCATCGCCGGCAACAAGTTCGGCTACACCGAGATCACGCCGCTCCTCATCATCTTCAAGCTCGAGGAGTTCGACTACGCCGGCGCCGCTGCATTGGGCTGCGTGATGCTCGCCATTTCTTTCGTGATGCTGCTCGCCATCAACCTGCTGCAGGTCTGGGGACGCAAACGCATGATGGCGTCGCGCTGATGGCTGGCCCGTCCTCACACGCCGACGTCGCCGCCGAGCTGGCTACCCGGCCCGGCGCGGCGAGTCTCCGCGCGACGCTGGTGCGATGGCTGCTGATCGGTGTCTCGCTCACGTTCCTCGGGGCGCTTCTCGCGGCACCCCTCGCCGCGGTATTTGCCATGGCCATCGAGCAGGGCTGGGCCGCCTATTTCTCGAGCTTTGCCGATCCTGACACGCGCGCGTCGATCCGGCTTACCCTGACCACGGCGCTCATCGTCGTGCCTCTCAACACCGTGTTCGGCATCACCGCGGCCTGGTGTATCGCCAAGTTCGAGTTCCGTGGAAAGAGCATGCTGATCACGCTGATCGACCTGCCGCTCGCGGTGTCGCCAGTGGTCTCGGGACTCATCTATGTACTGCTGTTCGGCGCGAACGGCTGGTTCGGCGCCTGGCTGCAGGAGCATGACATCAGCATCGTCTATGCCCTGCCGGGCATCGTGCTCGCGACCATGTTCGTGACGTTCCCGTATGTGGCGCGCGAACTCATCCCGCTCATGCAACAGCTCGGCAACGACGAGGAAGAGGCGGCCATCACGCTCGGTGCCGGCGGTTGGTTCACGTTCTTCCGTGTTACGCTGCCGCGCATCCGCTGGGGTCTCCTCTACGGTGTGATCCTCTGCAACGCCCGCGCCATGGGCGAGTTCGGCGCCGTGTCGGTGGTCTCCGGCAACATTCGCGGCATGACCAACACCATGCCCCTGCAGATCGAGTCGTTGTACAACGAATACAACATGGTCGGTGCGTTCGCCGTCGCTTCGGTGCTGTCGCTGCTCGCAGTGATCACGCTCATCATCAAGACTCTCGTCGAAGGGCGTACGGGGTACCGGCGCCGATGAAGCGCAATAGCCTCGCCTGGTGGCTGGCGGCCAGCAACGTGGCCATCGTGCTGCTGGTGGCTGCGGGCATTTCCTATTTCGCGATCGACATGCTGCGCGACCTCGCTGACAGCCAGCAGAAGGTGCGCGTTCAGCTCGCCGGTTCCAACGCGCGCCAGGAAATCACGCGCATGGCGGAGGACACGCTCACGTATGCGCGCGTATTGGGAGAGCGGCCTCCGCTCAGTCGCCTGCTCAGCGAGCCCGGGCGCGAGGGACTCACACCTTTCCTGCGCCGCTTCTGCGATACCTCCGAGCTCGACGCCTGCGCGGTGTTCGATGGCGCCCAGGTCGTCGCATCGACCGGCGTGAATCTGCCCTGGACGCAACTCTTCACCGTCTCGCAGGAGCAGGGCGAGAGATTCATGGCAGTTCCGCCCGGCACGCAGTATTCCGTGGTCGGCGCGGTCGCCAAACTACCCGCGCAGTACAGTTCGTTCACGGTCATGGTGGTGCACCTGCTCGACGACTCGCTCGCGAAGGTGCTGGCCGAACACAGTGGCCTGCCGGTGCGGCTCATCAACTATCGCGCGTTCAATGCGACTCCCGACAACGAATTCACTTCTCTGCATTCGCAGGCCATGACCGACGGCCGTTTCGCCGTCCAGCGCATCGACAGCCTCGGCCTCTACGCCTCGAGCTTTCCGGTGTTTTCGCCGAGCGGTGAAGGCATCGCGCTCATCGAGACCCGGGCGTCGGCGACGGAAACCGACAAGGCCGTGAGCTCGCTCATCTGGCGGTTGATCCTCACGGCGTTCGTGTTCGCGGCGCTCGCGCTCGTAGCCGGCGTGCTGCTCGGCCGTCGCGTCACGCGGCCCACCGAGGCGCTCACGGATGCGGCGATTCGCCTGGGACAGGGGGATTT
>Ga0315912_10002830_pt1 | contig 17943 bp, 11 predicted proteins | sample VfabasoilMG_FD_204469 | JGI IMG/M metagenome (GOLD analysis project Ga0315912, IMG submission 204469) | Garden soil microbial communities collected in Santa Monica, California, United States - V. faba soil | ecosystem: Environmental > Terrestrial > Soil > Garden | place: USA: California...
TCGCCCAAACTACCTCACCCCGTCCACGTGGCGGGGGGCCCCCGGCCCCCGCGGGCCCCCGCGACCTGCCGGCCCGCGGCCGGCGAGCGCCTGCCGCGGGCCGTTCGCTTCGACGGGCGGCCGCGCCGGCCGCGCCTGTGCGGCGTCGCCGGACCGCTTCCTGAGTGGAGGCCGTGCGCGAGCATGCGCTACCCTGGCGCGCCGACCCGTCCGACCGCGCAGGAGCCGTGCCGCATGTCCGTCCGAAGCCTCGCCATCCGGGCCGTCGTCTGGGTCCCGCTCGCACTCGGCGCGGGCTGCGCACCCCCGGGTGAGCGCCACATGGCGGCGGAAGTGGCCGGGGCGCGGGCCAAGCCGGCCGCGCCGGACGCAGCGGCCCAGCCGGCCGGCGCAGCCGGGCCCGACGCCGCAGTCCAGGCGGACGCAGCGACCCGGCCGGCCGCCACGGCCGGCGGGGAGCAGGGCGCCGCGCAGGCCAGCTCCGACCCGGCCGTCTTCACCGGCTGGCGGCTCGACCAGACGCCGCTCGACCGCAGCGCGGAGGCCCTGCTGGCCGGCACCGCGAACCACCTGGCCCACGCGCGCCGCCTCCGGGGCGAGATCCTCACCGCCTCCGGGCCGCGCACCGTGGCCAACACGCTCGAACCGCTCAACCGCCTGCAGATGCACCTCGACGCGGCGGCGGACGAGAACGCGCTCTTCGAGGTGGTGCACCCGGACCCCGGGGTGCGCGAGGCGGCGCGCGAGGGCAGCCGGCAGGTGGCCGCCTACGTCACGGAGCTGGGCCTCGACGCCCCGCTCCACGCGGCCCTGTCGGGCATCGACACGAGCATCCTCGAGGCCGACACGCGCTTCGCGATCGAGAAGGAGCTGCGTGACATGCGCCGCGCCGGCGTGGACCAGCCGCCTGCCGTGCGGGCGCGCATCGCCGAGCTGGACCAGGAGCTGGTGGAGCAGGGCCAGGCCTTCGTGCGCCACATCAGCGAGGACGTGCGCCACATCGTGGTGGACGACCCGGCGCGCCTCCAGGGCCTGCCCGCCGACTGGATCGCGGCGCATCCGCCCGGCGACGACGGCCACATCCGCGTCGACACCACCTACCCGGACTACATCCCGTTCATGCGCTACGCGGTCGACGGCGAGCTGCGCCGCGCGCTCTACCTCGAGTACACCAACCGCGCCTACCCGGCCAACATGGACGTGCTCTCGCGGTTGATCGACCTGCGCGCCGAGAAGGCCGGGCTGCTCGGATACGCCACCTGGGCCGACTACGCCACCGAGGACATGATGACGGGCTCGGCGGCGCGCGCGGCGGAGTTCATCGAGCGCATCGCCGCCGTGAGCCGCCCCTCGGCCGAGCGCGACGCGCAGCGGCTGCTCGAGCGCAAGCGCCGCGACCAGCCCGACGCGCGCGTCGTCGCCGACTGGGAGAAGAGCCAGCTCATCGAGGCGCTGCGGGCCGAGGAATACGGCTTCGACGCGCAGCAGGCGCGCCCCTACTTCGACTACGAGCGCGTGCGCCAGGGCCTGTTCGACGTGAGCGCGCGGCTGTTCGGCATCCGCTTCGAGCGCGTGGACGGCCTGCGGCTCTGGCACCCTTCGGTGAGCGCCTGGGACGTGTACGACGGCGAGCGGCAGCTCGGTCGCTTCTTCCTCGACATGCACCCGCGCCCGGACAAGTACGGCCACGCGGCGCAGTTCGACTACCGCAAGGGTGTCGCGCCGGCGCGCCTGCCGCAGTCGGTGCTCGTGTGCAATTTCCCCGACCCGGCGGCCAGCCCGGACGGCACGGCGCTCATGGAGTTCAGCGAGGTCTCCACCTTCTTCCACGAGTTCGGGCACCTGCTCCACAGCCTCTTCGCCGGGCACCAGCGCTGGGCCATGAACGCGGGCATCAGCACGGAGTGGGACTTCGTCGAGGCGCCCTCGCAGATGCTCGAGGAGTTCCTGTACGAGCCGGAGGTGCTGCAGTCGTTCGCGAAGCACCACGTGAGCGGCGAGCCGATCCCGGCGGAGATGATCGCCCGGTTGCGCGCCGCCGCCGACTTCGGCAAGGGCATGAACACCGCGCACCAGGCCTTCTATGCGGCGCTCTCGCTGCAGTGCTACTCGCGCCCGCCGCAGGGGCTCGACACGACGGCGCTGGTGCAGGAGCTGCAGGCGCGCTACAGCCCGTTCCCCTACGAGCCCGGCACGCACTTCCAGTGCAACTTCGGCCACCTCGAGGGCTACTCGGCCGTCTACTACACCTACAAGTGGTCCGAGGTCATCGCCAAGGACATGTACAGCCGCTTCGCCGCCGAGGGCGTCTTCAACACCACCACCGCCGCCGAGTACCGCACGCGCGTGCTCGCGGCGGGCGGCAGCAAGCCTGCGGCCGCGCTGCTGACCGACTTCCTGGGGCGACAGACCTCTTTCGCGGCCTTCCAGGCCTGGCTCGACCGCTGATGAGCGCGGGTCGGGCCTCCGACCGCACGGACCCGGGCCGGGCGCCTCCGGCCGACGAGGCGGCGCTCGTCGCGGCGCTGCAGGCCGGGGACGAGAGCGCCTTCGCGCGCCTGGTGCACGAGCAGGGCGCACGCCTGTTCGCCGTGGCGCGGCGCCTGCTGCGCAACGAGCAGGACGCCGAGGACGTCGTGCAGGAGGCCTTCGTGCAGGCCTTCCGGAACATCGGGCGCTTCGCGGGCGACGCACGGCTGGGCACCTGGCTGCACCGCATCGCGGTGAACGCGGCGCTCATGCGCCTGCGCCGGATGAAGCGCCGCAAGGAGCCCTCCATCGAGGAACTCCTGCCGCGCTTCCACGACGACGGGCACCGTCGCGACGTGGGCCCGGCCTGGCAGGAGCGCGGCGAGGACGTCGCCCTGGCGGCCGAGTTCGCCGCCGTGGTGCGCGCCGCCATCGACCGCCTGCCGGATTCCCACCGCACCGTGCTGCTGCTGCGCGACATCGAACAGCTCGACACCGAAGAGACCGCGCGCCAGCTCGGCCTCAGCATCAATGCCACCAAGACCCGACTGCACCGCGCGCGCATGGCGCTGCGCGAACTCATCGCCCCGTACCTGAGCGGCTCCCGGACATGAACTGTCGCGAGTGCATCGACTTCCTCATGGACTACATCGATGGCGACCTGCCTGCCGACCAGCGCGGCATCTTCGACGCGCACCTGCGCTCCTGCCCGCCCTGCATCGAGTACCTCGAGACCTACCGGCGCGCCGTGGAGCTCGGCCGCCAGAGCTGCGTGCACGAGGAGCAGGCCGCGCTCCCGCCCGGTGTTCCCGAACGCCTGCTCGAGGCCATCCGCCGTGCGAAGCAGCAGCCCGATGACTGAGGCCGGCGGGCGGGGCCGCACGGTGGCCGGGCGCGGGGTCGCGCTGCTGCTCGGCCTGCTGCTGGCGCCCGCCCTGGCGGCCCAGGCGGACGCCGTGCCCGCATCCCAGGCGGACGCCTTGCCCGCTGCCCAGGCGGAGGTCGTGCTTGCGCCGCTGCCGCAGGGCCTGTGGAGTGCGCATCTCGTCGGGCCCGGCGGCGACGTGGACTTCGGTCTCGAGCTGTCCGAAGACGGCGGCCAGTGGTCCGCCTGGCTGGTGAACGGCAGCGAGCGCATCCCCGTGCCGCAGGTGGTGGTGCAGCCGGGCGGCGTGCGCCTCGAGCTGCCGCACTACGACGCGCGCCTGAGCAGCAGCCGCCTCCAGGTCGACGGGCAGGAGCGCCTCGAGGGGCATTGGACTCGGCGCACGGGCCTCGACGAGTGGTCCCGCATGCCGTTCCGCGCCGAAGCGCCGGCGGCCGGCGCGCCGCAGGACGAGGCAGCGCGGGGCGACGCTGCGACGGCCGACGGAGCGCGTGGCGACGCTGCCACGGCCGCCGGCGCGCAGGACGGCGCTGCCGGCGCCGACGCTGCCACGGCGGCCGGCGCCGCCTTCGCCGGGCGCTGGGCCGTGGACTTCTCGGACGACGACCAGCCCGCCGTGGGCGTCTTCGAGGCGTTGCCCGGCGGCGTCCTGCACGGCACCTTCCTGACGACCACCGGCGACCTGCGCTATCTCGCTGGCCGCGCCAGCGCCGACGGCTTGCAGCTCTCCTGCTTCGACGGCTCGCATGCCTTCCTGCTCACCGCGCGGCTGCTGCCCGACGGCTCGCTCCTGGGCGACTTCTGGTCGCGCGAGAACCATCACGCCACCTGGACCGCGGTGCGTGACGAGCGCGCGCACCTGCCCAACGGCTTCCAGCTCACGCAGTGGACCGGCCTCGTCGGCCTGGACCAGGTGCTCTACGCCGACCTCACCTTCGCGCCGCGCACGCTGGCCGACCCCGACTTCGCCGGCAAGGCGCGCATCCTGCAGCTCTTCGGGAGCTGGTGTCCCAATTGCCACGACGCCTGCGACCTGCTGGTGGACCTGCACCGCCAGTACTCCGGGCGCGGCCTCTCCATCGTCGGCCTGGCCTTCGAGCTGACCGGCGACTTCGATCGCGACGCCGAGCAGGTGCGCCGCTACGCCGAGCAGCACGAGGTGCCCTATCCGCTGCTCATGGCCGGCTCGGCCGACAAGGCCCAGGCGTCCAAGGTCTTCCCGCTGATCGACCAGGTGCGCGCCTTCCCCACCACCGTCTTCCTGCACTGGGACGGTCGCGTGCGCGCCGTCTACCAGGGCTTCTCGGGCCCTGCGACCGGCGCCGACCACGACGTGCTGCGCGCGAACTTCGAGGCCATCATCGAGGAACTGCTGGCCGAGGGGGACGCGGCCGAGGCGGCGGCGCTGCCGCCGGCGCCGCCCGGGCGCTAGCTGGCGTCGCGCGGGCAGCGCTCCGCCAGCCCGGTCGCGCGCCTGTCGCCGGCGGCCTGGCGCCGCTATGCTGCGCCGCGCCGCGCGCGCCGGTCGCATCCCGTGCCGCAGCGGCCCTGGCCCCGGGTTCCCCATGCGCATCGTCTCGCTGCTGCCGAGTGCGACCGAGATCCTCTGCGCGCTCGGGCTGGGCGACCAGCTCGTGGGCGTCACGCACGAGTGCGACCACCCGGCGGCCGTGCGCCGGCTGCCGAAGGTGACGCGCACGCTGGTGCCGGTGGATGCCCCCAGCGGCGAGATCGACCGCCTCGTGCGCGAGAAGCTCGACCACCGCCGCGCGCTCTACTCGCTCGACATGGACGTGCTCACGGGCCTCTTGCCGGACCTCATCGTGACCCAGGCGCTGTGCGACGTGTGCGCCGTGGCCGAGGCCGAGGTGCGCGAGGCGGCCTGCACGCTGCCCGGCCAGCCGCGCGTGCTGAACCTCGAGCCGACCACGCTGGCGCAAGTGCTCGACTCGATGCGCACGGTGGGCGAGGCCGCGGGCTGCACGCCGCGCGCGGGCGCCGCCCTGGCCGCCATCCAGGCGCGCATCGACGCCGTCGCCGCCCGCTCGGCGCGCCTCTCCGACCGCCCGCGCGTGGCGCTGCTCGAGTGGCTCGACCCGCCCTTCTCCTGCGGCCACTGGAGCCCCGAGCTGGTGCGCCTCGCCGGGGGCCTCGAGGTGCTCGGCACCGAGGGCGAGCGCTCGCGCACACTGGCCTGGTACGAGGTGCTGGCGGCGCGCCCCGACGTGGTGCTCGTGGCCTGCTGCGGCTTCAGCAGCGAGCGCACGCTGCAGGACCTGCCGCTGCTCTTCGACGTGCCGGGCTTCCTGCAGACGCCGGCCGCCCGCGCGGGCCGCGTGTACGTCGTGGACGGCGCGCAGTACTTCAGCCGCCCCGGCCCGCGCCTCGTGGACAGCCTGGAGATCCTGGCGCATGCGCTGCATCCGGGCCTGCATCCGCTGCCGGCCGGCCTGCCGGCGGCGCTGCGCGTCGACGGCGCGGGAGTGCGCGGCGGCTAGGCCGTCGCGTCCAGCCAGCGCCCGGCGAAGCCGTCCTGCCCCACGCCGACGCGGCCGGGCAGGTGCCGGCGCGCCACGACGAGCAGCTCGTCGCGGTAGGCGAGCGCGCTCGAGCCGTGGTGCAGCGCCTCCATCGCGGCTGGCAGCGGCGTGCGCCGGGTGCGCGCGCCGTCGGGCGTGCCGTCGCCGCCGATGAAGTGGTCGAGCACCACGGCATCGGCCACGCTCGCGAGGCGCGCGAAGAAGCGTTCCTTGTCCTGCACCGGCAGCAGCGGCGCGACCGTCACGACCACGAACAGCCCGGCCTCGCGCAGGGCGGCGGCGGCCTCGAGGCGGCGCGCGACGGGGCTGGCCGGGGGCGGCAGCCCCGGCAGGTGCTCGCGGTCGGTCTCGATCGACAGGTGCACGCGCAGCCGGCAGCGGGGCGCGAGTGCCGTGAGCAGGGGCAGCGCTGCGAGCACGCGATGGCTGTGCGTCTGCACGATGAGCCCGTCCGGCGGCTCGTCGCGCATGGCAACCAGCACGCCCGCCGTGATCCCGAGCCGTTCCTCCTGCGGCACGAAGGGGTCGGTCGAGCTGGACATGAAGATCGTGAAGCCGTCGCGCCGCTGGCGCGCCCACCTTCGCTCGGCGGGGGCCTGCGCCAGGTAGCAGGCGGCCGCGTTCTCGCGCGCCTCGAGGAAGCTGCCCCAGGCCTGGCCGCGCGTCAGCCAGCCGTTGTGCTGCACGTAGCAGCCGACGCCGCACAGGCTGGAGCCGTAGGTGCAGCCGCGATAAGGCTGCAGCGAGTGCGAGCTGACGGTCCGCAGGTAGCCCGAGCTGCGCGTGAGGATCGAGCGCACCTGCGTGCGCTGCACGTTCACCGGCAGGCCTCGTCGAGCAGCTCGAGCGGGTGGCGCGCCTCCATGGCCAGGCCCGCGCCCTTCAGCCCGGCTGCGAGCTGCATGAGGCAGCCGGGGTTGGCCGCGGCCACGACCTGCGCGCCGCTGGCCGCGAGCCGCTCGAGTTTCGGCGCCAGCACCAGGCGCGCCTCGTGCGGGTGCAGCAGGTTGTAGATGCCGGCGCTGCCGCAGCAGCGGTCGGCCTCCGGCAGCGGCAGCAGCTCGAGGCCCGGCACCTGTGCGAGCAGGCGGCGCGGGCCGCTGCGCACGCCCTGGCCGTGCGCCAGGTGGCAGGCGTCGTGGTAGGCGACGCGCCGCTCGACAGGCCGCCGCGGCTCCGGCAGCCCGAGCTCGTCGAGCAGCTCGAGGGCGTCGCGGGTCCGCGCGGCGAAATCCGCGGCGCGCGCGGCGTCGCGCGCGGCCAGGCGTCCCTGTCTTCGACCGGCGGCGCTCCCCGCGGCCGCGAACAGCGCGCCGTACTCCTTGAGCGTGCTCCCGCAGCCGGCCGCGTTGACCACGATGTGGTCGATCTGCCCGACCTCGGCGAAGGCCTTCAGGTTGGCGCGCGCCAGCCGCCGGGCGCCGGCCGTGCGCCCGCCGTGCACGTGCAGCGCGCCGCAGCAGCCCTGGCTCGGCGGCACCACCACCTCGCAGCCCGCGCGCGCGAGCAGCCGCACCGTGGCCGCGTTGACGCGCCCGAACAGCCAGCGCGCGACGCAACCCGTGAGCAGCGCCACGCGCAGGCGCCGCCGGCCCACCGCCGGCGTGATGACCGGCAGCTCGACGCCGTCCGGCGGGTTGGAGAGCAGCAGGGCCGCGGCCAGCCCGCGCGGCCCGCGGCCGGCCGCCGTCTCCGCCAGCCGGCCGCCGAGCCCGGCGCGCTCGGCGAGACGCAGGGCCGCGATACCGAGGCGTTGCACGGGCGCCGGCAGGGCCACGGCCAGCGTGAGCAGGCGCTCGGCGAGGCGTTGCCCGGCCGGTCGCAGGGGGCTGCCGACGAGCTGTTCGCGGTGGCGCTGCATGTGCTGCGAGAACGGCACGCCCGAGGGGCAGGCCGTCTCGCACGCCCGGCACAGCAGGCACAGGTCGAGGTGCCTCACGAGGCCCTCGCTGAGCGGCAGGCGGCCCTCGTCGACGGCCTGCATGAGCGTCAGCCGCCCGCGCGGCGAGTCGGCCTCGTTGCCGAGCACCGCGTAGGTCGGGCAGGCCGGCAGGCAGAAGCCGCAGTGCACGCACTCGGGCCTCGGCAGCAGGGCGAGCGCGCCGTCGGGCGGGGCCTCCATGCTCAGAGGCCTCCCACGCCGCGCCCGCCGGCGAAGACGCCGCCCGGGTCGAGCGCGCGCCGCACGCGCTGCATGAGCACGAGGTCGGGCGGCGGCGGACCCCAGACCGTGTCGGGCGCGGCGCGCAGGCGCGGCGGCGCCGACAGCAGGACGGCGTGGCCGTGGGCGCGCGCCAGGCCGAGCAGCTGCAGCGTGGCGGCGTCGAGCGCCGCCTCGTCGCCTGCGGCCAGCCCCACGAACAGCAGGCCGAGACCGGGGCGCACGTCGGTGCGCACGCTGACGCCGGCCCGGCGCGCGGCGTCGAGCAGCTCGCGCAGGAGCGCGCCGACGCGCGACGGCCGGCAGCTGCAGCGCAGCACACAGCCGTCGCTTGCGGGCGCCTGCAGCCCGGCCGGCGGGTCGTCGAGGCGCGCGCGCAGCGCCCTGTCGTCCTCGCCGTCGAGCAGCAGCGTCCCGCTCGCGCCGACGCGCGACGCCATCGCCACGGCGCGCTGCCGGCAGCCCGCCACGCGCGCGCTGCCGCCGTCGAAGCCGAGCATCAGCTGCGGCGTGCACGCGCCGGCGAAGACCGCCACGAAGGCCGGCTCGTCGGGGCCCTGGCGCACGCGTTCGGCGGCCAGCAGCGCATCGGCCGGCGTGTCGAAGCCGAGCACGGCGCTGGCGTGCACCTTGGGACGCGGCGCGAGCTTGAGCGTGACCTCGAGCAGCACGCCCAGCGTGCCGATCGAACCGACCATGAGGCGCGGCAGGTCGTAGCCGGCCACGTTCTTGACCACGCGGCCCCGGGCGCGCGCCAGCAGGCCGTCGCCATGCGCCACGCGCGCGCCGAGCAGCAGGTCGCGCGCGGAGCCGCAGGAGAGCTCGAGCAGGCTGTCGGCCGCGCTGGCGAACAGGCCGCCGAGCGTGCCCCGGCGGCGGTAGGGCTGCAGCGGCAGCCACTGCCCGTGCTCGGCGAGCAGTTCGTCGATCTCGAGCAGCCCGGCGCCCGCCTCGGCAGTCAGCACGAGGTCGCCGGGCTCGTAGTGCAGCACGCGATCGAGGCGCCGCGTGGAGAGCAGGCCGTCGACCGGGCCGGGCAGCGCGCCGGGCAGGTCGCGCGTGCCGCGTCCGATGGGCAGCAGCTTCTTGCCGGCCGAGGCGGCCAGCAGCTGCGAGAACTCCTCGGCCGTGCCCGGCGCGTGCAGCGGCGGATCGCCCGCGCCCGCGGGCCTCACGAGGCCACCTGCTTGCGGCGCGGGTCGGGCTCGCTGCAGGCCGCGCCCAGCGGCAGCACCTTGCCGGGGTTGCACAGGCCCTCGGGGTCGAGCGCCTCGCGCAGGCGGCGCATGGCGGTCAGGTCGTCCGGCGCGAAGAGCAGCGCCATGGCCTCGCGCTTCTCGACGCCGACGCCGTGTTCGCCCGAGAGCGAGCCGCCGAGGCGCAGGCAGTGCTCCAGGATCTCGGCGCCGGCGCGCTGCACGAGCGCGCGCACGCCGGCGTCGTCCCCGTCGAACAGGATGCAGGGGTGCAGGTTGCCGTCGCCGGCGTGGAAGACGTTGGCGATGCGCAGGCCGTGGCGCCTGCCCGCCGCGCGCACGAAGGCCAGCATCTCCGGCAGGCGCGTGCGCGGGATGACGCCGTCCTGCGTGGCGTAGTGGCGCGTGATGCGGCCGAGCGCGCCGAAGGCCTTCTTGCGCGCGGCCCAGATCTCGGCCCGCTCGGCGGCGTCGGCCGCGCGTCGCACCTGGATCGCGCCGTGCCGCAGGCACAGGCGCTCGATGTCGAGCGCCTCCTGCTCGAGGCCCGGCTCGGGCCCGTCGGACTCGACCAGCAGCAGCGCGCCCGCGCCCGGCGGGAAGGCCAGGCCGAAGGCCGCCTGCAGCGCCTCGACCACCACGTCGTCCAGCATCTCGAGCGCCGCCGGCAGCAGCCCGCTGGCGATGATCGACGAGACCGCCGCGCTCGCGCCGTCCGTGTCGGGGAAGGCCGCGAGCACGGTGCGCACCGACTCGGGCAGCCGGCGCAGGGCGACGTCGATGGCGGTCACGATGCCGAGCGTGCCCTCGGCGCCCGTGAGCAGCGCGAGCAGGTCGTAGCCCGGCCGCTCGGGGCCGCCCACCTCGAGCACCTCGCCCAGCGGCGTGACGAGCTGCAGGCCGCGCACGTGGTTCACCGTGACGCCGTACTTGAGCGTGTGCGGCCCGCCCGAGTTGTGCGCCACGTTGCCGCCCAGCGTGCAGACCGCCTGGCTCGAGGGGTCGGGCGCGTAGAACAGCCCGTGGCGCGCGGCGGCCTCGCTCACAGCCAGGTTGCGCACTCCGGGCTGCACGCGCGCGCGGCGGTCGGCCGGGTCGAGCGAGACGATCCTGTCCATGCGGTTCATGGCGATGACGACGCCGCCGTCGAGCGCCATGGCGCCGCCCGAGAGGCCGGTGCCGGCGCCGCGCGCCACGAAGGGCCGGCGTTCGGCGCGGCAGGCGTCGACCACCGCCACGACCTCCTCGGTGCTGGTCGGGAAGACCACCGCCGCCGGCTGGCTGTCGTGCAGCACCGAGCCGTCCGAGCTGTACACCAGCAGCTCGGACGGGTCGTCCAGCACCCGCTCGCGCCCGAGCCGCCGCACCAGGCTGTCGAGGAGCGCAACGGGAGGGGCGGAGGTCATGGTGCGGTGCCGCGGGTGGCCGGGGTCGCGCGGCGGGCGGACCGCTGACAGCGTCGACTCACCCCGCCGCGCCACTCTCCGCGCGTCGAGCGGGAGGGTCAAGCGCGGCCCCCGTGCGCCCGGCGCCGGCGGTGCGTTCTCGCGCCGGGCAGTGCATCATGGAAGCGGGAGCGGCGCCGACGTGCAGGCTGTCGGCGCGCGCGCCCGCCAGCTGCCGCCGCGCCGCATGGAGTGCTGCATGACCCGTCCCTCCGCGACTGCTCGCCGTGCCGCGCGCCGAGCGCCGCCGCAACCCCGGCGGAGGCACCCGGTTCGGGTCGCCGCATGAAAGGGAGGTGGGTCGCGCCGATGCTCGCCAGGTGGTGGCCGCCAGGGTGCGTGCGATGAGGCGTTTCGGCCTCGTGCTGGTGTCCGTGCTCGTCGTGGTCGGCGTCCTGCTGCTGGTGTGGAGCGCGCTCGACGAGGGCCAGGCCGGTGGTCCCGGGGCACGCGGCGACCTGTCGGGGCGCGACGAGAGCGCGGTGGGCGAAGGGCGCGGTGCGGCGAGCGGCGACGCGAGCCTGCCGGCCGACCCGGGGGTGCTCGATGCCGGCCGGCTGCTGGCCTCGGGGCCGCAGCTGCCCACGAGCGCGCCGGGCGAGGCCAGGCCGATCGAGAGCGGCAATCCCACGACCCCGGTGAGCGCCGTGCCGGCCCACCAGCGCGCGAGCCTGCAGCTGCTCGTGCTGCATGCCGACGGCAAGCCGGCCTCCGGCGGCTGCGTGGCGCTCACGGTGGGCGACGAGGTGCTGGCCAGCGGCCGGCTCGATGCGGCGGGCCGGGTGTCGCTCGAGGGTGCGCTGCTCCCGGGCGACGTGTGGGTGGCGGGCGTCTGCGCCCCGGCGCAACTGCACCACCTCGAGCCGTGCAGCGGCGATCAGCGCATCCAGCTCGAGGCCGGCGAGTCGATCGTGGGGCGCGTCACGGTGGGGGGCCGCGCGCCCGACACGCCGATCCTGCTGCACCTGCGGCCCGACTTCCGCGACACGCGTGCCGTGAAGGCCCTCAATGATGCGCTCATCGCGCGCTCGCCCGGCCTCGAGTCGGGCGAGTACGTCAAGGGCGTGCTCACGGCGCCCGACGGCAGCTTCCGCATCTCGGGCCTGCGGGCCGGCTGGTTCGGACAGCTCGCCTTCCCCTGCCCGCCCTACGTGCTCGAGGGGCAGCGCCTGGCCGAGAGCCAGGAGGGCGTGCAGGTGTCGGCGCCCGGAGACTTCGTCGACCTGGCGCTGCGACGGCTGCCGCGGCTGGTGGGCCGGCTGCTGCTGCCCGACGGCGCGCCGGCCGTGCGCCTGCCGCTCCAGCTCGAGCTGCAGCAGGGCTCGCAGTCGAGCCGGTTCGAGCTGAAGACCGATGCGCAGGGGCGCTTCGGCGGCGAGATCGACCTGCAGTTCATCGACCAGCTGCGGCTGCGCGCCACGGACGGCGGCGAACGGGCCGCGCTCGATGCCGTGCGCACCGACCTGGACGTGGACCCGGTCCAGGGTGTCGACCTGGGCGAGCTGCGCCTCGAGCCGGTGGCGCGGCTCCTGTTCGAGGTGCGCGATCCGCAGGGCGCGCCCGTGATCGGTGCGCAGGTCGTGGCGGGCGGCGACCACATCATGGCGCCGGGCGCGCGCGTCAGCCGCCCGACGGGCAGCGACGGCCGCGGCGAACTCGTCGGCCTGCCGCCCGGCACGAGCAGCATCGATGTGCACGCGCCGCGCTTCGCCTCGGTGCGCATCGCCCTGGCCGGCGGCGCGGGGGGCGCCTGGGCTGCGCCGGTCGACGGCGCCCCGGACGGCCGCTGCGTCATCACCCTGCAGCCCTGCGCCAGCGTGGACGTCGTGGCGGACCTGCCGCAGGTGCCGAAGCACGCGCCGAGCACGGGCCTCACGCTGGTGCTCGAGGCCGAGCCGGCGCTGTTCGGGCGCGCGGACTACGGTCCGCAGCGCGAGCGGCGCATCGCGGGGCTGCTCCCGGTCAGGGCGGAGCAGGAGGCGGCGCGCTGGAAGCGTCCGCAGCCCGCGCAGCCGCCGCGCTGGGCGCTGCGACCACCGCCCGCGGGACTGCAGCGCGTCGTGAGCAACTCGCATGGTTCGGTGTTGCGGCTGTCGTGCTCGTGCCTGGCCGATGGCGTCCCGTTCCGCGTGGGCCTCGCCGACTCGCAGGGCACCTGGTTCACCGAGCTGGAGGAGCCCGGCCTGCGGCCCGGCGAGTGGCGGCGCGTCGACATCGAGCCGGCCGGGGAGCTGCGCTCGCTCGCGGTGCTGGTCACCGACGTCGGCGGCCGCCCGGTGAAGGGGGCGAGCGTGCTGCTCGGTCGCGCCAGCACCCGCACCGACGGCACGGGCCGGTGCCGTTTCCATGCGGTGGGCAGCGCGACGGTGACGCTGTGCGTGGGCCAGCCGGGTTTCGCGGCCAGCGTGCTGCGCGACGTGCCCGTGCCCCGGGACGGGGCGCCCGTGCCGGTCGTCCTGCGGCGCGGCGTGAGCGTCGACCTGGCGGTCGTCGACGGCGCGGACCGCCCGGTGCAGCCGCAGGCCGCGTACGCCGAGTCGCCCGAGGGCTTCCGGCTCGCGGCGGGCGAGGTCTGCACGGGCGGGGCGCAATTCCGGGAGCTGCCGCCCGGACCCGTGCTCCTGGTGGTCGAGTGGTTCGGCGAGCGCCATGAGCTGGCCCATGACGCGCGCGAGGGCAAGGCCCGGCTCGAGCTGCCGGGCGGCGGCGATCTGCGCGTGCGCTGGCAGGACGCCTCGGGCGCCTGGCCGGCGCAGGTGCTCGTGGCTCCGGAGGGGCAGCGCGAGCGGGCGGTGCTGCACGAGGTGAGCGCCGCCGAGCGCCAGGCCGGGCACGTCGACCTCCTGGCCCTGCCCGGCGGCTGCTACGTGCTCAGCGCGCGCGGGCCGCGCGGCGCCGAGCCGCGTGTGCAGGCGGAGGCGTGCGTCGTCATGCACCAGCTGCGCGAGGTGGCGCTGCCGCGCTGAGCGCCCGGCCGCAGGTTATCCTGCGCTTCCATGCCGACGACGCGCCGCACGGCCTGCAACCGCGACTGCCCCGACGCCTGCAGCCTGCTGCTCACGGTCGACGACGCCGGTCGTCCGACGCACCTCGGCGGCGACCCCGACGACCCGGTGACGCGCGGCTTCCTGTGCGAGCGCACGAGCCGCTTCCTGGAGCGTCAGCAGGACCCCGCGCGGCTGACGCAGCCGCTGCTGCGCACGCGCGCCGGGGTGCTCGCGCCGGTGGGCTGGGACGAGGCGCTCGACGTGGCCGCGGCGCACCTGCTGGCGGCGCGCGCCGAGCATGGCCCGGCGTCGGTGCTGCACTACCGCTCGGGCGGCTCGCTGGGCATCCTCAAGGTGCTGGCCGACCACCTGTTCGAGCAGTTCGGGCCGGTGACGATCAAGAGCGGCGACATCTGCTCGGGCGCGGGCGAGGCGGCGCAGCTCGCCGACTTCGGCCTGTGCGACAGCCACGACCTGTTCGACCTGGAGCACAGCGCGACGATCGTCGTGTGGGGCAAGAACCCGCACACCAGCGGCGTGCACCTGCTGCCCGTGCTCAACGCGGCGCGGCGGCGCGGCGCCGAGCTCATCGGCGTCGACCCGGTGCGCACCAAGCTCGCCGCGCTGTGCACGCTCTTCCTGCAGCCGCGGCCGGGGGGCGACCACGCGCTCGCCATGGGCGTGGCGCGGCGGCTGTTCGACGAGGGCCGCGTGGACGCGGCCTGGTGGGAGCGCTGCGACCACGCCGAGGCCTTTCGCGCGCGCGTGCACGAGCGGCCGCTCGAGGCCTGGGCGCGCGAGGCCGACGTGCCGGCCGACGACCTGTGCCGGCTGGCCGACCGCTATGCCGGCGCCGGGCCGGCGGCGATCCTCGTCGGCTGGGGCCTCACGCGCCGCACCAACGGGGCCGCCGCGGTGCGTGCGCTCGACGCGCTGGGCGCGCTCTCGGGCAACCTCGGCCGTCCGGGCGGCGGCGTCTCGTACTACTTCGGTCGGCGCACCAGCTTCGACACGGAGTTCGTGCGCGGGCTCGAGGTGGCTCCGCGCGCCCTTCCCGAGCACGCGCTCGGGCAGGCCATCCTCGAGGCGACCGACCCGCCCGTGCAGGTGGCCTGGATCACGGCCGGCAACCCGGTGGCCATGCTGCCCGACGCGCTCGGCGTGCAGCGCGCGCTGCGGGCGGTGCCCTTCACGGTGGTCGTCGACACGCACCCGACGGACACGACCGACTGCGCCGACCTCGTGCTGCCGACGCTCACGCTGCTCGAGGACGACGACCTCGTCGGGGCCTACGGCAACCACTGGCTGCGCGCCTCGAGCCCGGCCCTGGCGCCGCCGCCCGGCTGCCGGCACGAGCTGCACATCCTGCAGGGCCTCGCGCAGCGACTCGGTCTCTCCGACGTCATGGCCGGCAGCGTGGCCGACTGGAAGCGGCGCCTCACGCGGCGCCTGGCCGCGGCCGGCATCGACGCGGGGCGCCTGGAGCGCGAGGCGGTGCGCAACCCCTTCGCGCCGCCGGTGCTCTTCGCCGACGGTCGGCTGCCGACGCCCAGCGGACGCGTCAGCCTGCCGCACGAGCCGGCGCCGCCGGCCGCGCGTCCGACGCCCGAGCGACCGCTGCTGCTCATGGCCTGCTCGGTGCCGGCCGGGCAGTCGTCCCAGTGGTCGCTGCCGCTGGAGCGCCCGCCCGTCGTGCGCGTGCATCCGCAGGCCGCGGGCGCGCCGGCCGACGGCAGCCTGGCGCGCCTCGAGAGCGCCCTCGGCGAGCTGCTGGTGCGCGTGCGGCACGACCCGGCCGTGCACCCCGAACTGGTCCTCATGCCCAAGGGCGGCACGCTGCGGGACGCCACCTGCGCCAACCGGCTGGTGGCCGCCCGGGCCACCGACCAGGGCGGGGGGGCGGCCTACTACGAGGAGCCGGTGCGACTGCTCCCGCTCGGGGCCAGCGCCCCGGCCGGCTGACGGCCTGCCCGGGCCCGACCGACCTCGACGGGCGCGTGGCGTGGCACCCTGCCGGCTGGCCGAGCCACCGGTTTTCCGCCCGAAGCCTGGCTGCGTCCCAGCAGACGCGGCGAGATGCGAGTTGACAAATCTAACGTTTGCGATTTACTTGATGTCGCAGCGGGCTTGACGAACCCGGGCAAGACGAACGCTTCGGATCTCACTCGGGCCGGGCAAGGGCTCGAGTGGGGTCCGAACGTCCGAGGGTGCGTCGGGCCGCTGCCTTTCACCCAGACGCCAGGGGATCCGGAAGAGCCACACGGGTAGCCAGCACGGCTCCCCGTCCGTACCGACGCAGGGCAGCGACGCACCGGGCGCCGCGACGTCGGCTCCGCATCCGCTGGCGACACACCTCCAGGACCCCACGCGCATGTTGACCCTGCACGCCTTCCTCAGCGACCTGCTCGGCCCGGCCGCCCTGGCCGTGGGCTCGGTCGCCGAGGCCGCGAGCGGCCTCCGCCGCGGTGCTCGCGTCCTGGACCCGCTTCCACCTGTGCCAGCGCCGACCGCCCCGCAGCGGGCGGAGGGCACGCACGATCGTTCGTCGGCTCGGCCGCCGTCTGTCCGTCCAGGTCCATCGACTCCGGTTCTCTGACTCGCCCCGTCTTTCCCCCCTCATCCATCCCGTGGATCACGCGGGTCGGAGAGTTGCCGGGGGCTCTCTCTCGGGGTGGGGTTCGCAGCCCGCAGAGCTGCGGATCCCACCCCCTTTCCCTCGAGGCGCCGCGCGGGGCCAGGCGCGGCGCCGTCCGGCGGCCGCAGGGATGTGCACCCGTCCGCATCGACCGCCTGCGCGCTCCGTGCGGGACCCGTGCGCCGCAGCCTCAGCGGAAGTGGGCCGTGAGCACGAGCACCGTGTCGCCGTCGCCTTCGAAGCGCTGCACCTCGCGCACGAGGCCCTGCTCCAGCCAGTGCGGTTGATCACTGGCCAGCTTGTCCTCGTCGAACACGAGGTAGGCGATGTGGTGCTCGGCGAGGCAGCGCGCGAAGACGGCGTCATCCACCGGCATGCGCGTGCTGAGGGCCAGTCGCCCGGCGTAGAAGCCGTCGCGCCGGCGGTGCGTGGCGAAGCCCTGCTCGGGCGTGGTGTGCTCGGCGACCCAGGCCAGGGCCGCGAGGCGCGGACCGTTGTCGGCGCGGCGCTCGTTCGAGCCGGCGATGGCCATGACGAGCAGCGCGAGCACGGCGACCACGCGCAGCGCGCTGCCGTGCCCCCAGAAGGCGACCAGGCCCGCGCCCGCCAGCGGCAGGAGCGGGCCGATGGCCATCAGGAAGTGCCGGTTGGTGACGTAGTCGCTGGCATGCACGTGCACGACCGTCACCGCCAGCCAGCCCGCGACCAGCGCGGCGAGTCCGGTCAACAGGCGGCGCCGGCCGCGCCACAACAGCACGGCGCCCGGCAGCACGAACAGCAGCAGCTCGGGACGCAGCGCGCCCACGAACTGCTCGAGCGTGATGCCCAGCGCGCGCTGCCAGTCGTTGCGCGCGGCGATGAGCGCCAGCAGGTCGGGCCAGGCGAGCATGGCGCCCTGCTTGACGGCCGGCGCCGGCTGCTCGAGGGCGTGCGCGGGCGGCAGGGCGTCGGCCTCGGCTTCGGCCTGCTTGCGCAGCGTGCGCGGCGAGACGGCGGCCGGCACGTAGGGCCAGCCGATGGGGGCGCCGGCCGGCGCCCGCTGGATCGTGGCCGCGTCGTTGAGCCCGACGAACTGCAGCGAGGGCTTCAGCGACAGGCCCCACACACCCGTGCAGGCGTGCAGCGCGAGCACGTACGGCACGACGCACAGCAGCACGGCGCCGCCGAACACGAGCAGGCCCGCGAGCTTGCGGCGCAGCGCCGCCTGGCCGCCGGCCGCCCAGAGCAGGGCCGCCAGGCCGAGGAACAGCCCCTCCGGCCGCACGAGGTAGGCGCTGCCGGTGAGCAGTCCGGCAGCGAGCAGGCGCCGGCGGCAACCGCCGGCATCGGCCGCCGCGACGAGCGCCAGCAGGCCGAGCATCGCCAGGCCGATGAACAGTCCGTCCGACTGCACGTCCGAGGTGAACTCCACGAAGCGGTTGGCCAGCGCCGCGACGAGCGCGGCGGCCGCCGGCACGCGGGGCCGGTCGGGGAAGGCGTGGCGCGCCAGACCCCAGGCGGCGACGACCACGGCGAGGCCGCCGGCGATCGAGACGCACAGCGCCGAGGTGACGAGGTCCAGGCCGGTGAGCGACAGCGCCGCCGCGACGGCCGCGTAGAGCGGGTGGTACGGGGGGCTCAGCGC
>Ga0315912_10002831_pt1 | contig 17933 bp, 16 predicted proteins | sample VfabasoilMG_FD_204469 | JGI IMG/M metagenome (GOLD analysis project Ga0315912, IMG submission 204469) | Garden soil microbial communities collected in Santa Monica, California, United States - V. faba soil | ecosystem: Environmental > Terrestrial > Soil > Garden | place: USA: California...
GTTCTGCTTAAGTTTGGGGGGTCAATACGCCCCAGCCGCGCGCCGGAGCCTCACCACTAGCAGTCCGCCCGCGAGAACGAGAAGCGCGGGGGGACGGACGAACCCGGGCCAGTATCAGCGCTCGATGCGCGGGCGTTACGTGGCGTAGTACCGCGGGGCCCGTTTGCAATTGATGGCCAGCGCACCGCTGGGAATCTCGCTTGTCACGAGGTGCGTTGCTGGAACGCGATCGCCCACCTCTTCGGACCTGTGGATTAGCCCCGTAGCGTGATGCTCGGGCGAGGTAGCGGTGTCGTGCGCGCCGCGAACTAGTCGGAGGAGTTCAGGTACTCCGCCACGGCCGCGCTTTCGTTGATCGTGCGTTGGCTGATGCCGAAGTCGGTCCCGCGGTAGCTGAATGCGTGGAGCATGTTCGGGCGCTCGCGCACTTCGAGTTTACTGGTCTGCGAGATGTCGAAGTTCTAGGTGAACGCATTGGGGTTGTCTTTGCTGCTCAATTCGAAGGCGTGCTCGGCCGCGAGGCGCATGGACATGGCCGTGTGGCACGCCACACAGCTTTCCTCATCGACGCTCTTCTGGGTGGGGTTTTCGATGGTCAATGCGGCGTCGTAGGCGGCTTGTCGCTCGGCGGCCGAGGCTTGTTCGGTTTGCTCCGCGTCCCACAGCAGGGAAAATGGCAGATCCTGCGGGAAGGTCGGTGTGGGTGGGAAGATGCTGCCGAAGCCGGAGAGCTCTTGCTCGTGTTCGGTGCTGCCGACGATGCCGATTGGCGTCGCATTGTTGCCGTGTTCGAACTCGAAGCCTCGGAATGACCAGCCCCCGGCGATGATCGTCATTTCCATGGCTGTCACGCGACTGATGCGGCTTTTACCAACGCGGGAAAATAGCGCGGCTTTTAGCGCCTTTGCGTATGCGCCGTGGGTGCCCTGAGAGCTCAACAACGGGTGCACGCCGAGTGGCGAATCCTTGCGTGTGGACCGCGAAATGCTGGCGAGTTCGCCCACGAGGGCGTCGAAGTCCTGTTTCGGTAGATCGTAAAAGACATGTAGAGCGTCGTCGTCGAAGCTGCCCGCTTCCAGCGGTTGCATCACGAAGCGCACTTGGCTTCGGCAGTTGCTTCCGCCGAGTGCGGGGAAACATGGGTCGATGCGCACGCCGACCACGCGCAACCGGGGATGGGTGGTTGCTACGGGTTCGGTCATCTCGCAACCAGCGATGCCTGAGTTTGGACAGCCTTTGCGCGCAATCGGACCGACGGTTTGGAATACGCTGAGGGGCAACAGCTCGCCGTAGTTAGCCACGTCCGTTGCGCGATACAGCCCATCAGCGCCCGCTCCGGGCGGCGGAAAAAGAATCGACACGTCGTTCAGGCCAAAGCGAGCCTTGTCCGCGCCGCCGCCTTGGCCTGCCTCGCTGGGTTCGGGATCTCCGGCGAACCCGCCGGACCCGCCGTTGCCCGACGACCCTGCTTGTGCGGCCGTTCCACCCGTGCCGCCTTCTCCGCCGTTTGCGTTTGGTCCGCAGGCAATCAACAACGCAGCTGCCCAGACCCCCAAAGCCTTGTTCATGACTTGCTGATTGAGCAAGCCGTGTACCAGCCGAGAAACGCCTGATTCGTGCTTGCTCAATGACCAAGGGGTGCACGCGCTGTCGCGGCTCCCACACCGCTGGCACAAGTTGGCTCAGGCGGATTGCCCACCGTCGACGTCCAACGTGACGCCAGTTACGTACGAAGCTTCGGGACTCGCGAGGAATAGCACCGCTGCGGCGACTTCTTCGGGCTGGCCATACCGGCCGAGCGCCGTCGCGGTCTTCACGTATTCGCCATATGGACCGCTGGTTGGATTCATGTCCGTGTCGATGGGGCCCGGTGACACGGCGTTGACCGTGATTTTCTTCGAGCCGAGATCGCGCGCCCAGCCTCGCGTATAAGCAATCAGCGCGGCTTTGCCCGCAGCATAGTCAACCAGGCCCGCGAACGGCACGCGCTTACCGATGGTCGAGCTCACGCTGATGATGCGCCCTCCTTCACGCGGCAAGAAGTGACGCTCAGGGCGGCGCGTCAACGCCGATGCATTTGCCGTTCACACAGGCGGCGACGCGCGGCTCACACTCGATTTGCGCCGGAGCAGGGCACGCGGCGCAGCTGGATTTGGCGTTGCTGTTCAGGTTGTTCGTCCAATTGCTGACGCTCTGGGTCGGCAGCGGGATGTTGCAACCGGACGCGCAACGGTTGTCTTCCTTGACGAGCGAGCACTCCGCGCTGTTCTTGCAACTCCCCGAACTGTACTTGTCCAGCAGTTGCTGGCGGAAGCTGAGGTAGGTCTTTTGACCTTCGGCGCAAGCATCCGGTGGATCGGCGACGCACGTCTGACAACAATCGCCCGGCACGAGTTCGCCGTGAGTGCCTTCCGCGCAGTCGATGGCCGGACACGCATCACAGCCAGTGTCGAGGCAGCTCGGGCAACACTCTTTAGGGTCTTGTACGATGCGCTTGCACGTCCTCGGCAGCGTTGGGCAGATCACCTTGTCGCATTGGAGCCCTGGAGCGGCTCCCGCGCTGCTCGCGCCACTTGCGCTGACACTGCCGCCTGCGCTGACGCTGCCGCCTGCACTGCTCCCGCTGGCGCTCGCCCCGCCTTCGCTGCTGCCGGCTTCGCTGTTCGTCGCGCCAGCTTCGCCGCCGGCGCTAGCGCCTGCCAAGGAGCTAGCCGCGCCGCTGGCAGAGCTGCTCCCGGCGCTCGAGTTGTGACCGATGTACGACTGCACCTTGCCGGCGCAAGCGCTCGAGAGCAGAGCGATGCAGCTGAGCCTGCACCCGAAACGAGCAGCCCGCTGACGCGACACGAAAATCATGCCGCGAACTTAATCCGAATCCGAGTGCGGTCCAGCGCGATGGACCGCATTCTGGGCTAGAAACCTGTGCCATCACTAGAACCTCATCCCGGGCCGGGCCCGCTTGCTCTAGCCAGGGCGCCTTGGAGCACTGCTTCGAATGCCGCTACCGTCTCGGCCGCGCTGGTCGCGACTTCACCCTGCACACTCGCCTCGAGGCGTTCGGACACCAGACCTAGTTCCGCTGTGCGAAAGCACTTGGCGTCAGCGACTGCCAGGTCCGTCTCCCGTGTCCGAAAGTCGATCAGGCTCAGCTTGCCGCTGCGATAGTCCGCTTTGAGTGCGCGCATGACTTCTGCCGGATCGGCAAACGCGGGTTGCTCGCGCTGCATGCATTCGCGCCAGCGGTCGAGCGCTTGGGTGTAGTCGGGATGCGCCTGAACGAGGGAATGCGCTCGATTGGTCAGGTCGACGCGCGCGTTGTCGAGTTCGACATAGCGAGCCTCGTTACCATAGAGCGCCGTGCGCGCACGGCTGTAGCACGACTTGGAATTCCAGCGATAAACGGGCCCGCCGGGGATCGCGACCGTCACCGTGTCGCTGGCAGCAGCGGGTGTACCCTCGGGCTCACCCATCAACGCAGCTTCGTAGGCAGCGCGTCGCTCGGGTGAAAGGTGCTCGCGCCGCGCGGCATTCACGTCGTAAGCCGCCGGAACGTCCCCATACTCGAGGGAGTCCGCGATGCCATAGCCGCGGCTCGCGGCGGCATCGAGGTCACCGGGCACGGGCCTCGGATTCGGGCCGGCGAGCTCTTCATTCGACGTGAACGGTTCCGGCGCGTAATCGAAGCCCTGCTCGCGCATACAATCCGAGACGCCCCGTTGCTCGGCTTCATACAGCAGACGTTGCTGAGCGGGTGTCGGCTTCATCGCGATCAGCCGTGGCTGGGGCCGAGCCTCCGGTGCCGGCGGAGGCTCGGCTTTCGGCTCCGCCTCTGGCTGCAGGCGAAGCCGAAATGGGCGCGTAGCACGAGCCGCAGTCGCTTCAGTCGAGATCGCCGTCCCGAGTGCGACGCGCTCCTCCGCTTTCGCTGTCCCCAGAGCGACGTGCGCAGTACGGTCCCTGTAGGAGGACGCGACGCGAACGAGCGTGAATAGCGCTACGCCTGTCAAAACACAGGCGATGACCTTCACCGCCGTTCGCGGCGCCCCGCTGTCGCTGGGACTTCGTCTCGTTTTCATGGGCGATCCTCGGTGAAGGCGAACACGTCGTTGCGATCAGCAGCTATTGGCGAAGTAGTTCGAGCTCACGGTGTCTTCCCAGTCGAGACGTTGTCCTGTCGTCAGACGCCGCGGCTCGATGTTGGATTGGCCCGGCCACGTTCGTCGATAGTCCGCGTGACCGTACAAGCACACGGTCCTACTCGTGTGATTGTAGAATCTGTCGGCGCGATCGTTCCAGCCGCCCGGGAGCTGACCCCAATCTGGGTTGTTACCCCAGACGTTTCCGTAGACGTTCAACGGCCATGGGTCCAGGTCGATGAAGCACAAAGAAGCCGTGCCGCATTGAAGTGCGGCCTGCGCCGGACTTGAAAATAAGAGCGCGCAGCTGCCGGCAACGGCCAATAGAGAGCGCGCAAGGCGCGTGCGAATGGGCTGATAATTCATTGGTGTTCCTTTCGAATCGAGGTCGAGCGCGTCGAGGCCGCTCCTCATCTCCAATTCTTCAATGTCCACGCGGCTCAAGAATCGTTCGAAATGAAATAGAAAAAATCGTTCCCGAAAGCGCTCTTCCGCAAAATGTTGGTTCCGTCGAAGCGCCCTACAACGGGTTGATAGAGGCCGATGACCTCGGTCGCGACAGCCGAGAATCCAGCCGCGCTCGCGTACCAGATGGCATCTGCATTCGTGGCGGGCCCAATACCGTTGCCGTCGAAATCTCCCACGAGGGGAAGGGACTGATTGTCCACTGTTTGAGTAGTCGATGAGAACGTGCGACTGCCTCCGCCCCACCAAATGGTATCCACCGCAGTTGCGGGGGCGTAAAAGAACACGTCACCGCGACGATCGCCGTTGAAGTCACCCGCGATCGTGCGCCGGGCGAAGAGCGAATCCCGTGTTTCTTCGGGAAGCAAGTGGATTGCGGGCGGGCGCGTGACAATCCGCACGGCGTCGAAGTAGCGGGTGTGCTGACGCTGCTGGCGAGCTCAATGCAACGCTGGGCGCCGAGGTCGGCACGACAGGCGCCGCGGCTCGTGCGGTGGACGCTCGTGCGCGTTGCGCATGGGCCATGCCGCGTCTTCCCTCCTTCGGCAACCGATCAAAATCTGTTCGGGTCTTGCTCGTTGAACGTGATGACGACAGTAGCGTGCGGCGAGATCGCCCTGCGGCTCGCGAACGGACGCTCGAGACGCAGCTGCCCAATCGCTCCGAGCTTTGCTAGAAGGTACCCTCGGGAGTGATAACAACGATTCATATGAGCAATTTATTGACGAAGAGTAGCGTTCTGCGGGGTGTGTTCGGTGTCGTGCTCGCAAGCAGCGGGTGGGGTTGTTACGCGGGCGGCCTCACGGCCAACGTCGGGCCGATGACGGTGAACCCCACCGTCAACACGCGCAGGGTCAAGATCGAGCAACCACTCCAGATCGTTGTGGCCGAAAAGCAGGTTGTGGATGCGTTCGTGCTCGAACCCGCCCCGAACATGAAGGAGACGTTCACCGGTTTTCGCGGCAGCGTGTCGGGTGCCTTACAGAAGGCGTTCACCGGCAATTTCTCAGCCGTTACCGTGGTGGGTGCCGAGTCGGGCAAGGGGCTCGAGCTGGTCGTTGACCGAGCGAGCTTCGAGACGACGCATACGATCAAGTTCCACGTCATCTTGCTCCGTGATGGCGTCGAGCTCGTCGACGTTTCCGGCGAGACGAAGGCAAGGCTCGTCAGCGGCGGGCGGGGCGACTACGAAAAGATGGCGAACACTTTGGCGGAGGAGGCCATTCGGGGCATGTGCGAACAGGTCTACGATGGAACGCTTCGATCCGAAAAGCTCGAAGCGTCGGGCTTCTTTGGGCCATCGCCGGCTCCCGCGGTTCCGGTGGCCGCGACGCCGGCTGCGCCGACCGCGGCCCCCACGCCGGCGGCGGAGCGCTAGAGCGTGACGCCCGAAGCGTCGCAATGAGCGGTCGCCTTTCTTGCGTGTACACGGTGAAGGAGGGGGGGCGCTCCCAAGTCAGCCCCGTATAGGCATCCAACACGGTGTCGCCCCCGGCGCGCGGGGGGGCGGCATAGTCAACAAATGGCAGCGAATCTGAGCTAGATCGAGTTTGATCGCAGCTTCATTCGCCGCATAGCAGCGCGAAATCGAGCTGCTGGCCAGTGAGCACCAATAGTTTGCCAATTGCGCTGACCGAGCGGGGATCGCAGAAAGAGACCTCGGGCTCTTTTCCGAGCGGAGTCAACTGCACGGTGTTGCCTGGCCATTTGCCGGACATGAGCCCGCTTTCGCAATTTGCGACGAAGAGCCGGTCGCCACTGATGGCAACGCCGAACGCACCGTCCTCTGAATCGCCGGCCGAGTGCACCCGCACATGGGTGAGGGTCCGGAGCGCGTCTTTCGCCGGGGGCAGCCATTCCAGCGCGGCCTGGTAACTGCCCCAAAAGCTGTTCGTTTCGCCGATCAACCAGCCCCCGTCAGCGGGCGTTGCCACGCGCGGGTTGCCGACGGCCGGGTAGCTTGTCACGAGTTCATTCGCCGAACTCCAGCGTTCGAGCCGCGCGCTCCAGCCGCCCGCCTCTCCAGCTGCCCCTGCTTCGCCTTGGTAATCGCGCTGGGACTCTTCGAGCCCAACCAGCAAATCATCGCCATCGAAGGCCAAGGCTGTTCGACCTTGCCCGCTCGCTCCAATGCGAGCTCCGATCTCCCAAGTTTCAGCACGTTCGATCGCGCGGTAGAGCTCACCCTTGGTGACGAACGCCAGGCCGCCCTCTGGATCGGCGACAGAGAGCTCAGAACCTCGCGGTAGTGACACGCCCAGTTCGGTTGCGGCGGTTCCGGCATGCCAGGCAAAGACCCTGATTTGCGTTGCGTCATTCGCAGTAACCAGCAAGCCGTCGCCATACTTGAGCGGTAGGCCGAGGTTCCAGCCGTTCGTCAACCCGAAGGTTTGGTGCGATAGCTCCGCCACACTCTGGAACTCGCCGCCCTCGGCAACGGCGCTCACGTCATGGATTTGGATGGTACCTGCGGCAGTTCTAAACGCGACGCGCTGCTGTTCCGGCCAAACGACGACTTGGTTGGCCGAGAGCGTACGCAGCACACGCAAGCCACCTTCACACGCTGGCTGAGTACCTCCGCTACCGCCCACCTCCACGAGGCGTCCACCGCTGCCTCCGGACGGCCTATTGATTAGCCCGCCCGCGCCGCTGTCTCTGCTGCCCGAGGCACCGCTGTCACCGCTGTCTCCGCTCGCACCGCTGTCTCCACTGCCCGAGGCACCGCTCGCGCTCGGGCCACCGGCGACTGAAGAGCTCGACGAGCCTGCGCCCTCGTTCCGCTTCAGCTTGTTCAAATCAATCGTTCCCCCGCAGCCCACGCCGAGGAGAATGCCGAGCAGCACAGCGCCGTTGCGAGACCTATTCACGTTCATGTCGATGTTGATGAGTGACCACTGCTACTGCAAGCGAGCGGCTCAAAATTCTACTGTCCCAAACTTTGTAGGAGGCGTGCCACCTGCGAACGAATGACGGCAGCTGCATGGGTTGCCGCTGGCGCCCACGGCGAGCGCCAAAAAGAAGCTCCGCCTCACGCATTCGGCTCGCCAGCCGCTCCCCGACCTGGGTTAGCCTGTGCGCCGTGCCGTCGGCTATGGCGATTCTGTGTCGTGCGCTCACGAAACGTTATGGCACGCAATTAGCGGTGGCGGGCATCGACTTTTCAATCCCGCGTGGTGAGTGCTTTGGTCTGCTGGGGCCGAACGGTGCTGGCAAAACCACGACCGTGGAGATGCTCGAGGGGCTGACGCCCGCCGATTCGGGTGAGATCGAGGTGCTTGGCATGCGCTGGGGCGCGGGGCGAGATGGCGAGCTGAAAGAGCGCTTCGGCGTGCAGCTCCAGGACAATCAACTCGCTGACAAACTGCTGGTGGAGGAGGTCTTCACGCTCTTCCGTTCCTTCTATCGCAAGGGCAAGAGCAGCGCGGAATTGCTGGCCTTGCTCGACTTGGAGTCGGTGCGTGATCGTCAATATGGCAAGCTTTCGGGCGGGCAGAAGCAACGCGTCGCCATCGGCTGCGCGCTCGCCGGCGATCCGGAGCTATTGTTCCTGGACGAGCCCACGACGGGGCTCGATCCGCGCGCCCGGCAGGAGTTGTGGGCGGTGGTGCGGCGCTTCCGCGCGGCGGGCGGCACGGTGCTGATCACGACTCACTACATGGAGGAAGCCACGGCCTTGTGCGATCGCGTGGCGATCATGGATCGCGGTCAGATCATCGCGCTGGGCACCCCGCGCGCGCTAGTCGATAGCCTCGGGCTAGTGCAGTTCGTGGAGTTCGAAAGCCCCGACAAGGTGGACGCGGCGGCGCTCGAGCACCTCAGCTGTCTACAGAGCGTGGAGCGACGCGGCGAACACTATCGGCTGCGCATCGATCGCAGCCTGGGCTCGCTCGCGGCGGTGCTGCAGGAGCTGGACCGGCAGCGCGTGACGCCGGTGGGACTGAGCGCGCAGCAAGCCACCCTGGACGACGTGTTCCTACAGCTGACCGGGCGCGCCCTAGCCACCGAAAACGGTAGCCCCAGCGCGGCGGAAAAAGCGTCGTGAACCGCCCGAACCCGCTCTGGGAGTTGACCAAGGCGCGGCTGCGTGAGTTCGCGCGCGAGAAGGGCACCATCTTCTGGGTGTTCGGCTTCCCTTTGCTGATGGCCATGGCGCTCGGTCTGGCGTTCCGGAGCACCCCGCCCGAGCGGCCGCGGGTCGCCGTGGTGCTCGCGCCCACGCTGGCCGCCGAGAGCGTGGCGGCGCGCGCGGCGCGCGGCTTGCTGGACAGCCCGCGGCTGCAAACCGAATGGCTGAGCCGCGAGCAAGCCCTGCGTGACCTCGCGCGCGCGAAGGTCGATCTGATGGTGGAATGGGAGGGCGACCATCCCGTCTATCGCTTCGACCCGATGCAACAGCGTTCGGCCCTGGCGCGCGCGTTGGCCGCCGAGGCGCAAGAGCGCGCGCTCGGGCGGCAAGATCGGCTGGCGATCTCCGAGGCGAAGGTGAGCGAGCGCGGCTCGCGCTACATCGACTTTCTGCTGCCTGGCTTGATCGGCATGAACTTGATGAGCAGCAGCATGTGGGGCATCGGCTATGGCCTGGTGCTGTCGCGCAAGCGGCGGCTCCTGCGCCGCTTCGCGGTCACGCCGATGAAGCGCTCGCACTTCTTGCTCTCGTATTTTCTGTCGCGCAGCTGCTTCTTGTTGCTCGAGATTGGGGTGCTGCTGGTGTTCGGGCGGCTCGTGTTCGGCGTCGAGGTGCGGGGCAGCCATGCTCTGGTGCTGGGGGTCGCCTTCTTGGGCGCCGCCGCGTTTGCCGGGCTGGGGCTGCTGATCGGCGCGCGTGTCGAAAATACCGAAGTCGCGAGCGGCTGGATGAACTTCGTGCAGCTGCCGATGTGGCTCCTGTCCGGGACCTTCTTCTCCTACGAGCGCTTCCCCGGCTGGCTGCAAGCGCCGGCGCGCCTGCTACCGCTGACCGCGTTGAACGACGGCTTGCGCGCCGCCTTTCACGACGGCGGCACGCTCTGGGAGCTGCGCCAGCCATTGCTGGTGCTCGCGGCCTGGTGCGTCGTCACGTTCGTGACCTCGGCGCGCCTGTTTCGCTGGTATTGAACGGGGCGATCCGGGCTGCCGCCCATTACTTCAGCCAGCCGTCGAGCTCTCGCGCGAAGGAGAAGTAGTCGACGTTGATCAGCGCATTCTCGTAGTCGCCGAACCTGCGGCTCATCTGTCGCAGGTGGCGCGCGTACCAGCGTTCCATTTTTGCGCGCGAGGGCACGCGCAGCGAACCAGAAATCAAGCGGGCTGCCCAGCGGGCCTGCCTCTCGGCGATGGGCGCGTACGTCCCGAGTGGGTTGAATAGGCCGATGAAGAACAGGTTCGGGTAGTCGAGGTTGACCATCAGGCCGTAGTTCCTGAACTTGTCTCGACGGTAGGAAATCATCGACTCATCGAAGAACGGAAAGCGAATCTCGAAGCCCGTACAGTAGACGATGGCATCGAGCTCCAACTCAGTGCCGTCCGCGAGCAGTACGCCACGAGGTGTCAAGCGCTCGACGGCCGGCTTCATCTCGATCGCGCCGTGTCCGACGCGGTCGAGCAGCTGCGACGAGATGGTGGGGTTCTTCAGCAATGGGCGTCGCTTCGGAGCTGGAAAGCGATAGCTGCCGAGTGAGCCACGCCCCAACCAGGCAACGATCCGAACCATCATCTGGAGTAACGCGATCGGAAAGCGCAGCGCAAAGCCGAAATGCAAAAACGGCAGCCCAAATACGTACTTGGGGATGACGTGCGCACTTTCGCGCGTCGACAGATAGGTGTGGCTCGCGACGCGCGAGATGTCGGCGGCGATGTCGCAGCCCGAGTTGCCGAGGCCGACGACCAAGGTGCGGAGCCCAGTGAAGTCTTCCGCACGCTTGTACGCGGCAGAATGGATCGATTTGCCTTGAAAGGTGCCTGAGTAGGGCGGAGTGACCGGGTAGCCGAACTGTCCGGTGGCCACGATCACGTGACTGTAACGCCGCGTTTCCCCGGTCGACAGGCGCACGCTCCAATCTTCGGCGTGGCGCGTGACGTTCTCCACCGAGACGCCGAAGGAGATGTGCCGCGGAAGGTTGTGCGTGTTCGCGTAGCTGCGAAAGTATTCGAGCATCTTCGTGTGATGCAGGTACTCCGGGTAGGACTCCGGCATCGGAAAGTCACCGTAGGCAGTCCAGTGCTTGCAAGAGATCGTGTAGCAACAGTCGTAGACGGAAAACTCATCGGGATTCGAGCTGTATCGCCAAAGGCCACCCAGATCGCTGCGCCGCTCGAACGCCTCGAAGGGGATCCCCTGGTCTTGCAAGGCCTTCATGGCGGCCAGGCCGCTCATGCCGGCGCCCACCACGCACACCTTCTTGGTCTGGTCTACTTTCATCATGTCCTACTCATCCCGCGGCAAACTCGGAATCACTTCGAAACGGAAATCACATGGCAATGCACCGAGAAGCGTCTTCCAACACGCTCTCGGCCGTAACGACTGGCCGCGCCTGCGAGCGCAGGCTCACCTCTGGCGCCAGCAACTTGTAGAGCACGGGCGTGACGACGCGCGTCAACACGGTCGAGCTGATCAAGCCACCGAGAATCACCAGCGCGAGCGGTGAGTAGAGGTTGGAATGCTCGAGCACCAGCGGCACGAGCCCACCGATCGCGGTGAGCGTCGTGAGCAGGATCGGGACGAAGCGCTTTTGCCCGGCTTCTTGGATGGCATCGTCGAGTGACATCCCGTCGGCGCGCAGCTCGTTGCAGAAGTCGACCAACAAGATGGAATTTTTGACTTCGATGCCCATCAGCGCGACGAACCCGACGTTGGCGGTGAAAGAGAGGCTGTTGCCACTCAGCCAGAGCGCGACCAGCCCGCCGATTACCCCGAGCGGGATCACGGAGGCAACGATCCAAACGCTCTTGAAGGTGCGAAATTCGAGCACCAGAACCGCGAGCACCCCGAACACCGCCACCAGCAGCGCCATCCCCATGCCACCAAAGCTCTCTTCGCGACTCTCGATCTCGCCCGCCGGCTGGACCCGAACGCCTGCGGGCAGCCGAAGCTGCTCCAAGGTTGCGAGCACCTGCTTGGTCACGCGGTCCGTGTTGAAGCCGTCGCGCACCGACGCAAAGACGATCTCGCTGCGCTCCTTGTTGTAGTGCCGCAGCTTGGCCGCTGAAGGATCCATGCTCAGGTGAGCGATCTGTGACAGCGGCATGGCCCCTTGGGCGCCGGCAACGTACAGACCATCGAGCACTTCTAGCCCTGGCCGGGAACCCCCGGCGCGTGAACGCGCTGCCATGCGTGGCACGGTGACGCGAATATCGTACGCGGAGTCGACGCCATCCTCGCGGTACTGACCTGCGACGATGCCAGAAACGGCGAGGTGGACTGCGCGATCGACATCCGGCAACGGCACGCCCAAAAGCGCCGCACGGTCGCGCTCGACGAGCACATGGAGGTCGGTTTTGCGTTCACGGCCCGGGTTTCTCACGTCACGCGTGCCGGGGGTCGCGTTGATCACCTTCTCTACCTCGAGCGCGGCCGCCTGCAAGCTCGCTTGGTCGTTGCCGAGCAGGCGCATCACGATCGGTGCCTCGACCGGTGGACCACTCTGAAATTCAGTCAGCTCGAGTTTGGCTCCGGGGTACTTCGCGAACGCTTGGCGCAGCTGCTCGTACAACTTCGCCTGCGCTGCCGCGCTACGCGTGGAAATCTCGACGAATACGTCGGCTCGGTCAGCGTGTTCATCGACGGGCGCCACGTTGTAGTAGACCATCGGGTGGCCCTTGCCGAGGCTCGTTGCAACTTTGACGACCTCCGGGTGCCGCGCGAGTTCGGCTTCCACGAAGCGCGTGGCTCGATCCGTCTCTTCTAGACTGGCGCCGTCCTCGGCCTCGACGTGGATCATGAACTGCGGCATCCCGGCCGCCGGAAAAAGGCTGAAGCCAATGCTCGGAATCAGGGCGATGCTGCCTAGAAATAGCGCGCCCGTGATGCCCAAGGTCTGCGCGGGGCGGGCGAGGGCGCGCGCCAAAACCGGCCGATACGTACCGTCGATCCCCTTGTGCAGCGCGCGCAGAAATACATTCCCGTGTTCACTCTCGGGCTCGAGCAGCACGCTGGACAAGAACGGAACCACCGTCAGCGATACCAGCAACGAAGCCGTGATTGTGGCGATGATGGCGACAGGCAGCCCACGGATGAACTGCCCCGCCGTGCCGGGCAACGCCAAAAGCGGCACGAACGCAAAAACGAGCGTTGCCGTACAGCCGAGCACACTGACCGAAATTTGCTTGGTGGCCGAGACGGCAGCTTCGCGTGGGCTGATCCCAGAACGGATGTGGCGAGTGATATTTTCTACGACCACTACCGAGTCATCGACCAATAGACCGAGGGAAATGACGAAGCCCACGACGCTTACCTGGTTGATGGTGAAGCCCGTGACCTGCAGCACCAACAGGCCCATGCACAGGCTGAGCGGGATGGAAATCATCACCACGAGCGAGGCGCGCAACCCGAGCGGGAGCAGCGTCAGCAAGACCAAGAAGATGGCCAAAGCGAAGTCTCGAACGAAGCCATTCAGGGTATGACGCACGTTCTTGACTTGCTCGAATCCGATCTCCAGGGTGAGGTCGCTCGCCAGTGTCTTGGTGAATTCCTCGACCTCTCGTTGCAGCAGCTCGCTGACCTCGAGCAGGTTTTGACCTTCGCGCTGCGCTACGCCGACCAGCACGGCGCGGTGGCCATTGAAGCGCGTCAGGTGGACGGCCTCGGCATCACTCAGCTTCACGTCTGCGACATCCGAGAGCCGCACGGTGCGTGAGCCGTCCATGCGTACCACCGTGGCGCGCACATCGCTGACGGACCGGTAGTCCCCGTTGGTCTTGACGTTGAAGCGTCGCGCGCCGGTCTCGATCGCGCCGGCGGCGACATTGACACTGCCGGCACCAATCGCGTTGATCACTTCGAGCGGTGACAGACCGAACGCAACCAGCCGCGGCAGGTCGAGCGTCACCAACACTTCCTGCGCGGGTAGCCCGGCGAGCTCTACCTTGCCGACACCCGGCACGTTCTCCAGGCGACGTTTCAGTGCGCGTGCGTGGGCGCTCAACGCCTTATAGTTCGCCGTGTCCGACACTAGCGCCAAGGTCAGAATGTTCACCATGGCCGCGTTGAAGTGCGTCACGTCCAGGCGTACGAGCTCCTTCGGCAGCTCCGGCCGCAACGCGTTCAGCTCGCGCAAGAGCTCGTCGTGCTTGCGGTTCGTATCGATGCCGCTACGAAATTCCAGGTCCGTGACGGCCAGACCATCGTGAATCTCGGTCTTGATTGTCTTGAGGTCGTCGAGCGCCTTGAGCTTGGTTTCGAGCGGATCGACCACGAGCCGCTCGAGGTCGTCGGGCGTCGCGCCCGGCAGCACCGCTGCGACGGTGAAGCTCGGCAGCGGAAACGTGGGGTCTTCGGCTTTGGGAATGGCGAACAGCGCGTTCATGCCGAGCGCAATCAGGGCGATGAACACCACCAACGTTGCCTGCCAGCGATGAACGGAAAAGTGAGCAAGCACTAGCGTATCTCCTTGCTGACTCAGTGCTCACGCGCGGTGCTACGGCACCACGCGCACGCGTGCGCCGTCGCTCAGCCGCCCCGCGCCGCGCGAGACGACCATGGCTCGGTCCGTCAAATCAGCCGCGAGAGCGACGCGATCGCCACTCCAGAACCTCACCTGGACTGGCATGCGACGGGCACGCTCTTTTTCGACGACGAACACCGCGGCGTCGTCGCCATCACCATCCACGAGGGCGCTCACCGGCACGCTCGCAGGCGGCTGCTCGACCCGCGAAATCTCGACTTTGGCCGTCAAGCCCGAGGGTAATGCAGCGACGGCTCCGGGATCGTCGATGGTCAATTCGACGTCGACGGTGCCCGTGGTTTGCTGCGCGACGGAGGCGATCTGTGAAACGGAAGCGAGCAAGGCTGGCTCGGGCTTTGCGTCGAGGCGGATGCGGGCGCGGTCGCCCAAATGCAAAGCCAACGCATCGCGGTCCGTCAACGCGACGCGCACGACCGCGCCGCGCGCGCGTCCATTCAAGTGAAACATGGGCCGGCCGGGAGCCGCAATTTCGCCCACCTCGCACATGCGCCGATCGATCACGCCGTTGTCCGGCGATACCAGCACCGTGTGCCGCTCGTTGAACCGCGCCGCGTCGGCGGTGGCGCGCGCCATGGTCAGTTCAGTCTGCGCATTCTGAAGATCGGCCATGGCCAACGCACCGGTCGCGAGCAGGCTGCGAGCGCGAGCGAAATCACGATTGGCCTTGGCCAGCAATTGTTCGGCTTGGCTGCGCATGGCGCGCGCCTCGACCGGGTTGATCCAGGCCAGAGGCTGGCCCTTGCGCACATTCGAACCCACGTCCGCGGCTACCCGGGTGATGACGCCCCCCATCTTGAACGCCAGCTCCGTCTCGGCCTTCATTCGCAGCGTGCCTGCGGCGTGCAGTGTACGCACGAATTGGCCGCGTTCGACTGGCGCGAGGGAAACGCTCACGGTGTTGGCGCGCGCTGCCTCGGCGGCGCGCGCGGCATCCGGCCCGGTGCAAGCGCAGAACGACGTGCCAGAGGCAGCCAGAACCAGCCCCACGTTCAGCGCTTTTCGGCAACTAGTCATGGCGCCATCCTGGCGATGAATTGCTCTTGCAGATCCTCGATCACCGCCAAACGATTGATGTCGTTCGTGCCTTCGTAGATTTGCGTCAGCCGCGCGTCGCGGAAGGCCTTTTCGACCCGGTTTCGCTGCAGAAAGCCGTGGTTGCCGAGCAGATCCATGGCCTGGTTGCAGACTTCCACGGCGCGGTCGGAACAATGGAACTTGGCCAGCGAAGCCTTGCTCTGAGTCGGCGTGAAGCGCGCTGCGGATTGCCAGATCAGCGCGCGCATGGCCGAGGTTTCGGCGATCATCTGCACGACCGCCAATTGCACCTCCTGATAGTCAATCAGCGGCCGACGTCCGAGTCGCTCCCGACACGCGAAATCTACGGCCGCTTCCAGCGCGCCGCGCGCGATTCCGAGGGCGATCGAAGCCGTTGGCAGCCTGGAAAAATTGAGCGTGACTCGGTTCAGCGCCCAGCCTTTGCGCAGCCCGCCGATGATGTGCCGATCGGGCACGAATACGCCGTCGAACTCTAGCTCGGTTGCGGATGAAGCGCGCTGTCCCATCTTGAGCTCGGAGCGCACGACCTTGAAGCCCGGACTCTTGGCGTCCACGTAGAAGCACGTCCAGGATTCCATGCCTTCGCCTTCGAGTGCACTGAACACCGAGAGCGCATCGGCGCGATCACCGCCCGAAATGAACACCTTGCGGCCCGTCAGGCTGTAGCCGCCGTTCACTCGGCGCGCGACGGTGCCGGGTCGCAGCTTGGCTGCGCCATGCCCTTCTTCCATGTCCGATCCGGCGCTGGGCTCGGTGAGCGCAAAGGCGAACAGCGTCGGTTTTCCGGACTTCGAGCGCCTGTAGGCGGGCAGAAGCAGCCGAAAGAGGTCTCTCACACGCCCGGAAAGAACGATCGGTGCGGTGCCGAGCGAGTGTGCACCGATGGCCAGCCCGAGCCCGCCGCAGGCAGTACACAGCTCCTCCATCTTGAGGCAAGTCGCGAACTGCAGCGGCTGGCTGAACAGCGAAAAACTACCGCTACCAAAAGGCCCAGGCAGCGAATCACTGAGCAACCCCGCGCTGGCCGCCGTCGAAAGCAAGGTCTCCAGATCCGCGTTGTCGTGCGTCAACGAGTCTGCGGCCAGAGCCCGAGGTTGCAGGTGCTCACGCGAAAACGCGCGCAGCTTGCACCGGTACGAGCGCAGCACGCGAGGCAGCGCCAAGGTGTCCTGCTCCCACATCGATAGCGGCTGGTAGGAGGCAAGAAAAATCGCAGATTGCGTCGCTTGTCGAATCGACAACGGATGGTGGGCAGGTAAGTGGCCGAGCAGGTTTTCGTTCATGGCAGGCTCATGACGGCGACGAAGCGTCGCAGTTCGCTGCTGGTTCCGTGCATCACTCTCAAGCAATTCTGATCGCGCACCAGCTTCTCGATGCCCGTGTCGCGCATGTAGCCAATACCGCCGAAGACCTGCAGTGCATCGTTGGCTGCCGAGCAAAGCAACGGTTGCAGTTGCGCGCGTGCGCTGAAAACCTCGCTCAGTTGCGCGATGGTCGGACGGCTTCGGCAAAGCCCCGCGAGTGCGGTGCGGAGCAAGTATTGAACACTGGCGGCATTCCCGAGCAACTGCTGCACGGCGGCGTGCTCGCAGATCACGAGTCCGCCTTGATTGCGGATTTGCGCGTACGCCAGCGCTTTGCCGAGCGCATGCTGCAAAGCACCTTCGCCGATGGCGAGCAGCCCGAGCGCGTTCAGCGATAGGGCGCTGGCATAGACTTCGTGGATGTGTTGGGCGGGCAGAGCCGCGACACTCGTACAGCCGGCGCCCGGCGCGAGCCAGAAGCGATGCGTCGCTGTCTCGTCGAGCCCGTGCGATGCGGGCAGGACCTCCACTTCGACCGCGGAACGGGGCCACAGTTCGATTTGCAGCTCGGCCCGCGTCGCGTCGAAACGAGGCACGAGCAAGTTCTCCCAGCCCGCGCCGGCTTGGAACATCAGCGGACGCTCCGCCGTGGCCAGGAAGTAGTCGCTCAAAATGGCGATCTCATCGCGCTCGAGCGTGTGAGAGAGCAGCAATCGAGCCAGCGCCGCTCGGCCCATCCCCCACGTGCCCTGAAGGCAAGGAACGACACGTGGCGCGGACAGCGACAATTGCCGAGCCAACCACTGACCGAGTGCCAATACGTGCCAGTGATAGGCAACGCCCGCGTTGACTCGCGCGATTTTGGTGAGCGTAGCGACGGAGGCGACGCGACCGGCCTCTTCTTCCGCGCTATCCCAAAGGCCCAGGCCTGGCTCTGGCTCGACATTCAGAATGCCGAGCTGTTCGGCCTGCGCGGTGAGCCGCTCGAGGTCGCCATCGCTCATCGGGCGCTCGGGGTGCGCGCACAACGGACGCAGACTGCGCTGGCAGAAGAGATCGAGGGTGTGGCTGATGAGCTCGCTTTCAGACTCACCAGCGCTCGAGCTTTTTTCGAGTTCTATGCTTTGGCTACTGCTGATCATCCGCTCCCTCCACGTGCGCCGAGAGCAAGCTTCCCTGACTTCGGTCGGCTGAAAAAAGCCGCCCCAATCACGAATGCAGCGCCGGCCAAAAATGGCCAGTTCTGCAGCCATTCGAAGGGCGTTCTACCTCGCAGCCAGGCGACCGGTGCGGCCAAGGTCTGCTCGCGAAAA